>Ga0316363_10000589_pt1 | contig 44650 bp, 38 predicted proteins | sample Sb_taG_3_FD_200459 | JGI IMG/M metagenome (GOLD analysis project Ga0316363, IMG submission 200459) | Peat soil microbial communities from Weissenstadt, Germany - Sb_50d_a_PC metaG (v2) (version 2) | ecosystem: Environmental > Terrestrial > Soil > Wetlands > Peat | place: Germany: Weissenstadt...
CTCTAAGCGGGACTACACTCCCACCGGAAACGGCTTGGTGTGTGCCGTCGCGCTTAGAGAAGCCCTTCCGAAGCGCCCCTGCAGCAGCGACATCAATCCCGTGTACCAGTACCCGACCACAAACAACAGCAGGAACGGCACGGTAATGTAGTTCTCATTGTCCACGGCATAGTAAACCGTCAGCGCGAAGTAGGTGCCGATCAGTAGTTCCAGCCACGGAACCCATCCCAGCCGCTTGCGGTACTTGGTGGCGCCGACCTTGTCCTGCTTCGTGACGACGCGATACTTGGGCGTGCGCGCGAACGCGCTCTCTTTGCCGATCAGCGCCTCGATCACCGCTTTCGTATTGGTGATGGTCAACCCAATCCCCAGCGCCATCAGGAATGGCAAGTACAGCAGCGCCCGCGGCCAGGTCCGGGGGAACAGTTCGCGCTGCGAAACCAGATAGAAGCTGGAGATCGAGAACGTTGAAGCCATAAACAACGGCAGGTCAATGTAAAGCATCTGGAACCAGCCCTGATAAAAACGAATAATCATGGCCGGCAGCAGCAGCACCGAAAGCATGATCATCAGCGGATAACTGATGTTTGCCGTCAGGTGATACCAAGCCTCGATCTTGGTGTGCAGCGGCGCGTCGCTGCGCAGCACCCGCGGCAGAATCTTTTTCCCCGTCTGGATCAGTCCCTTGGCCCAGCGCGCCTGCTGCGTTTTGAACGCAGTCATCTCCACCGGCAACTCCGCCGGACACTCCACATCCTGCAGGTAGATGAACTTCCATCCTTTGAGCTGGGCGCGATAGGAAAGATCGGTATCTTCGGTCAGCGTGTCGTGCTGCCAGCCGCCGGCTTCCTCAATGGCAGTGCGCCGCCACATGCCGGCCGTTCCGTTGAAGTTGAAGAAAAGTCCAGTGCGCGCCCGCCCCGAGTGCTCCAGCACAAAGTGGCCATCCAGCAGGATCGCTTCCACCTCAGTTAGAAACGAATAATTCCGGTTGAGGTGCGTCCACCGCGTCTGCACCATTCCGATCTTCGGATCGGTGAAATGATGAATGGTGAGCAGCAGAAAATCTTCCGGCGGCGTAAAGTCAGCGTCAAAAATGGCGATAAACTCGCCCTTCGCTGTCTTCATCCCCTCCGCCAGCGCTCCCGCCTTATAGCCTTCCCGGTTCGTGCGGTGGTGGTAACTCACGGGATGTCCCAGCGCGGCGTACCGCTCGACCAGCGCTTGCGCCACCTCGACCGTCTCGTCGGTTGAATCGTCCAGCACCTGGATGTCGAGTTTTTCCCGTGGATACTCCAGCTTGCAGATCGACTCCAGCAGTCGCTCCACGACGTACTGCTCGTTGAAGATCGGCAGTTGTACCGTCACCCGCGGCAATTCCTCAAAACGCGCCGCCGGTTCAGTCGTCCGGTTCTTGCGATGCTTGTAATAGAGATAAACCAGGACGTAGCGGTGTACACCATAGCCCGCCAGCAGGATGAGCACGATGAAATACGGGATCAACAACGCCACGTCAAACGCGTTGGCGTGGTAAAGCCCGCGAAACGTGGTGTCCAGAAAATGCTGCCGGATGTACGGCCCAATGCCCCTGGGGCCAGCCCACGCCGTCAGGTGCTCAGACAGGTTCGCGGATAGGATGAGATCAGAAATCAACAAAAGCTCCGGTCAAAACTTTCATTCTACCGGATGCCCCGCTGTTAAGCAGCCCGGTGCGCGTCTCTCGGCGGGTGCCCCGTCCTTTCGCGTTCTTTGCGAAAGGGTGGAGATCCCTGATTAACGTGTGACCTTGGCGGGGAGCCGATAGGCTTCCGCGACGGCCTCGGATGAACCCGAGGCCGTTTGCATTTCACGATACGTCTACGTCCACGGATTCAGCAGCGCCTTCAGCCCGGGACTTCTGCGCTCATTTGCCCCCGCCGCTTCCCTCAGCTACAAATAGAACCACGCATGGAATCCAGTTCGACGGAATCAAGAGCGGCAGAACTGAGCCCAGCGGCGTCTGCCCGCTCTTATGCACCGCTTCTCGCGGCCTGGGCGCGCGTCCGCACATCAACCACCTGGATCGTCGGCGTCGCTCTATTTCTGCGTGTCGGCTGGATCATCCTCGGCCACACCTACAAGTTCAAATCCGCCGACGAGAACTTCGGCTTCGGCTTCGAAATGGGACGCATCGCCGCGTCACTCGCTTCCGGTCACGGCTTCAGCAACCCGTTCGGCCCGCCCACCGGCCCCACCGCCTGGGAGCCTCCGCTCTACCCCTATTTCACGGCCGGGGTGTTTCTGGTCTTCGGCATCTACACCAAGGCGTCGGCCTTCGTGCTGCTCACCATCAACAGCGCCTTCTCGGCGTTGACCTGTGTTCCGATCTTCCGCATCGCCCGCCGGATTTTTTCCGAAAAGGTTGCCGTCGGCTCCGCCTGGGCCTGGGCGCTGTTGCCCAACGTCATGTTCTGGTGTACGCGCTGGGTGTGGGAAACGAGTCTGTCGGCGCTGCTGCTGGCCACGCTGCTCTGGCTCGCCCTGACCATGGAGGACCGCGACGACTGGCGGCCCTGGCTTGAGTTCGGACTGCTCTGGGGTATCGCCGCGCTCGACAGCACGGTGCTGGTTTCGTTTCTGCCGGCGGCGGGACTATGGGCCTGGTATCGCCGAGCGAAACGGGGCAAGACATCGCTGGCCGGCGTGGTGCTGGCGTCGGCCGTCTTCTGTGCCTGCGTCGCGCCCTGGCTGGTCCGCAACTATGAGACGTTCGGCAAGTTCATTTTCATACGCGACAACTTTGGCGCCGAGTTGCGCCTGGGCAACGGCAACGGCGCCGACGGAACCTGGATGCAGTACCTGCATCCCACGCAGGACGTTTACGGCCTGCGCCAGTACGTGGCGATGGGCGAACTTCCCTACATCGCCATGCGCAAGAAACAGGCCGTGGACTACATCAAAGCCGATTACGTCCGCTTTGCCGGCCTCTGCTTCAAGCGCTTCATCTACTACTGGGCGGGACCGCCGCGGCTGGCACAAATCTGGTGGCTGGCGCAGGTCAAGAATTCGCTGTTCCTGGCTTCTTCCGTGCTGATGTTCTGGGGGCTGGCGCGAGCCCTGCGGCAGCGCAGGCCGGGTGCCTTGCTGTTGTTCTGGCTGCTGGTGCTTTATCCCGCGGTGTATTACGTCGCGTTTCCTAACCAGCGCTACCGGCATCCCATTGAGCCGGAGATGGCGATCCTGGGCGTGTTTGTGCTGACCGAGGCTGGGAAGAAAACAGACCGCGCTTCCCCGGCCGCGTAGAATTTTCCGCATCTACCCTCTCACCAATTCCACGCTACCCCGTCTAACGCGTTGAAACGGAGGGAGTCATGAACCGCAATCGCCAATCCGCTCGCTGGCTGGGAGCCGTTCTGGGATCCGCCTGCGCTTTGCTCGTTCTTGCCCTGGGAGCCCACGCCTCAGACCACCGCGGCGACGTCACCGAGGAATTCCACCAAACCTACGCCCTGACGCCTGACGGCCGCATCGAACTCGACAACATCAACGGAGCGGTACACATCTCCAGTTGGGATCGCAACGAAGTGAAGGTGGACGCGATCAAGTACGCCGGAACGAAAGAACGTTTGGATGAAGCGAAGATTGAGATTGACTCGGGGAAAGACTATCTCTCGATCCGCACCAAATACCGCGACCACGATCACACCTTCAACTGGGGTTCGCACAACAACCCCGCCGGCGTCGAGTACACGCTGACCGTGCCACGCACCGCCCGCCTGGACGAGATCAAGCTGATCAACGGCTCGCTGGATGTGACCGGGGTCAGCGGCGAAGTGCGCGCCTCCTGCATCAACGGACGTTTGGAAGCGACCGGCCTTGCCGGACGGGCGGAGCTCTCGACCATCAATAGCCGCCTGGAAGCGCGGTTTAACCAACTGTCCGGGCAGGCCGTCGAGTTGAGTTCAGTGAACGGCTCAGTAGAACTCACGATCCCATCGGACTCTCAGGCAGAAGTCGAAGCCAGCACAGTCTCCGGCGGCATTGAGAACGATCTTGGGCTGCGCGTGAATCATCATCGCTACGTTGGCCACGATCTGCGCGGCGAACTGGGCAACGGCGGCACGCACATCAAGCTGGAAAACGTAAACGGCAGAATTGAGATTCATCACGCCCAGGACGGCCGCGCTCTGAGCCCGGTGAAAGACCTGACTCACCGCAACCACGACCGCGATGACGACGATGACGACGACAGCGAAATCTGAACGTTCGGGCAGTAGAACGTGTGGCGCAGGCACTTTGCCCGCGCCCTCTCAGTAGATCGTGTATCCCGGCGCCGGTGTCCGCAGATCGGGCTTCGACGCCATCAGCAGTAGCGCCCCCTCGCGCTTGAACGCCCGCAGATCGTCCAGGCTGTTGAAGGATTTCGTCTTGTAATCATCCGGAGTGGGCGTGTCGTCGGGAATGCGGCGCGCCTCTACGTCTTCGAATGCGTGCTTTTCGAGGAGTTCGGTGTATTCCGACGCCGACCGCACGTGCACCGAAACCTTCAGCTTATCCACCCACTGCAGCGAGTAAGGATTGTCTTTATAGAGATTGATCAGGATGAATAGCCTTCCCCGCGGCGCCATCACGCGAAACAGTTCCATCAGCGCGCGGTCCTGGTCGGGATAGTAATAAAACGATTCCACGGACAGAACTTTGTCGAAGAAATTCTCTTCCCACGGAATCTGCTGCGCCGATCCCCAAACGTAAAGAATGTTGTCGAAGTCCTTCGACGCCTCGCGCGCCTGGCGCACCATTTCATCGGAGACATCGAGCCCCACCACCTGTCCGAATCCTTCCGGCCCCTCGCCCACCAGCCGCGCCAGCAGGCGCGTGGCCCATCCCGAACCGCAGCCCAGGTCGAGCACGCGCTCGCCGGGACGAAGACTCATGAGGCGGATGGTCTTGGCGGTGATATCGAGATGATGGCGCTCCATCTTCTCGCCTTCACCTTCGGCCGCCCAGCGGTTAAATTCCTGCTGCAGTTTTTCGTCGGGAGTTTGGGGTTTGTCGGGCATGCTGGTCTAGTCCCTTTTACCACGAAGCCGCTCGAATAGGCACGGCGCGATGGAGTGGCGAAAGAACCGCATCATTCCCTTGCCGCTAAGGTCATTGATCCACGCCTGCGTGGCCTCACGGGTGCGGGGAACACCATTTCGCCGGGTGTATGATTTTGTCATGAAATACGCCACAATCGGTTGGCTGTTGGCCGGCATGGCCGTGACGACACTCTTCCACTCGGCCGTTCTGAGCACACAAGCACGCGTCAACCCGCAGTCGGCAAGTCGCAGTTTCACCAGTGCAGATGGCGCGTTTCGCCTGGAATACCCTGACTCGCTGGTCTCGTGCAAGAGGGACGCGAAACAAGCAGACTGGTGGTTGCCCCAAGCATCCTGTGAGGCCTTCACCCCGGTTTGCTCCGATGTCGCTTGCAACTCCGAAGGTACCGTCGTGTGCGTAGCCTATCCCGCAGACGACACGACGAAGGGCACTACCTTTCAGGCTGCAGCCTTCTCGGTGAACCAACTGAGCCATACAAATACTGAAAGCAAATGTCTGAGTGTTGAGGAGCCGCCACCGCATGTCGGAACTTCGCACACCGAAATCGTCAATGGGGCAAGATTTGACGTGACGGAGACCGATGGTGTGGCAACGGGCAACCTGATGGATGGATATGTTTACAGCGCCTTCCATGAAAAGAAGTGCTACGAACTGGACATCAGAATCGCCTATTCGAATGTTGGCGGTGACGATCCCGCCAAGAAGGTCTTCGACCCGGAACAGGTACACCGCAGACTGAAAGCGGTGCTAGACACTTTCAGATTTCTGAAACAACAAACCCGGGGGCGTACCACGTCGCCCCGCCATCTGTGCTACAGTTTTCCTCCTCATGGCATCCCGCCCTCACACTACCCCGCCTGAGCCGGAGCCGAGCCCGCTCTACTGCCCGAACTGCGCTGAAGAAGTGACCGACCCGCTGACTTGCGGCGACTGTTCTTCGGTCATCTGCCGCCGCTGCGGTACGCCGCTCGAATCCCCCGACGAACTCGGAATCGGATAATGGAACCTGTCCCGGTCGTTCCAGCCACTGACATTCAGTCGTCCGACTCCAAGCCCACTCTGGTGCGCGGGCTCGGCCTGCTCGATTCGGTCCTGCTGCTGGTCAGCGGCGTGATCGGCTCATCTATTTTTCTTACGGCGAAAGACATCGCCAGCCCCCTGCCCCATCCGGTCTTGTTTCTTCTGGTATGGGTGCTGGGCGCGCTCATCTCGCTGTGTGCCTGCTTTGCTTTTGCTGAGTTGGGCTCGATGTTCCCCGACTCCGGCGGGCAGTACATCTACCTGCGCGAGGCCTACGGCGATCTCATCGCCTTCCTATATGGCTGGATGCTGTTCGCGGTGGCCAACGGAGGCACCATCGCCGCGCTCTCGGTGGCATCCGCGGCCTATTTGGGGCAGGTGTTCCCGGTGGTTTCGCAGGAGCGGATCGTGTTTTCGCTGGCCGGCCTTGCGGTGAGCCGCGCGCACCTGCTGGGCCTGGTGCTGATCGCCGTGCTCACTTACGTGAATGTTTTCGGCCTGCGCTGGGGCGCTCTGCTGCAGAACGTTTCCACCTGGACCAAGTTCGCGGCCATGTCGGCCTTCGTGGTTCTCGGTTTTGCCATCGGCAAGGGACACTGGTCGAATTTCCAAGCGCACGGGACTCCCCCAACCCTGGGGCTCAGCCCCACGGCTCTGATTTCGGCGTTGGGGGTCGGGTTGATTGCCGTCTTCTGGGCCTACGACGGATGGGTGTACATCACGTGGGTGGCGGGCGAAGTGAAGAACCCGCGGCGCAACGTGCCCCTGGCCATGGTTTTGGGCGTGCTCGCCGTCGGCGTCATTTACGTTGCAATGAACGTGACTTACGTGTACGCCCTGCCGCTGAAAGAGATCGCGCAGCACGAAACCATCGCCCATGCCGCCGCCGCGGCGTTGTTCTCTCCGCAGGCCGCGGGGTGGCTTTCGCTGATGATTGCCGTCTCGTGTTTCAGTGCCGCCGCCACCTGCACTTTGTCGGGCGCCCGCGTCTATATGGCCATGGCGCAGGATGGCGTTTTCTTCCGGCGCATGGCGGTGATCCATCCCAAATGGCGGACTCCGGCCTTCAGCCTGATCGGGCAAGGCATCTGGGCCGCTCTTCTCACCGTGAGCGGGCGCTACGACCAGCTTTACACATATGTCATCTATGGCATGGTGCTCTCGTACACGTTGACGGTGATTGGCATGTTCCTGCTGCGCTGGAAGCGGCCGGAGATTCCGCGGCCGTACCGCTGCACCGGATACCCGTGGCTGCCCGCGATTTACGTGCTGATTGGCACGGCGTGGACGTTGAACACCATCATCACGCGACCGTGGGAGGCCTTCTGGGGCACAACGATTGTTCTGATTGGCGTTCCGGGATATTTATATTGGAAGCGCAGCAGCACGAAGGCTGCGGCCGTGGAGTAGACGATCTTTGAGCGGTATACGGGGATCATGCGGGCAAGCTGCGAGCGGCAGGAGTGCTGGCGAGAAAGCCGTAGCAAGCTACGTCTCTACGATCGCTTTTCTGTAGAGACGTTGCTTGCAACGTCTCTTTCGCCCGCTACACCGTTGTTGCGGTCTTCCTCGGCGGATTGAAGAACGGCAGCGTCGCCACCTTCACGTTCGTCTTCAACCGCATGGCCTCGATCGTGATTTCCATCTGCAACTGGGTGCCGGGCTTCGAGTGTTCGGTTTCCAGGCTGGCCAGCGCGATCATCTTCTTCAGCACCGGCGACCAGCTTGTGGTTGTCGCCTTGCCGACCTGTTTCTCACCCGCGTACACGGGAATGGCAACGCGCGAAGCCTGCGCCGGCGCCGCCGGAGTGAGCCCATACCGCTCGTAGAGCCGCTCCACGTCGGTCCAGTCAACCTCAAGCCCGGCCAGTTGCCGGGGCACGCCGTTCTTCGCATCGCGCTCCAGCGCGCGCTTGCCGATGAAATTCTCCTTCTCCAGATGCACCATCTTGGCAAATCCCAACTCATACGGCGAGAATTTCTGCGACGGAATCAGGGCCTTCTTCGAGCTCGTGTAATCCACTTCGATCAGCAGCAGCCCGGCCTCGACCCGCGCCACGTCGAGCGCCAGCATGCCCGCAGCGTGCAGATCAAACTGGCGGCCCATTTCGGCCAGCGCGTCCCAGACCTTGACGGCGTCCTTCCACGGCATCCAGATTTCGTATCCCAAATCGCCGGTGTATCCGGTGCGCGAAATGTCCACCGGGATGCCGGCGATCTTACCGCGCGTGACGCGGAAATATTTCAAGTTGGCAATGTCGGCCTCAGCCACAGCCTTCAGCAGTTTGGCCGAAGTCGGCCCCTGCAGCGCCAGCGCCGCAACTTGTTCGGAGATGTCCTCGATCTGGACGTCCATGTTCAGGCCGTTCTGCCGGAACCAGCGCAGGCTGGGGTCGGCCGCGGTCCAGCGATAGACGTTTTCTTCCAGGCGCGAGATGGTGCCGTCGTCAATCACCTTGCCCTCTTCATCGCACCAGCAGCAGTAAATCACCTGGCCCACCTTGACCTTGTTGATGTCGCGCGTGATGACGCGGTTCACCAGCCGGGTGGCGTCTTTGCCCCTGACCAGATATTTGTAGAGCGGCGAGACGTCAATCAGCGCGGCGGCGTTGCGAATGGCGTTGTACTCGTGCTCGTGATGCACTTCGTACACGCTGACGGTGTAAAAGCCCGACCACTCGCGGTAGTTCAGGCTCTGGCAAAGCGGAAAAGTTCTGTCGTGAAACGCGGTTCCGATGGGCAAGCGGATTCCCCCCGTGAAGATCGAATCAGGCGTTACAATGCTCCAAAAAAGGTAACACAAAGTGAATGCATCTCAATATATCTGGCTGGCAATCGCGCTCCTTGTGGTGTATCTGATCTGGCGTAGCAGGGGAACGGGAGTGGTGGCCAAGACCCTCCGCATGAGCAGGACAATCGACGCGATCATGTCAGCATATCTCGCGGGTGACTATGCGACGGGGCTGGAGAAAACGGAAAAACTGAAGGACGGTTCGGTAAAATCGGCCGAGTACTGCATGTTTCGTGGACTAATGCTGCATCAACTGGGACAGCTCAGCGAAGCAGAAGCCAGCTTGCGGGAGGCTCTTCCCTTACACGATGAACCCCGCCAAAGGGCGCTGGTTCTAAACTCCTTGGCCTCCGTGCTGATGGATCAGGAGCGATTCACCGAGGCAATCGCATTCTACGAAAACGCCGGCCGGGTTTGGCCGGACCGAGGAGCAAGCCTGCGGGGAATCGCAGAGGTTTGGCTGCGTCAGGGACGCGAATCTTCCGAGGCTCTAGAGCAAGCGCGCCGGGCGGTTGAAATTGACAGGCACGCCACGGGGATGGGCAAGGAAGCCCTGGAGTACAGGCTTGGCGAGGATTTGGCAGTATTGGCATGGGCACTCGCCGCGAACTCGGCGGATACAGGCGGGGTAGATTCCGCTTTGGCAGAGGGGTTCCGGCTCTGCGGTGTCAGAACCAAGTCGATCTTGGCTCAGGTTCATTACCACGCAGGACGAGCCTACCTTGCGCTCCAGATCAGCGATAAGAGCCAGGAATATTTCCGTCGCGCGGCAGAAATCGACCCTCAAGGCAGATTCGGACGAATGGCGCGCTCGACGTTATCGCAGTCCAGAATGTAGAATTTCTCCTATGCACCGCATCATCCAATGGAGTGCCCTTCCCAGCGGACTCTGATTTCGCTGCCACAGCCCTTCCCTCGCGAGTATCATTGCGTTTCTAATCGGCACACACTAATCACCCAACTGACAGCTAAAGGCTAAGACCTCATGGATAATTCATACGACGTAATCGTGATCGGCGGCGGCCACAACGGCCTGGTCAACGCCGCGTATCTGGCGCGAGCGGGCAAGAAAGTGCTGGTGCTCGAACGCCGCTACGTGCTGGGCGGCGCGGCCTGCACCGAAGAGATCGTCCCCGGATTCAAGTTCTCGGTCTGCTCCTATGTCGTCTCGCTCTTACGGCCGGAGATCATCCGCGACCTCGATCTTCCGCGCCACGGCCTTGAAATCCTTCCCCTCGACGGCACGTTCACGCCCATGCCCAGCGGCGATTACCTGTGGCGCGTCAACGACCATGGCAAGACGCACCGTGAAATCGCCCGCCACTCGCGGGTGGACGCCGAAGCCTACGACGAGTTCGGCAAAGCTATGCAGGCCATGTGTCGCTTTGTGAAGCCGATTCTCAGCATGGTGCCGCCCGACCCGACTACGCTGAATCCTCGGGAACTGATGAAGTTGCTGTTCATCGGCAAGCGCTTTCAGGGCATGTCGAGCTACGACAAGTACAACCAAGTCCAGCTTATGACGATGTCCGCCATTGATTTCCTGGATCAATGGTTTGAGACCGGCGTGCTCAAGGCGACCATGTCGGCCTCCGGCATCATCGGCACGTTTCTCGGCGTGCGCTCCCCGGGAACGGCCTACGTTCTTCTGCATCACTACATGGGCGAGATTGACGGAGCGTTTCGAGCCTGGGGATTTGCCCGCGGCGGCACCGGCGCGATCTCAAACGCCATCGCCGACGCGGCCCGCGAAGCCGGAGTGGAAATTCGCACCGAAGCCGCCATCTCGCAGATTATCGTCAAAGACGGAAAGGCGAAGGGCGTCGTACTCTCGAACGGAGACGAACTCTACGCCGACGTAATTTCCTCCAGCGTGGATCCGCGCCTGACGTTTACCAAATTCATCGAAGCCCAGCACCTGCCCGGCGATTTCCTGGAGGAAGTGAATCGCTACAAGTTCCGCGGTTCCTCCGGCAAGGTCAACATGGCGCTGGACGGGTTGCCCAACTTCAACTGCATGCCCGGACCGGGCGCGCATCTGCGCGGCGCGATTTCCATCTCCCCCGCGGTCGAGTATATGGAACGCGCCTATGACGACGCCAAGTACGGAAACTTTTCCAAGCGCCCGTACATTGACATGGTGATTCCCTCGCTCACCGATCCTTCCGTTGCGCCTCCGGGCAAGCACGTACTGTCGTGCTTCGTGCAGTATGCGCCCTACAAGCTGCGCCCCGGCCTCAACTGGGACACCGAAAAAGAAGCCTTCGGCAACACCGTTGTGGATACCATCTCCGAGTACGCGCCCAACCTAAAAGACATCATCATTCACAAGCAGGTCGTCACGCCGCTCGATCTCGAACGCGAGTGGGGACTGAGCGAGGGCAACATCTTCCAGGGCGAGCTTTCGCTGGAGCAACTGTTCTTCCTGCGTCCCGTGCCGGGATGGGCGCAGTACCGCACGCCCATCAAGAATCTTTACATGTGCGGATCGGCCACGCACCCGGGCGGCGGCATCATGGGCGCCAACGGCCGGCTGGCGGCGCTGGAAATTCTGAAAGACATCAAGGGAGCGGCCTGATGCCAGCACAAAGCCAAGGCGCACGCGATGTCGTTATCATCGGCGGCGGCCACAACGGGCTGGTCACCGCCTTCTATCTTGCCAAAGCGGGATTCAAGCCTCTGATCCTCGAGCGCGGAACGCAAGTCGGCGGAGCCGCCGTCACCGACGAATTTCATCCCGGCTTTCGCTGCTCGACCCTGGCGCACACTGCCGGTCCGATCCGTCCGGACATCGTCCGCGACATGCAACTGGAGAAGCACGGCCTGCGCCTGATCACTCCGGAAGTCTGCGTCACGGCTCTTTCCCCGGACGGCCGCGCCCTCACGCTGTACCAGGATGCGAACAGGTCCGCGCAGGAAATCGCGGCGTTCTCGCAGAAGGACGCGGCCAAGTATCCCGAATTTCAGCAGTCGCTCGCCAAGATCAGCAAAGTGATCGGCGAAGCGCTCGCAACCGTGCCGCCCGATATTGACCACCCCAGCCGGGGCGACCTCTGGAGCATGCTCAAGACCGGCCGCGCCATGCGAAATCTGGGCAAGAAAGACATGTTCCGCCTGCTGCGCTGGGGGCCCATGGCGGTCGCGGATCTGGTTTCGGAATATTTTGAAACCGAGTTGCTACGCGCCGTGGTCGCCGCTCGCGGCGTCTTCGGAACCTTCCTGGGCCCCTGGTCAGCCGGAAGCGCTCTGGTGCTGCTGATCCGCGCCGCGGGCGATGCTCATCCGGCAGGCTCGGCGCACTTCGCCGCCGGCGGCATTGGCGCGGTGACACAGGCGATGGCCTCGGCCGCCAAGGCCGCGGGCGCAGAGATCCGCACCAGCGCCGAGGTCATTGAGATTCGCGTGCAGAACGGCGCCGCCACCGGCGTGCTGCTTTCCACTGGAGAAGAAATTCAGGCCCGCGCCGTCATCTCCAACGCCGACCCCAAACGCACGCTGCTCAAGCTGACCGACCCCATGCATCTTTCGCCCGACTTCGTGCAAAAGCTGCAGCATTACCGCGGCAACGGCACGGTGGCGAAGGTCAACCTTGCGCTTTCCGGTCTGCCCAAGTTCAGCGCGCTGAAGAATGGTGACGATGCAGTGCTCCGGGGTCGCATCCACATCGGCCACGAAATTGATTATCTCGAGCGCGCCTTCGACGAGTGCAAGTACGGCAACTTCTCACGCCAGCCCTATCTCGAAGCCACGATCCCCTCGCTCACCGACCCCACGCTTGCGCCCGAAGGCAGGCATGTGATGTCCATTTACATGCAGTACGCCCCGTACAAACTCAAAGGAGACTGGGATCAACAGCGCAACGCCCTGGGCCAGACCGTGGTGCAGACCCTCGCGCAATATGCGCCGAATCTGCCGGAATTGATCTTGACCCACCAGATCATCACCCCGCGTGACCTCGAAGAAGTCTACGGCCTGACCGGCGGGCAGATTTTCCACGGCGACCTCGCGCTCGACCAGTTCTTCACCATGCGCCCGTTGCTCGATTGGGCCCGGTACCGGACGCCGATCCAGAATTTGTATTTGTGCGGAAGCGGAACCCATCCCGGCGCGGGATTGACCGGCGGCTCGGGCGCGAACGCCGCGCGAGAAATCGTGAAGGAACTGAAGCGCTAACCGAGCGGTCTGCGCACGAACTACGGTTTCGGCGCGCGCAGCCGGACACTAGTGCACGGGCGCCGGCTGAGGATTCGCCTGCGGAGCCGCCGCGCCCGGACTGGAGAAGTTTACCTTCGGAACTTCGCGCGATCCCGGCGACGCTTCGAAGTAGGCTTCGTTCGCCTTGAATCCCGCGAATCCCGCGAACAAGCTGTTGGGGAACTGCTGCACGTACGTGTTGTAATCCTGCAGCGTGTCGTTGTAGCGCTTGCGCTCGACCGCAATCCGGTTCTCCGTGCCCGCGAGTTCATCCTGCAGGCGCAGGAAATTCTCGTTGGACTTCAACTGAGGATAGTTTTCGACCACCAGCAGCAGGCGCCCGAGCGCTCCATCGAGTTGGCCGTTGGCCGCTATCTTTTCTTGAGGCGTGCCCGCGGAAAGCAGAGCAGAGCGCGCCTTCGCGATATCGCCGAACACCGTTACCTCTTGCTGCGCGTAGCCTTTCACCGTCTCCACCAAATTGGGGATCAGGTCGGCGCGGCGTTGCAGCACAATGTCCACTTGCGACCAGGCCGCTTTTACCGCCTCATTCTTGCTGACCAGCGTATTCTTTACGCTCACGTACTGGCCAAAAACAAACAAGCTGCCCAGCAATAGAATTGCCACGATCACCACGACCACGATCAGTGCCTTGCCCATAAGATTCTCCTGAACAAACAAGGGTGGGCTCTACGACCAGCCCGCAGCGCCCGAGTCCAGCATTCTATCAACTGCGGCGGTTACCTGCTCCAACGCCGTCAGATATCGAGCAAAAACGTCCGCCACATCGAACTTCTTCCGGTCGGATTTCCGCTCTCTCACGTCCAGCACCTGCAGGATACCGGAGGCGTCAAACCCAATCTGTTTTGACAATGCCTGCACCGCTTCCCGCTTTCCAACCGGCGCATCGTGACCCAGCACAATCAGCGCGTGGCGGAAGAGTGTGGCAAACGACGAAACCGACCGCAGCAGCAATTCCCACAGGCGCGAGTCATTGCCCGAGGCCAGCAGCAAGTGCTGGCGCAGCAGCGCGAGCTTCTCCCGCAGTTCGTACTCCACCTGGACCCGGTGCAGGTTCGCCGGAATCGTTAGGCCCTGCAAGACGTCTGCGCCGAAGACAACACGGTGCTGCTGTTGCATGTCTATCAACTCAATCGTAAACACATCGGTAGAGCGCGCGATCTCGTCACGGGTCATGAACAGCGGAGGCGGCTCTTTCTGCGCAGCCCACCATTTGACGGCAGGCGCGAGCGCCTGCAATGCACCGAATGAGCTGTCGCGAATCACGCAGAACAGATTCACGTTCGAAAACTCGGGATGAAAATCTCCCGCGACCGCCGATCCAAACAGGATCACGCTCTCCAGGTTCGCTCCCGCCGCCGCCTGCAGACGCGTGACAAAGTCGCTAATCTTTTTCTCCGGAACCATTTGCGCCTCGCTGACTACCAACTGCTGCTAGCCCCGCCGCCACCGGAACTGCCACCGCCGAATCCGCCAAAACCGCCCCCGCCGCCAAAACCGCCGCCAAAACCGCCGCCACCCCAGCCACCGCCCCTCGATCCCCCTCCACCGCCAAACATTCCAGAAAAAAGAATCCAGGAAAGTACGGTGCGCAGCGGAGTCAAAAGAACGATGAGTACGATGACAATGAGCAGAATAATTCCGCCGGCCGATATCCCTCCGCCCGGCTGCTCCCTAGGCTCGGCCCGAGCCGGTGGAAGTTGCGGGGTCGTGAGTTGCACGCCTGCATCCTGAGCAATGACCTGGGCAACGCGCGAGGTGACCAGCAGCAGCGCCTGGCTGTAGTCCCCGCTCCGCATAAGCGGGACCGCTTCCCGCTGAAATCCACCCACTTTCCCATCGGGCAGGATAGGTTCCAGCCCATAGCCCACCTCAATCCGCGCGCGGTGGTCGTCAATGGCATACAGAATCAGTACTCCACGGTTGGTTGACTTGCTTCCAACGCCCCACTGATGGAAGAGATCGACGGCGTAGCCTTCGATATCAGAGCCCTCGAGGGAATGGATGGTCACGACCGCGATCTGGGCATGTGCTTTCTCGTCAATCTGCCGGCAGATCTCGTCCATCTGCGCGATCGCGTTCTGATCCAGAACGTGGGCAAAGTCGTTGACGTAGCCGGTGGCTTTGAGCTGGGAAACCGGTTCGGCCTGCGCCGCCAGAACCAGCAGCAGCGCGCCCGCCACACCTAGCCACCACTTTGCGCACGAACTCATCGGAAGCCAAATTGTACAGGACACTGGCACAACCGAAGGGGCTCGGCGTCCGAGGCAAATTGTGCGAATTCGTTCCGCAGCCTGCCAGGGCTAGTGCTTACGCCTGTTCTTTCCGGTAAAGTACTTCTTTAGACTTTGCGGCGCTCCCCGGCAGGCGCAATGCTTCTGATGTTCCCTGTGCCACCGGATTCTCTGCTCCAGCGTTGCGTTTGCAGGCATTCTGTTGTTCTGGTGCCACACTTTGTTCAGCATCGCGGCTGCTCCACACCGACTCCATGAAGAATAGCGCAGTCCTCCTGATCAGCTGCCCCGACCGCAAAGGCGAAGTCGCCACCATCGCCGATTTCGTTTATCGGCATGGCGGCCTGGGCGCGGTACCGGACGCCGATCCAGAATCTGTATTTGTCCGGAAGCGGCACCCACCCCGGCGCAGGATTGACCGGGGGCTCGGGCGCGAACGCTGCGCGGGAGATCGTAAAAGCACTGAGCGGATAATACAACCGAGGGACCAGACTGGGCATCAGCCGGTCGCTCGGAGCTAGTGTAGAATAGCGCTCTGCACCCCACCTTGTTCTCGGGAGCCTTTACGCCGTAGAAAGACCATGCCTGCCGAACCGATAGCACCGTCCCTCCCATCTGGCCCCGAGATTGAGCTCACCGCTATTACCGAACAAGAACTCCTCAAACCTGGTGCAATCAAGCTCCTGTGCAAACGCAACAGCGAGTTGGAGTCGGACAACCGCACGCTAAGAGCACAACTAGAGGCAGAGGCTGGGTTAAGTGGAGGTCACCTAGATCGCGCGCACGGAGCGGAGATGCGCTGTTCAATTCTCACTGAAAGAATCGGGGCTCTCGGCTACAGAAACGCCGTCTGCCAGACCATATGGGGAGCGGTCGCAATAGTGACGGGTCTGGCAATCGATTTCGCCAAAAGCAGGGAGTGGTCCCATTTCGGATTCAGCGTTGCGGTGATCATACTGCTGGTCATCGCCGTCTATCTGGCGAGCAAAGAGGGCAAGCCCCCGGCAGACCAGCCAAGGGAGGCCGGGGGGGATAGCGATCATGGAAGAAATTATCTTCGAAGAGATCACTCGAATTCGTAAGCTCGCTGAGACGATTGCCGCGTCTGCCGCCGCGTCGCACTCAGCCGCTCTTTATGCTGCAGGATGGGGCTACTACGCTTCGAAAAACTACCCTGCCTGCGTCCCTATCATGGAAGCGGTCGCAGAAATCGGAGATCCCTTTCATACCGCGCAAGCTCTCCTCGTGCTGTTGGATGTCTATAAGAAAACCGAGAACCCAGAGCGTGAAGGAGAAATACTGAAAAGGATCGTGTCGCTGCCAGATCGCGAAAAAAGATTTATATCGTTGGCCAACCTCGCAATTGCATATCAGAAGTCGGGACTGCTCGATGACGCCAAGCAGGCGTATCTGGCGTTGCAGGGTTTTGGCGCCGGGGAGGATCCAGGCTTCCAAGCCAACCTTGCCGAACTCCTTCTCCTCCGCGGGGAACTTCGCGAAGCGGCGCCGCTGATCGAGAAGCTACTGAGCCGCCCCGAGCCTAGGTACGTTGTAATCGGGCGACTTATGAAGGCCCTGTGTCTTTTTCTTGAGGGGAGGGGACCCGGCGCCGAGGAAGAGATCAAGTGGCTCGGGCAGTACTTACTCTCGATGTCAGGTATGCCGCCGGACCTCGCATGGGATTTTCGCGATTCAGCGCAGCTGTTGGACAAGATGAAATGGCCGGAGGCTCGACTGGTGCTGCAGATGCTGACCAAGCGGCTGGGCTTTGATCAATTTCGTGACGCGTGGTTGAGATTGCACCCTGTTCCACCGCCGGCGGGGACTTCGCTGTAAAGCCCTCTCCTAAACTAGCCGAAACCTCTTGGCCCCGCTATCTAACATGACAGTTGGCACCATGCCGATTAAATGAAAAACTCCGCCATTCTCCTGATCTCTTGTCCTGACGCGAAGGGCGAAGTCGCCACCATCGCCGATTTCGTCTATCGCCACAACGGCAACATCCTGCACGCCGACGAGCACGCCGACGAAGAGTCCGGCCTCTTCCTCATGCGTGTCGAGTTCGATCCCAAAGACTTCGACATCAATCTCTCTGAGCCTGACCTCGCCGATTTTGCCCGCTATTTCGACCCTGTGGCCGCCAAGTTTCAGATGAAATGGCGGCTGGCACTGTCCTCCCGCCGCCCGCGCATGATAATTTTCGTGTCGAAATACGATCACTGCCTGGTGGACCTGCTCTATCGCCAGAAAAGCGGCGAACTCGCCTGCGACATTCCTCTGATCATTTCCAACCATGCCGACACCCAGCCCATCGCCGACTTCTACAAGATTTCCTACGCAATCGTCTCGGTCACCAAAGAAAATAAGACCGAAGCCGAGGCGAGAATTCAGTCCCTGATTGACCAGCACCGCCCCGACTTCATGGTCCTGGCGCGCTACATGCAGATTCTCTCCAACGACTTCGTGCACCGCTACCCGCAGCGCATCATCAACATTCACCACTCGTTCCTGCCCGCGTTTGTCGGCGCGCGTCCCTATCATCAGGCCTTCGAGCGCGGCGTGAAGCTGATCGGAGCCACCAGCCACTACGTCACCGAGGTGCTCGACGACGGTCCGATCATCGAGCAGGACGTGGTTCGCGTCTCGCACCGCGACGAGGTCGAAGACCTCATCCGCAAAGGCCGCGACCTCGAGAAGGTAGTACTCTCGCGCGCTGTGCGTTGGCACGTGGAAAACCGCATCCTGGTCTACGGTAACAAGACGGTCGTGTTCTGAACGACCTGTTTTGAAAGGGTGCGGCTTCAGCCGCGCAAAAGTCCATGTACCTCCGGCGAACATGATTCCAAACCGCTTGCCGGCATCGCCCCAGTAGTAACTTGCACCGCTGGGTAACCCGTCGTTACTTTTACATGAGTAAAGTGTTATCCAAAAAACGCACTTGCGGAGGCTTGGTTGGCCGAGGATCTCCGGTTTGAATTGTCCATTCTGGCGACGGTCCAGGGCTTCTACCAGAAGCTCATGCGGGACTCGCTCGGCGGCGATGTGCCCATTCCGGCCGGGCTCGATGAAGACGCGCTCCGCCACTCCGAAGGCGAACTGCCCGAAACTCTCTCCCGCATGTATCGCTGGCTGCACCTGCTCGATATGGCGATCACGCCGGCGATGCTGCGCCAGGCGCTCACCCCCGAGACCGATTCGGAAGTTGCCGAGGCCCTGCTGCGCTACTTTGTGCGCCGCCGCGCGCCCAGCGACGTCAACCGCGACAAAACCGATCTGATTGCGACTTTCCTTTACCGCCATCCCCGCGTTCCGGGGCAATGGCAGCAAAGCGGCTACGGCCTGGATGGCGCTCTGCCGCTCTCGCCCTTCGAGATTGCGCTGATTGAGATTTTGGCCGACACCGACGTGCCGTCGTTACCCGAGGAGCACGTGCAGTTGCTGCGCCGCTTCGATCCCCTGCGCGAAGAGGCCTCGCGCTTCCACGATTTCAACGCACTCATGGATTCCGGGATCGTGGGACGCGTGCGCGAACTGAAACAGTGGCTGGATTCCTCGTTCTATCATCCCGGAGTGCTGGCCACGGTCGCCGCTTACAACGCCGCTTTCGGCGCCAAGTTTGACGCCTTGTTCGCCAAGGCCCTGACCGAGATCAAACAGTTTGGCCAGGCTCTGGAAGAGATGGGCGGAACGATTCTGAGCACGGTGGACGGCGTGGAAGTCACCGTGGAACATGTCGCCGCCATCGAACAGCAGGAAATGCTGCAGGCCGACTACACCAGCACACTGGAGAAATTCCGCCGCGTTTCCCGGCTGAAGAAGGAACTCGACCGTCGTCCTCCCATCCGCCGCTCTCTCATGACGCCAGCGTCGCGGGCAGCGCGTCCTGGCGGTGGCGCGGCGGCAGCGGCCAAGGCGGCCAGAGTCGCGCCGGGCAGCGTTCCCCTTCCCGCTCCGGTATTCCAACCCCCGGCAATTACGGCGCATCAGATTTCGGCGGAAGAAGGCAAACTGCGCCGTGTGGAGGAATCCATTCGCGTGTTTGTGCGCGTCGCCGACCCCAAGTATCGCCAGGTTGTGCCCATGCGTTTCTTCAACCTGACCTTGACCGTGCCCGAGGCCGACGCCTACAGCGCCACATTCCTCGAAGAGAAGACTCTGCGTGCGGACGTGGCTCGCTCCCTGATCCGCCTGGTCTCGGTCTCCGCCCGCATCAGCACCGAACTTGAAGAGCTCAAGCGCAGCCAGAGCATGTCCTCGCTATGGAAGCTCCACGCCGACGCGGTGGTCGTGCTGCTGGATATGGCCGGCACCACCATTGAAGAAGCCGGCAGCGTGGCTAAACAAGCCGAACAGGGCGGCGCTGGAGTGGCCGCCAAAACGATTCACGAGTCCGTTCAGAAACTCCGCACCCGTTCCGACGCCGCCGTGAAAACCCTGGCCAACGTGGGAAGCTAAGCAGGAACTTGCAGCCTCAGCCCCGCCTCGAAGTGGGCTCTCCGACAAATACCAGCACTCCGTTGGGATCGATGATGTGAAACTCGGTCATCCCATATTCACGGTCGCAGAGATCGCTGATTTTGTATTCGTCCCTCAGGGTCTTCACGTGCTCCCACAAGGCGTTGATCCCGGAAACTTCCAGATAGAACTCGCCATGTTTGCGCATAGCGCGCATTACTTCTTCAGACGCCGCATTCTGGAAATGAATGGTCTGCCCGTCGCGCTCCAGGACAAGGTAGTTCGGCGAGTCCAGAACCGGCTTGAACCCGAGCACTCTCTCGTAGAAGTACTTCGTCCTGTTCATGTCGTCGGTGGCGAGCATGGGACTGATGCGCTTGGCGATCGTGGGCATGGGTGCAGTCATGGTTTCACTCTTCACGACGCGATTGTCGGACGAAAGTAGGCGGGCCATAACGGCCCGCCTTTGCTCATGGCTGACAGCTGACGGCTGACAGCTAGTTAATGTCGAACTGTTCCTGGTGTACCGCCGGGTCGCTCTTGACGATGATGGTGCGCTTGGTCAGCTCTTCCATCTCGTTCAGCAGCTTGGCGTTGTTCGACTTCAACTCCTTGGCCACATCGGGATGCACGCGCAGCATCACGTCCTCGTGCTCCAGATGCTTGGCGATCTTGCGCATCTCCACGTAGATTTCGTTGCACACCGTGGTCACCGATTTCACGTAGCCGGTGGACTGGCAATACGGGCAGGGCGCGCCAATGGTGCGTTCGAGCGATTGCTTGACCCGCTTGCGGGTGATGGCGACCAGCCCGAAATCGTTGAACTGCAGCGTCTTCGAGGGAGCCCGGTCATGCCGCAGTTCCTCCTCCAGCGCCTGCATCACGCGCTGGCGGTTGCGCCGCTCGTCCATGTCAATGAAGTCAATGATGATGATCCCGCCCAGGTCGCGCAGGCGGACTTGGCGCACGATTTCTTTGATGGCGTCAATGTTGGTCTTGACGATCGTGTCTTCCAGGCGCTGCGTCTTGCCCACATACTTGCCGGTGTTGATGTCAATCGCCACCAGCGCCTCGGTCTGGTTGATCACGATGTAGCCGCCGCTCTTCAGCCAGACTTTCGACTTGAGCGCCTTGTTCATTTCCTCGGCCAGGCCGAATTGCTCAAACAGCGGCGTTTCCTTGGTGTAGAGCTTGACGCGCTTCACCATCCCAGGCTGAAAACGGTTGAAGAAGCGCAGGATGCGCTCGTACTCCGGTTCCGTATCCACCCAGATCACGCTGAAGTCGGAGGTGACCTGATCGCGCAGCACGCGCTCCACCACGTTGAGGTCGTGGTAAATCAGCGCCGGCGGCTTGGAATTCTCGGCCCGCGTCTTGATTTCATTCCACAGTCCCTTGAGGAAGCGGATGTCGGCGCGCAATTCGTCTTCGTTCGCGTTCTGCGCGGCCGTGCGCACAATGAAGCCGCCATGGCCGTTCTCGCGCTCGCTCTGGATAATCCGTTTCAACCGCTGCCGCTCTTCCTCGGAGGCAATCTTGCGCGACACGCCGGTGTGGTTGACTGTTGGCATATACACCAGGAAGCGGCCCGGCAGCGCGATGTGACTGGTGATGCGCGCGCCCTTCTTGCCGATGGGCTCCTTGGCGACCTGGACCAGAATTTCCTGCCCTTCTTTGAGCAGATCGCTGATGAGCGGCACCGGAGCCGATTCGCGCCGGCGGAATCCGCGGCGTCCACCGCTGGGGGGGCGGCGTCCGCGCTGACCGCGTTGGCGTTCCCATGCCGGCCGCGGCGCTCTCTGCGTGTAGCCCGCTGTAGCCGCCGGAGCTCTGACTTCGGCCCGGGCGTCTACTGAGTCATTACCCCGGGCTTCGGCTTCGAGCATGGCCTCAGCCTCAGCCTGGGCCTCTTCCAGTTCCAGTTCTTCGCTGTCTTCTTCGCCTTCTGCAGGAGCGCCCTCTGGGGCATGTCCATCGCCAGCAGCCAGCCCAGCTTCGCTCAACGACGACCGGTGAATTTCCGAAACCACTTCCCGGGCATCGCCGTTCAGGTGGTCGGGACCCGCGGCAGTGGTCTCCTCTTCAAACTCGTCATAACCCTCATCGGAAGAAGACTCGTAACGGATCGTATCCGCCTCGTCCTCATCTATGGTTTCTTCCTCCATGGTGCCGGGCGCCGCGAAAACCGGGCTCGGCTGTTCCGGCGGCGCGCTGCGCTCTGCGGGTTCAGCAGCCGCCTGCGGCGCAACCTCCTCTTCTTCCTCCTCAACGTATTTCTGTTCGGGCTCTTCTCCATGCTCCCGAGCCGCGCGCTCTTCGGTCACGGCGGCTTCGCGAGCCCAGGCTGGAGCCGCCGCCGCCCCCGACTCCCGACGCCGGAACCCCTGGCTCCAGACGGTCACAGTAGAGGCTGACTCTGCAGGCTCTTCGGTCACGGCGCTCAACCCATCATGATGATCTTCATGCTCCTCGTGCAGAGGTTCCGTCACCGCTGCCGACGCCACGCCCGACGCAAACACTGGCTCATCTTCGGGGAAGGCCGCCGCTAGAGGAGCCGCTGGCTCAGCCGGCAGTTCCGTCGCCGCTTCGGCTACCGCTTCGGCAGGCCGCGGCGCGGGCGCCTGCTGTGCCAAGCGCTGATACTTGGAAATGGACTCTCCCGGCAGCAGCATCGGCTGGTATCCCGGAGGCGGACCTGAAGGCTGCGTTCGGCCCGATTCCGCGGGACGGGAAGTTTGCGCCGGCCGCGCCGGCCGCTCGAAGCGCGGCTCAGGTGCGCGCTCGGACCCTGCTTCCACATCTCTCTCCGGCCCGCGTTCCGGCCCCAGATCACGCCCATCGCGTCGGCCGCCGCGGCGGCGACGCCGTCCCCGGTAGCTCCCGCGCTCGCCTCTCTGGGCATCGCCGCCATTCCCAGGCTCGAGTCCCGGACTCGCCAGCGCCCCAGGCTGGGCCTCATTCCCCTCACCCTCGATTGGTTCCTCTTCCCCACTCTCGTCACCAGTTTCCCGGAAGATGGGCTGTCCGGGCGCTTCCGCCCCCGCTGCCGCCTCCGGCGGTGCAGCCTGCGTGCGCAAATCCTGCACGCCGCGGCTGGCCGGAACCGAGTCGGTCAAATCCTCGTCGTGCTCCTCCAACTCCATGAAATCGGAAACGTACAGGAAGGCGTCGCGCTCCAGGCCAACGTCCACAAAAGCTGACTGCATGCCGGGCAGCACACGCGTCACACGGCCTTTATAGATGGACCCGGCCAGGGTGTATTCGTTCTCTCGTTCCAGGTAGACTTCGGCGAGTAAATCGTCTTCCACCAGCCCCACCTTGGTTTCGTGAGGCGTGGAGGAAACAAATAATTCCTTGTTCATCGAACACTCCGGTCCCGCCAACTCATCTAGGAAGTCGGACGGGCTTCACCGGCGTGGAATCAAGGAAGTAGGGGGAGGATTGAGCGTCGCGACGCTGCCCCGGATAGGGGACGGCCTATGCCTGGGAATCTTCCCCCGGGCCGAGTCCGCTGCGCAAGCTTGGGAATCTTTCGCACTTATCGCTTTAACTTTCGCCGGGGTTGTGACCGCACTCTCAGACCGTCTTCGGTCGGGGGGCCGTTCCCTGCCCGGCTGATACTCAGCTTCAATCCTGCCCGGCCTTCTCCTGTTCCCTGGCCGGTGAATTGCCCCCTTTACGCGGGGGCGATCGATATCTTGATCTTTGTGGCTGCACCTAAGGGCGCAGCGTACTGCTTCCTGCCGTCTTCCGAGTTCAAGGTTCCTGGGAGCCCGCCCTAACCGAGTCACCCGGCTAGTTTACGAAGCGGCGCATGCGAACATTCATCACCATCCCCAGCGCCAGGAACATGAACAACACGGAAGACCCACCGTAACTCATTAACGGCAGGGGTATTCCGGTAACCGGCATAAAGCCAACCACCATGCCGACGTTGACCAAAATGTGGAAGCTAAGCACAGCCACCACACCCATCACCACGAACGTGCCAGCGCGGTCGGGCGCTGTTTGCGCGTTCTGGGTCAAACGCATCAGCACAATGAAGTATAACAGCAGAACCCCGAGCGCGCCTACGAATCCATGCTCCTCGGCAAAAGCCGCGAAGATGAAGTCGGTCTGCGGCACGGGCAGGAAAGCACCGTGAGTTTGCGAGCCTTTTCCGCCCCAAAGGCCCCCGGAACCCACCGCGATCTTGGATTGCTCAACTTGGTACCCCGACCCCTGCGGGTCGAGTTCCGGATCGACGAAACTGGTCAGGCGTTGCTTCTGATACGACTTCAACACGTGCACCCTGGGAACAAAGAAAACCGCCGCCACAGCAACCGTTGCGAGCAGGCCAACCGCCAGCCCCTGTTTCCATTGCAGCCCACCCAGAAATACTCCCATCGCCGCGATCGGAAGGTAGGTCAGCGCCGTGCCCAGGTCCGGTTGCTTAAGCACCATCAGCATGGGGACGCCGACGATCGCGCCCGCCTTCATAAAATCGGCCCAGGAAAGTTCCCGCTGGCGCATGTCGGCAAAATACTTGGCGACCGCCAGGATGAGGATGAGCTTGACCCATTCCGATGGCTGGAAGTGGTTGCCGCCGGGCATTTTGATCCACCGTTTCGCTCCCAGATATTTCTGGCCGAAGATCAGCACTGCCATGAGAGACGCCACCCCGGCAATGTAAAACCAGTGAATCTTTTCGAGCAGCGCCTGATAGTTCACCAGGCTGATCACGAACATCGCCGCTACGCCCGCCAGCACCCAGTACACCTGCCGCACATGCGCCCCGGCAAACTTGGTGTGCATGGTCGCGCTGTGGATCTCCATCACCCCCAGGCAGCAGATCAGGAGCACGAAGCCCAGCAGCACCCAGTCAAAATCGCGATATGAAACGTAGCGTGCCATCAGTTCTCTGTTCTCAGTTTCCAGTTCTTAGTTGCCAGTCGATTCTTCATCTTAATTACTGTGCAGCCATTCCCGGGGCCGCCGCCGCCATCACCATCTTCTTCTTCGGTAAATTGACGACAAACCGCCCCGCCTGCAGCCCGTCTTTATCTCCCTCGGAGTCCGGCACCGTCCACAGCGCTCCGATATCCACCTTGCCGCCAGTCTTTGGTCCGTCGGTCTTGGGCTGCTCCACCAGTTTCTGCGGCGTGCGGTGCTGCTTGTCCACGTAGGCTTTGATCACCTGGGTCGCCAGCCGTGCGGCCAGCCTGCCGTGCTCGCCGCCCTGGAAGAGAACACAAACCACAATGTCGGGATTGCGCCGGGGAGTGAACCCCACGAACCACCCGTTCTGCGCCAGATCGTCACTGTTCTTGAACCGCGCCCGAGTGGCCAGCGACACCACCTGCGCCGAACCCGTCTTGCCCGCAATGTCAATTCCCGGGACATGCGCGGACGGCGCCGTCCCCTCCGGCAGCAGCACCCGTGACAGCGCATCGGTGATGAAGTTCCATCCCTCCGGATCAATCCCGACGTTCTTGACCTCTTCGTAGTGCCCGGTCTCGATATACCCCTGCGGCAATCCTTCCGGATTCACCACGTGCGGCACCACCAGCTTTCCCCCCATCGAAACTGCCGAAATGGCGCGCAGCAGTTGCACCGGAGTGATGGCGATCGCACCCTGCCCGATGCCCACCGAAATGGTTTCCCCGGCAAACCACTTCTGCTTGAAGTTGCGGATTTTCCACTCTTCCGACGGCATCACGCCGCTCACTTCATTAGGCAGGTCAATTCCCGTCTTTTGTCCGAGCCCGAGGGCCGTCGCATATTTGGCGATGCGATCAATGCCCAGTTTTTCCGCCAGCGTGTAGAAGAAAACGTCGCACGACTGATAGATGGCTTTCTCCAGGGTGACCGGACCGTGACCGCCCTTCACCCAGCAGCCGAACCTGCGCCCGTAAAACTCCGCCCCGCCGGTGCAGTTCACGTGCAGATCCTGGGCAACGTGCTCCTGCCAGCCCGCCACCGACATAATGACCTTGAAGGTTGAGCCGGGCGCCAGTTGCGCCTGAATCGCCTTGTTCAGCAGCGGCTTGTCGGGATCGGTAACCAGCTTGTTCCATTCGTCCCGCGAAACCCGCACCGCAAAACTGTTGGGATCAAATGTCGGCCGGCTCACCATGGCCAGAATCTCGCCGGTGCGCGGGTCCATGGCGACGACGGCCCCGTTTTTGTCCCCCAGCGCTTCCTCGGCTGCGATCTGCAGGTCAATATCTATCGTCAGCCGCAGCTGTTTGCCGGGCACCGCATCGGTCTCGCCCAGCCGTCCCACCTCGCGGCCATGACTATCCACCAGCGCCTGGCGCGATCCGTTTTTGCCCATCAGGATTCCGTTGTACTGCCGCTCCACGCCCGACTGGCCGACCACGTCGCCCGAGCTGTACAACTCGAACTGCGGCTGGTTCAGCATGTCTTCGCTGACTTCGCCGACGTAGCCGATCAGGTGCGCCAGAAACCCGTTGCGCGGATACAGCCGCCGGTGGACCATGATCGTGTCCAGTTCCGGTAATTCGTTGCGGTGCGACTCGATGAAAGCCAGTTCGTCGGGCGTGATGTCTTCCTTCAGAAAAATCGGCTGGTACTGCGGCATCGAGGCAAAGCGCCGCACCCGCGTCCGCACTTCGTTGGGATCGAGGTGCAGCCCCTGGGCAATCAGATCCGCGTCGGCGGCCAGGTCGCGCGAGGAATCGCGCAACAGCAGCGCGGAAAACGACGGATAGTTGTCTACGATGACGCGCCCTTCGCGGTCCAGAATCTTGCCCCGAGGCGCCAGCACGGGCACGTTGCGAATGCGGTTTTTTTCCGCCGCCAGCGAGTAGTAGTCGCTCTGCATCACCTGCAGGCGCCACAGCCCGTAGGCCAGCACCAGGAAGATGCCGAGGATGGCATATTGCGCCGCCGTCAGGCGGATCGCCGACACTTTTTCGTCGCGGCCAAACATAATTCAGTGGTCAGGGGACAGGGATCAGGGGTCAGCAAGAAGTCGTTGAGACTTCTTCTGCCCGCAACCTGACACTACCCCGCTGCATGATGACAGTTGTTCTTATTGTAATGCCTGGGTGATGTGCGCCCTTGCGAAGAAGGTAACGGAAGTCATAACTCAGTTGCTCTACTGGCCCCTGACCCCTGGCCCCTTACCCCTGGCCCCCGATCCCTGTCTCTAAGTTCTTTGCTTAAACCGGTCCAGCACAAAATACAGCCCCGCGCCCAGCACCGCGTTTGCCAGGCCGGCCAGGATGCCGTTTCCCCAACTCCAGTGCTGCGTCATGTTGACCATGCCGCGGGCGACGGTGAAATACACCGCGGAGTGCACCAGATAGAACCCCAGCGTCACCAGGAAGCGGGCGCCGGCGTTTTCCACGTCCAGTTTCACGCCCAGCGACGATGCCCCGTATCCCACCACGGTCTTGGCGATTCCATACAAGCCAATCGGATTGTGCCCCAGCATGTCCTGCGCCAGGCCGATGACGGCGCCAGTAAACAGGCCGGAAATCGGATTGCGGCGCGCCATGGCAAAAAAGATCGTCACCAGCAGCGGCAAATCCAGGTAAACCGCGAAGCGCGGAAAACGCAGCGGCACAAACGCCTGGATAAACAGCGCCAGCAGGGGCACGCCGATCGTCACCGGAATACTGAACCGGTAGACCTCAACCTGCTCCCCAGATGTATATGTGATGGGCACGCTAGTGTGGGCTGTCCTGGTCGGCCGGCGGCTGGGAAGTGGTCTGATCGGGGGACGCCTTGGGCGGCTTGGGCGCTGCGCTCGCAGGCTTCGCCTGGGCCGGCGCTGCCCTCCCCGCGCCCCCGGTGCCCCCAGCAACCGTCCCCGTTTTCTGCACGGCTGTCTTCTGCACCGTTGCATTCGGGGCCGTTGCATTAGGAGCCGTGGTTTTCGGAACCGCCGTCTTCTGCACGCTGGGAGTCTGCCCGATCGAGGAACCTTCTCCTGCCACTCCCGCCGGCGCTGCCGGGGCGGCGTTGGCATCCGCGGCCGGCTTGTCGGGCACAGTCGGCAACCGTTGCGCCAAAATGTCGGCAGCGCGCACTCGCACCGTGTCGTCCGCCGTCGCTTCCCGGTCCTGCTTCTCGACCAGCACCAGCACTTCTTCCAGCTTGCTCAGGTCGGCGGTAGGTTTCACTTTAATGTTCAGAAACACTTCTTTGCCCGTACCCACCTTGGTGACCGTCCCGACCGGCAGTCCTTTGGGAAAGATCTGGTCGCCGCCGCTGGTGAGCACCGTCTCGCCCACCGCCACCTGCTCGTCGCTCATTACCCGTTCCAGCACCACTTCTCCGTTGGGAGCGCCGCGCAGCACGCCCTGCAGCCGGGTCTTCTCCATGATCACGCCCACGCCGCTGCTCTGATCGTTGATCAGCAGCACCTGCGCCACCGACGGGTACACCTGCAGCACCTTGCCCACGACGCCGTCCGCCGTCATCACGGCCATGTCCCGCCGCACCCCGGCATTTTCGCCCTTGTCAATGTAGATAACGCGGGAAAGATCGCTGCCGCTCGACCCGATCACCTGGGCCGCCACCGTTTTGGAAATGAATTGTTCCTTGAACGCCAGCAGCGTCTGCAACCGCCGCGCCTGGGCCGCATCTTCACTCAGCCGCACCTGCTCGAGGCGCATCTGCTCGATCTGCTGCTTGAGCTGGCGGTTCTCCGCGCGCACGCCGCGCAAATAAAAGTAGTTGTGCCAGAGACTGCCGGTGCTGTTCTCGATCCAGACCAGCCCACGCTCGAAAGGAGTGATCGCGCCCACCGCCCAGATGCGGATCAGGCGCGTATCCTGCGCGTCATTGCTGTTGCGTTTGACCTGCACCGCCAGCCCCAGCACCTGCAGAAACAGCACGCCCACCAGAATGATCAGGTTGCGGTAGCGGCCGAGGACGGATTCCATATGAAAACAGTTTCAAAGTTTCAAGGTTTCAAAGTTGCAAGGTCTCAAAAACTCGCGCCGCCGCTCGACGTGAAACCTTGAAACTCTGAAACCTTGAAACCTTCACACTCGAATGCATCTACTCAATCGAAATTTTTCTTAACAGCTTGAAGTCGGAGAGCATCTTGCCCGTGCCCAGCACCACGCTGCACAGCGGATCGTCGGCGATCGAAACCGGCAGCCCGGTTTCTTCGCGGATGCGCTTGTCGAGATTCTTCAGCAGCGCCCCGCCGCCGGTGAGCACAATGCCGCGATCGCTGATGTCGGCCGAAAGCTCGGGCGGCGTCCGCTCCAGCGCCACGCGGATCGCGTTCATGATGGTCGAAACGCACTCGCTGAGCGCCTCGCGGATTTCGCCGTCGTCCACCGTAATCGTCTTGGGCACGCCCTCGATCAGGTTGCGGCCTTTGATTTCCATGGTCATCGGCTTGTCGAGTTGATGCGCGGAGCCAATCTCCATCTTGATCTGCTCGGCCGTGCGCTCGCCGATCAGCAGGTTGTATTTCCGCTTCAGATAATTCATGACCGCTTCGTCCATCTGGTTGCCGGCCATCCGCACCGAGCGCGAATACACGATGCCGCTCAGAGAAATGACTGCAATATCAGTCGTGCCGCCGCCAATGTCCACCACCATGTTGCCGCTGGGTTCGGTGATGGGCAGTCCCGCGCCGATCGCCGCCACCATGGCCTGCTCCACCAGATGCACTTCGCTGGCCTTGGCGCGATAGGCCGAGTCCATGACCGCGCGCTTCTCCACCTGCGTGATCTCGGAAGGCACGCCGATCACGATCCGCGGATGCACCAGCATTTTGCGGTTGTGCGCCTTCTGGATGAAATAGTTCAGCATCTTTTCGGTGACCTTGAAGTCGGCGATCACGCCGTCCTTCATGGGCTTGATGGCGACGATGTTGCCCGGCGTGCGGCCCAGCATCTCCTTCGCCTCTTTGCCCACCGCCTCCACTTCGCCCGTGTTCTTGTTGATGGCGACAATAGAGGGCTCGTTCACCACGATGCCCTTGCCCCGCGCGTAGACCAGCGTGTTGGCGGTGCCGAGATCAATGGCCAGGTCGCTGGAGAAAATGCTGAACAGCGACCGGAGATTATGAGTGCGCGTGCCGTTGGAGTATCCGTTGTTCGACATGACGAAAGTTTCCCGCGTCCATCCTGGGACGCTTTTTCCCGGAGTCTCGTTTCCCTAAGTTTTGTTCGAGGTGGCTGGCTGTCTCTATTCTACGAGATGCCCGGCAACCCTGCTTAAATTCCAAGTTTCAAGGTTGCAAAGTTTCAATGTTTCAAAGAAAAACCCGAATCAGCTTCGCAGACGCGACAATTTTGAAACCTTGAAACTCTGAAACTTTGCAACCTTGCCCCTACTGAATAATGATCTTCTTCTGCTGCGTGTTCACTCCGCCCTGCGCCGTCTGGGCCGTCACCGTGATCACAGCCTCGCCGGTGGGCAGCGGCGGCGTGAAGTAATGAAAACTTCCGTCGGAAGCGATCATCGGCACTTCGCTGCCGTTCACCATTACCCGCGCTCCGGTCTGGGTCTTGCCCGTCACTTCAATCACGTGCCCATGCTGCACAAACGGATCCAGTTCCAGCGCGATGGCTTCGGTATCCTTGCCCTTGGAAATGATGGTGAAGCGGTTCTTCTCGCTCTCCACCGATTCCTTTCCCGCCGCGTCGTAGGACTGCACCATCCAGTAATAGGCCCCGTCCCCCAGGCCGCTTACCGTCACCGCCGCTGTATTAACCTTTTTGTCAACCAGTGTAGAGGAAAAATAGGGGTTGCGGGAGATGCGCAGGCGGTAACCAGTCGCATACGCCATCGGCGTCCAGGAAAAGGCCACGTCCTTGGCCTCGCCGGACGAAAACAACGGCGCCATGTTGGCCGGCGCGATCGGCGTGGGCGGTCCCGTCTCCTTCGCTTTTTCCAGGTGTGATTCCTGGCCTTTGAAGCTGACCTTTTCCCAATTGGCCAGTTGCACGGTTTCGCCGTTGCGCGAAACCTCGCCCGTTCCTTTTTTCATCAAAATTTCATGCTGGTCGCTCTTGGGATCGTTATGCACTTGCGCCGCCGACTCCGGAGCCAGCGAGGCCGTCGCGCCCGCCACAATCACCTGCGACTTCGATCCCTGGCTGTAGGTCGCGGTCGAAAGATCCACCGTTCCCGTGCTCACCGCCACGGCCACGTTGGTCTGCTGCTGATCGTTGGCTGAGTTCTCCTCGATCACGATCAGCGAATCCTGCTTCACCGTGTAGCTGGTGCCGTCGTTGAACACCACCTTGGCCATGCCTTCCGACCCGGTCTGCACCACGTCGCCTTTTTCCAGCGGCACGTTGTAATCCGCCGCTTTCCACGTGTTGCCGGTGCCTTTCTTCACGCGCACAGTGCCGTCGAGGGCGGTGAAATGCGCCTGCTGCGCCGTCACTACGCCCGTGCCCGCCGCCGGAGCCATGCCCGCCACCTTCTCCAGTAGACGGCCCGCCACATCGTCCACCTTCTTGATGCCGCTCTCGGTGAACTGCGGAAACGTCATGCGCACAGCAAAGAAAAATATCGCCGCGCCGGCCACGATCATCAGCGCGACGCTGCGATACGTGACCGTCGTCCAGGCAATGTGAATCCCGGGTTTGCGATTGTCTGCAGACACTTTCGACCCGAAAAACCTCACTCAAACCTTAGTGAATATGTCGGTTACACCAACGTTAGCATAAGCAAAAAGTGAGCAATAACAGGTAAGCGGTTTGGGACGTTACCGAAGTGTGGTGGCCGGTCTGCCGCGAGCACTCTGCCCCCCGGTCGCACCCATTTCGATGCTCTTCTTCTGGCTTGACGCACAGGCCAGGTCTGAATACACTGCGCTGTCCGGTCGCCGCAACCTTCCCCCGCGGTGTCCAAGAGACCGGACAGGGTTTCAGGCAAGCGTTGAGGTGTGCCCGACGCAAGTCCCACGGATTTCAGCCCAAGGAGAAACCCAATGCAAGCAGTTTGCAAGGCCCTCGCTCTCGCATCAGCTCTCACAGTTCTCTTTAGCATCGCCTCGACCGCGCAGCAGGCGGGCCGGATCGAATCCATGAAGCTGCTCACACCCGACGTAGGCTGGGCCGCGACAAACAGTCAACTCTTTTGGACGACCGACGGCGGCGGGAAGTGGAAGGACATCACACCGAAATCGAGCCACAAGCGGCAGTGGGTCTCCTCGGTGTTCTTCCTAAACTCGTCTGCTGGTTGGGCGTTGCTGCATTGCCGCGACGGTCGCGATCCAGTAGCTGACGATGGCTGCTTCGAGCTCGCCTCGACTACCGATGCGGGTGAGAGTTGGTCGATGGTACGTCAAAAGGTTGCGAGCCCCTTCTCGAGGGAGCAGTTGGAAAACAGTCCAGGTTTTTCCGGCCGAAGCTGGCTCGAGTTCGTCGACTCACAGCATGGCTGGGAGATATTGAAAATCGCGACCGGCTCAGGCCCCCCCAGCGCAGGCGAGATGCTCAGAACCGTGGACGGCGGCAAGAACTGGGTGGCCACCAAGGATTTGCCGATGCCGGACCATTTCCATTTTCTCACCAGTAAGAACGGATGGATCGCCGGCGGAGACGAGGGCGGTCTCTTTGTCACACACGATGCAGGGGATTCGTGGCAAAAGGTGTCGCTGCCAGATCCCGCCGGGCTCGGCCAGCACCTAGGCGGCTACTACGGCTTACCTATGTTCGAAGGTGAGCAGCGGGGCTTCGAGTGGGTTGAGTACACCACCGGCCCATCGGAGGGACCCAACGAAGAGGTTCTGGTCTTATTCGTCAGCGAGGACGGCGGCAAAAATTGGAGACTAGAGAAGAAATTGTCCGCCCTTCCGACCCTCAACTATGTGGATGTCGTAGACGGAACTGCGGTCGCCGCCCACAGCGAGCTCGATCAGGTTCCGCAGGGCGAAGGCCAGTGTCCCGTGAGGAGAATCGCACTTAGCCTCTTCCGTATTAGCCAAGACGGAGCCTCATCTTTCTCGAGTGCAAGCATTCCGATCCCGGACGGCGTCGTGCAAGAGCTGACCTTCATCAGCCGAGACAGAGGTTGGGCTAAGATTCTGGGTAGGTTGTTCGTTACGCAGGACGGGGGAGGGAACTGGGTGGAAATCACGCCCGGTGGCGCGCCACCCGAAGTGCCATCCGTTTGCGCTCCTGTCAAAACTGTCCCAGCCAGGAAGTCCCCGACTGGCGCTGTTCCCGCGCAGCAACCCGCATCGGCGAGCAGCGTCAGCATGCACTTGGGATTTGATATAACACGTGTTCCCTGCCCGACCTCAAAGCCGTGTACGACCGCTCAGAGCCTTCCCGTTATGCAGGCCTGGATGAGCTCAAGCCCGTTCTACGACCACGAGTGTATATCTCCCCCGCCTCGCCCAACAGGGGAACCGATGCAGCGTTGACCCCTGCTTGGGTACAGGGTGTGCAGCAGCAAGGATGGGGATTAATCCCGATCTGGTTCGGGCCGCACCCCCCTGCGCTTGCTATTACGTCGGGACCAACTGTACGCAGTTTCCTTCAGTCTACAGCTCGGATCCGAGCACCGATGGTGCTCAGGCGGCTGACGCAGCCATTGCCGCCGCACAAACGCTCGGTCTGACTGCGCCCATTATCTACACGGATGTTGAGAACTACTACGTATCAACTCTCTGCACCTCGTCGCAACAAACGGCTGCCGGACAGGCAGTTCAGGCCTACGTGGACGGATGGGACACCGAGATGCACCTCAACGGTGGCCATTCCGCAGGCGTCTATGCAAACGCCACGCCCATCAACAAAGACATCTCCCAGACCAGCACCGTCCCTGACGACATCTGGATAGCGAGGACTCCCGGTGGCAACACCCCTCCTCAGGCCACAATCTGGAACCAGGGGATCAAAGACAGCCTGTGGCCAAACGGCCAGCGAATCCATCAGTTCCTAATTGACCAAGCCGGTGTCACTTGGGGTGGCACCGCCCTAAAGATCAACGAGGACATTGACGACGCGTCACTAGCGAACGCCAACGCCGGCGCAATCCCGTGCCGCCAACGTGGACTGGGCCCATACACTACCTTCGCATATGCTGGAGCCACCAGCACTTGGGCCCAGGGCAACAACGACAACGGAGAGCTCATAGGCTACTACTACGCGAACGCGACGACCTACGGCTACGTTTATAGTGGGGGAGTGTTGTTTACCTCGTTCTCGTACCCTGGGTCCGCCGGAACGGCGTTACAGGGGGGCAACGATTTCTCCCAGAGCGCCGGATATTACTACCCAACCGCATCAAGCACGAACACTGGCTTCGTTGCTTTTCCAGCCCAGTGAACTGCAACCGTTGGGTATCCGACTGGTGGCCGCTTAATGACTTCCGGCAAGGAGGACTGCGGCAATGGCTCGCCGGTCTCACGGGTTATGATAGCTGCCGATGTGCTCCAGAAGGCCGCCAACACACAAATCTTTACCGAACCAAGACCGGTGTCTGGCCTACAATCGAGGCATGAAGCTGGGCATCCTGACGACGCTTCTGCTGGCTTCGTCGCTGGCCCTTGCGCAAGAGGCCACGGACCTTGCCGCCGAGCCGCACTATCGCCTGCTGCTCCAAAACGACCAGGTGCAAGTCTTCGCTCTGACGTTGCATCCGGACCAGTCCGCCTTAGTACGTTTCCGGCGCAGTTTCATGACCGTCGCCTTGCAGGACGGTGAAATCATCATTTGGGACGAAGGCAAATCCCCAATTCAGCATTTCCAGGTGCACAAAGGCGAAACCAGTTTCCGCTGCTTGAGTTCCGTCTGCCAGACACCGCAACAGCAGGAGAATGGCGTCGCCGGCGGCTACCGCAATGACCGGCCGAATGACTACCGCAACATTACGGTCGAGTTCCTCGACCCTAACATTGGCTGGAATACGCCAGAGGGTGGAACGATCAGTTTTCCGGCTTCCCTATTCCTGGGAGGCGCCATCGTAGCCGACGTTCTGCTGCAACCCGGCGACTCGTTCCCGGCTCCGGAAAAGCGTGGAGCAGAGCTCGTGATTGCAGTGTCCGATCTCGATCTCAAGGCCGCGAATGGAACCCGCATCCGCAAATCTCCCGGCGACGTTGCCTGGATTCCCGCGGACGATGCCGCGGCCGTAGCCAACAAAGGCCGTGATCCCGCACGCTTCATCATTGTCGAGTTTCACCCGGACACTCCGCTCGCTCCTGTCGGCCGATGACACGCTCCCGCCGGGTCGGCTATTCTTGACTACCGCTTTATGGCCGCAAAGACCCGCACTCCCTCCGCTCCCAGCCGCGGCCGGTGGTTTGCCGACGGCATGGGCGTCGTCTGGGCCATCGCCCTGGCCAGCCTGGTGCTTCACATCTACTTCAACAATCGCTACGGCTATTTTCGCGACGAGTTCGATTACATGTCGTGCGGCGACCACCTGCAATGGGGATACGTGGACCAGCCGCCGCTCATTCCCTTCCTGATTCACTTCTGCCGCGCGCTGCTCGGAGACGCGCTGCGCGTCATCCGCCTCATCCCGGCGCTGGCCTCATCGTTGCTGATCGTGCAGACCGCCGTGCTGGCCCGCGAGCTCGGCGGACGCCGCTACGCCCTGCTGCTGAGCGCGATCTGCGCTCTCATCGCGCCGCAGTATCTTTCGAATGGCAGCCTGCTGGGCACCAACAGCCTCGAACCCAACCTGTGGATGGGCTGCGCCTACTTCGTGATTCTCGCGGTGAAGAGAAACGACCCGCGCTACTGGCTGTGGTTCGGCGTGATTGCCGGCCTCGGCCTGGAGGAGAAATATTCCATTGCCGTCTTCGGGCTGGGAATCGTCGTGGGCCTGCTGCTCACCGAGCAGCGCCGCGTGTTCCTGAGCAAATGGATCTGGCTCGGTGGGCTCGCCGCTTTTCTGATCTTCCTGCCCAACCTGCTGTGGAACATTCACTACGACTGGCCGTTCGTACAACTGATGCACGCCATCAAGGCGGAAGGCCGCGACGTGGTGCTCGGGCCATTCGCCTTTTTCTTCCAGCAGACGCTGCTGGTCAATCCGCTGACCGCGCCGATCTGGCTTGCGGGACTGTTCGCGCTTCTGTTCTCGGCGAGGCTTAAGCCTTATCGCGTGCTGGGCTGGTGCTATCTGGTTTGTTACGCCAGCTTCTTCGTGCTGCACGGCAAGAATTACTACCTGGCGCCGATCTATCCCGTGCTGCTCGCGGCGGGCGCGGTGGTGATCGAGTCGGCGATTGAAGGTCGAAAGGACGACGGACGAGAGGGCACCGGTCGAGCGAACGCCCGTACGAAAAACCGCCCCCCGCGTTTGCAGTGGTTGAAGCCGGCAATCGTCGTCGTGCTGCTGGCCAGCGGAGCGCATCTCGCGCCTGTAGTCGTTCCTATCCTTTCGCCGGAGAGGTTCCTCGCCTACGCCAAGACTCTCCCCTTCAAACTTCCCGTGATGGAGCACGCCCATGCCCATGCGGCGCTGCCGCAGTGGTACTCCGACCAATTCGGATGGAAGGAGATCGCCGACGAAGCCGAGGTCGCCTGGAACCGTATTCCCGCCGCCGAACGCAAGGGTGGCGACTGCGGCATCTTCGCCCAGGATTACGGCCAGGCCGGCGCCATAGACTTCTTCGACCGCAAGGACGGTCTGCCGCCAGCTCTCAGCGGCGACCGCACCTATTTTCTCTGGGGACCGCGCGGCTACTCCGGCAACTGCCTGATCGTGCTCGGCGACAGGAAAGAGCGTCTGCAACAACTCTTTACCCAGGTCGAATTCGTAGGCACGTCCGCCGACAATCCGTGGGCGCTGGAGTCAGAAATCGGCGTCTATATCTGCAGAGGACCGAAGTTCGGCACGCTGAGCCAAGGCTGGCCTATGGTCAAACGCTGGCGCTAATCACAATGAAAAATGTGAATCAATAAGGCCATCGCAGCCGCGTTGCAAAAACAGGGTTTATCGCGCAACCCGGCACGTCCTCTCGTAATCTAAAAGGTTACCGAAGTAAAATGATCTAGCCTGTTGGCGGTTACGGTTCACTGTATGGCCAACAACAACCCTCCTCCTAGAAAAGGATCCGACATGGCAACCGTGCCAGCACGCAAGCAAAAGTCCGCTGAGGATGAACTGTTGGATAGTTTCGGAAAGCTGATTGATGAGGCGGCTGAAAAAATGTCCGACGAGGAATTCGACAAAGCAGCCAAGAAGGCTACCGTGACTCTCGATCGCGCAATTGCCGCTCACTCACGGCGGCGTGGTACTGCCTGATCGCCGCCGCCAGCCCCGTTACCTTAGTGACCCAACTTTCTTGACCACCCCACGCGCCGCCGGTGTCTACTGAACTCATGGGAAGGAAGATCGCGCGCACCCTCGCACGCTTCGCGGCGCTGCTATGCATAGCAATCTTCTTGCTCGCCCTGGGAATTCGTCTCGACCAATATCTGCTCCGCTTCCGCGCCGAGCGCCTGCTCTCCGATATTCGCTCGCTCGAATTGCGCAAGAGCACTTACGAAGACGCACGGCGTCTGGAAGACCGTTGGCTGGATGAATCCAAAGAAGCAGTCTGTCGAGCATCTTCGTGCGATCTGCAAATCTCCGTCGGCAACATGGGCACTCGGCATCTCAATTTTCTACTGAATCATCTTATAGTTCGTGCTGTTTACCACGGCCTTGGAGGGCGCGTTGCCGGGGCGGGTGCTTTCCTCCGCGTTCGAGACAACCTATTGTGGGGAAAAGGCATAGGTCTGGCCATCGAGACCTTATCCACAGAATCGGACGGCAGGAATGTCGAATATGACCTGGAGGGCAGCATTGGGACCGACGATCATTTCACGTGGGTATCGGCTCGACATCCGGAATACCAGATCGGTGGCCCGACCGCGTGCACGAGTTGCAGGGCGGGCTGGGTCAATTTCACGCCCTTTGCCGATCCACAAGACGTGTTGCGTCTCACCGACCTCAACTTCGCATGCCTCACCCGCTGGCGCCACTGCACGGAGCAAGCGGACATTCTTCCCACGGCTTGGAAGGAGATGCGTGCAGAAGTAGCGCAAGCCGCACACAACGGTCGCGCCCCGTGCACGCCCGCCATGATTCGGGTCCTCAGCCGCCAGACCCATCGCGTAGATCTTGTGAAGGTCATCAAGCTGGAACTGGAAGGCGCAGTGCCCCTCATGACAGTGCGTCGACTGTCCCGAGTTCCCTTTCAACTTGAAAATTGGTGGCCAGAATTCCCGCTCGTTGTGGATGCATCAGACAATATCCACCTGGGAGACAGACTGCTGCTATTTGGGGATGGGTGTCAAACAGTTCCAGCCACCGTGGAGAACATGAATGCAGCCCAACTTGGCGCCAGCGAAGGATGGATCAGCCCTGCGCCTCCCCTCGACCTGCCATTCGCCCCTGCCAAACCCAAGATCGATGTCCGCTAGGCCCACTCCCTTGCCGCCCGCTCCTTACCGGTTGTAGCATCACATAGGCAATCATCGTCCAGAAAGCAGGCACCCATTATGGCCACCGACACTCTAGCCACCCCCGCCACCCTCAGCCACGACCGCACCCGGGTTTTCAAGAACTTCATTGACGGCGAGTGGGTCGAGTCCTCGACCGGAGAGACTTTCGAAAACCGCAATCCCGCCGACACCCGCGACCTGGTCGGCATCTTCCAGAAATCCAACAAGACCGACGTGGACGCCGCCGTGGACGCCGCCAAACGCGCCTTCACCAAATGGCGCCTCGTCCCCGCCCCGCGCCGCGCCGAAATCGTATTCCGCGCCGCCGAGATTCTGATCGAGCGCAAGGAAGACTACGCCCGCGAAATGACCCGCGAGATGGGCAAGGTGCTCGCCGAGACCCGCGGCGACGTGCAGGAAGCCATTGACGCCGCCTACTACAACGCCGGCGAAGGCCGGCGACTGTTCGGCCCCACCGTGCCCTCGGAAATGCCCAACAAGTTCGCCATGGCGGTCAGGCAGCCCATCGGCGTCTGCGGCATGATCACGCCCTGGAATTTCCCCATGGCGATCTCGTCGTGGAAGCTTCTGCCGGCTATCGTCTGCGGCAATACCTGCGTCATCAAGCCGGCGCAGGATACGCCGCTCTCGACTTTCAATCTCGTGCGCGCTCTCAGCGACGCCGGCCTGCCCAAGGGCGTCATCAACATCGTCGCCGGATTCGGCTCGATGGTCGGCACCCCGCTCGCCGAGCACGCCGACGTCCGCGCCGTATCGCTGACCGGATCGTCCGAAGTCGGCCGCATCATCGGCGGCATCGCCGCCAAGAGCTTCAAGCATTGCTCGCTCGAACTCGGCGGCAAGAATCCCGTGATCGTGCTCGACGACGCCAACCTCGACCTCGCCATCGAAGGCGGGCTTTGGGGAGCGTTTGGCACCACCGGCCAGCGTTGCACCGCGACCAGCCGCATCATCGTGCAGAAGGGTGTGTACCGCGAATTCATCGAGCGCTACGTCGAGCGCGCCAAGAAGCTGAAAGTCGGCAACGGCCTCGACGAAACCGTGCAGATGGGCCCCGCCGTCAACGAGAAGCAACTTCAGACCGACCTCAGCTACGTCGAGATCGGCAAGAATGAAGGCGCCAAGCTGGTTTGCGGCGGCAACCGCCTCGACAAAGGCGACTACCAATACGGCTGGTTCATGGAACCCACTGTCTTCACCGACGTGGATCCCAAGATGCGCATCGCGCAGGAAGAAATCTTCGGCCCGGTCGTCTCCATCATTCCGTGCGACGGCCTCGACGACGCCATCGAAATCGCCAACGGCATCGAGTACGGCCTGTCGTCGGCGCTTTACACTAAGGACGTCAACAAGGCGTTTTCCGCCATTCGCGACCTGTATGCCGGCATCACCTACATCAACGCGCCCACCATCGGCGCCGAGGTTCATCTTCCATTCGGAGGAACAAAAGCAACCGGCAACGGCCACCGCGAAGGCGGCATCGGCGCGATTGATTTCTACACCGAGTGGAAGTCGGTCTACGTGGATTATTCCGACAAGCTGCAGAAGGCCCAGATTGATAGAGAGGACTAAGGCTTTCAACGCAGAGGGCGCGGAGGGCACAGAGATTTGTGGAACGCAATTTCTCCGCGTCCTCCGCGTCCTCTGCGTTGAAGCCTTTGGTTTTGCGTCCTCGGCGGTTAGAATTTGATTCATGCCAATCACCCAAGCTCGTGAGATCTCCGCCGCCAGGCGCCTCGACAACGTCCGCTATGCCATCCGCGACCTGGCCTGCGTGGCCGACGAAGTCATCGCGCAGGGACACAAGGTTCTGCCGCTCAACGTCGGCGACCCGCTCAGCTTCGATTTCCAGACGCCGCCGCACATCATTGATGCCGTCTACCAGGCCATGCGCGAGGGCAAGAACGGTTACGCTCCGTCGCCCGGCATTCCCGAAGCGCTCGAAGCCATTCGCGGCGAGGCCGCGCGCAAGAGCATCACCACAGTGCGCGACGTGTTCGTCACCGCGGGCGTCAGCGAGACCGTGGACCTCTGCCTCTCCGCCCTGGTGAATCCCGGCGAAGACTTTCTCACTCCCAGCCCCGACTATCCGCTCTACTCGGCGGTGCTCTGCAAGCTGGGGATCAAACTCAACGCTTACGATTTGAACGAAGACGACGGCTGGCAGCCCGAACTGGCCGACATCGAACGCAAGCTCACGCCGCGCACCCGCGGCATCGTTCTCATCAATCCGAACAACCCTACGGGCTCGCTCTGTACGGGGCAGATGCTGGAGCAAGTCGCCGAACTCGCGCGCCGCCACAACCTGATCGTGTTTTCCGACGAAATCTACGACAAACTGATTCTCGAGGACACGCCGCACATCGCTTTTGCCTCTGTCGCGCCCGATGTGCCCTGCGTGACCTTCGGGGGCATGTCGAAGAATTATCTCGTCCCCGGATGGCGCATCGGCTGGGGCATCGTCTCCGGCGACGCCGCCGCGGTGAAGACTTACACCGAAGGCGTGCATCGCCTGCTGCGCGCGCGCCTTTGCGCCAACCATCCCGAGCAGTACGCCATCAAGCCCGCGCTGGAAGGCCCGCAGGATCATCTCGTGGAAGTGAAACGCAAACTGCGCTCCCGCCGCGATCTGACCCAAGAGTGGTGTGAAGCGACGCCGCGCGTCAGTTGCGTCGCCCCGCGCGGGGCTTTTTATGCTTACCCCAAAATCAACATTCCCGAGAGCGACGAAGTTTTCGTGAAGGAACTCATCCGCCAGAAGCACGTCATGGTCGTCCACGGCTCCGGCTTCGGCCAGAAACCCGGCACGCAGCATTTCCGCATCGTGTTCCTGCCGGACGAGCAGACGCTGACGAAGGCCTACGCCGGGATCGCGGAGTTCATTCGCGAGCGGTACGGGAATCGTTGAGGGTGCCCCACCCTTGTCGCGCACTTTGCGACAGGGTGGGGACTTTGACTTCACACTGGCACGAGCACCCGCAACGTCAACTTCCCCGCCCTGTCTCTGCAAAGAACGCAGAGACTAAGGACGGGGCACTCTCGGTTTTTCCCGCGAAGGACCGCGCCGCTTATGACCATGGTATAATGACCATGATCACAAGCTTTTCATGAAGACGAAAACCATCCCCGCCGGCACCTTCAAAGCCCGCTGCCTCGCCATCATGGACGAAGTTCAGTCCAAGCGCCAGGCCGTCGTCATCACCAAGCGCGGTAAGCCCGTGGCCAAGCTCGTCCCGGTCGAGCAGGAAAAGGACGACATCTTCGGCTTCTTCAAGGGCACGATCGAAATAAAGGGGGACATTGTCTCTCCGGCATTCAGTCCGGAAGAGTGGGGCGATCTGTATTGATACTGCTCGACACGCACGTGGTGATCTGGCTGGCGCATGACCATCATCGCATCTCCTCAAGGGCACATGCGGCGATTCAGGAGGCCCGAAAAAAAGGCCGCGGCCTGGCAATTTCCAGCATCACTCTTCTGGAAATTGCCCGGCTCTCAAGTCACGGACGAATTCATCTGACCCCCGACTTGGAGACTTTTCTTTCTGATGTCGAACTCCGTTTCACCTTGCTCCCAATCACGGCGAACATCGCGAGACAAGCGTTCGAACTGCCCGAAAGTTATCCTAAGGATCCCGTGGACCGCGTCATCGGCGCGACCGCATTGATCGAGGACCTGCCCCTCGTCACCGCGGATAAGGAGATCCGCAACTCCCGCGCCGTGCTGACCATCTGGTGAGAGAACATTTCCGGGAATCGTCGGCCTTGGAAGCCTCTGCGTCCTCTGCGTTGAAGCCTTTGACTTTCTCTTTCCCCTTGATTCTGCTTAAATCAAAGCACCGCAACACTGGCGGCGTGCCGGGGTTCGTATTCATCGTGGTTGACATTCATTCGCACATTCTTCCTGAAGTAGACGACGGCCCCAAGTCCTGGGACGTCTGCGTAGCCATGTGCCGCGCCGCGGCGGCCGACGGCATCACGCACATGGTCGCCACGCCCCACGCCAACGACCGTTATCACTACGACCGCGAATATCTGCAGGGGCTGGTCGCGCACTTAGAGGGCCTGGTCGGCGATGCGCCGAAACTCAGCCTGGGCTGTGACTTTCATCTTTCCTACGACAACCTGCAGGACGCCATGGCCCATCCCGCGCGCTACGTCATCGGGAACACGCGCTACCTGCTGGTCGAGTTCAGCAATTACAGCATCCCGCAGCAAATCACCGATTCCCTGCTCAAGCTGGGCGATTGCGGCCTCACCCCGATCATCACGCATCCCGAGCGCAACCCGATCCTGCGCGAGAACCTGCAGCGCGTGGTGGAATGGGCCGAGCGCGGCTGCGTGGTACAGGTGACGGGATCGTCTCTGACCGGATTCTGGGGCGACCGCGCCCGCCGCGCCGCGCACTGGCTCCTCGAACGTCAGGCCGTACACGTGCTCGCCACCGACGCGCATGACATGGAAAAACGTCCTCCAGTGCTTTCCAGAGCGCGCGAGGCCGCGGCCGAGGTCTACGGTGAGGAAGTTGCCCAGGCTTTGGTCGAGATCAACCCGCGAGCTATCGTCACCAACCAGCCGCTGCCGTATTTCCCCGAGCCGGTGGTGGAGAGTTCGCGGAAGAGTGGGTAGGTCAGGGGTCAGGGCGTCGGGCTCCGGCTTGCTTTGTAAAATGCCACGCGCGGCGATTCCGGATTCGGCTGCTGGGCGGAAACGGACTCGGACGACTCTAAGGATGGGCCCCTCTCCGCGGCCCTGCAGGGGGCGCTAATGCGATTTAACCAGCCATCTTAAATGGCTTGTTTTCATTGATTTGCAGCGATTACTTTCCACAGGACATCAACTTCGTAACAACTTGAAGAATCATCGCCTTGCAGCAGGCTTCACCACTTATGGTGCACCTGCTTCCGTCACGGATGTGCAAAACGATGTGCAGAACGATGAATGCGAAGCCATGAAGATCGGCTGGGGGTTACCGCGGTCTCGACGCGTCGCTCGGGCCAGGCGCTGGTTTAGATGAAGGCTTGGCCTGGGCTGCTTTATCCTGGGCTGGGGTGAGAGCCTCGGGCGCGGTGGTCATGGCGCTCTCCGGATTCAGCAGATGATCCTTGCTTGGCCCCAGGCCGAGTTTGATCAGAGCACGCGAATCGGGAACTTCCTTGGTCTGCCAGCCGTGGTCGCTCTGATAGCGGCGCATGGCTTCCTCGCTGGCCTGGTTCCAGGAGCCAGCCGGTTCTCCGCTGAGATAGTGTTCGCGGATCAGGGCCTGCTGGATCGCAGTGGCCCGTTCGGAGTCAATCTTCTGCTGGCCGCGCGCGCGGACCGACTTCTTCTTATGCGAGGAACGTTTTCCGGAAGTGTGAGTGGCGCGGGCGGATTTCGCTGTGCTTGCAGTGGATGATGCTTTGGAAGAAGTACTGGGATGCTTGTGCGTTGTGGTCTTTGCGGTGGTTTTGGTCGCTGGCTTCTTCGCCGCATCCGTGTCGCCACTTGCACTTTGCTGGCGTGCGACCGCGGCCGGAGCCAGGGCGCACGTCAGGATCAGCGCGCAGGCCGCGCGGCGTGATGTGCGCCGAGTTGCAGATGAAAACGAGGTCATCATCCTGCCCGACTACCCTCAGGGGCTAAAGCCCTGATTCAAAATCCGGCTCTTTTCGCAGCGCTAAAGCGCTGCGCCACCCAAAAACAAATCCACTTGCAAACACAAGAAAATCAGAACTACTTCCAAAATACACAACGGCCCAACTGGACTGGCATTGTAATCGTCTCTGATTCGAGCGTACAGTACCAGTTCCCGTTGGGCCGAATGAGGTTACGGAAGTGTACCGGCGTCGAAGATCGTTCCGTCCTGCCGTGAGGAACCACGCGGACGAACCAGGAAAACGACGTCCTGGCCGCTCTTCATGCTGGACTCAATCCGGGCGAAATCTTCTTCGCTGTTGACCGGCTGCTTGTTGACCTCCAGGACGATGTCGCCGCGGCCCAGGTTGACGTCTTCGGCAAACGAGCCCGGCTTCACTTCCTGCACGATCACGCCTTTGCCCGCGGGCATGTCGAGGCGGTCAGCCATCTCCGGCGTCACTTTGCGCACGGTCACGCCAAACTTGCTCTGCTTGGGCGTGCTGGAGTCGTCGTTCTCCTGATCCTCGCCCAGGCGCGCGGCAAACAGCTTGGCGCGATCCGCGATCGTGACCGTCGTTTCCTGCGATTTGCCGTTGCGCAGGAAGCCCATGTTCACCTTGGATCCCGGCTTGCGCGCGGCAATGTCGCCGACGAGTTCGGCGCCCTTGGTGACTTTCTTGCCGTCCACCGTGGTGATGGTGTCACCGACTTTCAATCCCGCCTGGTCCGCCGGACTGCCGGCCACGACCGTCGAGATGGTCACGCCCGATCCTGCACCGTACACGCGGGTGATAGCGGGATTCTCGACCTGGTCAAACATGATACCGATCGAGCCG
>Ga0316363_10000593_pt1 | contig 44276 bp, 40 predicted proteins | sample Sb_taG_3_FD_200459 | JGI IMG/M metagenome (GOLD analysis project Ga0316363, IMG submission 200459) | Peat soil microbial communities from Weissenstadt, Germany - Sb_50d_a_PC metaG (v2) (version 2) | ecosystem: Environmental > Terrestrial > Soil > Wetlands > Peat | place: Germany: Weissenstadt...
TTTGGTGTTGTCGCCTGGATGGCGGTCTATGACGGCGGGTTTACTGCACGTTCAGGTGTTCGACGGGCTGGCCGGTGATCTCCGCGATGAGGTCGAAGTCCTTGTCGAGATGCAGCACTGTAAGGCCGGCCAGTTCCGCGGTCGCCGCGATGATCAAGTCGGGCACTGAGGGGGCGCGGTGCTGGCCGCGGTCGGCTAGCAGCGTGAGGATCTCTACGGCCCGGTCCTCGATAGCCGGGGTGAGATACTCCACCGGCATGGATGACAGCGGTGTCCGCTGGAACCCGGCCCGCAGCTCCGGACCCGATCGGGCCGAATAGCCGACTTCCAGGCGGGTGACGGTCGTGATCCGCACCAGTCCGCGCTCGATCCGTGCTGCCCACTCAGCGGCGTCCGGACTGACGGCCAGGCGGACCAGGGCAGATTTGTCGATCAGCCAGCTAGTCACTTCCAGGCCCGAGACATCACGTCAGGGTCAGCCAGGTCACCAAAGGTGTCGGCGAACCGGGCCAGATCCTCCACGGTGACCGCGGAGTCCTCCGTGGCGGCATCCTGTGCCAGCCGGCGGCGCACGTACTCACTCCTGGATAGCCCCAGCCGCCCGGCGTGGGCATCCAGGGCCGCGATGACATCATCGGGTACGTCGCGAATCAGCACATCTGTCATCCTCGCCTCCTCATGATATCTAATGATAGCGTGTTCACCGGAATACGCATGCGGACAACGCCGGCCTCAAGGAAACGTCTCATCTGACCGCGATCAGATACGTCGGGATCACCGGGCGTACGAAGGGTGGACACCTTGCGAGGGCGCGGACCTTGGCCGCACTTTGATGAGGTTGACAAAGCCGCGGACCTAGCCTCCAAGCCGCGAGGCAGGGCATCGCGGGCGCTCGCGGGGAGCGCAAATCAGGGCTCTGCGCCGATCACGGTGCGTAGTCGAATCGCCGGCGGCGAACTCGCGCGAGTAACTGCGTTCGGCACTCTGTGACACGCCGTGCTCACGACCATCCATGAGACACCGAACAGGTGATCGGCGTCCCGGCAGCCGGCGTTCGGTCCCGGGCCGCCGGCGCGGTGGTCTGGTCTTTTCACGATTACGCCGTGGATGTGCGGGATGGCCCGGCAGAGTTGTCGCCTGTGCCGGAGAGCCCGGGGGTCCCCGGGGTTACCCCATGGACTTGGCCCCGTCCAGGGATTCGCGGATGATGTCGGCGTGGCCGGCGTGCTGTGCGGTTTCGGTGATGATGTGCAGGAGCACCTGGCGGGCCGACCACGATGCGCCGGGCTGGAACCAGGGGGCCTTCGGCAGCGGGTGCCCGGCGTTCAGGCTGGGCAGGCTGGCGACCAGTTCGTCGGTCCGGCGGGCCACCTCGGCGTAGCCGGCCAGGACGGCGGCCAGCGTCTCGCCGGGCAGCAGTCGGAACTGGTCAGCTCGCTGCGCATAGTCGTCCTCGGTCATGGCGGTGAAGTCCTTCATCGCCGAGGTGCCCTCCAGGATGAAGTTCACCCAGCCCTGCTCGGCGGCCGTGACGTGCTTGATCAGGCCGCCCAGGGATAGCTCGCTCACCGTGGTGCGCTGCCCGGCCTGCTCGTCGGTGAGGCCGCGGGTGGTGAAGCGCAGGAAGTGGCGGTTCTTGGCCAGGGTGGCCAGCAGGTCGGCGCGCTCGCCGTCGGCAGTGGATGCGTCAGCCGGGCCGCTAGCGGCCAGGCCGCCGGTGATCGGGGTGCTAGTTGTCATGATCTGGGCCTTTCGTGGATGCGGGGCGGGATTCCGTTACCGGTCTGAGCCCACGCTACGAGCCATAGCGGCCACTTCCTGACCTGAATTACACGATGATGGTGACATGGCCAGTACCAGCACGCGCACGCTGCGGTTGCTGTCACTGCTGCAAGCACGCCGGTACTGGCCGGGTCCTGAACTGGCCGGCCGGCTGCAGGTTTCGCCGCGCACCCTGCGCCGGGACATCGGCCGGCTGCGTGAGCTGGGTTACCCGATCCAGGCTCAGCGCGGCGCCGAGGGCGGCTACCAGCTGGCCGCGGGCACCGCGCTGCCACCGCTGCTGGTCGAGGATGAGGAGGCCGTCGCCCTGGTCATCGGCCTGCAGGCGGCCGCGCAGAGCGCGGTCGAGGGCATCGCGGAGTCCTCGGTGCGCGCGCTAGCCAAAGTGGTACAGGTCATGCCGGCCCGGCTGCGGCGCCGGGTCGAGGCGCTGGGCGCGATGACGGTGCCCGCGAGCTGGGGGAGCGCGGGCCAGGCGAGTGTGGACCCGGGCATCCTCACCACCGTCGCGCTGGCCTGCCGGGACAGCGAACGGCTCCGCTTCTCCTACACCGCCGCCGACGGCCAGCACACCGGCCGGCACGTGGAACCACACCGCCTGGTCCTGCTCGGCCGCCGCTGGTACCTGGTCGGCTACGACCTCGGACGGCACGACTGGCGCAGCTTCCGCCTGGACCGCCTTACCGCGCCACGCGGCACCGGGACACGATTCCGGCCCCGCACGCTGCCCGCCGCCGACGCCGCCGCTTTCGTCCGGGCCGGCGTTGACAGCGTAAGCGCCGCCTACGACGTCGAGGTTCTCATCCAGGCTCCGGCCGCGGCAGTACGCCAGCGGATCGGCCAGTGGGCTGCCGTCCAGGACATTGACGCCACCCGCTGCCGGGTCCGCATGACGGCCGACTCACTGGACTGGCCCGTCATGGCGCTGGGCGCGGTCGGCGCAGGTTTCCAGGTGATCTCCCCGCCTGAACTACTTGACCGGGTCCACGACTGGGGCCGCCGATTCAGCCAGGCCAGCGTCACAACGCACGACGACTGACGCGGCGGTGCTCCTGAGCCGTCACTGACTCGCCGGGGTGACCGCCGGCCAGATGCTGACAGTGCGGGCAATAACACAGCGGCCCGGATCCTGCCGGCGCCTGCACGGTTACGCTCCGCAGAAGGTGCCGGTTACCGTCTCGATCCGTATCGATATGGGCGGCGATGCCGGTTGGCTAGCTGGCCACCGAAGCCGCACCCGAGCGGGCGATTTGCGCGCCGGTGAGCCGATGGGTGGTTGCGGATGCTCGGCGGTACCGGTGCCCGCGATAGTGAACCCCTGTGACGGCCCCGGTGCGCGGTCGCACTGCATGGCTGCCCGGCCATGGCTGGCTCGCCTGCGCCGATGCTGGGTCATGAGCCGAAGGCCTGCAGGAACGCGGCCCGGCTCATCGGCGCCGGGATCGGGCGCCCAGGCTTGGTGTCGGGGTCGCAGACGCCGGCGCCCCACGGATCTTCCCACATCGCGTGCCAGCCGAACAGCGAGCATCCGGAGATGAAATCTGCCATGGCGCGGACGAACATCGCGTTGTCGCCGCCGCCGAGATAACTGCTGCCGGTCTTCCACAGCACCAGGCCCCACTCGGGGAACGACAGGGGCTTGCCGTGGTTGAGCGCGAGGGAGTACCAGCCGCGCAGCGAGTCCCGCTCCGTCAGCATGATGTCGAGCACGTCCTGCTCCTGCGCGGTGGTCGTGCCCGCGGCGTTCCCGGGATAGACCTGCTTCCCGGCGCTGTTCTTCTGCGTCCAGTCGTAGACATCGACGCCGATCTCATCGACATAGCCATCACCGGGATAGCAGCTCTCGGTGCCCGTGGCCGTCAGATTGCCTGCACCCAGGGAAGGGTTCCAGCAGAACCGGAAAGCCGCGCCGGGCAGCCCGCGCAGCACGGTGACGACGTGGCTGTACCCGGCGATGTAGGACGCCTGGCCGCCTTCGGCGACTTGCCACGGGTACCAGTTGCCATTGAACTCGCGGCCGATGCGCAGCAGTGCGCCGCCCAGCCCGAGACCGATCAGGCGGTTGCCGAGTGCTTCCCAGTGCGTGTCGTTCACCCCGCTGGCTTCGTCGGCCCATGTCGTGCCGCCGCTGCCAGCCGATGCCCCGCAGCAGGCGGGGACGCCGAGCGCTAGCTGCCGCTGCCCGAGCACGTTCTGCCACACGCTCACATCGGCTGTCCTGGTCAGGTTCCCGTTCTCAAATTGCGCCCATGAGGTGGGCTGCTCGGCCATGAAGTCAACAACCTTCTGCACTTCACGGCCGATGAAGTTCTCGTAGACGCCGATCGCGGAGATCCCGCAGCCGCGCCCGCGGTAAACCCCGATGGGGATGCCCGCGCCCGGTGTACTCACCGCCATGCCTCCTTCGACGATCCAGCGACGCTTTGCCGGAGGTCCCGGATCCCACCGCAGCGGCAGCCGCGCGGTGCAGGCCCGCAGGCTGACGCCCAAGCCGCAGCTGACGGCTTCGCCGGCCGGTTCAGCTCTGGGGATGACCGTGGCCGCCACGGGAAAGCCGCTTTGGCACCGCCCATTCGCAGGTGAATCGGTACTTGCCGTCATGGCCGTTGCGGAGGCTGCAGACAAGGCCACCGCCATCCCCGGCCGAATAGATAGAGCGGCTGACCTCCCGCGCTGATACATCCAGCAGGGTTTCTTTCTCAGTTCGGCAGCGGGACGAGCGGGCAGCGGTCCTGAAACGAGAAAGCCGCCGCTGGCTGCCCAGCGACGGCGTGCGCATCCAAAACGCCCGGCGCGAGTTCTGGCACCTCACATGGTTCGGCCGCCGAACATCGCGGGTGAGCCGCACGCCCGGACGGTGGCCTCGTCCCGCCGGTTGCGGGTCGCCGTGCTCAGTTCAGCCAAGTGGCCGCGACGAATCAGCTGGTGAGGCGCTTGTCGTCCGCGCTAACCCGTGCTTCCGCCGGCACCGACGTCCGACAGCCCGGCGCCCTGGAGCGGGGGTAGCGCGCAGGCGCGCATCCGCCTGAGCAATCGCGTGTCGACGGGCCGCACGAGCGGATGCGTTCCACCGTTGCGGTCGGCGTCGGCCTCCCACCGCGCCCGCCGGGCCGTGAGCGTCGCGGCGTCCTCCAGTTCCGTGCAGTCGAGGGTGTCGCGCTTGATGTCGACGACGATGGTGTCGCCGTCCTCGATAAGCGCGATCGGCCCTCCCAGCGCCGCCTCCGGGGAGACGTGCCCGATGACCAGTCCCACCGAACCGCCGGAGAAGCGTGCGTCGGTCATGAGCGCAATGGTGATGCCGCGCCGGCGGCAGAGCGCGGTGATCCGCGACGTGGGATCGAGGAGCTCGGGCATGCCCGGCGCCCCGCGTGGACCCTCGTAGCGGATCACCACCATGTCGCGGTCCTCCAACCGTTCGGGCGCGGTTGCGAGCGCCTCGATCAGCGCCGCCTCGCTGTCGAAGACGCGGGCGCGGCCCGCGAACCGTCCCCCCGCCATACCGCCCTCGACGCCGGCGAGCTTGATAACGGCGCCGCCGTCCGGGGCGAGGTTGCCGTGGAGCAGCCGCAGGCCACCTGCCGGCTTGAACGGTGCGGACAACGGATGAATCACCTGGCCGTCGGGCGCCGGCGGATCGAGACGGGCGACCTGCTCCGCGAGCGTCTCGCCGGTACAGGTGATGCAGTCGCCGTCGAGCAGGCCCGCAGCGAGGAGCTCGCGCACGATCACCGGGAGTCCGCCCTTCGCGTCGATGTCGACCATGGAGTAACGGCCGAAGGGACGGACGTTCACCAGCACCGGCAGCGTGCGGGAGACGCGGTTGAACTCATCCTGGGTGATCACCTCGCGCCAGAAATCGATGCCCGCGGCGCGGGCGAGTTCGGGTGCGTGGAGCACGACGTTGGTCGAACCACCCAGGGCGATCGCCACCAGCGTGGCATTGCGCAGCGAGGCGGGGGTGACGATGTCGCGCGGGCGGATGGTGCGCGCGAAGAGCGTCTGCAGCGCGTCGATCAGCTGCGCGGGGAACTCCTCGATGCGCCGGCGATCCTCCGACGCGGGACTCACCATGTGCAGCGGCTCCATCCCGCAGGTGGCGATGAACGACTGCATGGTGTTGTACGTGAACATTCCGCCGCAGCTGCCGTGGCCGGGCGAGGCCTCCAACGCGATGCGGCGGCGTTCCTCGGGCGACTCGGCCGCCGCCTGGAAGCAAGAGATGATGTCGATCGGCTCGCCGGTACGGGAGTCAACGCCAGGCTGGATCGAGCCGTCGGACATGATCACCGCGGGGACGTTGCGTTCGAGGATCGCGGCAAGGGTTCCCACCGGTGGCTTGTCGCAGGCCACGATGGCGATGACGCCGCGGACGTCGCTCCCCTCGAGGTGGAGGCACACGCCATCGTTGGCTGTCTCGCGGCCGATCAGCGAGTAACGCATCTCCGGCGTGCCATTGCGCTGGCCGTCGGAGATGCCGCCCGCGAAGTTGGGCGCGATGACCCGCACCGGGAGATCGGCGCGGACGACCCGGCGCCGCAGCTCGGCCTGGATCGCCTCGACCTTTTCCGGCACGCCCGCGTAACAGATGCTGTCACCCATGTTGCCGACGACTCCCCAGGCGGGGCAGTGGATCTTGTCCGGGTCCTGTTCCTGGAGCCGCGCCGTCGCAACCGCCTGCGTGTCCTGTCCCGGCTTCCACTCCTCGGCGCTGCTCACCGTCAATCCCTTGAGTTCCGCATTCGGATCGCGGCTGATGTTACCAGGGCTTGGAGGTCTGCCCGGCGCGGCATGCGCCACGCCGCGGATCTCTCCGCGTGGCGGGCGATCTGGTTGGCAACGAACGGGCCGGGGAGCGAGCGCTCCCCGAGGAAGGCCATCTTCGGCATGCCCAGGCAGACCGCGTGTCCGAACTCATACCCATATTGTCCGCTGGTGGTGTTCCGGCCCTAGCCGCCGTGCCTCTCATCATGTGCAGCCGCAGGCACAAATGAAGGAATCTATCCTTTGTGCTCGACGCAATGCATGCCTCGGGGCCGGTGGTAGAAACGGACGGAGGGGCCGGCCGCGGCGACCGGGACAGGCTGGCCATCCCCGCGACGACTGGGGTGAATCGATGCACGAACGGCCCGATGTCCGTCTTCCGCTCTCCCGCGGCTGCCCATTCCGCGTGCCGCCGGAGTACGGCCGGCTGCGCGACGAACGAGGCCTGGCCACGGCCGAACTGCCAGGCGGCATGCTGGCCTGGCTGGTGACGCGGCTGGACGATGCGCGCACCGCTCTGTCGGCGCCCGGGTTCACCGCCGACCGCTCGGACCCGTCATTCCCGATGCCGCAGAAACCGCCCGTCCCGGCGGGGGCGCCGCGGCCCGCGCTCACGGCCGCCCAGCGCCGGGCCCGCAGCCGGGGGGCGTCGCTGATCGGCATGGATCCGCCGGAACACACGGCGGCGCGACGCGCAGTGATCAGCGAGTTCACAGCCCGGCGGGTGCAGCGGCTGCGGCCCCGGATCCAGCAGATCGTCGACGAGCAGGTCGGCGCGATGCTGGGCACCGGGCCACCCACCGACCTGGTGTCGGCGCTGTCCTTGCCGGTGCCATCGCAGGTCATCTGCGAGCTGCTGGGGGTGCCGTACGCGCGGCACGAGTTCTTCCAGTCCTGCAGCGCGATGCTGTTTAGTCATCAGGTGGCCGCCGAGCAGCGGTTCGAGGCGCTGAGGGAACTGTTCGGCTTCCTGGGCGAGCTGGTCTCGGCGGAAGAAGCCGCCCCGGGTGACAACCTGCTCGGTCGGCAGGTCATGCGGCGGGCCACCGCCACCGACGACGACCACCGCGACCTGGTCAGCCTGGCGTTCTTGCTGCTGGTGGCCGGACATGAGACCACGGCCAACATGATCTCGCTCGGCGTGCTGGCCGTGCTGGCCGAACCCGCGGAGCTGATGGCCGCGGTCACGGACCCGGACCGGGCCCCGCTCGCGGTGGAGGAGATGCTGCGGTACTTTTCCATCGCTGACATTGGCACCGGCCGCTTGGCGCTGGCCGAGACCGAGATCGGCGGCACCCTGGTCGGGGACGGCGAGGGCGTGATCATCTCCTTGCTGGCCGCCAACCATGATCCCGCGGCGTTCCCGGACCCAGGCCGACTCGACCCGGCGCGCTGGAACCGACCGCACGTGGCCTTCGGGTTCGGCCCGCACCAGTGCCTCGGGCAGAGCCTGGCCCGCGCCGAGCTGGAGATCGTGTACGCGACGTTGTTCCGCCGGATTCCCGGGCTGCGGCTGGCCGTCACGCTGGACGAGCTTGCGGTCAAGGACGACGGGTTCGTCTACGGGCTGCACGAACTGCCCGTCACCTGGTAACCCTCCGGCCAGGCCCATCAAGGCGCGCCGATACTACTGGCGGAGCCGAGTCGAACGTGCTGACCGGGCGCTCAGGGAAGGCAGCCCGAGGCCGCTGGCCCGTGATTTGCGTGCCTGCCGCCGGGAGACGAGTACGTCGCCGAGGACGTGCACAGGTCCTGGTGTCCCTGGTGTGCAAGCCAGCCCAAGCCGTCGGCCTTGCGCCGCGTCTGCGGGACTCACGCCGACGAACGCGAAGCTCACATCCGCGAAGTGGAACGCTTCGGCCAGACCCTGCCCGAAGGCTCCTACGGCCGACAAAACCGCCAGGCCATCGCCGCCCGCGAAACCCGGATAGTGAAAACACCGGTGCTATTGGAGCCAGAGCGCGGACGAGCCCGTGCCTGTTGCCATCTCGCGTTGGCGAGGACCACTGGCAGCGCGTGGCGTGAGCGCGGCCTGATGGTGCTGGCTGATGCGCCGGGCGCGTCCGGGTCCGGCAGCCCGCAGGGGGATCCGCCGGGGAGCAGGCATGGCAGGGGCTGCGGGTCGTCGCCGTGACTGCCGGGAGATGGCAGGGGCATGCTCCGCGGGGTGTCCGTGTGCGTCAGCCGGGGAGCGCGGGCTGGGGGCGATGCGGGTAGCGCGGTCCCCGGCGCCGTGATCAGGAAATGCTGTGCACGGCCGCGGCGACCGGGCTGTCTCCGCCGGTCAGCTCGAGCGTCTGGTGCCGGGTACCCGGATTGTCGAGCAGGGCAGCAATGACCGCGGCGACGTCGGCGCGGGGGACCGTGCCACCGGGGACGCCCAGGCTGTCTCGTTTTCCTTTCAGTAGGCCGGCGGCGAATCGGGGCGTTCTCTTGGCGCCGCTAAGAGGCCTACCGGCGTCGTGCCGCCGCCTGGCGAATCGGAACGCGCAGCCAGCGAGGTGGCGGCCACCCTGTGGTCCGAAGCCTGCCGGGAACCTACGACCCCCTCCCTGCGCGCGGGTTCCGTGCCAGAATCCTGCCGTGGCGGACCTTGATGAGCTGAACATCCCGAAGGCGGCGCGCCCGGTCGCCGAGGAGATCATCGGCATCACCGATGAGGTCTGCGCGAAGCTCCTGGACGCCGAGTACGCGAGCCTGGCCCGGCAGGTAGTCGCGAAGCTGGCCCGCAAGCGCCCCTCGCCGCTGCACGGCGGCCGTCGCGTCACCTGGGCCGCCGCCGTTGTCTACGCCTTGGGGCAGGTTAACTTCCTGTTCGACTCGTCTGGTGGGCTGCACCGCACCCCCGGCGAACTGGGCGCCGCGTTCGGGGTTGCCAAGACCACGATGGGCAGCAAGGCCAAGCAGGTCCGGGACATGCTGAAGATGAGCTATTTCAAGCCGGAGTTCCTGCGCACGGACGTGATCGCGGAGAATCCCATGGTCTGGTTCATCGAAGTCGAGGGCCTGCCCACGGACGCCCGGTCCCTCCCGCTCGACCTGCAAACGGTGGCGTTCCGGCGCGGCTACATCCCCTACATCCCGGCCCTCGGCCCGGAAGGCACCGCTGCCCTCATGCAGTTATGTACCGGCCGATCGCCGGGCCCGAGGATGACGGCGGTCCCGCCACACTCAGTTGTTGAGCGGTCTATTCGATTCTCGATTTCTGCGTACAACCATGTTTTCTTCCGGTCTTCCAGACTCGAGTCGGCTCAACTCGCCGGGTGGTGCTGGGTGGCGCGAGGCATGGCGCCGTTCATGCTGCTGCCAGCGATCGCGCCGTAGATTGCGGCGGTGTTGCCAGTAGCACTTCCACCAGTCGAGGCGTTCGGCAGGCGTTGCGGGAAGGGCTGCCCGAGTCAGCCGAGCCAGGCCAAAGACCAGCCCGATCAGCAAGATGCCAGCAAGGCTGATACTCACGACCCACATAGGGGCCCCGACAGGGAGGTTGATACGTATCACGAGCCCGCTCCTCCTCCGTTCTCGCTCCCCAAGGGTGAACTCTGGCGTCTTAGCGTCGACTTTCCCGTGACGGGTACGCGACCTGCCGTTTCCTCATGCCTTCCTTTGCTTGCGGCATGGGTTTTCCGCGGGCGGCCGCGGCGAACCGGCGGTGCCTTCCAGTTGCCGAGATCTTCCTCGGTGAGGCCGTATTTCTCCCGCTGTGCGGTCAGGTGGGCGTCGAAAGCTTCCGCTGGGCTGGTGCCGAAGCGGTCGTCGGCCTCGGCATGCCACTGGCGGACCCACGGCATGACCTCGGCCAGCCCGGCTAGCAGCGGTATCAGTCGGCTTGTATCCCATTGATCTGAGATCGAGCGCTCTTCGATCAGTGCGATTAGAGCGTGAGCTTGCTCACGGTGGTCCCAGCCGGCCCAGCCGAGCAGCAGGGAGTCATCTCCGTCCGGGCCTGCCATCGGGTAGGAGATGAACCGTTCCTTGGACATGTCCAGCTTGCCGCGCTGCCGCCAGTAGGAGAGCTTGACGAAGTCGGCGCTGGCGTAGATGGCCGGAACAGGGATATCCAGCTGCCTGCCGGTCCTATCCTCTGCCCGCTGCAGTTCCCAGGCCTGCTCCCACACGGCGCGCTTGAGCAGACCGCTGCCCCGGTAACGGAACTGTGCTAGGTACGGGACGTGCGCCTCGGCGATGATTTCCGCTAGGACGCCCCGCAGGTCCGCATCGGGCCCGGCCAGTAGCCGCGCTACGGAAACGACGTCCACGTCCGACTGCAGCAGGTCCGCCAACCGGTTCACGGTCATCGCCCGTGGCAGCCCGTCCGGCCCGTACCACAGCGACCGTTCCTCACATCGGGACAGCAGCCAGCCGGTGAGCGCTTCGCGCTCCACATGTTCCCAGGGCTCGGCTTGCCAGCGGCGCTTGTACTCGGGTCGCTCGATAAGGCTGATGTCCCTGTGCCGCTCGATTGTCTCGATGCGCTTCGCCACGACATCCTGGTACTCCCGGGGCCAATGCCTCGGGATCTCCGTGATCGGCGTGGAGCGGTGCCGGGCGAACCATTGCGTCTCGGCCTCGCCGCGCTGTACCTGCCGCGCCAGCACGATCTCGAACGCGCGCTCGCCCGGCTTCACTTCCGGAAGAGCGTCGGGTGCCGCGGTCAACGCTGCGGCCTCGGCCTCGGTGAGCAGCCCGTAACGCCGGTACACATCCCAGTCCAGCTCTTCCTGCACCGCGATCATCCGCCCGCGGATCCGGTCGTGCTCCCTCCTGGCCGCATCGAGCTTGGCTTTCGTAGGCACCTCGCGAGTGCATACCTCCGCAGGCTGGACGCTGGCCAGTCGCCTGGCCAACGTATCCAGCGCGTGACCGTGATCACCGGACAGGCCGGCCGGAAGCGGCAGTTTTTCGAGACACGATGAAGTGAATTCGTAGAAGCGTTCCCAGGGTTCTTCAGCGCGGAGCTGATCGGCTCGCGGGGCTCCCTTGGACTGGCTGTACTGCTTCAGCCAGAAACCGGCGACCGAACTGTTCAACAGCCCGATTAGCTGGAAGAACTCTTCCTCGGAAGCCGCGGCATGCAGTTTTATTATGGGGGCGGACTGCAGGGCGCCGACGCGTTCGCGGAGCAGCACGAAGTGTGGGTGCGTGGCCACCCAGGGAAATGTGAGCGACCAAGGGTGCGCCCCGGCGGTCTTCGTGACGTGATGCCAGCGGTACCAGGCCTGGCCTTCTGCGGTGCCCAGTTGAGCTCCGCCGAACCGGCGGTTGCGGAGCGTGGTGCGGTAGGGCCAAAGATGTCGCATATGGTGCGGGAACCGGCTGATGTCAATCAGATGCTCGGCATCCTCGCCAGGAAAAAAGGCGCGAGCGCGCGGAGTCACTGCCCAGTCGCGCACCTCGGAACCGGTGATAACCGTGATCATGGGTTCGTCTTCCGCGCTGATCCGCCTGAATACCGTTGGCGGCGCGATGAAGGCGTCATCCGACCCGGTAGTGGCGTAATAGCCAATACGGGCCGTTCGCATGCCAAGGCGGTTACTGGTTTCCAGCGCGGCCAGCAGGTCGTTGACCTGAGAAACGGTAAGGCTCCATGGATGTGCCGCGAAATGCTCGCGTCGGATGTCCGCGGCCTGCACCCATTCGCTATGGCTGCCCGGATGGTCGATCTGCCTAGTGATGGCCCCCCAGACGATGCCGATCGCCGGATCCGCCGGCTGGGACGGCTCGCCCCGCACCCCGAGGGCGGCCCGAACGACCTGTTCTTGGGGAGGGCGTGCCCGCCCGAGCAGGATCACCGTGGGTACACCGTGCCCGGGAATGTACGCACCGGACGTGTCGAGCACGTGGGTGAGATCGACGGTGGGAAAAAACTCTTCGACGAGCGGTCGTCCGAACTCTCGCTTCATGAAGGCATTGGACACGAGCAGCCCGGTGAAGCCCGCTCTTTCGTCGGCCGACCTGGCGAGTTCGAAGAACCGCACGATGAACGGGATTGTCAGCGGGTATTTACCCCGGCAAACTGGATAGATCGTTCGGTAGGTCTCGTACTCGTGCCGATCCCGCACCACGGTGTACGGGGGGTTGCCTACAACGGCGTCGTAGCTGCCGGTGCCCAGCAGGTTGACCGCGGGATCCCCGTAATCGCCGACACCCTCGTCGGGCGTATACGTCCTGGAGTTGCCTGCGGTGCCGCGAGGAATGAGCGAGTCGCCGACGGCCACGATGAGGGGCAGTTCCGGAACCTCGCCTAGACGTTCGGCACCGCCGGCTTTGATGGCCGCCATCAGGAGACGAAAGCGGCAGATGACGACAGCGAACGGGTTCTTGTCGACGCCATGGACCGACGCCAGCGCCCGCCGGACGCGTACCCACGGGTCGGCGCCTGGCTCCGCCTCCTGCCAGGCCTCCATCAGGCGCCTGAACGTTCCGAGGAGGAATGTGCCAGAGCCGCAGACTGGGTCAATGCACCTCAGGCCATGCGGCCCGAAGGCATCTAGCGCTGGCTTTACGGTGCGGTCGAGGATGAGGTCGGCCACGAAGACCGGCGTCAGCACCAGCGCATATTCCCTCTTAGCGCGCTCGGACAGATCTGCGTACACGTCAGCCAGGAAGTCGGCGCCTAGGCCAGGATCGCTGAAGTCGTGGACCAGATGTCCAGCCTCGTCAAGTCGCCGCCAGAAGGCAAGCAAGCCCTGGCCTGCCGCATTCGAGATGGGCAGCAACCTCATCCTGCTGTGCAGGATGTCGAACATCCGAAGGGTGGCAGCCGACACGTATAGCGCATCAAGCGCCGCCACGATCCAGTCGCGATCAACGCGCTCCGGATGCTGCCGGAAGTATGCCTGCTCCCGCGCGACCGCGAGAGAGAGTCGGGTTCCTGGGCCCGCTAGGAAGGGCGCGTCCGTGAGCTGGTTGTCCTCGCAGAACCTGGCGAAGACGGTGGCCAGTACCCAGGCGGTCGCCGACTGGGCGATCCGCTCGTCTAGCCAGGCCGCGTAATCGCATGCTGTGTGGCCGGACTCCCGCGCATCCTGCCAGGCCGATCTCAGGGCCTCGGACAGTTGGCTGTCAGCCTGATAGCGCAGGTCGGCTTCGAGTATGCGTGCCTGGTCCCTCAGGTCGGCGAGTAGTGCCTTGCTATCAATCACCAGCTCCTCCTAAGGAGTCCAGGACTGCTGTGCTCCGCAACTTCGCCATAAATTTATGAGCGTGTTGATACTTTACAGGAGGTGAGTCTAGGAGTCGCTAAGGCACGTGGGGCACTCCTGTACCACGAACGCCGGGATTCATCGGCTTGGGACGTCATCTCGCCGGGGCGGGGAACGTGTCCAGACCAGTAAATCACAGATGGAGTCAGCACGGCGTTGATGGCAGCTCAAGGATGTCGCGGTGTCTGGGATCGGCGCAGCAGGACCGGACTGCGTCAAGCCGCGGTCACCTGCGGCTAACTGGTCAGCCGCTCAGGGGGTCGCGCCTAGGCAGCTTAAGCCTTGAGCGCTGGTAACTACTGAACAAATCTGGCATAATTTTGTTCAGTAAAGGAGGTGGTTCGGGTGTCTGTCGCTAGCGAGTACGACCGCGCTGAACAAGTTGTAGCCGACGTTGCCCTATTGCAGGACATGGCGGCGGGGAGGCTGGACGAGCAGCGGGTCAAGCAAGCCGCCCAGGTCTTGCTCGAACATAGGCGGCGTGAGCTGCCCAGTGTGTCAGTGGCGGTGGCTGCTCGCCTGCTGGGCGTCTCGCGTACGACGGTCGAGTCTTGGCGGCAAGCAGGTGTTCTCGCCTCAGCTGATGTGCAGCGGCGACGACACGAGGTCACCATTGACAGCCTCGTCCGTTTGCAGATTCTTGTGGACGAGCTACGGCGGCTCGGAAGAAATCGTGAGCTCCGGGACTACGTATGGTGGTCTGCTCAGGACACTGTTGACTATGCAGATGGCAGGCTTGCCGAGGCGCTGCGTCAGCTGCGTGCCGGAGATCTCGGCGAGGAGTATGTGCCTTCGGACGAAGAGCTCGACTGGGCGCGCCGTGAGCTCGATGATCCTGACCCAGGGGAGCGAAGCTGACAGTCGCGACGGTACCCTCGCAGCTGGCGCGTCAGCAGATCGCTGACTTGCGCGGCAAGGCGAAGGCTTCCTTCATCTTGGCGGTGGAGGATATACGCCGACGCGGATGCGCGGCTGCGGGCGTGCGGCTGGCGGGAGAAGATGTTTCGGACATTTGTCGGCTGGACCTTTACGGTGCGTGGCGTCTCCTGACCGTCTTCGAGGCACCGGACCTATGCGTCCTACTTCTCGTGGCTGAGCACACGCGCTCAGCAATCTGAGGCCAAAATCGGCGCGCAAGGATGTTCATGATGATGTGGGTTACGGCCATCACGTTGGCTACTCAGGATTCTGGTGGAGGGTTCGTGAGATGGAGATCCACTCGGCTACCAGCTGACCCGAGGCTGCTGCAACCCTTCTGGGTCTGGCACACCGAGGCTTTCACAGTGATGTCCTGGTATTGTCCGGTGATAAGCGCATCACTAAGTGTCTCATCAACGTCTCCGCTTGGACCCGGCGGAACCGTTGCGCCGAATATAACTACGCATTCATTCAGGTAGTCGCACGGGTCTTCTGTGCACCACGTACTGGTTTTCGGAACCTTTATCACGGAGCACAGCATCATGAAAGGAACTCCGGCCTTCAGTCCCATGACATTAATGCCAATATATCCGACTTCCCTGATTTTAGAGGCCGTCACGTGTACCGATAGCGTAGTTTCGGAGCCGTCTTTCGCCACGTTCGCCGATATCTGAACTACTGAATTAAGCTGGCTGTCCGTTTCAAGGCGGAGGGCGCCGTACATGCTGGTCGCTAGCAGTATGATGCTGGCCATTGTAAAGACAAGCTGCGTAGAAATGACCGGTTTTCTCCGCCAGCAGAACGAAACGAGCACCGCAACGCCGCCAACAGCAGCAAGAGCGTAGCCATCATAAAGGCTTTCTGTTCTGCTTCCGGCTGCCGCGACTTGAACCGGGATTTTGTAAATAACAAAAGCACCTGCGGCGAGGAGGACGAAAAACGCTCCGGCCATGAATAGCCAGGATACTTTGCTTTTACTCGGAATTGCTACGCCAATTACCGCCGCCAGTACGGCGAGAAGCAAAATGAGCGCGATAAGAGCTAGAGCTGGACGTTCTGCGCGGTGCGTAATGCCTGTGGCGCGTGATCTTAGGCCGTAGGGCGTGCCCGGACCCGTTGACCATGAGTGCAGGTGTCGTTAATCACTTGCCGGCCGTCATGCGCATCGCGGATGATTGCGGCCATGGCCACGACCCGGCGAGCCGACATGTTCACCGCGGACGGCAAGCCGTCTGACGACGATCCGCGTGAGAACGGGCCAAGGCTGGGCGACGAGCGCGTCACGCTGGCCGAATCCCTGCGCTGTCAGCGCCTCACATTGGAGATGAAGTGCTCAGGTCTTGATGCGGAGGCTATGGCGCGGCGTTCCGTCGAGCCGTCGACGATGTCGCTGCTGGGGCTGGTGCGGCACCTGGCCGAGGTGGAGCGTGCGACGTTCCGGGTGATGATGGCGGGCCATGACGTGCCCCGGCTGTTCTGCTCCGGCACCGACCGTGACGGTGATTTCGATGGTGCTGTTCCCGACCCCCGGGTGGTTGCGGAGGCATGGGAGGCATGGCGTGCGGAGGTGGACTTCGCCACGCGGTTCGTGGCCGGGGCGCCCAGTCTCGGCATCACCGGCGACGATCCCTTGAATCAGCATGGCAGCGGCGGAGGGCCGATGTCGCTGCGCGAGGTGCTGGTCGGAATGATCGAGGAGTACGCCCGCCACATGGGTCACGCCGACCTGTTGCGCGAGCGGACCGACGGACGCATAGGCCAGTAATGATCATGGGCAGGGCGCGCCGAACGCGTTGAGGTCAACGAAAAGGCGCAGGACTCCGGTATATGAAGATGGTCCTGTCCTTGCCCGGAAAGGCTCAGTGCCTAAATGATCGTCCGGAACACCTCGCCCCCAAGCCCTGTGCAACCAGCCCGGGCAGCGCACCGCCGACGAGCAGCGGCCAGTCGCCAGCTGCCGAGATTTTGCGTGACGTGATTGTGGTGGCCGTGCGGCTGGTAGGGAATTCCCTCGGCCGAACGGAAATGGACCCGGCACGGCACCGGCCGCCCGGTCGCGTCGTCGACCACGCTGACATGCACCCAGTTGCGGCCGCCTTCCACCAGCTCAAGCGAGACCTGGCCGACATCAGCCCGCCCGTCACGTTCCATGTCGCCCCAGCGCACCCGGCCGAGCTCGTCCTCGCCCCGCCGCACCGCGACGGTGGCCGACGGCAGCGCGGCGATCGACGCATACGCGGACGTTCCTTCGGTCGCTCCCCAGCCGGCCCGGTCGTCCTCGCCGGGCAGCGGCTGCGGATAGGTCGCCACACCTCGGTCCACGTCGATATCGAGGACGCCGTCCCGCCCGTCCTTCGCCACCAGCCGCACCGGACGCGCCGGCGCGCGGACGAACGGGCGCTCATTAACGTCGCTGGTCGTGATGCCGGCGACGACGAATCGCGTGCCGCGCGGGATGAACTCGATCCGTTCGACCGCTCGTTCCGGATGAGGATTGTCCCAGCATCACCCGGCTCATCGCCAAGAACCTCCACACCCGCGTTGCAGGCAGCGGACAGGTCTACTGGCTCATAGCTCGGCATGCGTCCGATCGTAGGGCGCGCAGCGGGTCTGACCCCAGTGGATTTCGGCCTGCCCCGTGGGCGATCATGCACTTCTCGTGGGCACCATCGCCGACGCGGGCTGCTCGCCGAAGCTACCGCCGGACCAGGCGGACGAGTTCGTCAAGCACCGCTGCCTGCTCCGCAGCAGCCCGCCGAGGATGCCAGCTGGCCAGACCACATCGTGGACAGGACGAACCCCGCTGAGCCCGCCCAGGCCCACGGCACCACAGCACACGCGGCGCTGGAGTTCTCCGAGAAGCGACCAGGCCTTCGCATAACGGGACGTTCTGCCGGCCGCAAAATCGCATGACCGCCGGGACTCCGATCGCTCGTAATCGGCAGGGAGAGTTCATGGGCCCTGAAAGACGTACCGACAAAAGTTAACGCTCTGCTACAAATGTGGTGGTCTTAAGGACAGAATGCAGCTGACAAGCCTCTGCGAGATCGCTGGGGCAACATCGGTGGCGTATGGTCCGTTCGCCATCAGTGATCTATTTAGAGCTCGATCACCTGCCGGGTGTGGTGTCGTGGCATACGGCGGTGTGGCTGTACGCTTGTCTGGCTTTAATTATCTACGCTGGTGCGCCAGAGATCAGTGAGAGGAATCGAGCGTCCGTGGCTCAGAAGATACAGACCCTGTTCATCGATGACATTGACGGCAGTGCCGCCGAGGGAACCGTCCGCTTCGGCCTGGACGGCACCGAGTATGAGATCGACCTAAACGCCGGGCATGCCCAGGACCTGCGGGATGCGCTGGCTCGCTATGTGGGTGCTGCGCGGCGGGTCAGCGGCGCTGCCCGGCGACAGGCCCGCAGCGGTGGACGCCAGGCTTCGGCGAACGGGCTGAACACCACCGAGGTCCGCGAGTGGGCCAAAGCTCAGGGCATCGACGTGAAGGACCGCGGCCGGGTGCCGGCTGAACTTCTAGTTAAATTTAAGGCGGCCACCGGGAAGTAAAGGCTCGGCGCATGCAACCGTGACGATCGGATACGTCAGCCACGCTTGAAAAGCCCGGACATCCGGTCATTCAGTCCGCTCGTATAAATCGGTCGCGGGAGCGTCGGCGAGTTCATGTTCGGGAGCGTCACGCAGGTATGCGGCCCGCGCTTCCGGCGTGCTCAAGGCGAGTGATCCCGCGAGCCATGCACGATCGCCTCTGGAGCCAGGAACTCGAGGAGCGGCAAGGTGAGCGTTGACCAGTTCCGTGACGATGACCGGGGCTACCTAGCCTGGACGGCAGCGCACCCCGGCGGCTACGTCATCAACATCCAGCGCAGTCTCAATCCAGGCGACGCCCGCCTGCACCGCGCGGACTGCCACACCATCAACGGCCAGCCCGCCTGCGGAAAACCTGGACCGGGCCCTACATCAAGATCTGCTCGACGTCGGCACGAGACCTCCAAGGCTGGACAAACGCGTATCTCAGCACCTGCTGATAATGGGCGCCCCGGAGATCCTTCAGCTGGGCAGGTGAGCAACTCGCGGACTGCGAAAAAATCCGCGCTTTGCGTGAACCTGGTCCGCGCCGGATGCAATAGAGAGGTGATGGACGACGACGAGCTGATCGCGCGCGTGGCCGGCGGCGATGACGTGGCGCTGCGGGAGCTGTTCTCCCGGCACGCGCCGTGGCTGGCGGCCCGGCTGCGCGCGGTGCTGCCCGCGCCGGATGTCGAGGACGTGCTGCAGGAGACGTTCCTGGCGGCGTGGCGCGGCGCTGCTGCCTACGCGCCGCACGGCACTGCGGGGGGCTGGCTGTGGGGGATCGCCCGGCGGCAGGCGGCGCTGGTGCTCAGGCACGGCGGGCCGGCGACGGTGCCGCTGCCGGACCACGAGCCAGGCTGCGCGGAAGACCCGGCCGAGGCCGTGCTGGCTAGGGCGGAACTGGCCGCCGCGATGACGGCGCTCGGCGCTCCCGGCGGGCCGGAACGCGAGGTGTGGCGCCTGCTGTACCTCGAAGACCGCACGGTCGCCGAGGTGGCCGAGCTGACGGGCGTCCCCGAGGGCACGGTGAAGAGCCGCGCGAACCGGGCGCGGCGGCTGCTGCGGGCGGCGCTGCGTGGCGCGAGGAGCGCGGAAGGAGGCGCGAGATGAGCGAGCGACGGGATGTGACGCCACCCGACGTCGACCTGGACCGGGTGTGGACCGGGGTGGCCGCGCAGGTATGGCAGCGCGAGCCGGGGCGGCTGGAGCGGGTGGCCGCCCGGCTGCTGCGCTCGCCGGGCCTGGCCCGGGCGCTGCTGACCACGCCGTCGCTGCTGGCGCCGTGGCTGATCGCTAGCGTCGTGGTGCTCGGCGCGGGGGCCATCGCGACGGCGGGTACCGGCGAGCCGCTGGTGTGGGTGATCGCCCCGGCGCTGGCGGGCGCGGGCATCGCGTACGCCTATGGGCCCGGGATCGACCCGGCGTGGGAGCTGCTGTGCAGCATGGCGGTCAGCGACCGGATGGTGCTTCTGGTGCGCGCGCTGGCGGTGTTCGTGCTCAACGCCGCGCTCGGGCTGGTGGCCTCGGCGGTATCGGGGACGGCGGCGGCGGTGACGTTCGGCTGGCTGATCCCGATGACCGCGGTCTGCGCGCTGGCCCTGGCGGTGGCGACGGTCGCGCGGTCCGCGAACGCCGGTGCCGCCGCGGGCCTGGCCGCCTGGGTGATCACGGTGCTGGCCGGGCAGGCGGCTGCCGGGCGGTTCACCGCGGTGGTCACCGAGGCCGTCCTCATCCTTCCCTACCTGGCGGTCGCGGCCTGCTGCGCGGCGATCGCCGTCTACGCGACGCGGATCCCGAGAGGAACCTCATGAACATCGAGCTGGAGGACCTGACCCGGCGGTTCGGCCGGAACCAGGCGGTGGCCGGGGTAAGCCTGGAGGCCGGCCCGGGGGTGCTCGGCCTGCTGGGGCCGAACGGCGCGGGCAAGACCACGCTGCTGCGGATGACGGCCACGGTGGTGCCGCCGTCCTCGGGCCGGATGCGCCTGCTCGGCCGCGACCCAGGCGTCTACGCGGAGCGGAAGGAGATCCGCCGCAGGCTCGGCTACCTGCCGCAGAACCTCGGCTACTACCCGGCGTTCACCGTGGTCGAGTTCATCGAGTACTTCGCGCTGCTCAAGGAGATGCCGTCCGCCCGGATCCCGAAGGCGGTGGCGGCCGCGGTCGAGCGTGTCGACCTCGGTATCAAGGCGAAGGCCAGGCTGCGCACGCTGTCCGGCGGCATGCTGCGCCGGGTGGGGATCGCGCAGGCGATCGTGAACGACCCGGAACTGCTGCTGCTCGACGAGCCGACCGCGGGCCTCGACCCCGAGCAGCGCGTCGCGTTCCGCACCCTGATGCGGGACCTCGGCGAGCGCTCGACCGTCGTGGTGAGTACTCACCTGGTCGAGGATGTGGGCGCGGCCTGCACCGAAGTGGCGCTGATGAACGCCGGCCAGATCGTGTTCCGCGGCACGCCGGAGGACCTGACCGCGCGCGGCAACGACCATGGCATCGGCGATGCCCCGCTGGAGCGCGGCTACAGCGCGGTCCTGTCGGCGGCCCGGTCATGACCGCCATGGCCACGGCCGTGCCGGGGTCGGCGCGCGTGCTGCGGCTGGAGATCAAGCGCAGCGTGGTGCCATGGGTGCTGCCGCTGCTGGCGGCGCTGGTCTGGTTCGACACGATCCGCACGGCCAGCGGGTGGCCCCCCGTCTGGACGCTGCGCGCCTCGGCGATCAGTGACCACATGCTGAATGACTTCAACGCGCTCGGCGCCGGGCTGGCCGCCTGGGTGGGTTCCCGCGAGGGCCGCCGGAAGACAAGCGATCTGGTCGCCGCCACGCCCCGCGCGGCGTGGGCGCGGCACGCCGTCGCGCTCGGCGCGACGGAGTGCTGGCTGCTGCTGGCGTTCCTGGTCGGCGTCGCCGCGCTTTATGTCCAGACCGCGCTGCAGGCGACCTGGGGCGGGCCGCCGCTGTGGCCGGTCTTCGTCGGCGCGGCCGACGTGATCGTGGTGACCGTCATCGGGTTCACGTGCGGCACGCTTTTCCCCGGCCGGTTCACCGCGCCGCTGGTGGCGGTCGCCGTCGTCGTCCTGGGCTTCGCGGGGTTTCACGCCGCGTTCAACGTGACGGCCACGTCGAGCAAGTACGCGCTGCTGGCCCCGGGCACGTCCCCGCCGAAGGTCGACGCCGGCGTCTTTTACCATGTCCTGCCGGACGTGCCGATCGCGCAGGTCATGTTCATGGGCGGGATCACGGTCGCGCTGCTCGGCGTGCTCAGCCTGGCGCCGGCGCTCCGCAAGCTGGCCAGCAACGGCTGGTCGGTGCGCGGCACGCTGGCGGCCGGTGACGGCTGGTGGCTGCGCGTGATCGCAGTCGTCCTGCTTGCGGCGGGCGTCGCCGCGTCGTGGACCGCTTACTCGCTCGCCGGGACCGCGGAGCTGACCGCCACCGGCTGGGAGATCCCGGCGCTGCACGACGCGGCCAGCGATAAGCCGGTCCCGTTTGTCCCCGACTGCACGTCCGGGCCCGGGGGATTCCAGGTGTGCATCAACCCGGCGTTCAGCGGTTATCTGAGCGACGTGACGGCTGCCCTTGACCCGGTGGCGGCCGAGATCGCCGGCCTGCCCGGCGCGCCGGTCCGCGCGGAGCAGGTGGCGAGCGTGGGCACGGGGCTGAGCGGCTACGAGCCGAGCTACATCGCCGGGAACCCGCCGGTGTTCGAGTACAACGGGGAACAGGTGGGCGACCTGTTCGGGGGGTTCATGGGAATCCCGGCCGGGGCCGGGGCGTTCTGGCGCGCCGCGTTCCAGCAGGGTCTCCTCGACTCGTTCCTCGCGGAACCGCCGCATGCGGCGGCCGCGGTCTGGACCGGGCCCGCGCCGCTCGGCGCGGCGCAGCAGGCGGTGGAGGACGCCCTGATGATCGCGGCCGGCTCGCAGCCCCCTCAGGGCGCCGGCCAGGGCGGTCAGTCCGGTGGCCCGTCGCAAGCGCAGATCACCGCCGCCGCCTCTCGGTTTGCCGCGCTGTCGCCTAGCGCGCGGCACGCCTGGCTGGCCGCGCACCTGCCCGCGCTCCGGGTCGGCCAAATCACCCTGGCCCAGCTGCCATGACCGCCGCTGCGGTCCGCGAATGGCCGCCGGTGTCGGCCCCGCTGGCCTGGCGCGGCCGGCCGGGAGCACGCCTGGTCTGGCTACACCTGCGCAGCCGGCGCGTCCCTGCGGCGGTCGCGGTGCTCGCGGCCTGCGGCGGCGTGCTGCGCGCCGCGCTGACGTGGTACTGGACGTTCAGCGGTGGTCCCTACGCGCAGCAGATCCCGCTGATCATCGAGGCGGGCGCGGCCGCGGCGGTCGCGGTGACCAGCCACAGCCCGTTCGGCGAGCCGGAGCGTGCCACCGGCCGCTGGCTGCCTTACTTGCGGTTCGGCACCGCGCTGGCGCTGACCGGGGTGGCGATCGGGCTGCTCCAGCTCGCGGTGACCGGGGCCGGCCTGAACGAGGGCATCCTCGTGATGGCCCGCAACGTCATCGGCATGACCGGCATAGGACTGCTGACATCTCTCGCGACGGGTGGCCTGCTGGCCTGGACCCTCCCGCTGGGCTACATGGCCTTCGCCCAGTACGCGCTGCTCGAGGCCTGGCGCAGCCCGTGGACCTGGCCGGCCCGCCCGCCGACCGACCACGGCGCCTGGATCTGCGCCTCGGTCGTTTTCGCCGTGGGCCTCGCTGCCTTCACGATCCGCGGCGCCCGCGACCGCCTCGCTGATAACGCCTAGCCCGCGGCCGCCAGCGTCACCTGGCTCAGCTGCGCCGCCGGCTCACAGCCAGAGATGATATCGCCGCGCAGCCGCACGGCAATTCACACTCGCTGTGTATTCGCACACATGCCCTGGGCATCACGGACCTTGGTGCTGAACTGCGCCCGAACCGGAACCGCCTCTCGCGGGCACACCAAGGGCAGATGCGGGTACCGGGCAGAGCACCGCCCGGCGGCGCGCACGTCTTGCAGACGGGCGTTCCCGACGTGGCGGTGACCTTCCCGGCCCGCGCGAGGCAGCCAGACACCCGGCAGTCGCGTGCTGGGTGCTCCGCCAATGCCTGCCTCTGCCTGGCTCGGCGGAGCCACTGATCATCCAAGGTGCCCGCTCCACGGAACCCTGGCACCCTGCGAGGAGGGATAGGCCATACTGAGGGGCATGCCAGACAATTCGGCCAGGTATCACAGCTTGACGGTGGCCGGGTACCGCCGCTGGGTGCAGCGGCTAACGCTGAAGCAGTACATCCTGTTCGCGGGAGTCGTCAACTTTGCCGCGGCCGCTGTCGTGGGCGCCGTCACCTCGGCGATCACGGGGCCCTTCTCATGGTCCTGGGTGGCCGTGTGGACGGTGCTGATGACCGCTTTCTTGACCTGGTGGCGAAGGGATAGCCTCCGGCAAGGCAAAGAATATCCGGCGGGTCAGGGCGATGACTTGACGAGATCTTAACTGCCACCTCGACACTCCCGCCAACTGGAACGACTACCGCCGTCCATGTGCCGTTCGATGGAATCCTCAGCCGGACTGGCGACGACTTGCAGGACTGGTGAACGCTCGTATTTAGTTGCGGTGTGTTCGATGACGTCCCGGATTCTGGTTACGGATCGTGTCCAGGGATGCCGGGTGAATGCCGGATAATTCCGGGGGGGATGGGGCTGCAGGTTGGCCTTTTCGTGATGTCAGCGTGAGTCTCTGGGGCAGGGGTCGGCAAAGTCCTGTTTGGCTGGTGATTTAGCTTGGTTTGCGGCACGCCGGTGTGAGCCGGTAGCGGTGCTGGCGCGGCCCGGGAAGTGATCAGGGCGGTTCCTGCACCTGCCGGGAGGCCGTGCCCGCTGCGCCATCATCCCTGGCCGGCCCCGCGATTGGCCGGTTGCCGGCTGCCGCGTGGTCCCTGGACGGGGAGCGGCCGCGGCTGCTCGCGGTCTTGGCCGCGGTCCGTTCGGGCCGGCCGCTGCTCAGGCTGGCTGACGTGTCGCGTCTACCCGACGTTATGTCGGGTAATCTTGACATCATGTCGAGTAGCCCTTACGGTTCTGGCTGTGGGCAGGACATCAGCTGCAGGACGGCGCAACGGGGTACGGCGAGCGCGGCTGCTCGCGGAACTCACCCAGGCTCAGCTCGCCGAGGCGGTCGGGGTGACCCGGCAGACCATCGTGGCGGTCGAGGCCGGCGACTATGCGCCGTCGGTGTACCTGGCTCTGGCGATCTGTGATCGCCTGGGCGTAACCGTCGAAGAGCTGTTCGGGTCTTCAGGCACAGCAAGCACTCCCGCAAACCAGGTGAAGGAGTTGTCGTGATGCAGATCAGGCAGATCCCGGCCCGCTGGCCCGGGCGGGACGCGGCGTTGACGGACCGGAGCCAGGCGCACGCCAGCGGCCCGGGCCGCGACGAGCGGGACGGCGCGGCGTGGGGCGACGAGCGGCAGGTGGCGGTGTGGGGCCAGGTGTCCGCACGGACGCTGTACCTGGTGGTCATGCTGAACGTCGCCGCCGGCTTCATCTTCAATACCATCGACTCCAGCCGGTACGGGCCGTGCGTGACGGTGTTCTTCGCGATCGCGCTCGGATCCACCGCCTACGCCGGGTGGACGGCCAGCCGCAAGGGCGTCGACGTACGGGCGCCGCGCGCGACGGGCCGTGCCCAACTGGTGGTGCAGTGTCTCGTGTTCGGTGTCGTCTTCTACGTGTTCAACCGGTTCATAGCGGGGAACCACAGTGACGACAACTGGCCTGCCGCCGCAGAGGCGATTGCCAGCTATGCGGTCGGGTTCGGAATCGCCATGCGGTTCTTCGCGGCCTGGCGGCGGCGGCAGGCGCTGCGCTCGCAAGAGGAAACGGACGACGACGCTCTCGATGCGCCCGACCCGATGCTGTAGCCGTCCTCCTGGGTGGCCGGCGTCGCGGAAGACGTTACCGCCGGCGCGGGTGCTTGCTGGGGGGCCGGCACGCGCGGATTGCTCCTCTCGTGTCGTATCGCGCTGGTGAGGCAGGAAACGACCTCCGCTGGACAGGGTGGCGCGCATGAGCTCTTTTGCGCCAAGCCGGCTCCTGGATTTACGGCTTAGCGGAAAGATGGGGTAGGAGAAGTACCGTCATCCGGCGGGTGTCCTGTTCTGAGGGCGGGGTGCTCCCGGCCGTTTGCGAGCCGAGGCGGGCGTGGTGGGGGAGCTGGCGGATCCCGGGAAAGTCGCCAGCACGGCTGCCCGGGCGGGCATGGTGATGGGCGCAGCGGCCCGGATGCCGGGGACGGCGACGAGGGCCCGTTGCTGCTGATCGTGCGGGTCACCCACGGGCCGGTCGGCCCGATCCCGCTTGACCTCGCCAGGACCGGGCCATTCACGATTTACGTCTCACCCAGCCTGGCGGGGCGCGTTATCCGGGCGGGAACCTGGATCGTTCGGGCTCATGAGTGGCGGCTTGCCTCGCGGGCGGCGGGGGCGGAGCGGGTTCCCGAGCTGCCGTGGCCGGCCTTCCCCGCGGCCGCGGAGGCCATCGCGGACTGGGTGGTCGCACAGGCCGCGGCGCATCCGCGCCGCGTGGTGCTGCTGGCGACCCGGATCCCGCAGGAACTCGGGGTCGGCCTGGGCGTCCAGCTGGGCCAGCGGTCATGGGACCGGACGCCCTCGCAGCAGTGGCCGCAGCAGGTGTACCCGGTCTTCCACGCCGGCGACCGGCTGGTCGTCCCCGCCCTGCAGCTGGGAGCCGGATCCGTGCCGGCCCAGCGGGTCTAGGGGGTGGCATGCCGTCGCGGTGGGAGGTGGCCCTGACCGGTCCGCGGGACGTCCCGGTGCCGCCGGGCGCGCCGCAGGCCGTGGTGTCGGGCTGGCTGGATGACCGGCCGCAGGCCTCCGGGGCCGAGCCGGCCGGGCGGTCGGCTCATTCCGCTGCGGCGCGGGCATGGGCGTGCGGGCCGCTGCGCACGTGCCTGACCGAGGCCGGGGGGACGGTGACCGTGCTGGAGGTCCGGCTGCTGGATGACGCGCTGGCAGGGCGGCTGGCAGCGGCTCGACCCGGCGACGGCGCCGCCGTCGCCTGCGCGGGGGGCGCCGGCGGACCGGCCGACGCTAGCTCGGCGACGCCACGCCGGGCGGGCCGGGGGAGCGCCACCGACGGCCGGGCGCCCGAGCCGCTCGATGGTGTCCTGCGCGTGGGCCTGTCCCCATGCCGTGGTGTCATGGTGTACTGGCACGGCGCCCGCGTACCGCTCGTGAAGCGAGTTCGGCTCCGCGGTGCCATACGCCGCGAATGGAAAGCGTGTCGGTCGGGCTGGTTAGTGGATCGCCGTCGATGAGCAGCAGGTCGGCGAGTGCACCCGGGACGATGCGACCGCGGTCGGTGAGCCCGAACCGGCGCGCGGGAGTGGAGGTGGCCGCGCGCAGGGCGTCTTCGGGCTGCAGGCCCGCCGTGACCAGCAGTTGCAGTTCGTGATGCAGGCTGGCGCCGTGTGCGAGTCCGCCGAGGATGGGGATGGGTTCCGACACGTCAGAGCCCGCCAGGATGTCCACGCCCGCGTCGCGCAGGGCCCTGATACTGGAGTACGCGTTGTCCAGGCTCCCCTGCGGATAGACGTTCATACTGCGCGATAGCGAGTCGAGCCATTTCTTGTCCAGCCTGGAGCGCACCCGCTCATCGGCGGCCAGCGCGGCCGCGTTGTTGCCGTAAGCCGTCGAAAGCGTCACCAGGGTGGGTATGACGAAGACGTGGGCTGTGGCTATGTTGTCGATGAGCTCGTGGGTGGGTGAGTCGAGGAACAAGTGCCCGAGGCCGTCAACTCCGGCATCGACGGCTCGCTGGGTGCCTTCGGCCGTTGTGATGTGCGCGATGGCGAGCTTGCCGTGGCGGTGCGCTTCGTTCACCGCGGCGGCGAGCGTGGCGTCGTCAAGGACCGGGAGTCCCGGGAAGCCGATGCAGCTGCCGTCTTCGATGAAGACCTTGATGTAGTCGGCGCCCCTGGATACCTGCCTGGACACGAATCGTGCCGCCTCGCCGGGAGTCGAGACGGACGGGAACCGGTAGAAGAACCGGATGAACAGGTTGCTGCTCGAATTCATGTACTCGGTAGGGTGCCCCCCTTTCGCGGTGACGCCCATTCCCGGGGAGCGCAGGTCTGCGACGTCGTTCCGTTCGGCTATCTCCCTGCGTCGCCTGGCTGACCAGTGCCTCATCATCTCCAGTTCCGTGGTGACACCGAATTTCAGCGCGTCGTGCAGGCCATCCATGTTGGTGTGAACGTGCGAATCGATCAGCCCGGGCATCAGGGTGGCGCCGCGACCATCGACGACCACAGCATCACGTGGCACCGAGGGACCGACCGCTTCGATGCGAGCGCCGCCGACAACAACAGTCGTGGCGCTGATCGCTCGTTCGCCGTCAAAGATTCGCACATTGGTGATGGCCGTGGCGCGGCTCATGCGACCTGCTTCCGTCCGGATGACCTTGGCGCCCGGGCACCCGCGGCGGCGGATGGCGAGCATCGTCTCGTAACAGTTCCCGGTCGAGCGCGTGGAGAAGTCGGAACGGCGCACGCGCGTAGCGTTGTCGTACCCGCGGATCGCCCGTGCGGGCATGGAGATCGCGGACCGCGAAGGGCTGGACGCCGTCTCGATGCGGCGAGTGGCAAGGCAGCTGGAGGCGGGCGCGATGTCTCTGTACCGCTACGTAGAAAGCCGCGACGAGCTGATCCAGCTGATGGCCGACCACGCGTACGCCGAGTTCCCGGCAGCTTCGCGATCGGGCGACTGGCGAGCGGACCTGGCCGAGGCAGCCCGCCGCATCCGCCGGACCACCCTGAAGCATCCCTGGCTGGCCGGCCAGTCCGTCCCGCGCACCGGCCTGGGGCCGAACCTGCTCCGGATGATGGAGTCGACGCTCGCGCTGGTGGACGGGTACGGACTGCACATCGACCAGATGCTCGACCTGCTGCTCACCCTGCAGGCGTTCGTCAACGGCTACGTCCTCAACGAGGTCACGGAGCGTGATGCGCAGCACCGTACGGGAGCCAATGCGCAGCAAGCGCAGGAACGACATGTCCCGCGCGTCCGCGAGGTAATCGCATCCGGGCAGTTCCCGCTGCTCGCCCGCGTGGTCACCGAGTCACAGGACAACCCGGAGCCTGACCTTGCGTTCGAGCGGCGACTTCACTACGTGCTCAACGGCCTGGCATGGGCGTTCACCTGACCCCGCGCGACTCCGCCAGGAAGCCGACGGCGTCCAAGTGCGAGGTCGCAGTTCTGGCGCCGGGCGATCCTGCCCTTTCTCCAGCTCCAAGATCGTGCGGCGGGTAGCGCGACCATCTGCACTGCCCGGCGTCGCTGCCAGATCGCAGCGGCCCCGTGCGGCCACGTCGTGTCGTGCCGGACACGGCGCGCGGTACCCTGCCCGGCTGGTCGACGTGAGACCCTTACCTGAAGGCCCGCCTGAGTGCGAGCTCGACTCGGGCGGGGCGACCGCGAGATTGTGGATGGCGCGAGATGCCCGAGCCGGGCAGGATGACTGACAACCCCGGTGATCAGCGTGCTGGTGAGGGCGGCCGCGAACGCACTGCGTTCCGGAGGATGGCTGAAGCGACCCAGACGCGCCTGAGTACAGCCCGGCAGCGGCTGGCGCGGTACGAGCACATTCCTGTGGTCGGCGTCATCGCCGGGATCTACAGGCGAGACCGGGAATCGGCAGGATCGGTCATGGGCAGCGCGATCGCGTTTCGCCTGTTTCTGTTTTTCGTGCCATTGCTGCTCCTGGCGGTCGGCATCGCGGGGTTCGCCTCTGGGTTCGTCAATGCCCGCGCAGTCAGCAGGACTACTGGCGTGTACGGTAGCCTCGGGGCGGAGATCAGCGCGGCTTTTCACCAGCCTGGGTTCACGCGATGGTTCGCGGTGCTGTTCGGCCTGTTCGGGGTGCTGACGGCTGGCCGGTCGCTGAGCAGGGTCCTGCGGGCAGCGAGCGCAGCCGCGTGGCGGCTGCCGCTGTCGGGGTCCCGGGCTTCGCTTCGCGCGGCGGGCGTGGTGGCCGGCCTAATCTGCGGCATAGCCCTGATCGCTATCCTGGTCAATCGAGTCCGGGAAGACCTGGGACTGGGCGTGGCGGGCCTTGCGTTTGTCCCGGCCCTGGTGATCTATGGACTGGCGTGGCTGGGCGTCTCGATGATGCTGCCGCGTGCCACCGACGACCCGGGAGCGCTGCTGCCAGGATCCTTGCTCGTGGCCCTGACCATCACGGTCATGCACGCCATCAGTGAGTTCTATCTCCCGGACCGGCTCGACCGCGCAAGCCAGCTCTACGGAGCGATCGGCACGACCATCGTGACGCTGGGCTGGTTCTTCATCCTCGGCAGAGGAGTCGTGCTGGCCATGGAGCTGAACGCGGCAATCTACGAACGGTACGGAAGCATTTCTCAGGTTGTGTTCTCGCTCCCGTTTTTCCGGGTCCTGGCCCGCAAGTCCGCGCGGGTACGCAGGTTCTTCGGAGTCCGGTAGGCGCCGCGCAGCAGACCGGGCTGCGTGTATCGCTTCAAAACTGATCGCATGGTGTCTGACCTGTGGCTCGTAAGAACGCTTTAATGCATAGCAGAGTCGTCGTCCTCGTCGGCGCAGCAGTCGTCGGCAGCGCCATCACATGCGCCGCCGCAGCGGCAACGGTCGCATCCCCGGCCGCCGCACTTGTCGCATTCCCGCTTGCAACGGCACTCATCCCAGATCGTGTAGGCCATTACGTCGAGCGTCCTCACCGGTGTCGTCGGATCATCGCTGGTGATGACCAGTTCACACGCCACCGGGCACTTTTCGGTCGCTTTGTAGCGGATGACGAGGCCGAGGCAGGCGCCTGGGGGCAACGTAGCCGGGAATGGATTGTTGATCAGCTTCCAATGTGGGTTCTTCCGCTTGAACGCCACGCTGCTGACGTGCAGCGCGCATTCGCCCATGTTGCAGATGGAGATCGTCCGTTCGGCGCGGCAGCAGGCCTTCACACCGCCGAAGCAAAGCGATCCGGTGACGACCAACCGTCCGGCTGATGCGGTTCCATTCACCTGCACGGTATGCGGACTGTCCGGGTCGCTGCTGGTGACTGTGATCGTGCCAGTGGCCGTACCGACGGCGGTTGGCGCGAAGCGGATCGGAAGATCGAGCGAGTCACCGGGGCCGATCAGCAGCGGGAAGGCCAGGACCTCGGGCACCTGGAAGGCGCCCGACGACGAGGCGATGCCGCTCACGGTGACGGGGCAGTGGCCGCTGTTGTTGAGGATCAGTGGTTCGTCAGCGAAGTGGCCGACGCAGACCTTGCCGAACCCGCCACGGTTGGCGATGACCAAACTGAGACGTGGGCGCGGCGCGATGCCGGACACGTCCACATGGTGTGGCGAGGCGGGGTCGTTGCTGTCGATGCGGATCGTCGCTGCCTTGGCACCGGATGACTTCGGCGCGAAGCGGATTGCGACGTCGATCGAATCGCCGATCTCCAGCTTGATCGGGTACGACAGAACACCCGGCGCCTCGAAGTCCACGGTGGACGAACTGATGCTGCTGATCAGCAGCAGGCCGGTGCCGCTGTTGTTGATCGTCAGCACCTCATCCTTGAATGAACCGACGCAGTATTCACCGAACGCGCCGTGGTCGGCGATCACGGTGGTGACCTTGGGAACTCCGAAGCTCAGCTTGAAGAAGAATGGATCGATCGAGGTTGGAACAGGGGTGACGCCATCGTTACCGAGCAGCGTTTGTGTCGCCCAGTTGACGTTACGCTGGTAGGTGATGCCGGAGGGGAAGTTCACCTTCACTGGTTCGTTGCCGGCGCAGAAGATGCCGTAGAAATCCTCGCCGACTGACAGCAGCTTGATGTAGTCGCCGAGGTAGGTCGCCATGACATTGGCTGGCGTGGGCGTATTGGTCGGCGTGATTGCCAGCACATGGGCGGCGAAGCTGGCGACGAAGCCGTCGTGACTGACCTCCAGTACGGTCATCCAGTTGGCGCCGACCACCTGCTGATAGACGAAGCCGACGAGGCCGCGCGAATTGATCGCGAGGCTCGGGTTCTTGGCCTTGGGAATGGCGCGGACGTCGCTGGACCAGTTCTGGCCGCCATCGTCGGACCAGCGCAGGTGCAGCGTCGCATCGGCTGCGCTGGTTCCGGTCATGTAGGTGATGTAAACACGGTCGGAATTGTTGGGGTCAACCGCGATTGCGAGGTCTGGGCCGTAACGGTCATTGCCGAAGGACGGATCCTCAAAATTTGAGTTATACCACGGGTTGGAAATTCCGATCGCAACTCGAACGCCCGGCTGTCCATCGCCGGTATCGAGCAGCGCTTGGAATGGCGGGGTCGAGGCGCCCCAGTTGAGGTCCTTCACAACCACGACGTCGCGCAGATCGGCAGGCGAGCGGGCCGAGCCGTTATAACTGTAGAACGCGTCGTAGATCGTGCCGCTGCGGTGGATCGCGGTGCGCGTCGGCGGCATGTCGAAGGGAAAGCGCACGTCGAGCGCGGTCGCGGTGGTGGTTGGCGCCGTCGCCGTGGCGTCGAGGAACACGTTCACCGTGGAGCGGTTGCTGTTAGCGTTGTAGCCGGCATACAGGCGATCGTGGCTGACCCCGCCGGCGACCGTCGTGGTCGCCTCGAGGAACGGCTGATCGCCGGTTACGGTGGCGATCGTCGTCTGTTGGGTAGAGGCGTTCGGCGCGCGATTGATCAGGATGGTGAAGCCGCCGGGCGAGATCAGACCCGAATAGACCTCACCGCTGGCGCCGCCGTAGCGGCAGGTGACGTCCCAGGTGGGAAGCTGATCGCCCGCCGCGCTAGGTAGCACGAATTGCAGCGCCCAGGTATCGCCGCCATCCACCGAAGTGAAGATCGGTGCCCAGTTCCCGGTCATCGCCGGACTGACCGCCGAAGTGCCGGCAGGATTGTCGAAGGTGAAGGCGGTGCCGATGATTTCGCCGGGATTGGCCGGATTGACCGACAGATTCGGTTCGCAGTCCTGGTTCTGTTCGTCGCTCCAGCTATTGGGGATCATGTTGACGACTTTGAGCATGGCCGTCACTCCCCTCCCGTGGCGCCGAGGATGCGGACGAGATCCTCCGCGCGGTCGGGTGGCTGGATGTCCGATGTCTCCGCGATAAAGCCCGCGGCTTGGCGCTCGCCGCTTGGGATGTGCTCCATCGCCTCTTCCGGCGGCCGCTGCAGCAGCAGGATGGCGTGCACGCCCGCGCGTAGCGCCGGTGCCCGCGGCAGATTCTTCGAGGCGGGCGACGGCCCGATCAGTGTCAGGTGCCGGCGCGCCCTGGGTCCTTTCAGGACACGCTCAATGTCAAACCGGGCCAGTGCCCACGGCACGCGGCCGCGCCGCTCGGATGGGGGAAACACCGGGGTGACGTCCCCGATTGTGCCGAGCGCCACCAGCGACGCGGCCTCCAGACGCGGCGTGAGGAGCGCGGCGTACCCACGTTCCATGGCGGCCTCCGCGTCGCCGCGCTGTTCCGCGTCGAGGTGGGCGGTCTCCCTGACAGTGATCGTGCCGCCAACCGAGACCGGGTCGGCAAAGAGCACGTAGTGTCCCTCCGGTAGCGGGTCACGCAGATGCACCGTCACCTCGCGTCCGACGAGACCGCGCATGCCGGCCGGAGCCTTGATGACGTCACGCACCAAGACAGTCACCGTTCGGTGGTCTGTATGCGTCGCCGCGCCAGCCGGCCCACTGATGGTGGCAGTGAAAATGAAGGCCGATGAATTGGCGATGGAAGCAAGTTCGTCGATCGAGGCCATATGAGATCTCCTGGGTTCGACGGCTCTGTCTGGTCAGCCCTGGGTGTTATCGTTCAGCGGCTGCGGCTAGCAGTCTCCAGTGACGGCGCGCCACGAGGCCCATTGCAGCTGCTACCACTAGGAGGGCGGCCACAATGAGCCATTCGAAGCTGCCATTGTGATGGTCCGGATCCCAGCCGGTCAGGGCCTCAATCCAGTCGTGCCAGAACATGGTGAGGATGCCTAGCGCCGCTGCGGACACCGCGATCGCGGTCTCCAACCGTACTTGAGCCTTTGATCTCCTCATACCAACCTCCTTGGCTTGTCCTTCGAAGCACCTCGGTTGGTCCTTCGAAGCACCTCGGTTGGCCTCACTCTGCCGGAACCAATCCGGGTGAGAAGCTATAATGGAATTGAGTGCCGGAGCAGTTCGACCTGGCACGAAGCACCTTCGCCGCGTATAACACCGCTGATTGCTGCGTCGGCCTGCTCGGGCTGTGCGCTCGGACAGCTAGTACTCTTAGGGGCCGGCGCCTCCCCGGTAGCCACTCCTTCGTTCCCCTAAGTAAGCTTTCGGTGCATGCTGCTGCGGGACCAGCAGGCCTAGCTCATTTCTTAGGTCCGCCGAACCGCCTACTTGTAGACAAGGATCACACCATTTCCGTTAAAGTCAACATCGTGGAAGTACTGGTTACCTATCTTTTGACGTAGCGGGCCTGGGACCGGCTGCGCCCGGGGAGGTGCCTCGCCTTTGGGCCGCCGCGCAATACCGGCGGACGGACCGGATATGACCGCCGCCGTCAAGGGCGACGCGATACAGGCTGCCGCCGCCGCGGACGAGGGCACGGATCCGTCCCGATGAAGAATCGTGAGCGCGGCGCCGTCCTTCGACCGAATCAGCGGAGGCTGTCGAGGCGAGCGTGACAGGGTGGTTCGCGACCGGATGAATCTGGAGGTGCCGGTGTCCGGCCTCCCAGCGCACCGGCGCGCGACAGACCTGGCGGAACCTGTTGGCTGGATGACGAACCAGCAGGTCAAACGCGATTTATCAGCCGGCTGGGTGGCGTAACGCCGACCATATTCCTCTTTCTGGATCGGACAAGTAGATTTTTGTGCCATGTCGTCTACGAGTCCCGGCCGTGCCGCGCCGGCACCGGAGGTGCTCGCTGATACGCGGCGCCGGCGAGCCGACTGGGCCCGGCAGGTGGCTGACATTCTTCGCCGTCAGATGCTGCAAGGCGCTTTCCCGGACGGCCTGCTGCCGGGCGAAGCGAGCCTGGCGCAGGCGTTCGGCGTCTCACGAAATGCGATACGAGACGCGTTCGGCATTCTCCGGGCCGAAGGGCTGCTGGTCCGCGTTCAGGGAGTCGGCACCATGGTCGCCGCGCGGAAGTACCCCCATGGCCTGGACCGGCTGCTTGGCCTCGCCGAGACCCTGCGCGAGCACGGGGAGGTCGTCAATGAGGTCCGCACCGCGGGAATGATTGTCCCGCCCCCTGCCGTCGCCGCCCGGCTCCGGCCGCCCGGCGGCCCTCCCGCCACGACGGTGGTCTGCATCGAGCGGCTCCGGCGGCTGAACGGCCTGCCGTTCTCGCTCGACCTCACCTACCTGGTCCCCGATATCGGGGAGCCCTTGCTCGGCGAGGACCTGGCGCACAACGACATCTTCGCCCTGATCGAAGCCCATGCCGGGCAGCATCTCGGCGGCGCGAGCCTCACGGTCGAGGCGGTCAACGCGGACCCGCACTCGGCCGCCGTCCTTAATGCGCCGCCCGGCGCTGCCCTGCTGATGGTGGAGCGCCTCACCCGCCTCGCCGACGGCCGCCCGGTGGACCTCGAGTACATCAGGGTCCGGGGGGACCGGGTGGTGCTCCACGGCGAGCTCAGCCGCGGCGCACCGGATGACCTGCCGTCAGCGCCGTTACCTGCGACAGAACAGGAGTTCATCATGCCCCTCGTGGAGACGAGAGCCGACGTCCCGGTGACCATCGACGCGTCCCTGTGCGTCGAAGGCTGCACGCTGTGCGTCGACATCTGCCCCCTCGACTCGCTGGCCATCAGCCCCGATAACGGCAAGGCGTACATGCACGTAGACGAGTGCTGGTACTGCGGTCCCTGCGCGGCCCGCTGCCCTACCGGCGCGGTGACCGTCAACATGCCGTACCTGCTGCGATGACCGAGTCCATAGACATCCCGCCGCCCGGGCAGCGGCAGGAACTGAGCTGCGACGTCGCGGTGGTCGGCGGCGGCACGGCCGGAACGATGGCAGCGATCACGGCCGCCGAGATGGGCGCCTCGGTCCTGCTCCTGGACAAGGCGCACGTCCGCCACTCCGGTGCCCTGGCGATGGGCATGGACGGGGTCAACAACGCCGTCATCCCGGGCAAGGCCACGCCGGAGGACTACGTCGCGGAGATCACCCGCGCCAACGAAGGCATCATCAACCAGCGCACGGTGTACCAGACCGCCTCCCGCGGCTATGAAATGGTGCGGCGCCTGGAGCAGTACGGGGTGAAATTCGCCAAGGACGCCCACGGTGATTACGACGTGCGGCGGGTGCACCGGTCGGGCAGCTACGTGCTCCCAATGCCCGAGGGCAAGGACATCAAGAAGGTGCTGTACCGCGTGCTGCGGCAGCGCTCGATACGCGAGCGGGTGCGCATCGAGAACCGGGTCATGCCGGTCCGGGTGCTGACGGCGGCCGGACGCGCCGTCGGCGTGGCCGGGTTCAACACCCGCACGGGCGGGTTCGTGACGGTGTCGGCGGGCGCGGTTATCCTCGCCACCGGTGCCTGCGGCCGGCTGGGCCTGCCCGCCAGCGGCTACCTGTACGGGACCTACGAGAACCCCACGAACGCCGGGGACGGGCACGCGATGGCTTACCACGCGGGCGCCGAGCTCAGCGGCCTGGAGTGCTTCCAGATCAATCCGCTGATCAAGGACTACAACGGCCCCGCGTGCGCCTATGTCGCCAACCCCTTCGGGGGCTACCAGGTCAACCACCGCGGGGAACGGTTCGTGGATTGCGATTACTGGTCCGGGCAGATGATGGCCGAGGTCGCCCGCGAGATCGCCTCGGCCCGCGGGCCGATCTATCTCAAGCTGACCCATCTGCCCGAGGAGACCATCTCCGCGCTCGAGGGCATCCTGCACACCACCGAACGGCCCACTCGCGGTATCTTCCACGCCGGCCGGGGCCACGACTACCGAACCCACGACGTGGAGATGCACATCTCGGAGATCGGCCTGTGCGGCGGGCACTCCTCCTCGGGCGTATGGGTAGACGAGAATGCCGTCACCACCGTGCCTGGCCTGTACGCGGCCGGCGACCTGGCCTGCGTGCCGCACAACTACATGATCGGCGCGTTCGTGTTCGGTGACCTGGCCGGCGCGCATGCCAGCGAATTCGCGCGCGGCCCGGGAGCGGCGGGCCCGGCCGGACCTGACGCGGGCCCGGTGAGCCTGCCAGAGGACCAGATCGGGGCGGCCCACGAGCTGATCTACCGGCCCCTGCGGAACCCGGACGGGCCGCCGCAGGCCCAGGTCGAGTACAAGCTGCGGCGCTTCGTGAACGACTACGTCGCGCCGCCGAAGACGCAAGCCCGGCTGGCCATCGCGCTGGAGACCTTCGGGCGGATGACCACGGAGATCGCCCGGATGGGTGCCCGGACACCGCACGAGCTGATGCGCTGCGCCGAGGTCACGTTCATCCGCGACTGCGCCGAACTGGCTGCGCGCGCCTCGCTGGCCCGCACGGAAAGCAGATGGGGCCTGTACCACGACCGCGCCGACCATCCCGGACGCGACGACGCGGAATGGTTCTGGCACCTGAACATCCGCCGCGGCGCCGACGGGAACCCCGAACTCCTCAAGCGGCCGGTCGGCACCTACATCGTGCCGGTCAGCGAGTTCGAGGTTCCCGCCAGGGGCCCCGGCGAGGTGGTCCTCATCGCCGGGCCGCCGGGTCCCGGGCGCGGCCGGCTCGGCCGGTACCGGCCCGCCGCTGCCGCGACGTCGGCGCGGCCGCCGGAGATCCTGGAACTGCTGCGGCTCGCGGAGATGCAGCCGTCCGTGCCGCAGCTCGAGCCGTACCTGGCCGACTCCGACGCGCGGGTCCGCCGGGCGGCGATCGCCGCGCTGACCGAGACCGCGCCGCCCGGCGCCGGGTGGGCGCTGGCCCAGGCGGCCGGCGATGACAACGGCACAGTGCGGCACGCGGCCGTGGCGGGCCTGCGCGAGCTGGTAGCGATCCTGCCTGCCGATGACGAGGCGCTGCTCGACAGCCTGCGCCGTCGGCTGGGCAGTCCCGACCCGGTCGTTCGGTCCGCGGTCCTTGATCTGCTCAGGGAGATGCGCGCCGCAGACGCCGGGCCGTTCGCGGCCGCGCTGTCCGACGCCGACCACCGGGTACGGCTGCGTGCGGTCAGCGGGCTTGTCTCCACCGGAGAGGCCCGCCTCGTGGCGGGGGCGGCCGCAGACCGCTCGCGTGAGGTACGCGTCGCCGTCGCTGACGGGCTGGCGGCGCTAGCCGCCGAGCTGACCGAAACCGGGCACGCGGACGCCCGCGAGGCGCTGGAACGGCTGGCGGGCGATCCCGACGTCCTGGTCCGGGCGGCAGCCTTCAAGGCGGCCGGAGCGCTCGGCTGCCCGCCCCCGCTGGACACCCTGGCTGTCCGCGTGCTGCGACGGACGGCAGCCGCATGGGAGGATCGCGCCGGCGCGGCTCAGGCGCTTGCGGCGGCCAGCCCCGTCGTAGCCGTCGGGCCCCTGGTGGCCGCGGTGTCCGACCCGCACGCCAACGTCAGGAAGGCGGCCGTCACCGCGCTGGCGCCGATGCGCGCATATCCAGCGGCGGTGGAAGCGCTGCACGCGGCGGCTTCCGATAGCGACGCTGAGGTACGCGCCTATGCCCGGTACGCCGTCGACAGGTACGCGGCTAAGGCTGGAAGTTCCTGACCGGTGCCCGGAACCTCCCGGTTGCCTCCGTGTGTCCGCGGACGGGCCGGTCACAGATGCAATTCCAAAGTATTTTGATCTGATTAGTTGACTTTCGCGGCGCCTCGTTGTCACACTCGAGGCATGACCTCACACGAGGGTGTGCAGCGCCGCTACGTTGATCTGCTTCGCGTAGCCAGCTGCCTGTGTTCCGTGCCGGCCTGACGGCCCTGCCCCCTGCCGCCGTTCCCTCGTTCTGGCCTTAGCGCACACGCTCCGCGGCCGGAACCTCTTTGCGCGCGCCGGATAGCTGCCGGTCAGCGAAGCAAGCCGCCCGCGCGACCTCCTGGCTCAGCCAACCATGAAAGGGCACTGCTGTGAGTAATGCCACTGGAACATCAACTCGCATTGACATCACGCCGCTGGCCGGCGAGATCGGGGCCGTCATCTCCGGCGTTGCCGCCGCCGCGCCTCCGGACGACGAGACCATCGCCCAGGTGCGCCAGGCACTGCTGGAACACAAGGTGATCTTCCTGCGCGACCAGCGCCTTGACTACCCCACGCAGGTAGCGTTCGCGCGGCGGTTCGGCCCCCTCACGCTCGGGCATCCCACCCTGGCCTCCCCGCCCGGACAGCCCCTGCTGGAGGAGATCGACTCGAGCAAGGGGGTCAGGGCCAACAACTGGCACACCGATGTCACCTTCCTGGACCGGCCGCCGGCCTTCACCCTGCTGCGGGCGGTCGTGATTCCCCCGGTGGGCGGCGACACCATCTGGGCCAACACGGTGACCGCCTACGACAGCCTGCCGGATGAGTTGCGTGACCTGGCGGACAGGCTGCGCATCGTGCACACCAACGCGTACGACTACGCCGCGGTCACCGGCCGCGAGGAGCGCGCCGACCCGGTGCTGGCCGAAAAGCGGCGGGAGTTCGTCTCGACGGTCTACCAGACCGAGCACCCCGCCGTCCGGGTTCATCCGGAGACCGGGGAACGATCGCTGCTCCTCGGCGGTTTCGCGCGGACCATCGACGGGTACGGGCCGCAGGCCTCGCGGGACCTGATCAGGATCCTGCAGGACCACATCACCCGTCCCGAGCACACCGTCCGCTGGCAGTGGCGGGTCGGGGATCTCGCGATCTGGGACAACCGGGCCACCCAGCACTACGCCATCTTCGACTACGGCACCGCGCACCGCCGCGGCGAGCGGGTCACCGTGGCCGGCCCCGTGCCGGTCGGCGTGGACGGCCGCCCGAGCGTGCCACTCACCGGCGAAGCATCCGCCTACTACGCCGGCGCAGCATAAGCCCGGCCCGTCATCACCCGGCCCATTCCGCTACGAGGGGGTTCCCCGACTATGAGCACGTCCGCCGACCGCGCGTCCACTGAGACCACTACCAAGAGCGCAGGCACACCTAGCTACAAGCGAAGACGGCGCCGGATCTACGCCGCCACCGGCGTCGTCGTGGTCCTGGTGATCGCGCTGATCGTCTGGGCGGTTACCCAGGGCGGCAGTTCCGGGCCGGCCGCGCTGCCCAGCTTCACGGTCTCGGTCGGCCAGGGCAGCATCGCGACCGCTGACGGCATCATCTTCAGCCAGCCGTCGCTGGAGAAGACCATCCCCGCGCACCTGCACATGGTGCCGTTCGATGCGGGCGTCACCGCCATCGCCGAGATGCGCGGCGGCTCGGTGCAGTCCATCAGCGGCGTCGGCAACCCGCCGGTCACCGCGGCCATCGGCAACGGCACCGCGGTCACCGTCGTGTTCGCGCAGGGCTTCGACGCCGACGGGCTCGTCGTCCCGAAGTCGATCACCTCGGTGAGCCAGCTGGCCGGCAAGACCGTCGGCGTCCTGGTCGGCTCGTCGGAGGACTACGAGCTTGAGGGCTACCTGGCGCTGGAGCACCTGACCGGCAAGGTCAAGGTCGTCAGCTTCCCGAGCGAGACGGCGGCAGGCGCCGCGGCCCTGTCCGGCGCGGTCTTCGCCGCTTATGTGCAGGGCGTTCCGGCGGCCGACCTGATCCAGCAGAAGGGCTACCATCAGCTGGTCGACGCCGAGCAGATCGCCAAGCTCGGCATCCCCGGCATTGGCGTGATAGCGGTCGCGACCAGCGTGGTCAACAGCGACCCCACCCTCGTGCAGGACTACGTATGCGCCGAGGTGCAGGCCACCAACGACATGACCGGGCCCCAGGCCGACAAGTACCTGACCGAAGCCGCCGGCGTGCAGGGCGTCCCGGCCAACCTCGTGGTGACGGCCACGAAGGCCTACTACCCGGAGATCATCCCGGTCGGCCAGCAGCTCTACTGGCTCGGCTCGACCCTGCACGACCCGACCAGCCGCCTGGTGAAGGCCTACCAGCTGACCGCCAAGTTCCTGATCGGGCAGGGCAGGCTCACCACCATCCCCAGTGCCGCGCAGATCGCGTCGCACGTCAACATCTCCTTCCTGCAGAAGGCCCTCGCCGGTGGGTGCCCGAGCTGACGTCGGCGGGGCCGGTGACCTGCAGGTCACCGGCCCCGCCGACACCGCAGAGCCGGCGCACGGCTCCGCCCGGCCGGGCGGAGCCGAGGTGCAGATCGACGGGATCGGGAAGACGTTCCGCCGTGGTGGCCGTCGCACGGTGGCCCTGGCCGGCGTCAACCTGGAGGTCCGTGCCGGGGAGCTGGTCTGCCTGCTCGGCCCGTCCGGCTGCGGCAAGTCCACCCTGCTGCGGATCGTGGCTGGTGCTCTCGCCCAGGATGAGGGCACCGTCACGGTCGGGGGGCAGCCTGTCAAAGGGCCGTCCCCGGACCGGGGGATGCTGTTCCAGAGCCCGATGCTGTTCCCGTGGCTGACGACGAAGAAGAACATCCTGTTCGGGCCGAAGGCGCAGCGGTCCCGCGGCCTGGATGAGCGGGACGACCCGGAGCTGGACGCGGAGGCGGACGCCATCCTCGACACGGTCGGCCTGGGCAAGTTCGGCGACGCGTTCCCGCACGAGCTGTCCGGCGGGATGCGGCACCGCGCGGCATTCGCCCGTGCTCTCATCACCCGGCCATCCCTGCTGCTGATGGACGAGCCGTTCGGCGCCCTCGATGCCATCACCCGGCTGCGCATGCACGACTTCCTGCTGAACATCTGGGAGCGGTACCGGACCACCATCATCTTCGTGACGCATGACATCGAGGAGGCCGTCCTGCTCGGCGACCGGGTCGCCGTGATGGGCGGCCGGCCGCCCGGCATCGGCGAGGTCATCGACATCCCGCTCGGCCGGCCCCGGCATGCCGTCGACGCTGACACCGAGTCGTTCCTCGTGGCCAAGCGCCGTATCCGCGCGTCCCTGACGGTATGAGCCGCAAGCCGCCCCGCAGGGCGGCCCGCAGGGCGGCCCGCCCCGGCCGGCCGTACAGTCGGCCCCCTGATCCTTCTGCAGGAGTGTGAATCATGTCAGCCTGGCGCTCTCTCCCGCCGCTCGGCACTGACACCCTCATCGACGACCCCCCGGCCCGGCTTGACCCAGCCGACCGGGACGCCCTCGATGAGCAAGATGACCGCGCCGATCTTGCTGCCTACCGGCAGGCCAGGCGGCGGGCGCGGACCCGCCGCCTGGCCACCGGGGCGGTCGGGCTCATCGGCCTCCTCGTGGTGTGGCAGATTGCCGCGACGCTCATCGGGGACGCGGTGTTCCTGCCGTCGGTCACCCAGACCGTGCATGCTTTCCTGCACTACTGGGACCGGCCGTACCCGTCGCAGGGCAAGCCACTGTGGTACGACGCAGTCACCAGCCTGCGCCGTATCGTGATCGGTTTCGCCATTGGCGTCGTCGCCGGGGTGACCCTCGGCTCGGCCATATCCGCCAGCCGCGTGGTGCGGCATCTGGTCGATCCGGTTATCGAGGTGCTCCGCCCCCTGCCACCGCTCGCCTTCATCCCGCTGTTCATCATCTGGTTCGGGATCGGGGAGCTGCCCAAGGAGGTCCTGATCGTCATCGGGGTCACCCCGATCATGGCGGTCACCAGCGTCGCCGCGCTCGACGAGGTGCAGGAGGACATGCTGCTGTGCGCGCGGACGCTGGGGGCGTCCCGCCTGTACACCCTGTTGCACGTGCAGATCCGGTCCGCGCTGCCCAGCATCCTGACCGGGATGCGCATCTGCATGGCCGGCGCCTGGACCAGCATCGTCGCTGCCGAGCTGATCGCGGCCACCAGCGGCCTGGGTTACCTGATCGGCCAGGCAGGTGATTATCTCAACATCGCCCTCGTCTTTTCCGGGCTCATCTGCATCGCGCTGATTGCCCTGACCCTCGACGCCTGCATCCGCGGCCTGCTCCTGCTCACCGACCCGAGCCGCCGCACCTGACCGCGGGGCCTGTGGGGTTCCAGAACTCGGCGATTCGCTCGCGGGCTGCGCGGCGGGATCTTCACGGCCTCGGTACCGGCGTCGGCCAGGACCGCGCCATGTCGGCCGAGCAGTGGGTGGCTATCCAGCGCGGGAACGAGGCTTATGCCGGGGCGCCCTCGTTCCGCCGGTTCCGCGCAGCGGTGACCGACCTGTTCCCGTTCGCGCACGTGCTGCCCACCCACCAGGGCCGTGCCGCGGAGAGGATCCTGTTCACCGCGACCGGCGGATCGCCACACAGCCGCGCTGGCCGGCACGGGCGGATGGGCTCCGGAGAACGAGGCGCCGAATCCGGCGCCGGCGACGACGCTGCCGGCGAAGAACAGCGGCAGTAGGCCGCTGGGCCGGGCGGCAGGCTGTTCCCTGCCCTGGATGCCGATATCTGGCTGACCCCTGCCAGGGAGCATTCCGCCCGGCTGTCGCTGGCCGGGGTCTACCGGCCTCCGCTCGGTGCCCTGGGCGCGGGCCTGGACAGGGCGGTCTTTCACCGGGTGGCCGACGCGACGGTACGGTCCCTGCTGGCCCGCCTGACGGCCGTGCTCGCCCGCCCCAGGACTCGGCTGACACCGTGCAGGGAACCGGCACGGGAGCGGGCGCCGCGCGCCGGATCACGCCCGAAACGTTCTAGCCCGGCGGGCCGCCGGAGGGCGGATCAGGCTGATGATGATCGAACAGGACGTTCCTGACGTCCCGGATCACCAAATCCAGCTCGCCGATGGCTGCCCGGACTTTCCCCGCGGCCCCGCGATGGCCGTCGAGCAGTCCCAGCGTTGTTTCCAGGGCCAGTCCCGCCGAGATGATCCGGTGCATCACGATGTCGTTCAGGGCCCTGGCGATGCCGTCGCGGTCCTGCGCCAGGTGCAGGATCACTTCCGCCGGGTCGTCTGCCCTCCCGGGCGCAGGATCCTTCGCCGGTCGTATGCGCGGCTCAGCCGGTACTGGTATCGCCCCGTCGCCGGTCGCGCTTGATGAGGCATGCATCGCTGCGGCACCTGCGGTCCTGACTGGTCATGGCCCTGACTGGCCCGTGCCACCAAGGTCTGGAGCGACGCGGTTACTGCGCACTTGCTCTAGCGCGGCGCAGGATCTGACGGATTGTCCTCTACCAGGAAGATTACGCCTGGGGCCGTGCGCATGGGAAGGCGCAACCGGCTCAAATCAGCCTGCCGCGGCGCCGTCAGAGTCCTTAGTCCGTCACGGCCAACGACCGGCAACTGGCCCCGACAGCACCGGGAATCTGCACCCGAGGTGCCGGACGTAGCCGATGGCGCCGGGACGGTCCGGGTGGTGCTGGCGCTGCCGTCCTTGGATGGCTACCTGCGCACAGCCCTGAGGGCGAAACCGCACCCTGCCGCGTCGGCCTGGTTGGCGATCCGGACGAAGGCGCTGAGCCCGCGGGCGTCGCAGAAGGACAGGCCGGTCAGGTCGAGCAGGACCAGCCGGGCCGGGCGGGCGATGGCTGCGCAGCCCTGCTCGGCCACGCCCTCGCTGGTGGTGAGATCCAGCTCGGCTGGCAGGCTCACGATCTCGATCCCGGCGCCGCTAACGGCGGTCCTGTAGTTCTCGCCGTGAGTCATCGTCGTCTGCCATCTGCCGCCAGTATCCTTTGATGCGTTCCGGCCACGATGGCATGGTGGCCTGCCTGGGTGTTCAGGGCCGAAGGTCCCGTCTTGGACGAGTGCTAAGCCCCTGCCGGGACGGCTCGCAGGCCTCTGATGCTGGCTGGATGAGGATGAGGTCTCCGCGCCGCAGGGCTGAGGCCGCCGGGAGGTCCCCCGGCGGCCTGGCTGCTGGAATGCCCCCCGATGACCGGGCTGCCTGGTCCAGGCCGCACGATCTGGGTGATCGGGCCTGCTGCTGCCCCGCCCGGCCGGTAGTGCGGGTCCTCATCCCGTCCGCTGCTGCCCGGTCGCACTCAGCCGATCTGCTGCTGTGCGGCCATCACTACCGGACGTCCTGCGCC
>Ga0316363_10000605_pt1 | contig 43355 bp, 42 predicted proteins | sample Sb_taG_3_FD_200459 | JGI IMG/M metagenome (GOLD analysis project Ga0316363, IMG submission 200459) | Peat soil microbial communities from Weissenstadt, Germany - Sb_50d_a_PC metaG (v2) (version 2) | ecosystem: Environmental > Terrestrial > Soil > Wetlands > Peat | place: Germany: Weissenstadt...
CGGCCGACACGGTGGAAGGAATCGCCGGCACGCTCGACCGCATCGCCGCCTCCGCCCGCAGCACCGGCGAAAAGATCCGGCAATTCAACGGCTCCAAAAAAATGGGTCCCAAATAACTTGAAACGAAGAAAGGATGATTCTGCTTATGCCCTTGATGACATGGAACGAAAGACTGGCGGTCGGAGTCAAAGTGTTGGACGACGACCATAAGAAACTGGTTGGGATGGTCAATCAACTGTACGACGCCATCCAAACTGGCCACGGCAAGGACTCGCTGGGCAAGATTCTCGACGGGTTAATTGACTACACGAAAGTTCACTTTGCGCGCGAAGAGCAGTTCTTCGCCCAAACCGGATACGGCGCCTCGGTGGCCCACAAAAAAGAGCACGACGATCTCGCCCGCCAGGTGCTGGACGTGCAGGCAAAATACAAGGCCGGGGTCAACGGCACGCTGTCACTCGAGGTAATGAACTTCCTGAAAAACTGGCTGGTGACCCACATTCAAGGCTCGGACCAGAATACGGCCCGTATCTGAACAGCAAGGGCATTCATTAGCGCAGGCTGCCCGGAGAAATCCCACCGTGAGGCACGGAGACCACGGACCCGGTCTGCGGTCTTCTGTGCCCGTGCTAACCACATTCCTGCTCGCACGTCTTCTGCTATAGTGTCCCGCCAAGCAGGAGGATCGTATACCTATGGACATTCACGGTGTTGCTCCGCTGCTTCAGGTCTTCGATATGCCGACGGCCATTCGCTTCTACCGCGATGTGCTGGGGTTCACGGTGGCCAGCAGTTCTGCGCCAGGAGACGACTGCGATTGGGTCTTACTGAGGTTGAACGGCGCGGAAGTCATGCTCAACACCGCCTATGAGCGAGACCAGCGCCCCCCGGCGCCCGATCCGGCGCGGGTTGCGGCCCATTACGATACCGGCCTGTTTTTCGGCTGCGAAGATCTGGACGCGGCTTACCGGCATCTGCGGGATCACGGCGTCAATTTGAAAGAACCGAAAGTCGCGCCTTATGGGATGAAGCAGTTGTCGTTTAAGGACCCGGATGGATACGGCTTGTGCTTTCAATGGCCCGCCACGCAGAAATGGCACGATGAGTGGGTGAAAGCGTACGGGATCGAGCCAAAGACGGTCGGCTGAGAGCTTGCGCGAATCATAAATGCGTCATCAGTCGACCAACTCAATCAGCCGTTGCTTCACTGGCGGCCATTCCGCCGCCACGATCGAATATCGCGCCGAGTCGCGAGCGATATAATCCGCGGCCATTCGGTGGGCCCGGAGAATTCCTTCGAACTGCCCGCCCATGCGTTCCATCGCGGCGCGCGAGCGCTGGTTCCGGACATCCGTATGCAGGCACACGCGGAGCACCTGCCACGTCTCGAAGGCGTAAGTCAGCATCAGCAGCTTCGCTTCGGTGTTCGCCCCCGTTCGAATGGCCGAACGGGCCAGCCACGTGTAGCCGATCTCACAGGCGTCCGGACCGCTGCGCCCGTGCAAAGCGTGGCCCGGCGGCCAGGCCCATCGCTCCAGGTTAAAGAACCGCGTGGAACCGATAACCACGCCGTCCTCCACCCGGACGGTCGCGAACGGCAGCGCTCTGCCCGCCTCTTGCCAGGCCAACGCGGTGGCGATGTAGCTAGCGGCCTCCGCCTTGCCCTGAGGCACCGGACTCCACTGGTAGAGCGTGGGATCCCCCGCCGACGCAGCCGCCAGCCCGTCGGCATGGCGGTGCTCCAGCGGCTCCAACCGAACGTGCCGGCCCTGCAACACAACCCTTTCCATTTTCATGACTCCCACTATGCAATACCGCCCGGGCAACCGCAACGGCGGCCCACTTGGTCTCTTGCACTTGGGTGGCGCAGGCCTTCAGGCCTGCGATTCAGCTCGCCCCAAAAACGCGCTTCAGCGCCCGAGGTACCTCGGAGGCTAAAGCCAGTTCGCAAGCTGATCGCAGCGCTGAAGCGCTGCGCCACCCAACCGCCATCGGCGAGTCTGACCACAGATCTGAAAATCCGCATCAGCTTGCCGGATCGAGTTGTTTGATCACCGTAACCTTGCTGTACGCCACGCGAAAGCCCAGCCGCTCCGCATTGCGTTGCGAGGTTGTGCCGCCATTCGTGACCACCACCGCGTACTCGCATCCGGCCTCACTCGCAGCCGCCATGCGGGCGTGCAGCAGCGCCGTCTGCAGGCCGCGGCCGCGATACTCGGCCATCGTCCCTGCGCCGCAGAGGGCAAAGACTCGGTGCTCCGGGATGACCAGCCCCGTGCCGCACGCCACCAGCTTGCTATCAACGCTGGCCACGAACGCCAGCGCCTGTTCCATCTGGTAGAACGGCGCAATCAGTCCCCTGAATGCCTCGGGCGCGCCGTCGGGAAAGAACGCCTTCTCCACGATCGCCCCCGTCGCCTCGGCCTCCTCCAGCCGGGCCCGTCGAATCTCACATCCCGCCGGAGCCGGAGGAAATTTCTCCGCCGCGTCCAGCTTCCGGTACAGCACATTGTTCAACTCCGCAATGGCATACCCGCGCTGCTTGAACATCTCGAACACCGCCGGCTCGTGCATCGGACACAAATCCACCTGCGCCGGAGCCTTGTGCGAACGGTAGAAGGCTTCGACGCGGTCCAGGTCCGCCTCGGTGAAAGGCCGGTCCAGCCCCATGGCGACGGCCCGGCCCACGGGCGACCCCAGTCCGCAGAAACTCATGTGCCCGCCGCAAATTTCTTCCTCCGCCGCCCCGATCTCGGGTCGCGTCTTCTGAAACACCCTCGCGTAGAACGCCTGCGGCATTTCCTCGCCCGACTCCAAACGGCGGGCAAATGCCTTATCCACAAATTGCATGGGAATAATCCTTTCTGGTTTTGAGACAGCTCGTATTGAGATAACCCGGCAGGAGCGCCGCGCACACTTCCACGCGCATCTCGCTCAACGTTGCAACCAGCGGTATTAAAGGACGGCAGTCATAGGCAGGAAGAGAGACTATCGTGGAACCAAGAAGTTTTCAAGCCGATGCCGAATCACCTGGAGTCACTTGGGAATCCATCCTGCTTTGAGCAGCATTTCGTGAGCAATCTGAGTCACCGAACGATCGTCGCTGGCAACGGTGAAATCCTCCAATCGCGCACGATCCAGGACAGAATTCAACTTTGCCACCCGAGCAACATATTGCGCTTGCAAGATGCCCGACTCTCGCATCTTCAGCCGCTGTCGCATGGTTCCAATGTTCGCGGAGAGACGGCAAACGACCGTGTTCGTAGCAGAAACGGCCCTGCGGCAACATTCCAATGTGGCACGGTCCTCTATCGCGCGCGCCACCAGGAATCGCCGTACTCCGAGGGAAGCATAGTTCCTGCAGATAGACTGAAGATTGCGGTACATCACAACATCGTTGCTTGTGCCCGACGGCAAATGCGCAAGCCCAAACGCATCAAGGTCGAGAGCCGCGTGGGCTATGTTTTGCAGTGCCAGGATGTCCGACGCTTCGCCCAGAACGCTGCTCTTGCCCGCTCCCATCGAACCCGTAATGACGAGCAGCGATTTTCGCTCCATTGGAATTCAATCATTCCCTCAATAACCGCCTTAACTGAGAACTGATGGCTAAAAGCTGATAGCTGCCTTGCTCACACCTGCTGCCGCGCTTCTCCCAAAGCCACGCTCACGTCCATCTTTTTCTTGTTGCGGTAGATGGTCACCTTTACCGTGTCGCCGGCGCGGTGGTTGTTCATCATCTGCGTCAGATCCTGCTCGTCCTGCACTTTCTGGTCGTCAATGGCCACGATCAGATCGCCGCCCAGCATGATCGGAATGTTTCCCAGATATGCACGCTCGGTGCCGCCGCGCAATCCGGCCAGGTCGGCCGAGCCGCCCGGCGTCACCTGCACGATCAGCAATCCGTAGTCCACCGGCAGGCCGAGTGTGTCCGCCAATTCGGCGCCAATCGGAATCGTGCGCACGCCCAGCGCCGGGCGCCGCACCCGGCCGAGCGTCATCAGATCGTTGAGCACCGCTTTCGCCGTATTGATGGGAATGGCGAAGCCGATGCCCGCATTCTGCCCGACATTCGAGAGAATCATGGTATTGATGCCGATCACCTCGCCGTGCCAGTTCATCAGCGGCCCGCCCGAGTTGCCCGGATTGATGGCCGCATCGGTCTGTATGGCTTCGTCAATCATGGCGCCATTTGGCTCGCGCACCGGGCGAATCGAGCTGACAATTCCCCGCGTCATGGTTCCCGCCAGCCCAAACGGATTGCCGATGGCATACACCTTCTGCCCCACCTGCAAATTCCGCGAATCGCCCAGCACCGCCGGCACCAGTTCGGGGGCCTTGATCTGAATCACCGCCAGGTCATGCGACGGATCGGTGCCCACCACCGTCGCCTTGTACTTCTTGCGGTTGTGCAGCGTGACTTCCACCTGGCGCGCGTCGGCGATCACGTGATAGTTGGTCAGGATATGCCCGTCTTTATCAATCACGAAACCCGACCCCTGCCCTTCCTGCGGCACCAGCCCGTAGAAAAAGTCGAACGTCATGGCCCGCGACGTCACGTTCACCACCGACGGAATGTTCTTCTTGTAGACCGAGATGTTGTTCTGCTCTTCTCCGTCCAGCGCCTCCCCGGGCGCCGCTTCCGTAATCTCCACCTGCGCGGGATGGCTCAGCCAGTTCGCCGGGTGGAATCCGCCCTGCGAGTTCGAGCGCCAGGTCGTGAAATAGAAGAACGCGCCGGCAATCGCCAGCGCCAGAATCAACGGCCGTATGACTTTCATAATTCAGACCACCTGCTGGATATACGAAGCTGGGGAGCGGAAAGGTCCCTGCCTTAATTCTAAACAATGCCCCGGCGCGAAGCACGCCGCCAGGTGGAACGAGCCCTCAGCTCTTCTCTGCCTCAATGCTGAGGTGCTTCCATACCTTTCGCACCTGTTCGCGCGTGTGCTCGAGCGAGCCGGAGTTGGCAATCACGTAGTCGGCGGATTTCACTTTTTCTTCATCGGGAAGTTGCGCGGCCATGCGGAGAACCACTTCCTTGCGCGCGGCTTCGAGGTCAATTTTCTGGCGCGCGGCGAAGCGGGCTGCGCGCTGGTCGGTGTGGCAGGTAACTACGATCAGCCGGTCAAAGCGCTCGCCCGCGCCAGCCTCAAGAATCAGCGCCGCCTCCACAATGGCCACGGCATGAGGATCCTGGCGGCCCATGTCCTGCATCCATTCATCCTGGCTGCGAATGACCACGGGATGCACGATGCGGTTCAGTTCTTCGATGCGCGACGCTCGTTTGCTCGCGGGATCCGTGGGCGGGCCGAACGCGACCTCGGCCAGTTTGGCGCGGTTGATGCTCAAATCCGGATTGAGAATCTCGCCCCCGAAATGGAGCACGACTTGGTTATAGACCGCCTCGCCGGGCTGCATGAGCGAGTGCGCAATCCGGTCCGCCTGCACCAGGCGCGCGCCCAGCGCAACAAACATCTCGCCCACCACCGACTTGCCGGCGGCAATGCCTCCGGTAAGACCGACTTTCAGCATAGATTCAGTGGCCAGTGATCAGTGGTCAGTGGCCAGTGGTCCGTAACCTTTCCCGTGCAAATCACGAGATTTCTTGAGCGCTTCCCCAACAAGCTTTCAGTGTTCCGCCAAAACCGAAGACCGAGGGGACTGCGACCACTGACCACTGGCTCCTGACCACTGCCTTCGCATCTTCGCCGCCTTCACCGTATTGAACATCAGCATGGCGATGGTCAGCGGGCCCACGCCGCCGGGTACCGGCGTGAGCGCCCCTGCAACTTCCGCCACCTCGGGATGCACGTCACCGATCAGCGTCGAGCCTTTCTTGCGAAAAGTTTCTTCCCGCTTCGCATTGCCCGCAAAAAACCTCTGGAACTCCGCCGCATCGGTCACGGTGTTCATGCCAACGTCAATCACGGTCGCGCCCGGCTTCACGAAATCGCGGGTAATCATACCGGCACGCCCGATCGCAGCCACGAGAATGTCGGCCCGCCGGCACACCCCCGGCAGATCGTGCGTCTTCGAGTGGCAGATGGTGACCGTAGCGTTGGCGTTGGTCAGCAGCATCGCCACCGGCTTGCCTACGATGTCGCTGCGTCCCACGACCACGGCTTCGCTCCCGGCAATGGGAATCTGGCTGCGCTTCAGAATTTCGATGACCCCAGCCGGCGTGCAGGGGACCAGCCCCGGCCGCTGCGTCGAAAGGAAACCGACGTTCATGGGATGGAATCCGTCCACGTCTTTGGCTGGATCCACCGCCAGCAGCACCTTTTTCGCATCCACGTGCGGGGGCAGCGGCAGTTGCACCAGGATGCCGTCAATCTCGTCCCGGCGGTTCAGATCTTCGATCAGCGCGAGCAGTTCACCCGTGGTCGCAGACTCGGGCGGGGTCAGCTTCTCGCTGTAAACGCCAACTTCTTCACAGGCTTTCACCTTGCCGCGGACATAGATTTCCGACGCCGGGTTGTGCCCCACGAGCACCACAGCCAAGCCGGGACGTACTCCGGCTGCCGCCATGGTTTTCACTTCCGCGGCGGCTTCGCTGCGGATCTCCTGAGCTATCTTCGTTCCGTCCAGAATGATGGCAGGCATGAATTTGGCCTTCCGGCACTAAATCTTACACCGCCGGGACCGCCAAGCGCGCCCTTCGCTTCACCACAGAGGCATAGAGACACGGAGAAAAGCGAAAAGCGGCAAGAACCCATTGTGCCTGGGAGTTTCCGCGTTCTTGGTTTTCTCTGTGCCTCCGTGACTCTGTGGTGAATTCACTTCCCAGTCCTGTCGTACAATACCCAGTCATGATTGCCAAAGACCTGCTGCAGCTTCTGGTCTGTCCGGCGTGCAAGCAGGCGCTCGAGTACCGCCAGAACCCGGAGAGCCTCAAGTGCACCCAATGTCACCGGGTGTATGCCGTCAAAGACAACATTCCCATCATGCTGGTGGACGAGGCTACCCTCGAGCCTTAGTCCAGGCCGCATAGTCCTGGCGGTTTGCTTCCATAGCATTTTGCCTTCTGCTCAATCCCGCCCCGACCCCGGCCGGTCGGCCGTGCGACACATTGTGTCATTCCTGAGATGACCTTGGGGTACGAAAGACACTTACCGATGTAGGAAATCCCTCCCGCGTTGTCTGCAACTTTCATTATTCACAGGGGTTAATGAAACCAGAGAGGGTTCTGGACCGTATATGGATTCAGAGGGCCATTGCGGCAGCCGAATTGCATGCAACTTCCATAGCTGCCGATGAGTCTAATACGGCAAACACGGTATCCAGGTCGGAATCGGAGGTGATGACGGCCATGATTAGCGGAAACATGAGCAGCGAAAAAGTGATGAACGACAAAGACAGATTCACCATGACCGAACTGGCGGCGCTTCGGGATGACCTGCTGCAGGGCGGCATGGTGGACTCCTACGAGGCGGCGCAGTTGCTCCAGGTGTTTCTGATGGGCCGTGGCTATGGGGTTTCTCCCAAGGCAGCTCTGGACGCGGCGGGCCGCGTCGAGATGGCGGGGTGCGCCCTGCCCGTACTGCAGCTCGAATTGGAAAACCTGGCAATGGTGATGTAAGAGTTGCACGGCAGCGGGGCGAAACCTAGACCTTCTGGGGCGGGGCGGTGATCGAAATCCGACCGACCGTACCAGTTCCACAAAAGGAAGAAAGCCGGGCCAACCAGCCCGGCTTTGTGGTTTTTGGGGCGGAATTCTCTAGCGGGATAGCTCGCTCTACCCGCTCACTCGTACCGCAGGCTCTCCACCGGATCCAGTTGTGACGCCCGGTTGGCTGGGATCGTCCCAAAAATGATTCCCACAATAGACGACACGAGGATGGCGATGATCGCCGACAGCCCGGAGATGGGGATGCGGTAGTCGGTCAGGAAGCGCACCGAATAAGGAATGGCGAGGCCGGTGACAATGCCCACCAGGCCTCCGGAGAGCGAGATCAGGATGGCTTCCGCCAGAAACTGGAAGCGGATGGCCCGGTTGGTCGCGCCAATGGCCTTGCGGATGCCGATTTCTCGGATGCGCGAGGTCACCGTCGCCAGCATGATGTTCATGATGCCGATGCCGCTCACCAGCAGCGTGACGAATGCCACCAGCATCAGCGCGACGGTCAGAGCGTCAGCAATCCGCCCCGCCACTTCCAGAAAGCGGGTCAGATTCTCCACGTTGTAAACCGACTCGGGACGATGCCGCGACTGCAGCACGCGCTTGATGGCCGCCGTCGCCGGGATCACGTCCTGCGGGGTGGCCACCGACAGATACATTTCATACACCGCGTTATCGGGTGTAAAAAACCGGCTGACCGTGTAGGGGATCAGCATGGTGTCGTCCTGTATTTCGGACTGTCCAAACGTATCCACGCTTTCCTTGAAGACTCCCACGACGGTGAATGGGAGCCCGCCGCTGACTTTGATGATCCGGCCAATCGCTTCCTGAGGCGAGGGATAGAGCTTCAGCGCGAGTTTTTCGGTGATCACCGCGACCTTGTTACGCCCCATCGAATCCTCGGAATCGAAAAAGCGGCCGGCGAGCACGATCAGGTTGCGCACCCGTTGATACTCGGGGTCCACGCCGAGGACGAGGATGTCGCGCTGCTTCCCGCCGCCAACGCTGATGCGGTCCCCCAGGGCCACGGTCGGAGAAGCGGCCACCACACTGGGTACCTGCTCCCGTACGGCGCGTACATCCTCCACCGTCATGGGATCGGGCGTCGAGTCAATGCGCTGCGCCCCACCCTGGTAGCCGGCATGAATCATATTGGTGCCGATGGATTGAAGCTGGCGCAGAACGTACTGCTTTCCGGTAAGGCCGATGGTGGCCACCAGGATTACCGAGGCTGTGCCCACGGCCATCGCCAGCGCAGTGAGCGTGAATTGCAGCTTGTTGCTGCAGAAAGCTTCGTAAGCGAAATTCAGGATCTCCCTGAGCCCGATCAGGCGACGCTGCGTTGCCGGCGCTACGGAGTTCGTTTTCGCCATCGTGAGTGCTTAGATGTTAAACCCCGGTCCCAAGACCCGGCAATGTGGTGACAGCCGCCTCGGCTGTCCGGTTTTGAACTTATGTGGCGACAGCCGCCTCGGCTCTCCGGCCTCCCGCCACGGCCACCGCCGCCAGCACCACAATCAGCGGATCCACCGGACGAAAATAGTAAGTCTCCGGATGCGTGAAGTAGTACGTCAGCGGGAAAAAGAAAAGCACAATGGCAAACCGCACTCCGAGCGCGGGCGCTCGTTGAAAAACCCGCCGCAGCCCGAGCAACCCCAGAATGGTCATGGTGGTGTTGACAAAAATGTTGGGCGGATCGAGCGGTTCATCTTTCAGGTAAGCCCGGTCGAAGCTCCAGTAGCCGGTCCACAAGTAAACCGCGCGGCGGCAACTCATCCACACAAACCAGCCCGGATGGCTTCTCACATAATCTTTGCCCTGCTGCAGCTTATGATCCATATAAGCGATCTCGCCCACGCGCTCGTATTCGGCAAGTTCGGCGCCGCTGTGGTTTGGGTGCAGGTCGCTGTTCACCCAGCGCGTGGAATAGCCGTTGTTGCCCATGTAGAACTCCAGCCCGAACCCGCTGCGCACCGGAATAAAGCGATGGAAGAGGACGTAGTCCCGCGCCAGCCACGGCGCCAGGACCGCAATTCCGGCCAGCGCCGCCGCGGCCAGGGGCAGCTTCCAGGGGCGGCTCCGGCTGAAAAGACGGTAAGCCGTCCACAGCCCCAGCAAAGGAAGCACTGACAACGCCACCGGCTCAGTCAGCGCCGCAATGCCGCAGAGCGCGCCGAAAGCTAACCAATCGCGCCCGCGCGAGGAATTCTCCAGCCGCCACGCGAACAGAAACAGGCAGCACAGTTCCAGCGTCAGTAGGCACGTGGACCACGCCCAGTCCGCCCCGTAGTAAACCCCATAAGGAGAAAACGCCCATCCCCACCCCGCCCACTTCGCGACCCGCAAGCCAAAAGCCTGTTTCGCCAGCAGGAAAACCGGCACGCAAGTAAGAGCCGAACACACGCTGTTCAGCGAGAGCGCAGCGATCACCGACGCCTTGGTTTCAATTCCGAAAATCTTGAATAAGCCCGCCAGCAGATACGAATAAACTGGCGGCAGCAGCGCCGACAATCCCGTATCCGCGAAAGGGCTGCCATAGCCGTGCCCGGAAGCGATCGAACGCGCGATTCGTCCGAACGCCCAATGCTCGAGCACGAACGGATCCATCCAGTCGCGATAGAGGAAAGGAATAACCGCCAGTCGCACGGCCAGGGCCACGGCGACCATGAGGACATAGGGTTGAAAGCGCGATGAAGAAGAGGAGCTAGTTGGCATCAGCGTGCCCGGAATTCATGGGCGAGAACCAAAACGCCTCAGGAGTCTAACAGTTTGCTAAGAACTCGATTTTGGGTGGCGCAGCGCTTCAGCGCTGCGATAAAACCTGTTTTTTGATCGGGGCCTCAGCCCCCGAGGTCCCAAAGCGGCTAATTCAGTATAAACGGCACACCGCCACCTGCTGGTTCTGACAGGGACAAGCCAATCCCGAGGATTGCTCCTGAGTTCTCGACACGATCACCCAGTCCACTCCAAACTCATTCTTGAGCCGCTCGAAATCCGAGGCCTGAAAATTCCGCCAGCCCGTCTGCGCGTTCACTTCCAGCAGCCATCGCGGAGCCAGCGGCGGCACACGCGCGGCCATGCCCCCATCTTTGACGTAATCGGCCAGGGCGCTGCGTTCCGCGAGCGCCCGGAACCCGTGATAATCCTCGCCCGGCAGTTCCACGTACTGCGGATCGAGAGCAAACCGGCTGTCCACCGGCGTATTTTCCCGGATCCAGGCGAACGCCTGCAGCCACGCATTTCTCGACGCGCACCCCGGCAACTCCAGGTGCTCGGTCGCGGGAAACATCTGCCGCTGCGCGTAGAACATCCCCGCGCCGAGCGGAACAAACAACAAGAGCCAGCGATACACATGCCGTTGCAGCACGTACCTGCCCAGCAGCCCTCCCACCATCAAAAAGAAAAGCAGGTACAGCAGGTGGAGATAGCGCATCGGCTCAAACGGCCGCAGCCGTTCCAGGCCCGGTGGAAGCATGACGACCAGTCCCACGACGGTCTGGAACACGCCGTAGTATAGAAGACTCGAAACCAGCGGCAACAGTGCGGAACCACTCCTACTGTCCTGCTGGCGAGATTGCAGAAATCGCCGGAACGCAAACAGCAGCGCCAGCGGTGCAAACACTCCCAGCCACTCGTACCACTGCCAGCGACCAATGTAATAAAAGCCGCGCGTCGAAGCCGCCTGCCGCCACGCATCCGACGCAGGTTCAAAAATCCAACCGAGCGGAAAAAGAAGCGCCGCCACCGGCACGGCAGATTGCCGCCGTTGCGAAGCGCCACGCAGGCTCCAGAACAAAAACGCGCAGAGTGAAATCCCGAAGCTGGCCATGATGGCGTGAATGGAAAAAGCCACCGCCAGCAGAATTCCCGCTCGCCACACTCGCCGATCTAGAATGTCCGCGATCGCCGCCAGAATCGCGGCCGTCGCCAGCGTGCGCGGATGCAGATACTGATCGGCCAGATTGATCGCCGTGCCCGACACCGGCAAGGTCAGCAGCGTCGCAATCAACGCGACCGCCGCCCACTGCGCCCCCGCCTCAGAAAAACACCGGCGGCTGATCCGCCAGCAACCATGCAGCAGCAAGAAAACAGCCGCCAACTGCCACAGCAGCACTACCCACGCCAGCGGCAGGTGGCTCAGGCGTACCGAAAACGCGATCAGCTTGTCGAAAATGGTTGCCTGAAACTGCAGGCGGAAGAAATCCGCATCGTGCGGAAACAGCGCCGGATTCAGATTCCGCTTGATCGCCGCCAGATAAAAAGCGTCGTCTTCCAGCCCAGGGTGGTAGCCCATCACCACAAACGCAACAATAGAAAGCAACGCCAGCCGGGCCAGATTTGCGGCCAGCTTCGCCGAGGGTGAATCGCCTTTTCCAGTTGGAGTCGCGGGCGGTTTTTGGGGAGATTCTTCCATTCCCGGGGTGATCCCGCACCGGGCCACTAGGCCGGGCGTGCGGTCTCACCGTGGCGCACGTAGTATGAGCCCAGTCCCGATTCCAGTTTCCGCCCCTGCTCGCTGAAGCGCGAAAGGCGCAGCAGGCCCATCTTCTGCAGGGCGAATTGCAGCGTCGTGCCCAGCACGCCGAAACCATACTGCACGCTGCGCCGGAAGTTGATGGACGATGCTTCCTCGAAATACTTCGTCGGGCACGACACTTCCCCGATGCGGAAGCCAAAGTGCACGCACTGCGCCAGCATCTGGTTGTCGAAGACAAAGTCGTCGGAGTTCTCCAGCAGCGGCAGGCCGGTGAGAACCTTGGCGCTGAAGGCGCGATATCCGGTGTGGTATTCCGAGAGCTTCACGCCCAGAAACAGGTTTTCAAACGCGGTCAGCAGCCGGTTGGCCACGTATTTGTACAACGGCATGCCGCCGCGCAGCGCCCGGCCTCCAATGATGCGCGATCCCAGCACCACGTCATACACGTCATAGGCGACCATGCTGGCCATGGCCGTAATCAGCAGCGGCGTGTACTGATAATCGGGATGAAGCATGATGACCACATCGGCGCCCGCCGCCAGCGCCTCGCGGTAACAAGTCATCTGGTTGCGGCCGTACCCATAGTTGCGGTCATGCTGAAAAACATGCAGCCCCAACTGCCGCGCCAGCTCCACCGTCCGGTCGCGGCTATGGTCGTCCACCAGGATGCGGATGTCCACCAGTTCCGGCAATTCCCCAACCGTGACCCGGAGGGTCTTCTCCGCGTTGTAAGCGGGCATGACGACCGCAATGCGTTTTCCGTTAATCATTGTTCAGGGACAGCGTTGACCATGATGCAGGCACGAACCCAGCCCCCGATAGTTTACCTGAGATGCCGCGCCAACGGCAGCGCCGCAGCACTCCATAAGGTTAGGAGCGGAAGATCAACCGGCGGCCCTTGGGTCTTTGATTTAATGGCCCGACTACTCCAATCACCTATGCTCTCAGCCATCCAGGAAGCGTAAAATTGCACATTATTACCGACGGCTGGAAGGGCTGCCGTAATGATGTTCAAAACCAGTACGATTCTTCTTGCCCTCATCGTTGCCTTCGGCATCTCGGCCTCGGCTGGGTATTCACAGGAAGTAAAAAGCCGTCGTGACGCCTTTGGGGCCGATCGTGCTGATGAGGTCGAGGCATTGCTTCATGCGCTTTTCCCAGACGCCAAGGTGCAATGGGATCCGGTTCTCGCGATCCGCAGAGGAAGCGCCGCGCCGGAACCCGTAGATCTCGGAGACTTCACGGCCACGCGCGAGGCCGATGGACACTTCCAGGGCGTGGCCATGCTTGAAGTCGGATCAGCCAAGACAGACCACATCGAGAAGCTCAAGAAGTTCCAGTTGTCCGACGTGGGCAAGTTCGAAACAGCGATCGTTGCCTTTCGGACTACCCCCTCTGGACGACGGTTGGAGACCAAGAAGCTCCCCCTTGATCCAAATGATCCTCTCACCAGGCTTAGCTGGTTTGAGGTGAGGAATTGGCCGTCGGGTGGATGGCCGCTTTTGCGTCTTCGCTACGCGTCCTACACTCCCAGTGGGGGTACGTTGGCGATTCTCGAATGGGATTCCTTGTTCAACATGGAGACAGGCTCATTCGCGGGGCGAATACCGACCGGTGTCTCCGTTCTTCGCAACGGCGGAGAAGAAACACTGGAAGTCTTCTCGGTGAACCGGACCAGCGCAACTCAAATTGCAATTTACGATAACGGCACCGGAAAGACCATCGATTACCCTTGCAGCGACCCCTGCGTCGTGGACGGTCGCACATTTCTGGGGCAACTCTTTGGACAACGATAGGGATTGTCCGGAGCCAAAGTCCGAGCGGCCGCAGGTCTTGAAAAAAAGAGTCCTAACCATCGAATAAGCCATCTCTGGTTATAGCTCTCTGTATTGGAACGGACCCCCATGGCAGCCAGCCCAAACTTCACGGCACCGCTTCCCTCGAACCCTCGCCCCCTTAATCTCGATCAGGTGGAGGACCTCCTCAAGCTGCAAAAGGCCGCTCAGAAAATCAGCTCCATCCTTGATCTCGGCCAGCTCGTTGATAAGGTTGTGAACGAGATCGCCCGTTCCTTCGGATGTGTGGATTCTGACATCTACCTGCACAGCGAAGAGCGCGGCGAACTGTCGCTGGTGTGCGCCCATGGCTGCACTGGCTGCGACCTCCACGGCCCCGGCCACAGCCTGAAGATCGGGAAAGGCATGGTCGGATACGTCGCATCCACCGGCCAGATGCACTACGCGCCTGATGTGCGACAGGATCCCTATTACATTGGCTGTGAAAAGTCCACACTCTCGGAGGTTGCTATTCCCCTCCACGTGGAAGGACAACTGGTAGGAGTATTCACTGCCTCCCACACCGACCTGGATGCCTTCAACCCCTGCCAGCTGCGGCTGCTCCAAGCCCTGTGCAGCGATGTGGCAGTGGCCGTCCACAACGCTCGCCGGTTTCAGCAGGAAAAGCAACAACGGGAGCAAATGACTCGCGAGGCCAGGGAGGCCCGGGTCATTCAACAAGCACTGCTCCCCAAGACCTCTCCCTCCATTCCTGGTTTTGCCGTATCCGGGCTTTCGATTCCTGTGGGCGCCGTAGGCGGCGACTGGTACGATTTCATTCCCATGGACCAAGGCCGTTGGGGGCTGGTGCTGGCGGATGTTTCCGGCAAGGGAACCGCGGCTGCGCTACTCATGTCCGCCACTCGTGGCATCTTGCGATCCCTGGTTGAGGCGGCTTGCACTCCGGGTGAAGTGCTGACGAAGCTGAATCGCCTTCTGGTCGAGGACTTTCCTTCCGGCCGTTTTGTGACCATGGTATATGCCGTGCTTGATCCTGCGAAGCGGACTCTGACCTTCGCCAATGCGGGTCACCTGTGGCCGCTCCTGATAATCGGCAGTTCAGCCCAGTTCCTCGACGTGGAGAGAGGCATTCCCCTGGGACTGGGACTAGGCGATTTCTCGGAGGTGGAAGTGAAGCTTCCCATGAGTTCTCGCTTGGTGTTTTACAGCGACGGCATCACCGAGGCAGAGAACCCAGCCGGCGAAGAATACGGGGCGGTGCGTCTTCAGGAACATTTCTTGCGAACACACGCCTCCGCCGAGAGCCTCCTCGATGACGTACGTTTGTTCGCCGACGGTTCGGGTCTGCGCGATGATGCCAGCGTCATCCTGGTGAAGGGCTAACCGAGTCACAACCGAGGACAGGTCGGCGAAACGGAAGTCATTCGAACCTCCAACCGGTACGGGCGGCTTACTTCATGCCGTCGAGAATCGACCCCACAATTCCTCCCACCACGCCGCCCTCCACCGACTGTTTCGTCGCCTGATGGGGCAAATACTTGTCTATGGCGTGAGCCAGTTTCGAGATGGGCAGCGTCTGCAGCCAGATTCTGCCCGGGCCGGTCAGCGCTGCCAGGAAAATTCCGTCGCCGCCGAAAATCATGTTCTTGATGCCGGGCACGGTCGTGATCTGAAACGCTACGCTCGATTGAAACGCTCCCACGTGGCCGGGATGCACCCGCAACGTCTCGCCCGGCTGAAGATCGCGCACCACCAGCTCGCCCGACAATTCCAGCCACGCGATGCCTTGTCCGCTGAGCTTTTGCAACAGGAAACCGTCGCCGCCGAAAATGCCTGCGCCCAGCGATTGTTGGAAGCCCACGCTAATCTGAATCTGCGGTGTGGCGCACAGGAAGCCATGGCGGTGAATCATGTATTCGTGCCCGGGCGAGACTTCCACCGGAACAATATGGCCGGGCAGTTTGGTGGCGAAGGCAACCTCTCCCGCCGCGCCCGCCGCGCGGTATTCGGTCATAAAAATGGAGCCCCCGCCGGCCACGCGTTTCAGCACGCCGAACAGTCCGCCGCCGCCGGCAAATTGCGTATGCGTCGTCATCTGAATCGAACTGCCCATCCACGAGAGTTCCCCGGCTTCAGAAATGACCGCCTCATTGGGTTCGAGGATGAATTCCAGAACCGGCATGGTGGTGCCGTTGATGCGATTTTGCATGGCAAGTCTCCTGTTTGCTGGTCGTTAGCGCGGCGCATGGTGGGCACTGCGGCCGGACATCGTAAGAGTATAACGGGTCCGCTGCCGCAACCGCCCCCTGCTTCCCTGGTCTTGCTTTCCTGGCCCTGGTGGCGATGTTCTACCGGAGAAATTCTTGTCCTGATGGCGTCCCACGACCGTGCGGGAAGGCCCCAAACTCAGCGCCCAGAGCCTAATCCGGCGGGTTAGGCCGTTCAGTTACTCCCTTCTGCTAGTATCTTTCTCGCTTGCTCCGTTGTAAATTGCCAGAGCCTGGAACCTGCCGTGGCAGGAGTCGGGCAAGGCAAGTAAGACCCCGGGCCCCCCCACCCTGCGGTAAAAACACTCAGGAGAAAAAAACCAATGAAACCATTTCGTCTTTGCTTGATCCTCGCCCTGGCAGTTCTGGTGGCGCTGGGCACGACCGCCTCCGCTCAGAGCTTCGCCTGGACAATGAAGGGATCCAAGACCCCGGTCCCCTCGACTGGCGTCGGGTACACCGACCTGTTGAAGGTCAACTACTTCTCGAACGCTAACACCGCGGGCGCTCCGGACGGAACCGTTCGCGTCACCAACCCCGGCTCCGGCGCGGGCGACCTTTGCGCTCAGATCTACGTGTTCGACCAGTATCAGGAAATGTCAGAGTGCTGCGCCTGCCTGGTGACCCCAGACGGATTGCGTACGCTCTCGGTCAATTCTGATCTGACCTCGAACCCGTTGACCGGCGTTACCCTGCAGACCGGCTCGGTGTCGATCGTTTCCGGTATCGTTCCCCCCAGTGGCGTGTGCAGCCCCCTCAACTACTTCGTCTATCCGACGATCCGTGCGTGGGGAACTCACATCCAGAACAGCACCTTCGCGGAAACTGAGACCGAGTATTCGGACCGCGCAATCGGCCCCTGGAACGACAATCTGTTGTTCGAGTGCTACGCCATCGCTCTTGATGGCAGCGGACATGGCGTCTGCTCTTGCGGCAGCGGCGACTAACCAGTCGTTGAAAGCCAGTTGTGAAACCTAAGGGCCCAGGCCAATCGCTTGGGCCCTTGGTTTTTGTTGCCTGTTCCGGCCAACCCAGGTACCCAGAGAATTAATGACACAGACGTTCTTCCCCACCATTCCAGAGTAGTCCGCAGGGTTAGGCCGGGAAGTTACTCCCTTCTGCTAATAGCTATATCCCCCGCTCCGTTGTACATTTCTTGAGCCCGGAGTCTGCCGCTGGCAGCAAGTCGGGCAAGTCAAAAAAAAGACATCGCTTTGGGCCCCCCACCTGCGGTGAACCAACTCTCAGGAGAAAAACACCAATGAAACTCGCTCGTATTTTTTCGATCCTCGCCATTGCTGTGCTTGCGATTGGGGTACTCGGCTCGCAGACAGCTAGCGCCCAGAAGCCCTGGACGCTCAAGGGCGCCACGGCCCCCGAGACCTCCACTGGGGCAACCGACCTGTTGAAGGTCAACTACTTCTCGAACGCTAACACCGCGGGCGCTCCGGACGGAACGGTTCGCATCTCCAACCCCGGTTCTGGCGCTGGCAACCTTTGCGCTCAGATCTACGTGTTCGATCCCTATCAGGAAATGTCCGAATGCTGCGCTTGCGAAGTCACTCCCGACGGCCTGCGCACGCTCTCGGTCAATTCTGATCTGACCGCGAACCCGTTGACCGGCGTTACCCTGCAGACCGGCTCGGTGTCGATCGTTTCCGGCATCGTTCCCGCCAATGGCGTGTGCAACCCCCTCAACAACCTCGTCTATCCGACGATTCGTGCGTGGGGAACTCACATCCAGAACAGCACCTTCGCGATCACCGAGACCGAGTATTCGGATCGCGCGCTCGGCAACTACAATTTCAACCTGTTGCTCGAGTGCTACGCCATCGCTCTTGATGGCAGCGGACACGGCACCTGCTCTTGCGGCAGCGGCGACTAATTAGCCGTCCGTCGTAAGACAGTTGTGAATCGAAGAAGGCCCAGGTCCAATCGCCTGGGCCTTCTTTTCTTTTCTTCTCTGTCGGCGCGGTTGACCCCGGGAGACCTTCTTCCCCCTCATCTTGGCGTAGCCCGGAGGGTTAGGCCGAGGAATTACTCCTTTCTGCTAGTACTCCTTACACCCACTTCGTTGTACAGTCCTCGCACCCGAAGTCTGCCAGTGGCAAGATCGGGCTACCAAAAAACGAGAACTATCGCTGTGGGCTCCCCCCATCCTGCGGCGAGGAAAACTTTCAGGAGAAAACTACGAATGAAACTACTTCGCCTATTCTCGATGCTCACCATTGCTGTGCTGGTGGTCGGGTTACTGGGGACGACAGCTAGCGCCCAGAATTTCGCCTGGACGCTCCATGGCTCCAAGACCCCGCTCACGACGGCGGGCTACACCGACCTGTTGAAGGTCAACTATTTCTCGAACGCGAACAGCTCGGGTCCGGATGGAACGGTCCGCATCATGAACCCCGGCTCCTACGCGGGCGACCTTTGCGCTCAGATCTATGTGTTCGATCCTGCTCAGGAAATGGCGGAATGCTGCGCCTGTCTGGTTACTCCGGACGGATTGCGTACGCTCTCCGTTAATACTGATTTAACCTCCAACACCTTGACCTCGACGACGCTGCACATGGGTTCCGTGTCCATCGTCGCCGGTGTCGTTCCCTCCAGTGGCGTGTGCAGCCCCCTCAACAACTACGTCTATCCGACGCTGCGTGCGTGGGGAACTCACATCCAGGACCTTCCGACCTACACGATCACCGAGACCGAATACTCTGATCGCGCGCTCGGACCGTGGAATGTCAACCTGCTGATCGACTGCTACGCCATCGCTATTGATGGCAGCGGACACGGCGTCTGCTCGTGCGGCAGCGGCGACTAAGCAGCCGTCTTAAGAAGACGTAATAAGCTCTGGGCCCAGGCTGAATCGCCTGGGCCTTTTTTCTTGGAGTACGTGCCCATGACAGCGAGGCGAGCGCCCCAGTCACTACCCGTGCCCGGCGCAGTTTGCCCATCTCTGTGATCCGCTGTGTCCTCTGTGGTAAACGCCTTCCTCCGTAATTTCCAAAACAAAGGCAAGTCGAACCAGTCCTGCCCGACCTGAGCGTCACGGTTATAATCTAGACTTAGCGAATTCCAAGAGGCATCTGATCATGACTTCCCCGAATGACAACGGTAATGGCAACGGCAGCAACGGTTACAGCGTCCCACAACCTCGCGCGCAGTGGCTCTCCCGCCGCAAGCAGGAGAACACCGACGGCAATTTCTCCCAGATGCACTACGCCCGCCAGGGCGTGATCACCGAGGAAATGTCCCACATCGCGCACAAAGAAAAGCTGACGCCCGAGCTCGTGCGCGACGAAGTCGCCCGCGGACGCATGATCATCCCCGCCAACATCAACCATCCCGAACTCGAGCCCATGGCCATCGGCGTGGCCAGCCTCTGCAAGATCAACGCCAATATCGGCAACTCGGCCGTAACCTCCGAGATCAACGAGGAACTCAAAAAGCTCCACACCGCCGTCCACTACGGCGCTGACACCGTCATGGATCTTTCCACCGGCGGCAACATTCACGAGATCCGCGAGGCTATTCTCCGCCATTCGCCGGTGCCGATCGGCACAGTACCGATTTATGAGGCCATCGCGCGGGTGAAGCGCGTGGAAGATCTGAATGCGGAAGTGATGCTGGAAGTGATCGAAGAGCAAGCCGCGCAGGGCGTGGACTACATGACCATCCACGCCGGCGTGCTCATCCAGTATCTGCCGCTGGTTGCAAACCGCATCACCGGCATCGTCAGCCGCGGCGGCGCGATCCTCGCCCAGTGGATGGCCTACAACCACAAACAGAATTTCCTCTACGAGCGCTTCGACGACATCGTCAAGATTTTCAAGAAGTACGACGTCAGCTTCTCGCTCGGCGACGGCCTCCGCCCCGGCTGCGTTGCCGACGCCAGCGACGAAGCCCAGTTCGCCGAACTGAAAACTTTAGGCGAGCTGACCAAGAAAGCCTGGGAGCACGACGTGCAGGTCATGATCGAAGGTCCCGGCCACGTCTCCATGGACAAGATCAAGGAGCAGGTCGAACAAGAAGTCGAGCTCTGCTACGAAGCCCCCTTCTACACGCTCGGCCCGCTGGTCACCGATATAGCGCCCGGCTACGACCACATCACCAGCGCCATCGGCGCGGCCATGATCGGATGGTACGGCGCGGCCATGCTCTGCTACGTCACGCCCAAAGAGCACTTAGGCCTGCCGAATGAAAAAGATGTGAAAGACGGCATCATCGCCTACAAGATCGCCGCCCACGCCGCCGACATCGCCCGCCAGCGCCCCGGCGCCCGCGACCGCGACGACGCCCTCAGCTACGCCCGCTACAAATTCGACTGGGAAAAACAGTTCGCCCTCTCCCTCGACCCCGAAACCGCCCGCTCCATGCACGACGAAACCCTCCCCGACGACTTCTACAAAGAAGCCGCCTTCTGCTCCATGTGCGGCCCCAAATTCTGCTCGATGAACTATTCCTCCAAAGTGGACGAATACAACAAGCAAGTCCACGGCATCGAGAAGAAGGACTACTCAGAGTTGGTGGAGAAGCTGGTCACGCTGAAGTAGGCGACAGTGGAAGAGCGGCCCTTCAGGGCCGCGTCAGGAATCCCCGCCGCATCCGCGGTAAGGGTGTCCACAACTCGCGATCTTCGAAGAGGAGGGATCTATGCTCCAAGGGTTCAGCGGTTCCATCTGGCACGCATTCTGCCTTCTGATCCCATTCGCGATCGTCACTTATGTCTCCCTCCTGTTCTACTTCAAAGGAGACTGGTACTTCTTCGACCCGAAGGACAACGTTGACCCCAAGCTGAAGGATGCCGGCACATTCGAGCCGCACTGCAAGCGCTATCACGACCTCTCTAAATTTGCGATCACACTCTCCGGTGCGGCCATGGCGTTTCTCGTGAGCACAATCGCAAGCGACAAACCTACCCTGCCCGAATTCGCGCAGAAGGTGCGTAACATCGCCCCCATTCTGTTCGGCTTTTTCGGATGTTGCATTGCCTTCCTTGTGCTCTTCATGGTGCTTCAAACGTTCTGGTACGAAGAGTACTGCCACTCCCCCGACCACAACTCGTACAAGCGCTGGAAGTTCGCGTTGAACAACACATTCGGCTGGGTCGGGATGTTCGCATTTGCCCTGGGATTCTGCTGGCTAGCAACGCTGTTCCGCTAAGCAGACACTCCCGAATCGCCCTCCAAATTGAATGCGGGTGCCCCATCCTTTCGCGTTCTTTGCGAAAGGGTGGGAATCTCGGAAACTGGGCCGTCTAGCGCCTGCTATCTGTTCTTGAGATCGTCCGGAGTAAGGCCGAAATCCGCGAGAACCTCATCGTGCGGGATTCCCTGCCCGCCGCGCTGCTTGAACCAGGCCTTCGAGCGAGCCACGGCCTGCCGCTCCTCCTCGCCCTCGGGTTCGTCGTCCGTGGGAGCGTTGGCGATCACGCGTGAGACGGGATCGAGCAAGGCTTCGAGCATCCCGACGACCGCGGGAACCTGGCTCGGGGCCAACCTGTCTATCAGCTCGTGGGCGTGCTCCTTGCTTGCAGCCATGCGTAAACTCCTCCTGATATTTTACACGCTGGGTGGTGGCCGGGTGCCCCATTTCCTTTCGCGTCCTTTGCGAAAGGGTGGGAATCAACCTACACAGCTACCCTCGAGACACCCGCTGCCGCTGCGGCCCTCCGGAGATCGGCATCGGTCGTTGGCGGGTTGGCCCGGGCTTCGTGTCGAAGCCTAGCTCTAGAGGGTGCCCCGCTCAAGCACCGCTTGGGCGGGGGTGTTCGCCGGTCATTGAATCGAACTCCCGACGAGAGCCTGAGAACCCATATTGTAATACACAATAATATGTGTTATTATTACTGCATTATGAGCACCACCGAGAAAACCATCAGCTTCCGCGCCGTCGCCGAAAAGATTGACACGCTCGATTCGCTGGCCGCCGCGCAGGACCGTTCGCGCAGCTATCTCATCAACGAGGCGATCACCAACTACATCGAGCTGCACGCCTACCAGGACGCGCTGGTTCGCAAGGGCCTCGAAGAGATGCGGAAAGGCCGCGTCGTCAGCCATGCGGAGGTCCTAAAGCGGCTCAAGAGGTCGGGGCGCGCTCGCCGATTGTCGAACCGATTGTCGAACCAATGACCGGGAAGATGACCGGGCCGACGATTGAATGGACCGAGCAAGCCCTCCGGCAACTGGATCAGGCCCACGATTACATCGCTCTCTCGAACAGCGAGGAGGTGGCCGAACGGATCACGACGCTGATTGTCACCACCATTCAACAGCTCGCCGCCTTCCCCATGTCGGGCAGACCCGGCCGAGTGCCGGGTACTCGTGAGCTGGTCATTTCGAATACGCCCTTTATCGCAGCCTACGCCATCGCTCATGACCGCATCGTGATCCTCGCTATCTACCACGGCGCACAGCAATGGCCGGAGGCCTTCTAAGCACAAATTCGTAGTTCAGCGGTAATTTTGCCCGCGACCCGCCATATCAAAGACCAGCCGGGGTGCCCCACCCTTTCGCGTTCCTTGCGAAAGAGCCTGCCCTGAGCGGAGCCGAAGGGGTGGGAGTCTCCGAAGATCGGGACAACCGGGGACAGAAAGGTTTCGAATCCCGCCGGCTCAACCTTTTCCACAACCCTCAACAACAAGAATCCAATTCCCTGTGACGAACAACCTTTACCGAGAATACAGGCGGCGCATACTGACATCGTGCGCGACCACTTCTCACGCGAGCCGGCAGAAGATCAGGGTGCAGCCCTTCCCCCAGAGCTGACCCCTAACTCCTTCTACCGGAATATTTTGCCCGCAAGCTCTTTGCCTCCAAGATTTTGCCCGCGGCCAGCCCTATCAAGGATCAGCAAGTCCAACGCAATCAATAATTTGCCCCTACGATAAAAAAAATAACGAGATATGCCGGCAGGCGTCCCCACGAGCAAGGCTCCCCCACCTTTCGCGCCTTTCGAAAAGCCTGCCCTGTTTTGCCGCAGCCCTGAGCGCAGTCGAAGGGGAAGTCGAAAGGGTGGGAGCGATGCGACGTGCAGCGAGCGTTTCAGGCTAGAATGGCGGTTCGCTTCCAAACCAAAGGGAATCCCGGTCCTAATGTCCAAGTACGAAGAACTCCTGAAAGACTTTACGGCCTACGGCCGCTCCGCCAACGGTGCGCAGGCTCTCATGCAGCACATCGCCGAGCGCCTCCATGAAGCGATGGCGCGCTACAACTGGGTTGGCTTTTATCTGATGGAAGCCCCTGCTCTCGACGCCTTGGTGCTGGGACCTTACTCCGGCAGCTTCATGCCCACGCTGCGTATCCCGCTCGACAAAGGACTGTGCGGAGCCGCGGCCACATCTGCGCAGACGGTAGTAGTCAACAACGTTCAAGCCGATCCCCGCTATCTCGGGTCGGACATGGTGAAGTCGAATATCGTCGTGCCGATCTTTGCGAAGAAACAGGCGAAGAAACGGGTGGTGGCCGAGCTGTGTATCGAGAGCTACTTCGCCGACACCTTCAACAAGCCGGAGCAGAGCTTCATCGAGTCCTGCGCCGCCCTGGTCGGCCCGTATCTGGAGAAAGAGGCGTCAGCAGCCGCGGAAAAGGCAGATACCGCGCCTTAGGTCAGGCGCGCGACAAGTGCCAGTGCCCGTCCTTGTCCCTGCGCCCTTTGCAGGGACAGAGCCTAGCCCTGAGCTTGCCGAAGGGCGGGGCTTTGAATTCACTCCAGCGTAATATCTCCCACCCCAACGTGCGCCCGCAGTTCGTACTTGCCGTCGCCGTGATACTTCAGCGTCTTGCCCAGCCAGCCGCTGGTTTCGCCGTAGCCGTCGCCGTTCACGTCGCCGATGCCGGTGCTGGCGCGCACCAGGTGATATCCCGAGTTTCCCTTGGCCACGCGAATGTCGCCCACGCCCAGTTCGAGATCTTTGTCGCCTTCCACGTCTTCCACGCTCAGATCGCCGACCTTTTCATGCACGTCGAGGTTCGTGTTTTGCGGCACTTCCAGTTCCACATCGAACTGCGTATTGGAGGTGGAAGGCGCATGAAACTCAATATTGGCGTCGTTGGCGCGGATGTCGAAATCCACGCGCGCTTCTTTCACGTTCTTTTCCCGGCGCGACTTGACCGTGTAATGCAGGCGGATCTTGTCGCCGTCGCCGCGGCGGATGTGCACGTCGCCCACGGTCATGCGCACGTGCAGCATGCCTCCAGCGGCAAACTCGCGCGTTTCGGAATGGGTTTCTTCATAGTTCCAGTCGTGCCAGTCGCTGGCCGCACAGAAAGGAACCAGCAGACAACAAACGATCAGTGTCTTGTGTAGGGGAGTTAGACGAACAAGAGACCTTCCGGGCATGGAACACCTCTCGGGGCGCAAGAGCGCCTGTCTGTGGATACGGACGCGAAGGGACTGCGGTTCCAGGAATATCTCAGAATAGTGGCGCCTTCCGCGGAAAGAGTTCTGAGTGCGATGGCGGCTCGACACACGCCAATGCGCCTACCGATACCCCTCCAGCGTTTTCGCGGCCCGCTCCAGGGCCGCTGCCAGCGCGGCCAGTTGCTGGCGGGCCCTCTCGCTGTCGCCCTTGTCGAGGGCTTCGTTCACTCCCGGAAGCACCACCGCCGCGTAGCCCGTATATTCGCCCGGCGCATAAATCAGGTGGCGAAACCAGGAACGATGCGGCAACCCCTGCGGCGCCAGGAAAGCGCGCTCAGCGCTGCGCAGCGCCTGGTTCAAGCGGGCGGTGTCGCGCGGCGGATTCTTCTGCTTCGCCAGGACTCTCGCGCCCGCTACCTCAAAGCGACGGGCTGCGGCATTCACGGCGCCAAATTCCAGAGCATGACCGAACTTGCTTTCCGCCCGCTTGCGCACAGCATCCAGATAGACGGCGATTTCCTTCCCGTATTCTTCGTAGTCGTAAGGCAGAACGTCGGCGTCGGCCATGCGCACGATTTCCAGCCCGAAGACCCGGGCCATCTGCTGCTCGTAGGCGAAGTCCGGGTCGCCAAACTTCTTGAACCACGCAAAATTGTCGAACGCCGAGTGGTATACGCCATACGGACCGCTGGAACTCATGTCGGTCGCAGGCACACCGCAATGTTGCAGGAAGGCGGAGTAGTCGGAGCCGCTGCCCAGATCTCCGACCGGGACGTCGTTTTTCACTTGCGCCACAGGAAGGCGACGGCCGTCTCCGCTGGCCTCTCCGGGTGACTGCGCCAAGGAACCCTCAGGCTGCGACGTTTTCTGCCATGCCTCGTAAACGGTCCCGCCTTTCGCACTGGGCACGGCTTTGGTCACATCGCGGAGAAACTGTTTCAGGCTGGGCACCGCAGAGGCGCCGAACTTCGGGCCAGAGACCGCGACATCCATGTTGAAATACGCGGGCGCATCGGCCAGGTCAGACTCGTGCTGCTCCACCCATTCGGTGGAACCCATCAAACCTTCCTCTTCCCCGTCCCAACTGCCGAAGATCATGGTGCGTTTCGGCTTCCAGCCCGACTTCAGTAATTCGCCAACTCCGTGCACCGCCTCCAGCATCGCTGCAGTACCACTGTTGGGATCCACCGCGCCATACACCCACGCGTCGCGATGATTGCCCGCGACCACCCACTCGCTGGGCAGTTCGCTGCCCCGCACGCGGCCGATCACGTCCCACAGGGTGCGGAATTGATAGTCCTGCTTGATATGCATCCTGACCCTCGCCGGCCCCGGACCGACGTGATAGGTAAAGGGCAGCGCGCCCTGCCACTCGCGCGGCGAGTCGGGACCGCCAACGTTTTGCAGCAGGGGCCAGGCATCGTGATAGGAAAGCGGGGTGACCGGAATTTTCGGCAGCTGCGCCGACTGTTGCGGAGCAGTGCGCTGCGAGTCAGGCAACGACGGAACCGAGGCAATCCCCGGAGTCGTGGGATCGCCGGGAAACTCGAACATGAACCCTACTGAACCGCGCTGTGCGCCGGTGTCGGGCCGCCACGGCCCGTCGGGATACTTGTCGCCGCGGCGCCAGCCGTCGTCCGCGGGATCGGAATAGAGAATCACGCCTGCCGCGCCGTGTTCCTGGGCCACGAACACTTTCACTCCGCGGAAATTCTGGCCATAGCGAACCAGCACGATCTTGCCGCGCACGTCCACTTTCAGCTTTTCCAGTTTCTCGAAATCTTCTGGCGTGCCGTAGTTGGCATAGACCACATCGGCTTCGACGTCGCCCGACGCCGACATGCCACTGAAAGGAATCACCACGCGGGGATCATCCTGGAAGGGATCGTTCTCCACGTGCTCGCGCGTGGGGCCGTGCATTTCGACGCCGGCAGGCGCGGTCATGTCCACGCTGATTTCAGCGGGATAGTTGATCCAGACTCTGTACTCGACAATTTCAGTTTCGAGCCCGGCCGCGCGGAATTTCTCTGCGACGTAGTCGGCAGTGGCTTTGTCTTCAGGAGTGCCCGCCATGTGCGGAGCTTTGGTCAGCGTGCGCAGATGTTCTTCGGCGAGTTTGGCATCGGGAACCGCCAGAAAACGGGCTTCCGTGGCCGATTCTGCGGTAGCATCGCGAAAACCGAAAAGGGATGGCGGGGCAGACACGGGTTGATTTCCTGCTTGGGTGGCAGCAAGCGACAGCAGGATGGAGGCAGAGAGAAGCGCGGCGGAAGAAGTCTTCATCGGCGGTTGGGGCGAAAGTTAGTAAGGTAGCACAGGCGCTTACTACTGTCGTGGAGCTAGGGCCGAGGTGCATTGTCGCTCTTTGTTCGCTACGCGCACCAACTTCACCACTTTCACCACTTGGTGCTATAATGACGGCATGAAACGAGCCACCATGACCCTTCCCGATGACCTTGCCAAGGCCGTGGAAGAATACGTCCAGGCACAGGAAGCCCCACCCGCGCTGACGACCGTGGTCCAGGCTGCCTTGCGAGAGTACCTGCGCGAACGAGGATTTCTACGGGCATACCGTCCGCTGAAGATTACGCCTAAGGGCAATAGCGGTCGCAGCGATGTGAGCGAGAACCATGACCTTTATCTGACGGGCATGAAGAAATGACCCGCGCCGTGCTCGCGGACACCGGGCCCTTATACGCGGCTAACGATGAAGGCGACACGCACCATCAACGCGCCCTCCACGACTTGAAGGAGTTGACGCGCGATCACCGGGAGTTGCTGATCCCCTACCCGATCTTACTGGAGGCCTATTCGTTGCTTCTTTACCGCCTCGGAAGGAATGCGGCATCGAGTTGGCTGGCGGAAGTAGCCGACGCTTCATTTGTAAGTCCCACGCCGGAAGACTATGGCCGGGGAGTCGCCACGGTCCGGACCCTAGCTGATCAGCGCATCACTTTGGTTGACGCGACAATTGCCGCTTTAGCCGTGCGCATGAAATTGGAGGTGTGGACTTACGATCATGCTTTTGACGTGATGCGCGTTCCGGTCTGGAGGGGATAAGTGCAACAAAGAGTAGCGGTCTGGAACCGGTCGCTAGCGCACCTGCCCGGTCCCGACGATCTCGTACTTCGACGACGTGAGCTCCGCCAGGGCGAAGGGGCCGCGGCAGTGGAGTTTCTGGGTGCTGATGCCCATTTCGGCGCCGAAGCCGAATTCCGCCCCATCGGTGAAGCGGGTGGAGGCATTCCAGTAAACCGCAGCCGAATCCACGCCGCGCAGAAATTTGCCGGCGTTCCCCTTATTGTTGGTCACGATGGAATCGGAATGCTTGGTCGAGTAGCGGTTGATGTGGGCAATGGCCTCGTCCACGCCGGCGACCACGGCGACGGCCATGCAGAGCCGCAGATATTCCTCGTACCAGTCGGCTTCGGCGGCCGGACCCACGTGCAATCCGGCGGCCAGGGTGCGGGCTTTGCCGTCGCCGCGCACTTCCACTCCGGCGTCCATCAGCTTTTTCACGATGCGCGGCACGTATTCCGCGGCCACGCGCTCATGCACCAATAACTTCTCGGCGGCGTTGCACACCGACGGACGCTGGGTCTTGGCATTGATCACAATGCGATCGGCCATTTCGAAATCGGCCGATTCATCCACAAAGATGTGGCAGTTCCCTGCTCCGGTTTCGATCACGGGCACGGTAGAATTTTCGGTGACGAAGCTGATCAGCCCCGCGCCACCGCGCGGAATGATCACGTCCACCAGGCCGCGGGCCTTGATGAGTTCCTGTACCGAATGCCGCGTGCCGGAATCGAGCAGTTCGATCGCGCCCTCGGGCACACCCGCGACCGAGTTCATGATCTCGACCAGGCGCTGATTGCTTTGCGCAGCTTCTTTGCCGCCGCGCAGCACGATGGCGTTGCCGGTCTTGAGCGCCAGCACCGCGGTGTCAACGGTCACGTTGGGCCGCGATTCGTAAATGATGCCAATCACTCCCAGCGGCACGCGCACTTTGCGAATGTGCAGGCCGTTGGACTTGGTCCACTCGGCGAGGGTTTCGCCGATAGGATCGGGCAGGGCTGCGACCTCGCGCACGCCGCTCGCCATTTCTTTGACTCGCGCCGGAGTCAGCAGCAACCGGTCGCGCATGGCGCCTTCCAGGCCGGAGTTCTCAATATCTTCGCGGTTGGCGGCCAGAATGCTCTTTTCGTGGGCTTCGATCGCATCGGCGATGGCGAGGAGCAGGCGGTTTTTCTCTTCCGTGGTAAGCAGCGCCAGTTTCGCCGACGCGGCGCGGGCGCGCTGCAGCTTATCCTTGGTGGAAGCGGTGGTGGTGAGCGTGGCCATCACTTCGTTTTCGACCTAGCTTTCCTTCTGCGGCGGGAAATAGGTTCCGATCTTGCGTTCCATGCCGAGCGTGATGGCGTGAGGATGGCGCCCATTCACGATGGCCACGTGCACGCCGGCTTCACTGGCCAGTTTCGCCGCGCGCAGCTTTGAAACCATGCCGCCGCGGCCGAGGGCGCTCTTGCCGCTGCATTGCGCTTCCAGCGCCGGAGTCAGCCGGCGAATCACGCGCTGCAGGCGCGGCTTCTTGCGGCCGTTGGGCACCATGAATCCGTCCACGTTGGTCAGCAGCAGCAGCCAGTCGGCCTTCACGGCCGTGGCCAGCAGAGAGCTCAGCTCGTCGTTGTCTCCGAAAGCGCCTTCGAGTTCGCGCACCGACACGCTGTCGTTCTCGTTCACGATGGGAATCACGCCCAGCGCAAGCAGCTCGGCCAGCGCGTTGCGCAGGTTACGGTAGCGCACGGGCGAAGTAAAGTCGTCGCTCGAAAGTAGCAGCTGCGCCACCACTTTCTTGCCGAAGAACAGGCGCTCGTAAGTGTGCATCAGCTTGCTCTGCCCCACAGCGGCACAGGCCTGCATGCGCGGCACGTCGCTGGGCCGCTTCCGCAGCGCGAGTCCCGACATGCCCGCCGCGATCGCGCCGGAAGTGACGATGAGGTATTCGTTCTTCGACAGGTCGAACTGATCCACCATGCCGCGCAGCAGGTTGGAATCAATCTGCCCGCCGGGAGCGATCAGGCTGGTACCGACTTTGATGACGACTCGCATAAAGTGTGCTGGCAGCCGGGCGATTTCACTTTTTCTTCACTGTCGCGAAGCTCCAGCCGGGGGAACCCGGCGGCGCCGGCGGGGAGGGACAACACCTCTATCCTGCCGTTAGAATGGCTTTCTGGCAAGCTGAAAATCTGACTGGGTTGTTACCTTTATGCCCGCTTCGAATGCCACGAGCCGCTTCTCCGATCGCGTGGAGAACTATGTCCGCTACCGGCCGGGATATCCGGCCGAGGTGTTGGTTTGTTTGAAAAAAGAGTGCGGCCTGGAGGCGAGCCATGTTGTCGCCGACATTGCCTCGGGCACGGGGATCTGGACGCGCATGCTGCTGGAGAACGGCAACCCGGTCTTCGGGGTCGAGCCCAACGCGGAGATGCGGCAGGCCGGGGAAAGGCTGCTGGCGGAGTTTCCAAAGTTCGCGAGTGTTGCGGGAACGGCAGAAGCTACAACGCTTGCCGGCGCGAGCGTGGATTTTGTTACTGCCGCCCAGGCGGCGCACTGGTTCGATCGCGCGCGGGCACGGCGGGAGTTCGCGCGCATTCTTAAGCCCGGCGGATGGCTGGTGCTTTTGTGGAACGAGCGGCTCACCGACGGCACGGCGTTTCTGCGGAACTATGAGCAACTGCTCCTGACCTATGGCACGGACTATGAAGAAGTCCGGCACGAGCGCACCACGGCATCCGTGAATGAATTCTTTGACCCGGCGCCGTTTCAAGAGCGAGTCTTTGCCCTACGACAGGAATTCGACTACGCGGGGCTCGAAGGCCGTCTGCTGTCGTCTTCATATGCTCCAGGGCAGGGGCATCCGCGGCATGATCCGATGCTGCAGGAGTTGCGGCACATTTTTGAAATGCATGCCAGCACGGGGCGCGTGGCTTTCGACTACAAAACGCGAGTTTATTTTGGACGTTTGCAGTGATGGGATTGGAGAACCATGTCGAACGAAAAGTCCTTCCACATGACGCCCGACGAATTCCGCCGCCACGGCCACGCCGTGGTGGACTGGATCGCCGACTACCACGCCCGCATTGAATCGTTTCCCGTGCTTTCGCAGGTAAAGCCGGGAGAGATTCGCGCTTCCCTGCCGGCAAGTCCTCCGGCCCACGGCGAGCCCTTCGAGGCCTTGCTGAACGACGTCGGGAAACTGATTCTGCCCGGCGTCACGCATTGGCAGTCGCCGAACTTCTTCGCGTATTTTCCGTGCAACGCGTCGGGCCCGGGCATTCTCGGCGATCTTCTATCTTCCGGCCTGGGCGTGCAGGGGATGTTGTGGTCTACCAGTCCGGCCTGCACCGAACTGGAAACCCATGTGCTGGACTGGCTGGTGGCGATGCTCGGTCTGCCGGAAAAGTTCCTGTCGTCGAAAACCGGCGGCGGAGTGATTCAGGACACGGCATCGAGTGCCGCGCTGTGCGCGTTGCTGGCCGGGCGCGAGCGCGCCACAAACTACGCCAGCAACAAGAAAGGCTGCGACGGCAAATTGGTCGCTTACGTTTCGACGCAGACCCATTCGTCGCTGGAGAAAGCGGCAATGATGGCCGGCGTTGGCGTCGAGAATCTGCGGCTGATTGAAGTGGACGAGAATTTCGCCATGCGGCCAGGCGCACTCGCCCGGCAAATTGAGGCCGACAAGCGCGCCGGACTGACTCCCTGCTTCGTGTGCGCGACCGTGGGCACGACGTCGTCGAACGCGATGGACCCGATTGCCGCGATCGGGGAAATCTGCCGCCGCCACCATCTCTGGTTGCACGTGGACGCGGCCATGTCGGGCACGGCCATGCTCTGCCCGGAATTTCGCCACCTGCAAAGCGGCGTGGAACTAGCCGACAGCTACAACTTCAACCCGCACAAGTGGATGGCCGTCAACTTCGACTGCAGTTGCTTCTGGGTCGCCGACCGCAAGGCGCTGATTCAGACCCTGAGCATTCTGCCGGAATACCTGCGCAACCAAGCCACGGAATCGGGCGCGGTGATTGACTATCGCGACTGGCACACGCAACTGGGGCGGCGCTTCCGCTCGCTGAAGCTGTGGTTCGTCATCCGGCACTACGGTGTGGAAGGCCTGCAGCATCACATCCGCGAGCACGTCCGGCTGGCGCAGCAGTTCGCCGAGTGGGTGCGGAAGGATGACCGCTTTGAACTGACCGCTCCCGTCCCGCTGAACCTGGTGTGCTTCCGCCACAAGGCTGGAGACGCGGCGAATCAGCTCATCATGGACCGGCTGAACCGCAGCGGAGATTTGTTTTTGACGCACACCAAGCTGAATGGGAAGTTGACCCTGCGGCTCAGCGTAGGGCAAACGCACACGCAGGCGCGGCATGTGGAGAAGGCGTGGAAGAGGATCCGGGAAGAGGCGGGAAGGTTGGCGGCCACCGCCTAGCAGCGGTGGCGCCAACGTCTGTTCCCTTGCTTAAGACTGCACGATCTTTTCCAGCGCGGGCAGGCTGCGGATCACCAGCGTCGCGCCCTTCATCTGGAACAGCTGCTTCTTGCGGAATTCGGAGAACAGGCGGCTGACGGTTTCGCGCGTGGTCCCGATGATTTCGCCAATTTCCTCGTGGGTCATGGTGAGTTTGAGTTGGGCGCCACCGTCAGCCTGCGGCGTCTTGCTGGACCAGGTGAGCAACAGCTTGGCGAATTTTTCCGACGGTGAAGCGGCCAAGCCGAGCGTGCGAATCTCCTCGTAGGCGGTGTAGTAGTTGCGGCTCAATTGTTGGGCCACGCGCACGGCCACCTCGGGAAAATCCTTCAGGAGCTGCAACAGGCAATCCCGGGGAATGAAGTTGGCCTGGCCGGGCTCCATGGTCTCGGCCGTGACCTCGTAGGGGCGGCTGGAGATGACCGCATTGAGGCCGAGAACGTCTCCCGGCTCGGAGATCTTCGTGATGATGGTTTTGCCCTCGCGCGAGGTGGTGGAAAGCTTCACCCGTCCGGTGCATAGGACAAACACGCCACGCGGCTGCTGGCCTTCGATGAACAGCATGGCGCCCTTGGGATAGACTGCCGTGGACTTGACCTCGTTGAGACGCTGTGCAGCGGTAAGGGAAAGATTGCAAAACAGGTGTTCACCCCGGACGGGGCAGGTAACACAGTTATCAAGAATATTTAGACCGTAAGGAGCACGCATCGCGAACCTCCCTTGGAGCTGAGCTTCTCGGCTCCGCCCACATAGGGGTATGGGCACGTGGTGAGCCAACCTGCGAGGTTTTGCAACGCGACGAAGATACGCTCATTATGTGTATGAAAATAAATAGGTTATACCGGGGCGAGCAGAGTTTGGCCTGGGGTCAGGCAGACGGACCGGGAACAAGTTTGGGTTATTTCCCTCACACCAGTGTGTGATCCGAATCACTCCTGGTCGTGATCTAGCAGTTGAACGGGGAGCCCCCCGGGAGGTCAGTCGGCAGGCATGGGCGAGAAACGCGGGGCGCGGCGGCGTTCCACGTCGGGATAGGTTGAGTCCGCCGGGGTTTCCAGCCACTTGCGCACGGCAGGCAGGGCTTGGCGCATGGCTATTTCGCCGGCGTGGATCAATTCGTCAGCACGCTTGAAATCGTCGTAGGCAAAGCCAGCGACTTCGGGCTCGACCACCAGGTCTGCCGGCTCTTTCCACAAGCTCGCCATGGCATCCTGAGCGATGGCAAACGACTGGCCGATCACGGCGAACAGATGGCGCGGCGGGCCACCAGCGGCCCAGGTGCCTTTCAGGTGCACGGCCAGCACGCGGTCGGCGCCCATTTCGAGCAGCGGGCGCGTGGGCACGGGGTGTGAGAGCATGCCATCCACCAGGTAGCGGCCGCCGATCTCGACCGGCAGAAACATTCCCGGATAGGCGCAACTGGCGCGCACCGGATCAATAATCGAACCGGAGTGGAAAACCACGCCTTCGCCAGTATTGAAGTCGGTGGCGGCCACGCCCAGCGGGATGCGCATTTCCTCGAACGTCCGCACCTTGAGATGCCGGGTGAGAAACGCAATCATGCGGTCGTTGGAAGCGAAGCCGGAGCGCGAGAGCGTCCAGCGGGCGAAGGTGGTGAAGCGGGTGTTGTGCGCCATCTCTTCCATCTCGGCGATGGAGAGCCCGCTGCAATAACAGGCGCCAATCAGAGCGCCCACGCTGGTGCCGGCGACAACGCGGATCGGAATGCCTTCCTGTTCGAGGACCTTCAGGACGCCAACATGAGCGATGCCGCGGGCGAAACCTCCGCCCAGCGCTACGCCAATCGCGGGGATTTGAGGAGAAGCAGTGGAGGGCCGGCGGGACAGTTCCCGGCCAAAGGCCTGAACCGAACGAATGATCTTCCCCAGACTCTTCACGGCGAACCCCACATCTCCGGCTTCGAAGCTGCCGGAACTGCACCCACTACCTAGCATGTACGATGCCACAACCGGGCGGAAAACTGTAAGGGCACGGATGTGCCATCCTGTCATTACTTTGGGCGGACCCTGCGGGGCCAGGTAACCGGTTACCGCCGCGTTGTCCCCAGCGGAGGTGCCGGGCACACGGTGACGAACTCCTGTAATCCTGCTAAGTTGCAAAGATATGGTGCGCGAGATCTCGGCCGGCGGCGTGGTCGTCCGGAATAAGGACGGCGCCTGGTGGATGGCCGCCATAGAGCTGCCCGGCGATCCATCTGCGGCTCCGGCTAAGGCTGCTAAGGGGCGCAGGCCGCGCTCGAAGACCAAACCCGTATTGTGCCTCCCAAAGGGGCTGGTGGACCCGGGCGAGAAGGCGCTGGATGCGGCCCTGCGCGAGGTGCGCGAAGAAACCGGGATCACGGCGGCACCTGTCACCAAGCTGGCCGACATTAAATACGCCTACGTTCGCAGCTGGGGCGATGGCGAGCGCGTGTTCAAGATCGTCAGCTTTTACCTGCTGCGCTACGTATCCGGACGAATTGACAATATCGCGCCGGAAATGCGCGTCGAAGTGGCGCGGGCGAGGTGGATAGGGCTTGAAGAGGCTCCCACACTGCTGGCCTACCGGGGCGAAAAGCAAATGGCGCGCAAGGCGCTGGAATATCTCAAAGCCCATGCGGAACTGACCGCGGGCGGTGGATAAACTGGCCCCGGTGCGACTACCATAGCCTGTTCATGAGTCCCCGGCAGTTGGGGACGACGTCAGATGCCATCTTGCCCATTGAAAGTCATCCATTGAAACCCTGCATGTCTCCTTCGTACTGTGGTCAAGACTTCTTCCTCCCGAGGCCTAATTATGAAGCGCATCAATAAAGTCGCTGTCCTGGGCGCCGGAACCATGGGCGCCCGCATCGCCGCGCATTTTGCCAATGCCGGCGTACCCAGTTACCTGTTCGACATTGTCCCCCAGGGCGCAGAAGCGTCTGCCCGCAACAAGTTCGCCGCCGCCGGCCTCGACTCCGCCAAGAAATCAAAGCCCGCGGCATTTATGGATCCTTCGCTGGCCCGCTTCGTCACCGTCGGCAACTTTGACGACGATCTCAAGAAGCTCGCCGACGCCGACTGGATCATCGAAGCCGTGGTGGAAAACCTCGACCTCAAGCGGGCTTTGTTGAAGAAAGTGGAAGCCATCCGCAAGCCGGGAACGATCATCACCACCAACACCAGCGGCCTGCCGGTGGGCAAAATCGCCGAAGGATTTTCCGACGACTTCCGGCGCGCCTGGTTTGGGACGCATTTCTTTAATCCGCCGCGCTACATGCGCCTGCTCGAACTGATCCCCACGCCTGAGGCCGACCGCTCCCTGATGGACGCGGTCGCGCATTTCTGCGATGTGCGCCTGGGCAAGGGCGTCGTGTTGGCCAAAGATACGCCGAACTTCATCGGCAACCGCATTGGAACGTTTTCCGTGATGAACGTGATGCGCCTGATGCAGGAAATGAACCTGAGCATCGAAGAGGTGGACGCGCTCACCGGACAGGCCGTGGGCTGGCCGAAATCGGCCACCTTCCGCACGATTGACCTGGTGGGTCTCGATATTCTCGGGGCTGTGGTCGGGAACATGACGGCGAATGTCCGCGACGAGCGCAGCGACCTGCGCCTGCCCGCGTTCTTCAGTCAGATGATCGAGCGCAAGTGGCTGGGCGACAAAACCAAAGGCGGCTTCTACAAGAAAACGAAAGGCGGCGACGGGAAAGAAGACGAACGCCTTGCCCTCGACTGGAAGACGCTCGAGTATCATCCCCGGCAGAAACCGAAATTCGCCGCGCTCGACGTGGCGAAGAATATCGAGGACACACGAACCCGAGTGCGCACGCTGCTGGGATTTGAGGGCAGCGGCCCGCAGAAGGGCGACAAAGCCGGAGCGTTCCTGTGGGCCGCGCTTTGCGATCTGTGGACGTACTCCGCCAACCGTGTGCCGGAGATTTCCGACTCGATCGTTGAAATAGACCGCGCCATGCGCCTGGGCTTCAACTGGGAACTGGGCCCGTTTGAACTTTGGGACGCCGCCGGAGTGGAAGCCACGGTCGCGCGCATGAAAAAAGAAGGCAAGCCGGTGGCGGCAAATGTCGAGAAGCTGCTCGCGGCGGGACAGAAGTCGTGGTACGCCGACGATGGGAAAGCGGCTTCCGGCAACGCACACTTTTCACTCGCCGGCAGCCGATATGAACCAGTTCCGGTTTCATCCGGAGTTTGGTCGGTCGCGGTCGCGAAGAAATCCAACGGCGTGGTGAAGAAGAATTCCGGAGCGTCGCTGGTGGATTTGGGCGATGGCGTGGCCTGCCTGGAGTTTCATTCCAAGATGAATTCGCTCGGGGCCGACATTCTCAGTCTGATTACACAGTCGCTCAAGCCCGGTGGGCCGGGCGACGCGTTTGATGCGTTCGTCATTACCAACGATGCGGCGAATTTCTCGGTTGGCGCCAATCTCATGCTGCTGCTCATGAGCGTGCAGGAAGAAGAGTGGGACGATGTGGACCTCGCCATCCGGCAATTCCAGGGCATGACGCAGGCCATCAAGTTTTCGCCCAAGCCGGTCGTCTCGGCGCCGTTCGGGCTGTGCCTGGGTGGCGGGACGGAAATCTCTCTGCACGCGGCGGCCCGGCAACCGCACGCCGAGCTTTATACCGGACTGGTTGAGGTCGGCGTGGGCCTGCTTCCCGGCGGCGGAGGATGTAAAGAGATGCTGCTGCGAGCCGTAGACAGCGCTGCGGCGTCGCGGGGCAAGGTTTCCGGTGAGGCTCTTGCCGGCTCCGTCGAGATGATGGAGGCGTTGAAGAAGGCGTTCGAGACGATCGCAACGGCGAAGGTCGCGACCTCGGCGCATGAGGCGCGCGGTTTGGGTTTCCTGGGCGAGTCCGACCGCATCACCATGAACCGCGAACGCGTGCTCACGGATGCCAAGAATCGTGCGCTTGAACTGGTGCGTGCCGGATATGAACCTCCGGTGCCGCGCACCGACATCCCTGCGCCGGGAGAGAGTCTGCTGGCGGCGCTCAAGATGGGCGTCTATATGATGCGGCAGGGCGATTTCATCACCGACTACGAGGTCAAGCTCGCCGGAAAGATCGCCGAAGTTCTGTGCGGAGGTAACGTCACGCCGGGCACGCCGGTGAGCGAGCAGTACATTCTCGACCTGGAGCGCGAAGGTTTCAAGTCGCTCTGCGGCGAGAAGAAAACCCAGGAGAGGATTCAGTACACGCTGAAGACGGGGAAGACGCTGAGGAACTAGCACGATGAAGATACCAAATCGGAGATTTCTGCGTGTTGCGGCCGCTATCGTTGGGCCGATCATTTTAGCCACGGCTCTGGGACAGGCCCAAGCCAGCCCGCAGAAAGATGCCCCCGGGCCGGAAGCCGCGCCCGATGTGCCGGATGCGATTGCCGTGCCTGCGGGGCTGGAGCCTGTCCTGTTCGTGCATGCTTCCGGATCGCAGATCTATACTTGCCAGGCCGGCGCGGATGGTGCGTTCAGTTGGACGCTCAAGGGACCCGAGGCCGAACTGCGGGATCGCAAGGACAAAGTGATCGGCCAGCATTCCGCCGGGCCGACCTGGAAGCTGAAAGATGGCAGCGAAGTCACGGGAAAAGCGGTGGCTCATGTGGATTCGCTTGACGATGAATCAGTTCCCTGGCTGCTGGTGAATGTCGTGAGCAACGCGGGAAAAGGTCAGCTCGCGAACGTGACCACCATCCAGCGCGTACACACGCATGGCGGCAAGCCTGCAGGTGTGTGCGACGAATCGCACAAGGGGGCTGAAACCAAGAGCAGTTACACTGCCGACTATTACTTTTTTGCGCCAGCGAAGTGAGGTCCGGCGGCTGAACCTGGCGCGAATTGGCAGCATCTAACCAACAGCCGGCTGATTAGGGAGAAATTTTATGCGTGAAGTCATCATTGCTTCATCCGTCCGAACGCCCGTGGGGCGCGCCTACAAGGGCACGCTGCGCGCTACTCGACCCGATGAACTGGCCGCTGTGGCGATCAAGGGAGTGCTCGAGCGAGTGCCGCAGCTTGATCCCAAAGAAATCGAGGACGTGATCCTCGGCTGCGCCATGCCGGAGGCCGAGCAGGGCATGAACGTGGCCCGCATCGCGTCTCTGAGGGCGGGGCTGCCGGTGGAAGTTTCGGCGTTGACCATCAACCGGTTCTGTTCGTCGGGCCTGCAAGCGATCGCCATGGCGGCCGAGCGCATCATGAGCGGCGGCGCCGAGGTGATCGTGGCCGGGGGCACCGAATCCATGTCCATGATTCCGATGGGCGGGCACAAGATCTCGCCGAATCCGTGGTTGGTGGATCACTACCCGGACGCTTATCTTTCCATGGGCCTCACGGCAGAACGCGTGGCTCAGCGCATCGGAATCACGCGTGAAGCGGCGGACGAATTTTCATTGCGCAGCCATCAGAAGGCGATGGCGGCGATTCAAGCCGGGCGGTTCGATGACGAAGTTGTGCCCGTGCCGGTGAGTTTCAGCACTCCGAATGGCTCGAAGCCGAAGCGGCAGGAAATCGTTTTCAAAATGGACGAAGGCCCGCGCGCCGATACCTCGCTCGAAGCGCTGCTGGCGCTCAAACCTGCGTTTCACATGAAAGGCACAGTGACTGCGGGGAATTCGTCGCAAATGTCGGACGGTGCCGCGGCGGCTGTCGTGATGTCAGCTGAGCGCGCCCAGGCGCTGGGCATCCAGCCGCTGGCGCGTTACGTTGCATTCGCCACAGCGGGATACAAACCGGAGGAAATGGGACTCGGCCCAGTGTTTGCGATTCCGAAGGCGCTGAAGATGGCAGGGCTGAAGCTGTCGGACATTGACGTGATCGAGTTGAACGAAGCCTTCGCGGCGCAGTCGCTGGGCGTGATCAAGGAACTGGGACTCGATCAGGAGAGGGTCAATCCCAACGGCGGCGCGATCGCGCTGGGACATCCTCTGGGATGCACGGGCGCCAAGCTGACGGCGAGCGTGATCCGCGAACTGAAGCGCCGCAAGGCCCGCTACGGCATGGTGACCATGTGCGTGGGCGGCGGCATGGGCGCGGCTGGAATCTTCGAGAACCTGTAACTGCCAATGGCGCTATAGTCCACGTTAGCGGCCTGGCGTAACACTTCTTTACTCAATTACTACGCTCTTTGACACGGTTCTGGAGTACCCTTGTGGTGGGCTCGGGCACACAGGAAAGCAAGCGTCCTCGGCCCCGGTTGGGTTGGTAAGGCTCGGTTGGCAAGAGGGTGCTTTATGCGGCTCTCCAACGTAGCAGTTGCGGCGGTCCTGTTCATCTCCCCGGCTCTTGTTGCGCAACATTCTTCGACGAGCAGTTCGAGTTCGTCGAGCAGTTCGTCACATGCGTCTTCCGGCGGAGGAGGTTCGTCTCACACCAGTTCCTCGAGCGGTTCCGGATCGGGGAGCCACTCTGCCAGCAGCCATACATCATCCAACATCGCCCATTCCGCGAGCTCTTCTGGCTCAGGCTCGCACAGCTCAACCGCTAACAACGCCCGGACGATTCGCGAGCCTGTCGCCAAACCGGTGCAGGCGAAAGAAAAAGCGGTCTCGACTACGAAGACTGCGCAGCCCGAGAAGAAAAGCTTTTTCTCCTTCCTCCGCCATCCCTTCCACAAGGCTACGCCGAAGTCGCCTGATCCCGACTTGCGGCGGCCGATTTGCAAAAAGGGACCTTGCAAGAAACCTGCACCCCCGGTAGTGGTGGAGAGCGAGTTGCGCCCACCCTGCAAAGGCAAGGGATGCCCGTGTCCTCCGGGAGGAGCACCGGGAAAGAACGGGGGATGCGTCGCCGCCCCCACGAATAACACCTGCGCGGCGGGCCAATACTGGAACGGCGGGGCCTGCGTCCCATCCACGCATCAGTGCCCGGCGAACGAATACTGGAACGGCGCATCCTGCGTCACCCGCATGAATGATTGTGCGACCATCGATGCCCGAGCGGCTTCGCTGGCGAATGAAGTGCGCGGGGCCAGAGCGCAGATGCAAAACGCCTGCTCCAATAATTCCTCGGGGCAAGAGTGCGGCGCGCTCAAGCAGAGCTACGACGGAGCGGTCGAGCGTTACCGGATGCTGCTGAACGAAGCCCCGGTGAATTGCCGGGGCACGCTGGCAGATCCTATTTCTCTGTGACCAAGCCCCGGCAGGAGCGCGGTTCCGGAGCCCTGTTTCCCCTCCTATCATTCCCGCGCTCTCGGCATTAGAATTGACCGTGTTTCCCGTTGCGTCCTCGCGGACACGACGGCTTGATCGGGGGATAGAAATGGCAACCACTACAGCAGTACCCAAGACCAGGATTTCCGGCGGCAGTTTTCTGCTGGAAACGAGGCAGGCGGAAGAGGTTTTCACGCCTGAGGACTTCTCTGAACAGCACCGGCTTATTGCGCAAACCACGGAGGAGTTTGCTGTCAACGAAATCATTCCTAATGCCGAGAAGATTGAACACAAGGATTTTTCAGTTTCTCGCGATCTTTTGAAGAAGGCCGGCGAACTGGGGCTCAGCGGCGTCGAGATCCCGGAAGCCTACGGCGGGCTCGAAATGGACAAGGTCACCGCCGCCGTCATCGCCGATCACATCGCGAAGTACGCCGGCTTCGCCACTACCTGGGGCGCGCACAGCGGCATCGGCTTGCTGCCCCTCGTGTACTTCGGAACGGAAGAACAGAAGAAGAAATATCTGCCCCGTCTGGCCACGGGCGAAATCGTGGGCGCGTATGCCTTGTCCGAATCCACTTCGGGGTCGGACGCCATGAACTGCCGCTCCCGCGCGCAGCTTTCGCCCGACGGTAAGCATTACATTCTGAATGGCGAGAAGATGTGGATCACCAACGCCGGGTTTGCCGACCTGTACACCGTGTTCGCGAAGGTGGATGGCGAAAAGTTTTCGGCATTCCTGGTGGAAAGAAATTTCCCCGGCTTTTCCGTGGGCGCGGAAGAGCACAAGATGGGCATTCGCGGATCGTCCACCTGCCCCATCATCCTCAATGACTGCAAGGTCCCGGTGGAGAACCTGCTGGGTGAAATCGGCAAAGGGCACATCATCGCCTTCAACATTCTGAACGTGGGGCGGTTCAAGCTGGGCGCGATGTGCGTGGGCGGCGGCCGGGTATCGCTGGAAAGCGCCGTCGGCTACGCCAAGCAGCGCAAGGCGTTCGGCAAGGTCATCGCTGACTTCGGACTGGTGCGGGAAAAGATCGCCAACATGGCGATGCTGCTCTATGTGGGCGAATCCATGGTCTACCGCACGGTGGGCATGATGGACGGGGCCCTCAGCGAGGTGGACAAATCGGCGCCCGGTGCCGCCAAGCAGACACTGAAGGCGATCGAGGAGTATGCCGTCGAGTGCTCGATCATCAAAGTGTGGGGCTCGGAGATGATTGACTACATCGTGGACGAGACCCTTCAGATTTACGCGGGCTACGGGTTCGTGGAAGAGTATCCCGCGGAGCGCGCCTATCGCGACGCGCGCATCAACCGCATCTTCGAGGGCACCAACGAAATCAACCGTCTGATCATTACCGGCTTTCTGCTGAAGCGGGCCATGAGCGGACAATTGCCGCTGATGCCGGCCATCAAAAAGCTGATGGATGAGGTGCTCTCCGGTCCGTCGGCCAGCGAAGACCTCGAAGGGGCATTCGCCGAAGAACGCAAACTGGTGGGCCAGGCCAAGAAGCTGGGACTGTTTGCGGCTGGGGCGGCCACGCAGAAATACATGCAGGCGATTCAGGATCAGCAGGAGGTCATGGGCGCCATTGCCGACATGACCATTGAAACCTACGCCATGGAAACCGCCGTGCTGCGGGCGCAGAAAATCGCAGAGAGCAAAGGAGAAGCCGCGGCAGCGCTGCCCATCGCGATGACGCGGGTCTACCTGTCGCAGGCCATGGAGAAAGTTGAGTCCGCGGCCCGAAAGGTGATCGCCGCCGTGGCGGACGGCGACATGCTGCGCACCCAACTGGCCATTCTGCGGCGTCTGGCGAAGCACGAGCCGTTCAACACCATCGAACTGCGCCAGCAGATTGCGCAGAAGATGATCGAGCGGGGGAAGTACACGCTGGCGTAACGTCCTAACCAGAGAGGGCACTGAGGATACGGGGAATCTTTCCGTTGCTCGGTGTCCTCTTCTTCACCCAACCCACGGCCGGTGCAGTTCCCTCCTTCTGATACCAATCTCGAATCAGTTCTGGTAAAAACGTCTGCATGAAACCGGACCGTATCTTTCCTACACTGCTTTTCTTCTTGATCGTCGTTACGGGACTGATCGCGCAGGAGAATACTTCTCCGTCGGCAGGTCTTGCGCCGACCCCGCCGATGGGATGGAACTCGTGGAACAAGTTCGCCTGCAACGTGAGCGAGGATCTGATCAAGAGCATAGCCGACGCGGTGGTCAAGTCGGGGATGAAGGACGCCGGCTACGTCTACGTCAACATTGACGACTGCTGGCAGGTGAGCCGCGACGCGCAGGGTAACATCGTCGCCGATCCGCAGCGTTTCCCGCACGGAATGAAGGCGGTGGGCGACTACATTCATTCCCTGGGGCTGAAGTTCGGAGTTTACTCAGACGCAGGATCGAAGACCTGTGCCGGCCGGCCCGGGGGACTGGGTCATGAATATCAGGATGCGTTGCAGTACGCGGCGTGGGGCGTGGATTATTTGAAGTATGACTGGTGCAACACCACCACGCAGGACGCAAGAGCTTCCTACGCCAACATGCGCGCGGCGCTGGACGCTGGGGGGCGGCCCATTGTGCTGAGTATTTGCGAGTGGGGCACGGCCAAACCGTGGCTCTGGGGCAGAGAAGTGGGCGGCAACCTGTGGCGCACAACCGGTGACATCAACGACCGCTGGGGTGGACAAGAAAAATGGCCTGACGGCAGTTGCTGCTCCAATGGCCTGCTGGCGATTCTCGACCAGCAGGTTGGGCTGCAGTCCTACGCCGAACCTGGACACTGGAACGATCCGGACATGCTCGAAGTCGGGAACGGAGGAATGACCGACACCGAGTACCGCTCACATTTCAGCCTGTGGGCGATTCTGGCGGCTCCGCTGATCGCAGGCAATGACCTGCGCAACATGCGGCCGGAGATTCACGACATTCTCACCAACAAGGAAGTGATTGCCGTGGATCAGGATGCCTTGGGCCGCGAGGGGGAGCGGGTTGCGAGGAAGGGCGATCTCGAAGTCTGGGCGAAGCAATTGAAAGATGGCAGCCGTGCGGTGGTGCTATTGAATCGCAGCGAGGCGGCGCACGAGATTTCCGTGAAGTGGGAGGAAGTGGGCTATCCCGGCAGCGTTAGTGCTTCTGTGCG
>Ga0316363_10000608_pt1 | contig 43226 bp, 33 predicted proteins | sample Sb_taG_3_FD_200459 | JGI IMG/M metagenome (GOLD analysis project Ga0316363, IMG submission 200459) | Peat soil microbial communities from Weissenstadt, Germany - Sb_50d_a_PC metaG (v2) (version 2) | ecosystem: Environmental > Terrestrial > Soil > Wetlands > Peat | place: Germany: Weissenstadt...
GCGTTCGAGCACCAGAACACTGCGGCCGCGCTTGCCGGCTTCAATGGCACACATCAGGCCGGCCGCGCCGGCTCCGAGAATGATGACGTCGTATTTCCGATTCACGCAGGAATGAGCTTAGCAGGGGCGGCGAGCCAGTGGCGTTCAGGCGTTCACACCGACGGAATGGAGATTGAAAATATGGTGGAGCTAGTCGGGCTCGAACCGACGACCTCATCGTTGCGAACGATGCGCTCTCCCAGCTGAGCTATAGCCCCATTTGGCGGCGAGTTTACGTTTTGATTTTAGCAGCCGTCGCTCGATTTCGCCTATCCACAGGTGATTTTGCAGCTGTGTCCGCCGCGCGCAGCGGAACACTCAAAGCATCGACCAACTGGACATTGAGAACTCACAGAGGTGTGTACCTGAAATCGAAGACTATAATTTAGCGGTGAGTTCTTTAAAGGTAAAACAAGTGGCGTCGGCGGACTTCCCGACGCGCTGGGGACACTTCCTGATTCACGGGTTTGCGACCAAGGCGTCCGCATCGGGCGACGACACCCGGACCGAAGAGGCGGTGGCGCTGGTGATGGGCGAAGTGCACTCCGGGTCGCCGCTGGTGCGCATCCACTCGCAATGTCTGACCGGCGACGTGTTTGGCTCGCTGCGCTGCGATTGCCGCCAGCAGCTTGAAATGGCGCTCTCGATGATCGCCCAACTGGGGGCGGGCGTCCTTATCTATGAGCAGCAGGAGGGCCGCGGCATTGGGCTGATGGCGAAACTGCAGGCCTATGCGCTCCAGGACAGCGGATTTGACACGGTGGAAGCGAACGAGCGCCTTGGTTTTAAGGCCGACCAGCGCGAGTTCCAGATGCCGGTCGCGATCCTGAAGGCGTTGGACATCAAGCGGGTGCGCTTGCTGTCGAATAATCCCGATAAAGTCGCTGCGCTCGAAAACGCCGGGATCCAAGTGACCGAGCGCGTGCCTTGCGAAGTCGCGCCCACGGAACATACCGAAGAATATTTAAGGACGAAGCAAGAGAAGCTGGGGCATTTGTTCAGCAGTCGCAGAGTTCAGCATTAGTTCCACGACCGCGTGATTGTTACTGCTGTCGATCCAAGCATCCTGATGGAGAGCCGGGCGTCCCCGCCCGGCTGGACCCTTCGGGTTCGCTCAGGGCAGGCTCGCGAGACGCCCGTCCCTCCACTATATGACTCATCTCGCGGTCACGGTAAAGGATCAGAATTAAAGCGCACGCAGCAACTGTTTTAGTTCATCCTGGTTCTTCACCGGCAGCCCGCGCATTGCGGCCCGCGCCAGCGCCACATAAACCTCGCGCGCTCCGGGATGCTTCTTCAGCACCGCCAGGTGTTTCGCCACCGTCTCCGCGTCTCCGCGAACCAGCGGGCCACTGAATGAGTCCGCCGGACCGAGGCGCGAATAGTTGGCCAAAGTCTGGCGGATGATAGGCAGGCTCTTATGGCGCGCATCCTGCCGCGTTAGTCCGGCGGCGCGGGCGGCTTCTTCTAGTGTCACCAGGAACGCTAGCAGCAGCGGCGAAGTCATCGTGGCCCACGCGTGGTATGCGGCTTTGCGCTTCGCGGGTAATGAGAAACTCTCTCCTCCCAACGCGCGGACGATTCGCCGTGCAACTCGCGCGGCCTCCTCATCGCCTTCGATGGCAAAAGGGACGCCCGTCATAGAAGGATGCCCTGAAGGATGCTCTGAAGGATGCGCTCCGGCAACGAAGGTCATCAGCGGATGCACCGACGCGACCGCGGCGCCGGCTTTGCGCAGAGGATCCAGTTCGCGGCTGGAGAGCGCTCCGCTGGAGTGCAGGGCGATGCGGGCTATACCTTTCTGCTGAAGCAGCGCGCGAGCAACCAGGTGATCCGACAAAACCCAAGCCGCGCGGCGAATCTCACGATCTGGAACGCAGAGCCACAGCAAGGTGGCGTCCAGCGCGGCGGAATGCGCGGTGACGGTTTGAGCGCCCACCTTCGCGGCCAGCGCGCGAGCGCGCTGGCGTGACCGCGGCGAGTCGCGCGCGACGATCTCGGTAATCGTGAAACCTGCGTTGTGCAGCGCTACGGCCAGAAAAGTCGCCAGGCTCCCGGCCCCGACGATGGCTATGGAGGGTTTTCCGGTCATTGTTTTCCTGGTCGTCTTTTCGGTGATGGGTTTTCGGCTCACCGGCGCAGCATACCTTAATATTGTTGTCATGGCGAAATCAGCAGGAACGAAATCAGAGCAAGCGCGCGTCCTCTCTTCCCGCATCCGTTTCCAGGGGCCGGTGTTCAGCGTCACGACTGATGAAGTGGAAGAGCCTGGAGGCGTGCGCGCCCGCCGCGATGTCATACGGCATTCCGGCTCCATCGTTGTTCTGGCCGTCGATGATCTGGCCCTCGATAACCCGGCGAAGGCGGCCCGCAAAGCCGAGCCACGCATCCTTCTCGAACGCCAGTATCGCCACGCCGCACAGTCGATGATGTGGGAGCTGCCCGCCGGGCGCATCGACGATGGCGAAACGTCGCTCACCGCCGCTAAGCGCGAGTTATTCGAAGAAACCGGCTACAGCGCCCGCCAGTGGAAGAGAATCCTGCATTTTTACGTGAGCCCCGGTTTCCTTGACGAAACCATGACCATCTACTTGGCCCGCGGTCTCCGGGCGGGCGAAGCCCAGCCCGAGCCGGACGAGAAGATCGCAACCAGGTTTTTCACTTTATCGGAGGCGAAACGGATGGCGCTCAATGGACGCATCCGCGACGCCAAGACCATCTCGGGGATCTTGTGGCTGGCTCAGACGGCGCGACCAGCGCGCTAGCCGGCTGCGAAAAACTAATTGGAGACGCAAAAAGCCGACCCCAGTCGCTAAAGCGCGAGCATTTCCGCGGTCATACCGGGCACAGCGGAGTGTTCTGCCAATACCGCCTTTTGAGGCGAGGCCGAGCTGCGCTCGGCTTGGGCGGGCGAGGCGCCCGCCCTACACGAGCGGCCCTTGCCCACGAACATTCTTGCCCACGAACATTGATGTGTGACGCTGAGCCTTGACAGCACCCCCGGTGAGCAGCACAATTCCTACACATTTTTTTGCGGGCCCTGAAATCGCGCCTTTTCGGGGAAATCTGCAAGAAAGAGGGGCGCACGTGGAACGTTTTAAAGGCACGGTCAAGTGGTTCAACAACGCCAAAGGATACGGCTTCCTCGGCCGAGACGATGGACCGGATGTATTCATTCACTACAGCTCAATCACCACCGAAGGCTACAAGAGCCTGCAGGAAGGCGACAAGGTGGAGTTTGAGATCGTCCAGGGACAGAAAGGGCCGCAAGCGGCCAATGTGACCAAGGTTCCCTGATTTGAGGCCGCTTGAGTCAGGCCGGTTTTGCGGATCAAAGCTGGATGTGCGCTCGACCCCCGGGCTGGCTGTGTCCTCCGGTCGCCGCGAGCACGCGACATCCCGCACCTCTTAGCTACGAAAAATTGACATGGCGATCCGGATTCCCTGTTCGCGGGGAACGGCGCGGGCAAAGTTTCCTTTCGTCGTGACCTGCACCGTCAGCGTGCAGGGTCTAGACAATGTACCATTTCTGATACATACTTAAGCCAGCGAGGCGGGATGGTCAAAGAACATGCGCCTGAAATACCTGTTCGCTTTTACCGGACTGAGGTGGGCAGCGAACCTGTGCTGGAATGGCTGCGTCGCCTCGACAGGGGAGACCGTCGCGTGATCGGACTGCACTTGATGCGGGTTCAATTCGGCTGGCCCATCGGAATGCCCCTGGTACGAGGCCTGAAGAACGGTCTGTGGGAAGTTCGCTCAACACTGCCGAGCCAGCGGATTGCACGACTGATTCTGTGCTTCCACCAGGGCACTCTGGTCGTGCTTCATGGCTTTATTAAGAAAACGCGCAAAACGCCGGTGGAGGATCTTGCGCTCGCGAAGCGACGGATGAAGGAGGTGACGGCATGAAAAAGAAAAACCCTCGTATTGGCTCATCGTTGGATGATTTCTTGAAGGAGGAAGGCATCCTTGAGGAAGCCCGCGCCACCGCGCTCAAAGAAGCGCTGGCTTGGCAAGTGCAGAAAGCGATGAAGAGGGCGAAGATCAACAAGGTGGAGATGGCGCGTCGCATGAACACGAGTCGCGCAGCGCTAGACCGGCTGCTTGATCCAGGCAACGCCTCGGTAACGCTGCAGACATTGTGCCGGGCTGCGCGGGCGATTGGGCGCGACCTGCGGATCGAACTGGTGTGAGGGAGATGGGTCAAGGCCCGTCTCTGCCCGCGGAAGAACTCCAAATGGACAACAAAGCCATCGCCGGAATTCTCTACGAGACTGCCGATCTGCTGGAGATCGACGGGCAGGACTCGTTTCGGGTGCGCTCTTATCGCAATGCTGCGCAGGCCATTGAAGCGCTGCCGCAACAAGTTGCCGACCTGATCCAGGAGCCGAAGAAGCTTCTCGAAATACAGGGCATCGGCAAGGGCATGCTGGCCAATCTGCAGATGCTTTTCAAAGATGGCCGCATCGAAGCGCACGCCGAACTCCTGAAAAAATACCGCCCCTCGATGCTCGAACTGCTCAAGATTCAGGGTCTGGGGCCGAAGACGATTGCGTTGATCTGGAGCGCCTACCAGGTCAGCGACCTCGAGGGCGTAGAGAAGTTGGCGCGCGAGGGCAAGATCCGCACGCTGCCGCGCATGGGTGAAAAACACGAACTGAAGCTGCTCAAGGCGATTGAAGATTATCGTCGCATCGCCGGACGATTCCTGCTCGACACCGCCGAAGAACTGGCCGAGAAACTGGTGGAGCATCTGCTGGCGGCTTCATTGGGCGATCTGGGCATCGAAAAAGTTACGCCCGCCGGATCGCTGCGCCGCGGACGCGAAACCGTCGGCGACCTCGACATCCTGGTTACGGGCAAGGCCTGCATTGAAGCAGAACCGCGGCAGAAGATCATCGAACACCTACTCCGCTTCCCCGGGCTGATGGACGTGATCGCGCAAGGAGAAAACAAGGTCAGCTTCCGGCACCGCAACGGCATGCAGGTGGACGTGCGCCTGCTGCCTCCGGAATCTTTTGGGGCGGCCATGCAATATTTCACCGGGTCGAAAGCGCACAACGTGGCCTTGCGCCAGCGCGCGCTGAAGATGGGCTTCACGCTCAACGAGTATAGCCTCGCTAGAGTCGAAGACGCGAAGCCGGTCGCGCGCAAGACCGAAGAAGAAATCTACGCCAAGCTCAAGCTCGACTTCATTCCTCCCGAACTGCGCGAGAATCTGGGAGAGATCGAAGCCGCCGCCGGACACACGCTGCCCGTGCTGATCCAACTATCCGACATCCGCGGCGACGTGCATATGCACACCGTCGAAACCGACGGCCGCAACACCATTGAAGAGATGGCCGAGGCGGCACGGGATCGCGGCTACGAGTACATGGCGATCACCGATCACTCGAAAAATCTCGCTTTCGCCAACGGCCTCACCGACGAACGCGCGCTGGCGCACATCGAAAGGATTCGCGCGGTCGAAAAGAAGATGAAGGGCATTCGCATTTTCTCGGGGATTGAAGTCGACATTCTGGGCGATGGCGCGCTTGATCTCTCCGACTCGGTGCTCGAGCAAATGGACATCGTCATCGCCAGCGTGCACTCGCAGTTCAACCAGGATCGCACCACCATGACCGAGCGACTGCTGAAGGCGATTGCCAATCCCAATACTTCGCTAATCGGGCATCCCACGGGACGCCTGCTGCTGCGCCGCGATGCCTACCAGTTCGATCTTGACGCCGTGCTCAAAGCGGCGGCTAAACACAAAGTAGCGATGGAACTGAACTCCTATCCCGACCGGCTCGACCTCAGCGACGTTCATCTGCGCTTGGCGAAAGAGCATGGCGTGAAAATTGTCATCAACACCGATTCCCACCACACCTCGCACATGGAGAAAATGCGCTACGGAATTCTGCAGGCGCGGCGGGCCTGGCTCAAGACGGAAGATGTGCTGAATACCCTACCTGTGGCGGAGTTTACCCGGGCCCTGAACCGTGGTTGGTAAGCGAGCAGGGGCAAGAAAGGGAAACAAATTACCCATAGTAGATGGTCGCTTGCCCAGAGATTTCAGTGCCGTTTCCTCCCGACGATAAACATCCATTAAAATCAAACAGTTAGACTGAGGTACTGGGGCGGGGTTGGACTCCGGTTTGCTGGATCAGGGTCTCGGGAGGGGTGTGCATCTTGGATGAGCGGCAACAACCTTTGGTGAGCGTCATCATTCCTGCATATCAGGCAGCGGAGCGTATACGGGAAGCGCTGGATTCCGTGTTCGCGCAGACGTATACGAACTTTGAGGTCGTGCTGGTGAATGACGGCTCGCCAGATACGGAGGCGCTGGAACACGCGATCCGGAGCTACGGCGCGAGGTTGATCTACATACGGCAGGAAAACCGGGGACCATCGGGGGCGCGCAACACGGCGATCCGCACGGCGCGAGGCAAGTACATCGCCTGCCTCGATAGCGACGACATCTATTTGCCCGAGCATCTGGCTCGTCTGGTTCCGCTGCTTGAGGAAGAGGCGCTGGATCTGGTTTACTGCGATTCCTACTTTGTAAGGGATGAAGTGCAAGTTGGCCGGTCTTTTGTGGGCCGGGCTTTCGAGCGGCAACCGCAGAGTCCACCGGTGACGTTCGAGAAACTGCTTACGGAACAATGCGCGGTGACGACTTCGGCCGTGGTGGCCTCGCGGCAAGCGATGATCGACGCCGGACTGTTCGACGAGCGCTATCGGCGCTCGGAAGACTTCGACCTCTGGGTGCGCATGTCCTTTCGCGGGGCGAAGATGGATCTTCTGCGGCAGGTGGGGATTGAACACCGGCTGCTCCCCGGCGGGCTCGCCGCCGACAGCTATCTCCTCAAGCAGGCGCAGATCGAGATCTACAAGAAGGTGCTGGCGACACTGCCGGTTTCAGCGAAGCAGAAAAGGTTGATCCAGGAACTGATTGCGCGGGTTGAGGGGCTCTGCCAAATGGATCTGGTGAAGCGCTACTTGCGGGACGGGCGATACCCTGAAGCACGTCTCGCGGCGGGCCAAGCGGCGGCACTGTTGCAAGACCGGAAGAGCCGACGAGTAGCGCTGGCGGTGCAGATTGCGCCTTGGGCAGCCCGCCGTTTTCTACGGTTGCAGGAGGCGCGGTTGGCGCGGAAAGGCAAGCAGAGAGCGGGTTCTAGCGGGAACTTGCCAGCTAAGGAGGGGACAGGTTCAACTATAATCTATAATCAAGAAGTTGGGAACAAAGCAAACTTGAAGTACTAGGACTCCCCCAACCGGCGCGGTGCCCCCGTATACAAGCCGCGTCTCCCCCGAAGATCCCCGGAGGTAGTCGATCAGAAACAGCGAGAGGTTCGACGTATGATGCAATGGCTGATCCGCGGGACGCGGCGGGCGCTGGGCTTGCACCACCCAGGACGCAATCTGGACGTTTTTCCAGACGATGTTTTTATCGTTTCTTACATAAAGTCGGGCAATACTTGGACGCGGTTTCTGATTGCCAACCTGGTGTATCCGGAAACCCCGGCGGATTTTTCCAACATCAATCGGCTGACGCCGGACCCGGAGGCGCTCTCGAAACGCGAATTAGCAAGAATGCCGCGGCCACGGGTCCTCAAGAGCCACCAGTATTTCGATCCACGCTATCCGCGAATCATCTACATCGTGCGGGATCCGAGGGATGTGCTGCTGTCGGGATACTACTTTCAACGCAAGCGCCGCCAGATCGACGACCAATATCCGTTTGAAAAATACGCAGCCCGGTTCATGGCAGGAGATTTCAACCCGTACGGCTCATGGGGAGACAATGTAGCATCCTGGCTGGTGACCCGGCACAACCACCCCGGGTTCCTTTTGTTGCGCTACGAGGACATGCTGGCCAATACCGCGCAGGAATTGGCTAGAGTGGCCGTTTTCCTGGGAATCGAACCAGATCCGGAGCGGATCGCAACCGCAGTACGCCGAAGCGATGCCAGCACCATGCGGAAGCTGGAGAAATCGCAGGCCCTGTTGTGGAGTTCGACCCGGGAGACGCGCCAGGACATTCCTTTTGTGCGGGCCGCCAAATCCGGAGGCTGGCGCACCGAGGTGCCGGAATCGTCCATTTTGCAACTGGAAGCGCAATGGGGACACCTGATGACTTATTTGGGATATGAGTTGCATTCTCCCACTCAAGAGACACATTCCGGTTCGCACCCTGTAAGCGCTCTACTGGGCGAGGCTTTTCGCTAGCTCAGAGCCGTTTCCGGTATGCTGATGGCGGATGATTCGCAAGATTCGTAATCTACTATGCGATGCGTTGGGGAGCAGCGGGAATGACGGAGCCGATTCGGCTGGCCATTCTGGGCTGCGGAGCCATCACTCGCAGCGAGCACATTCCGGCTGTCAGCGCACATCCCGGCGTGCAACTGATGGCGCTCGTGGATACCGACCTGCCACGGGCCAATGCACTGATCCGAAATCGCGGGCTGAGTTGTAGGGCAGTCGCGGATTATCGCGAGATGCTGGGACAGGTAGATGCGGTGGTTAACGCCCTGCCCAACCATCTGCATGTTTCCAGCAATATGGATTGCCTGCGGGCGGGTAGGCATGTGCTATGCGAGAAGCCGCTGGCAATTACAGCGGCGGAGGCGCGCTCCTGCACCGAATTTGCGGAAGAGAAGAAACTGGTGCTCGCCGTGGGCATGAACCGGCGCTTTTCCGCGAGCCATCCCCTGCTTAAGCTGATCATCGAAGAGGGCCTGATAGGTTCCATTCAAAACTACGACTTCCAATATGGCGGCGCGTTCGATTGGCGCAGCGCTTCGGGCTTCTATTTCGATCGCGCCAAAGCGGGCGGCGGGGCGCTGCTGGATTTCGGCGTCCACATGCTGGACAGCGTGATCGACTGGTTCGGGCCGGTAAGTGCGTTCGACTATCAGGACGACGATTGGGGTAGCGGCATCGAGGCCAATGTGTTTCTCGACCTGAAGCACGCGGGCCGCTTCGGCGAGATTCCCGGACATCTGCAGATAAGCCGCACCTTCGGGCTGAAGAATCGGCTGCTGGTGCGCGGCGCCGCTGCCAGCGCAGAGATTACCGTTAGCAATCCGGAGGTGGTGGTGATCCATCGCGTGATCGGGGGCGCTCCGGTGAGCCAGACGTTGCAATTGGAAGAATTTTCGGGTGGCAGTTCGTACTCGCGGCAGCTCGACGACTTCGTGCAAAGCATCACGAACCGCGGCAAGCCGGAGGTGGATGGCTGGCAGGCGGTCCGTGTACTGGAACTGGTTGAGAGTTGCTACGCGCACAAGCGGCGGATCGCGGAACCGTGGGCTGAGATCGGGGCGGGGAGCGAGACCTCGAGCGGAACTGGGCACAACGAGACTCGGACATGAACTGGCACAACGAGACGGTGTTCGTGACCGGCGCTACCGGATTCATCGGCGGACGGGTCTCGGAACGGATGATGCAGGCCGGCGTGAAAGTTCGCGCACTAGTACACGGATTGCATCGCGCGGCGCGGATTGCGCGCTTGCCGGTCGAACTCTGCACGGGGGACCTGCTGGAGCGCGAATCGCTGCGGGAAGCGCTGGGCGGGGCGAAGGTTGTGATCCACTGCGGGGTGGGTCCCGCGAGCAGCATCGTGCAGGGGACGGAAAACATGTTGGCGGTGGCACATGCAGGCGGGGTGAAGCGATTCATCCATGTCAGCACGGCGGCCATCTACGGGCTCACACCTCCTCCGGGATCGGAGAGCGAGGAGGCTCCGCTGCGCCGGACGGGCGATGCCTACTGCGACAACAAAGCGGCGGCGGAAAAAATTGTACTCAACTACGGCAAGCGCGGACTGCCGGTGGTGATCCTGCGGCCATCGATCGTGTGGGGGCCCTACTCGGCGTGGTCCACGCGGCTGATGGACGATCTGCGCGAAGGGCGCGTGGCCTTTATCGAAGGCGGGCGCGGCGCCTGTAATACGACCTACGTGGACAACCTGATTGACGCCATGGTCCTCGGAGTGGAAAACGACGGCGCGCTGAACCAGGCTTTCTTCATCACCGATGGCGAGCGGGTGAGCTGGGGAGATTTCATACGGGCGCACATGGCGCTGATGGAACCGAGGCCAGAAGTGGGGGAAATTTCGCGGGCGGAAATCGCGGCAAGCCGGGGTAGGAGTTCAGGACTGCTGCTGGGCTCGGTGAAGGCAGCGGCACGAGTGGCGCGCAGCAAGGAATTTCGCCAGATGCTGATGCAGATTCCGTTAACGGAAGCGGCGATGAAGAAGGCGTGGAACTGGGTCAGTACTCTGCCGCCGGAGAAGCGGGAACGGCTGCGGGCGCGCTTCGGCGTGCGACGCGCGGCGGCGAAGTCCGCCAATGCAAGATTCATTCCGGACGCGGTGACGGAAGCTACGCAGAGCGCGACGGTGTTCTTCAGCATCGAGAAAGCGCGAAAGGTGCTGGGCTACGAGCCGCGGGTACGGTTTTCCGAGGGGATGAAACTGGTTGAACAGTGGCTGCGCTATGCGGCATATCTTTAAGAGTAGAAGCTGGGCGAAGAGCAGGAACTGGGCGCGAAGAATTGGGCGCGAGGAACGGGAACGGACCGGAGCAGATGCGGAAGTACGAAAAAAAACAGATCCTGAAAAACGTTGGCTCAAGCTGGTCGGCGCTGGCCGTGAACGTGTTGGTCGGGATTTTTCTGTCGCCCTTCATACTGCACCGGCTGGGCGATGCCGCCTTCGGCGTCTGGGTCTTGATTTTCTCGGTCACGGGCTACTACGGACTGTTTGATTTAGGAATCCGTTCCTCGATCATTCGCTACGTCTCCAAGTACACTGCGACCGGCGAAAATGACAAGCTGGCATGCTTCGTCAATACCAGCCTGTTTACCTACACCATCATCGGTGTTGTAAGCATGGCCCTGACCACGGTGCTCAGTTTCTACGTGGGAGGACTGTTTCGTATTCCACCCGAGATGCACAACCAAGCGCATATTCTTCTGCTGCTGGTCGGGGCATCGGTCAGCGTGGGATTTCCGTTGGGCGTTTTCGGCGGCATGTTGGAAGGCTTGCAACGGTTTTACATTCTGAATTGGACGAGCATCGGATCGAGCCTGCTGCGGGCGGCGCTGATCGTGCATTTCTTGAATCGCGGCTATGGACTGATCACAGTTGCACTGATTACGGTTGGGCTGCCCCTCCTGTCTTCAATTCTGCGCGCCATCATCGTCTTCCGGTTTTGCCCCGTGCCGCTCGGCCTGCGCTACGTAGACAAAGAATCTTTCCGCAACATGGCCACCTATGGCGGAACGACGTTTCTTGTGATCGTGGCGGGACGGCTGCGCTTCCGCACCGACGAACTGGTGCTGGGCCGAATGATGTCCGCGGTGGCAATTACCTATTTTTCGATCGGCGCGCGGATCGTGGACTACGCCCAGGAATTCGTCTCGAGCCTGGCGCAGATTTTTGTCCCCATGTCGAGCCAATCGGAGGCGAAAAACGATCTGGACCGCTTGCGAAAAGTTTATATCGCGGGAAACCGTGTGTGCGCGCTGCTGATTCTGCCCATCACGGTAATCCTGATTCTGCTGGGGAAACACGTCATACGGATCTGGGTCGGCGCCCGCTACATTCCGCACAGTTATCCGGTGTTGGTGGTGCTGATCATTCCCTTTGCGCTCATGCTCATGCAGTCGGCTTCGGGACGCGTGCTTTTCGGCATGGGGAAACATCAATCCATGGCAAAAGTCACACTGCTTGAGGGGATCGCCAACTTGGTCCTCAGTATTGCGCTGGTTCCGCCGTTGGGGGTGGTGGGCGACGCGCTGGGCACGGCGGTTCCGCTGTGTTGCACGTTCCTCCTCTTCATGCCGCGCCATTTAGCGAAACAGATCGGCGTGCCAGTGAGCAGTTTCGTGCGCCAGGCGTATTCGTTGCCTTTTCTGCTGAACTTGCCACTGGTTGGAGTGGTCTGGCTGGCAAACAGGGTCTTTACTCCCAAGAACCTGGTCCAGTTGGTGATGGAAATTGGAGCGGCGTTTCTGATTTATGGCATGGGAGTGCTCTGGGCTTATAGAACTGGCCGTGTGTTTCAGGTCACGGAGCCCGGGGCCTTCGTCCAGCCAGGGGTCTCCCAGGTTGCCACGGAACCCGTGATCTCGGTGGAATACCAGGAGGAATCTTAGGAGTGAACGGGGGAGTGAACCACATAGATTCCAGTTTGAGGATGGAATAGTGCAATATTTTTCACTCAGATGCAGAATGTCGATCCACGTAAGAGTTCCCGTTTGGAGGACTCTTTATTCCAACGGTTTACGTGCTAGATCCGATCCCCCTAAGGAAGCGGAATTGCTGAGTTTACCTGCTAACATTGACTGCACATGAATGTCCCGAGTTATGGTGCCGCCTGAAAAGCGGCGACCCGCATCCTCAGCGGGCCAATGGAACGAAGATCGGGAGTTTGGTCCTTCGCCATTTCTGGACAAGGCACAAGTTTGAAGGACGCATACGGGAGGAATACTGCTTTGAACGCAATAACCAGTCATCTTATCGCCCCACACGGTGGAGAACTTGTTCAGCTGCAAGTGCCCGCCGCCCGCGCCGCGGAATTGAAAGCGCACTCGAAGGATTGGCCTTCATGGGATCTGACGGCCCGGCAGCTTTGTGATCTGGAACTGCTGATGAGCGGCGGCTTCTCTCCCCTTCGCGGATTCATGAACCGTGCCGATTACGAGGGCGTCTGCCACAACATGCGGCTCGGGAACGGCACGCTGTGGCCGATGCCGATCACGCTCGACGTGACTGAGGAATTCGCCAAGAAACTGACGGCGGGCAGCAGCAAGATTGCACTGCGCGATCCCGAAGGAGTGATGCTCGCCGTGCTCAGCGTGGAAGATGTCTGGCAGCCTGACCGCAAAGCCGAAGCGCAAGCGGTTTTCAATTCCACCAGCGCCGCGCATCCGGGCGCCGACTACGCCATCAACAAATCGAACCCGTGGTACGTGGGTGGAACGATTGAAGAATTACAGGCTCACGCACACTATGATTTCCGCTCGCTGCGCTTTACCCCTGCCGAACTGCGCGCCGAATTCAGTCGCCTGGGCTGGACCAAGGTCGTGGCATTCCAGACGCGCAATCCCATGCATCGCGCTCACGTGGAACTGACCATGCGCGCCGCCAAGCAAGTAGAGGCGAATCTGCTGATCCATCCTTCCGTCGGTATGACCAAGCCGGGCGACGTCGACTACTTCGTCCGCACCCGTTGCTACCAGTTGCTGCTCTCCAAGTACCCGCATGGCACGGTGAAGCTGTCAATGCTGCCGCTGGCCATGCGCTTGGGCGGACCGCGGGAAGCGATCTGGCACGGCTTGATTCGCAAGAACCACGGGTGCACGCATTTCATCGTCGGCCGCGATCATGCCGGTCCCGGAAAGGATACGGACGGCAAGCCCTTCTACGGTCCGTACGACGCCCAGGAGTTGTTCAAGAAGCATGAAGAGGAAATGGGCGTCAAAATGGTTCCGTTCCAGATGATGGTGTACCTGCAGAACGACGACCGTTACGTTCCGGCCGATGAAATACCACAGGGCGCCAAGGTGCTCGACATCTCGGGCACGGAATTGCGCCAGCGCCTCAACGAGGGACGCGACATACCGTCGTGGTTCACGTATCCCGAAGTCGTGCAGGAATTGCGCCGCAGCTATCCGCCGCGGCACAAGCAGGGCGTCACCATTTTCTTCACCGGGCTTTCGGGATCGGGCAAATCGACGATCGCCAACGCTCTGATCACCAAGTTTCTCGAGACGGGCGGACGTCCGGTCACGCTGCTCGATGGCGATCTGGTGCGCAAGAACCTGTCGAGCGAACTCGGATTCTCCAAGGAGCATCGCGACATCAACATCCGCCGCATCGGCTATGTCGCCTCCGAGATCACCAAGAACGGCGGCATTGCCATTTGCGCTCCGATTGCGCCTTATGAAGCGACGCGTAAAGCGGTGCGGCAGATGATTGAACCGTTCGGCGGGTTTGTATTGGTGCACGCAGCCACCTCGCTCGAAGTGTGTGAACAACGCGACCGCAAGGGCCTGTACGCCAAGGCTCGCGCCGGCATCGTCAAGGAATTTACTGGCATCTCGGATCCGTACGAGGCGCCCACCGATGCCGAAGTCGTGATTGACACCGTCAAGCTGAGCCCCGAGGAAGCGGCGCAGACCATCCTTCTGCACCTTGAGCGCGAAGGCTTTGTCGGCGCCAACGGCGGTTAGAGGCAGTTCCCAGTTCCCAGTTCTCAGTTTCTTAATCGGTTTAGATTACTGAGAACCGGAAACTGAGAACTACGAAAGCGCTAATGATGTCAATAAAATCGATTATTACAATGGACTTTATGGGATAATGTGCTCTGAAAACGCCTCTCAGTGCGGGTTCTCAGCGTTCTCAGTTTCTTAACTGATTGCTTTACCGAGAACTGAGAAGCGGGAAATGAGAACTCATCGAAAGACAGCATGGAACTCTTGCTGCTAAAAGTGCTGATCGGTTTCATCGTTGGAACGCTGATCGGGTTGACGGGTCTGGGCGGCGGGGTATTGCTGCTGCCCATGCTCATCTTCGGCCTGCGCGTGCCCGCCATCATTGCCGTCGGTTCGGACGCGCTGTTCAACTTCTTCACCAAGATTCCCGCCAGCCTCATGCACTTGCGCAAAGGCACGGTACGGAAAAAAGTCGTTCTGGCGATGGCGGTCGGCAGCATTCCCGGCTCTTACCTCGGCGTGACTTTTCTGGTGCATCTGCGCCACGTCTATGGCAGCGGCGTCAACGACTTCATCAAGTCCGCCGTGGGACTGCTGCTGGTGTTGATTCCCATGCTGCTTCTTTTCCAGGGGCGGATCGAAGAACATCTCGCCAAGCGGCAGCCCACCATGAAATCGTTTGCCGGCATGAGTGTCATCGGCTTAGTCGGCGGATTCCTGGTCGGCATCACTTCGGTGGGGTCGGGCAGCATCATCATGATGTTGCTTCTTTTGTTTTATTCGTTCGTGCCCAAAGTCATGGTTGGCACCGACATAGCCCATGCCGTGATTCTGACCGGTGTCGCCAGCCTGCTGCACTGGCGGGCGGGCAACGTCGATCCCCATTTGGTCGGTTCCCTGCTGATCGGCTCCGTCCCCGGCGGTATGCTCGGCTCGCATCTGAGCACGCGGGTTCCGGTGCTGTGGCTGCGGCGAATCCTGTGCACGGTTTTACTGATGACGGGAGCCAGGATGTTGTGGGCTTGAAAGAACAGGTCTCAGGTGTCAGGTCTTAGGTCTCAGACCGAGCACGAGCTTGGAACTAAAACCTGAGACCTGACAACTGAAACCTGAGACCTTGATTACGGAGTAATAGTGACCTCATACTCATCCGCCGAAACTCTGGAACGCATTCACGCCGCGCTCGAAGCGGCGCGGGCCGTGCTCAACCGCTTCACTCCCGGCGCCGTTCAAGCCGAATACAAAGTTGGGCACGATCCTGTCACCGAGGCCGACCGCGCCGTTGACTCCGTTCTGCACAAAACCCTTCTCCGGGCGGGCGAAGGGTGGCTCTCAGAAGAGACCGTGGACGACTTCACTCGGCTCGACAAACAGCGGGTCTGGGTGGTCGATCCGCTCGACGGCACCCGCGAGTTTGTGCAAGGCATTCCCGAGTTCTGCGTTTCGATCGCCATGGTGGAGAATGGAGTTCCCGTCGCAGGCGGCATCTGCAATCCGGCAACCGACGAGCTCATTCTCGGATCGCGCGAAACCGGCGTGACCTATAACGGCAAGCCCGCACAAGCGAGCCAGCGCAAAGACCTGCGCGGCGCGCTCGTGCTCGCCAGCCGCAGCGAAGTGAGGCGCGGCGAGTGGAAGCAGTTCGAGTCCTCTGAGTTCAACATTCGTCCCATGGGATCGGTTGCCTACAAGCTCGGATTGGTCGCCGCCGGCCGCGCCGATCTTACTTTCACGCTGGTTCCAAAACACGAGTGGGACGTTGCCGCCGGGGCGGCGCTGGTCGGAAGCGCCGGAGGCTGGGTGCTGAAGCTCGACAATTCTCCACTGCGCTGCAACCAGAAAAATCCTCTGATCTCCGGCCTATTGGCGGGGAGCCCGTTTCTCCGCGAACCGCTGCACGCCCTGCTCGACCGGCACGCGCAGACGATGGGCGACAAGAAATCGTAACTGCTTCTTATGAATTGTCATCCTGAGCGCTCAGGATGACAAGGTTTTTCAAAAAGCATATGGCTACGTCGCGCATTGTCTTCCTGATGTACCACGAGTTGGAGCTGGCTGGCCGCAAGTTGTGCCGGTCCGAGCCGGGCTATGTGCGCTACATTCTGCCGCTCGAAACTTTCCGCGGCCAGATGGCGTGGATGAAAAAATTCGGCTGGAGCGGCCTGAACGTCGCCGAAGCTCTCCGCTATCCTGCCCAGCCGAGTGTTTGTATCACCTTTGACGATGGCTCGGAGACCGACCTTATCGCCGCTGCGCCCATACTCCGCGAGTTCGGCTTCAACGCAACCTTCTACCTCACTGCTGGATTCCTGGGCACGCCCGGTTATCTCAATTTCAGCCAGGTGCGCGATCTTGACGCGCAGGGTTTCCAGATCGGCTGCCATTCGATGACGCACCCTTATCTCTCCGATCTGCCTGAACCAGAACTGAAACGCGAAGTCGTGGAGGCGAAGCTCCAGATCGAACAAATTGTCGGACACCCAATCGAACACTTCTCCTGTCCCGGAGGACGCTATGATCGGCGCACGCTCGAGATGGCGCGCCACGCCGGATTCCGAACTGTTGCCAACAGCCAGTTTCATGCGAACTCCTCCAGCACCAACCCCTACGAGCTCGGCCGTGTAGCCATGCTGCGCGATCTCACGATCGAGGAGTTCGGCGCGACCTGCCACGGGCGCGGGTTGTGGAAGAAGCGCCTTCAGTATCAGGGCCGCCGCAGCGTGCAGCGCGTGCTCGGAGACCGCGCCTACGACCACCTGCGCGCAGTCTTGCTCGGGGAATCCCGCCAGTAACCATTATTGTTGGGTACTACAGTTTTTCCCCGCCTTCAGCCTCGTTTTCCAGGCCCTGCTGCCGCGATCTGCCCAGATCCCTCTGCGCCCAAACCGTCCGTCCCGCACACGTTTGCATCTAGTTTGCACCAAACACACCGATGGACACTAGCGCAATGCGAATCTGTACATGCCGCGTCACGGTTACTAAAGCGTTTTCAATGAACCTCTGGCATCTCGGAGCCCATGACCCATGCCGATAGATTCAGCATGAGGACTCATACCGACTGTCCCCATTCTTAAGGTCGAGGGCTCGCAATGTTTGAAACCGCAGTTGCTTTTCGAAACCGTCATTACTCTCATCCCAGATTTTCCCGAGCGCTCGCACAGCGCCTGAGCGTTTTGACATTCCTGCTGACGGTCGCGCTGACGACCACCTCCTTTGCCGGTAGCAATTACGATGGTCCCGCGGAACTGCCGAGAGTGACCGTTCCCAGTGCGATGGCCGACACGCCCGCGCCGGGATCCATCATCACCGTCAACGCCGGCGGAAATCTGCAATCGGCTTTGGACAACGCTCGCTGCGGCGACGTGGTCGAACTTCAGGCGGGCGCAACCTTTACCGGCATGTTCGTCGTGCCGGCCAAGAACTGCGACATCAACCATTGGATCTGGGTCCGCACCAGTGCTCCGAACAGCGCTTTGCCGGCAGAAGGGCAGCGCGCCACGCCTTGCTATGCCGGGGTCGCTTCTCTCGCGGGACGCCCGCAATATAGCTGCGCCAATCCCCAGAACGTGATGGCGAAAGTGCAGATGCATACCGGCGGCGATGGCCCGTTCCAGCTCGCCACCGGCGCTAACTATTACCGCTTCATCGGTCTGGAGGTTACTCGTCCCGCCGGAACCCCAGGGACCGCGCGGCTGATGTTTGTCAAAGGCACGGCGGATCACCTCGTGGTCGATCGCTCATGGCTGCACGGAGCGCCTCAGGATGAAACTCACGACGGGGTAAACCTGAACGGCATGACCAACGTGGCAATCGTGGATTCCTACTTCAGCGATTTCCATTGCATCTCCAAGACTGGGGCTTGTATCGATTCTCATGCGGTTGCCGGAGGCACCAGCAGCACCCAGGATGGTCCCTTCAAGATCGAGGACAATTTCCTGGAAGCCGCGGGCGAGGCCGTCATGTTCGGCGGCGGAGCGGCCACCTTGACCCCCAGCGACATCGAAATCCTGAACAATCACTTCTGGAAGCCGTGGCAGTGGATGAAAGGCAACCCGAACTTCATCGGCGGAGCGGACGGCAATCCCTTCGTCGTCAAGAATCACCTGGAACTGAAGAATGCGGTTCGCGTGCTGGTCCAGGCGAATCTCATGGAGAACACATGGGGAGGCTTCAGCCAAACCGGTGACGGCATTCTGCTCACCCCCAAAAACCAACACACGCCGAGCGGTGCTAACGTTTGCCCGCTATGCCAGGTGACCGACGTCACGATCTGCTATGTACGCGTCTCGCATGGCGGGGGCGGAATTCAGATGGCAACAGTCCTTTCCGGGGACGGCACAGATGGAGCCCCCGCGCTGGCGGGTACTCGCTGGAGTATCCACGACGTGGTTCTCGACGACCTCAGCACCAAGTACGTGGGGGGCGGCACCGCGTTCGAGATCATGAACGGGTGGCCGAAGAACGCGCTCAACACCGTCACCATCAATCACATCACTGGTTTCCCGGATCCCACCAGCCACATGATGATCATAGGGAACTTGGCCAAGAATGCGCCGATGTATGGATTGGTCTTCACCAACAACCTGATAATCACCGGCAGATACCCAGTGTGGAACACGGGAGGTCAAACCAGCTGCGCTTTTAAAGACGTGCCGATCACCAGCATCGCCAATTGTTTCGCCACCCATACATTCGGCAACAACGGCCTGATTGCGCCTCCTCCAGAGTTTCCGCCATCGACTTGGCCAGCGAACAACATGTTCCCGCAAACCATCGACGATGTCGGGTTCGTCGAGTACAACAACGGTAATGGCGGGAACTACGAGCTTCAAACGAACAGCCCTTACAAGAACAAGGGCACGGATGGCAAGGATCTCGGGGCCGACATCGTTGGGCTCAACGCCGCGCTGGCTAACGTCGAATAAGTTACAGCCTCGACGGACTTTCAGCTTCCACGCAATCGGGTCCGCGGTTCGCCGCGGACCCTCTCTTTTTTGGCTGCCATCACGACCTGCCAGGAACTTCGAATCGATCCGGCCCGTGCTATCATCCAGTGATTCCAGTACACTGTGGACGAAGGGCGTCTCCACGGTGATTACAGGTGCATGCGCGGGGCGTGCGGCGGATAACAGGAGAAACTGAAACATGGCGCCGCTTCCTTTGCGATCCTCTCGCTCTGTTCCCGAGGTAAAAAGCTCGCCGCCGAAAAAGTCTCACTTCTTCTGTCTGGTTTCCGCTTTTGTCGTCTGGTCAACGCTGTCGGCGCTGGCGGCTGCACCTCCCACTGGTGAAAATGCCTATTGCGGTAAGGGCAATGTCGCGCAGTTTGGCGCCAAGGACGGCGTCGCCGAACTTCCCAAAGCCTGTTACTACACCGCGCTCGACGGAACGCCGTCGCCTGGGAAACAGATTCGCGTCGCCGCCAATTCCGATCTGGCCGCCGCCATGGACGGCGCTAAGTGCGGAGACACGCTGCTGCTGCCCGCCGGGGTTTCGTTCAACGTAAACGAGCTGCCCTCGAAAAAATGCGACGACCAGCACTACATCACGGTGCGCACCGACACGCCCGACTCCAAGCTCCCCCCAGAAGGCACGCGCATTTCTCCGGCATGGGCTGGAGTCGCGAGCCTCCCCGGACGCCCGCCCTTTGCCCAGCCCTCCAATGGGACGGCCAAGCTGCTCGCGACCCTGGTAGTGCGGCGTGCTTCGGGCGCGATCGTGGGAGATCACGTCCGCTTCATTGGAATCGAGTGGACTACGCCTCCCGACGCCGACATCGGCCGAATCGTCACCGCCGAACACTCCGACCACATCATCTTTGATCGCAACTGGGTCCACCCCGCCGATGGCCGCGAAGTTGGTCACGGCATTGGAATCATCCACGGCTCGCGCATGATTGCCGTCATCAACTCTTACATTAGCGGCCTGAATTGCATCGCGCGCACCGGAAAATGCACCGATGCGACCGCCGTCGGCGGCGGCAGCGGCGACGATCCCATCTCCGTCCTTAAGATTTACAACAACTTCCTCGAATCCGCAGGAGAGAACATTCTGTTCGGCGGCAGCGCCGCTAAGCAGGTTCCAACCGACATCGAGATCCGCCGCAATCATCTGTTCCGACCCATGCTCTGGAAGGAGGGCCAACCCGGCTACACGCCAACCGCTTCGGGGGACCCTTACATCGTCAAAAACAACTGTGAGTTCAAGAATGCGATCCGCGTTTTGTTCGAGGCCAATCTGCTGGAGAACACCTGGGGCGGTTTCAGCCAGACCGGATATTCCGTCCTGATCACCCCCAAGAACCAGTCCAGCGAGTGCCCGATTTGCCGCGTCAACGATGTCACCATTCGCTTTGACCGGATACGAAATGTTGCCGGAGTTTTGCAGATTGCCAACGCGCTCGCGAAGACCGGCGCTGCTGCCGCCGACGGCGGACGCTACAGCATTCACGATATCTTCGCCGACGACCTGCACGACAAGGATTACAAGGGCGGCGGCTCCTTCTTGATTCTGATCTCCGCGCAACCACCGGTGCATGACATCCAGATTGATCACGTAACCGCGTTTGTCAGCGGCGTTTTGCTCTCGATCCTGAACTCCGGAGCGAAGCTGACGAACTTCACGCTGACCAACAGCGTGTTTGCCGTTGGAGATCGGCGGCCGCCAGTGGCCTCGGCGGGCGGAGGGCCGGAAAGTTGCGCATCGAAGAACCAGGGGCTGGGCTCGGAAGCCGTGCTGCAAGCCTGCTTTGACCCCTATAAATTCGATAGGAATTTGATCATCAGCGGGCGCGGATCCTTTCCCAAAGGAAACGTCGTCGTCGGTTCCCCTCAAGCGGCCGGCATCCGCGACCTCAAGAACGCCATCGCCAAAGATCCAAGGCTCTGCCACGCGAAAGGGCCGGGCTGTGCAAAGGCTTCTCCCGGAGCAGGCGCTGCTTCCGATGGGGGTGATTTGGGGGCGGACATTGACGCGGTTGAAGCGGCCATTGCGGGAGTGGAATAGAAATCGTGAAATAGAAATTCAGGTCGGAGCCCGAATCCAAGCCTCCGGTGACCTCGGTAACCCGTGGTTTGACAAGGGTTTCAAACGGTCCATGCCACCCTGCGTGATAAGATTTTCACGGTGACTACGCGCAACCTGAGCGATCGCCAGCATGCTCCCGTCTTAGTGATGGGCTGTCACCGCTCTGGGACGAACCTGCTGTACGACATGTTGTTATCCTCCGGCGGATTTGCCATCTACCGCGGTTTTCTGCCGATTTACAAAATTCTGATTCCCCGCTTCGGCTCGATGGAGAGGCGCGAGAATCGCGAAAAGATTCTCGAGACCTGGCTCCGCAGCAAGGGTTTCCGGCGCAGCGGGCTCGATGCCGGGCAGTTGTCGGCGCGCATTTTGAATGAATGCCGCAGTGGAGGAGACTTCATTCGCGTCGTCATGGACTCAGTCGCCCGGAGCCAGCAAGTGCAACGATGGGCGGTGTACGATCCCGATAATGTGCTGCACGTCGAGCGCGTAAAGCGCGACATACCCGACGCGCTGTTTGTGCACATCATCCGCGATGGGCGCGACATTGCGCTCTCGCTCAAGAAAATGGGTGGTTTCACTCCTCTGCCCTGGGACCGTGGCCAGACGAACAGCCTGGTGGCGACTGCGCTGTATTGGGAGTGGATGGTTCACAAAGGCCGCGCCCATGGCCGCAAGTTCCCGGCCGACTACATCGAGGTCCGCTACGAGGACCTGATCACGAACCCGCGCGAAACGCTCGGTAAACTCGGCGGCTTCCTCGATCACGATCTGGACTACGATCGGATTCAGCGCACCGGCCTGGGCCGCCTGTCGAAAACGAATTCTTCGTTTCGCGAAGAAGGCGCCAAAGAAAAAATCAACCCGATGGGCCGCTGGAAAGAGCGCCTGACGCACGACGAAGTTGCCGCCATCGAAGCGACCGTGGGCGAGTGCCTCGAGGAAAATGGCTACGAACTGTCGCTGCCCGCCGCCGAGCGCCGCCGCGGCTTGCGGGAATCGTGGATGCGCGGAATGTACCCCGCCTTTCTCGGCAGCAAGCTGTGGCTGAAGTTGCATACGCCCCTCGGCCGGCTCGCCAACATGTCTGCACTTGAACTCGAAGAAGAGCCAGTGCAGGTGGCCGAGTCGGTCCGGTCCTGAGGATCGTCATGGATCCGGCAACTAGAGTCCCGGCAACCGGAGTCGCATCTCGAGTGATGGAACAAGCCAAAGCCATCGTCGACAATCAGCCTGCAGGTCAGGCGGCAGCGCCGGGCGCGCGGGACGCTCGTGGCGTTCGCGGCGTTCGTTCGAAGGCTCCGGTGTTTGTGCTGGGTTGCGGGCGCTCCGGAACCAAGTTCCTCTACCACACCCTGCTTTCCGCCGGAGGGTTCGCCGTCTATTACGCGGAGAGTAACGCGTTCAACCTGCTTGGCCTGCGCTTCGGCAACCTCGCCAGCCGCCGCAACCGCCGTCAACTGCTCGACGCCTACTTCACCAGCAAGCTGTTTCATCGCACCGGACTCGATCCCAAAGAAATCGAAGAGCGCGTGATGGAAGATTGCCGCAATGCCGGCGACTTCCTGCGCATCGTGATGGAAGCCATCGCCCGCAAGCAAGGCGTCGATCGCTGGGCCGAATGCACGCCGCTGCACTTGCTCTATCTTCCGCTGATCAAGAAATTGATGCCCGATGCACTTGTCGTCCACATTATTCGCGACGGCCGCGACGTCACCGCCTCCCTGTACCGCATCGGCTGGATACGTCCGCTGCCTTGGGACCGCGCCCGCGCGTTCGTCGTGCCGGCGATTTATTGGCGATGGGTCGTGAGCAAGGGCCGGCGCTACGGTCGGGCGCTGGGCGCGGATTACATGGAAGTTCATTACGAGGATCTGGTGCAGAATCCACGCGCCACGCTGGCGCGCATTGGCAAGTTCATTGAACACGATCTGGACTATGACCGCATTCAGCGGGTTGCGCTGGGATCGGTACACAATCCAAATTCTTCGTTTCGCGGCGACGGCAAGGAGACTGAAGCGAACACCATCGGCCGTTGGAAACGCATCTTCACTCCGCCGCAAGTTCGCGACGTGGAACGCAGCATCGGCAATTTGCTTGTCGATACGGGATACCCACTCGAAACTCCGCCAGCGGAGCGGCGTTCGCCGTGGTCTGTGCGTTTCATGAATTTTCTGTATCCGTTGTATTTCGACTTCAAAATTTGGCTGAAATCGTATACTCCGCTCGCCCGCATCGCCGACAAGGGACGCATGGGCATTGCCGAGCCGGATGTCAAACCGGGTGCGAAGTCCGAGGCGAAGTAGGTTTCGTCCCACCACGAATGCGCTCTAACAGCTGGTGGTGCAAGTACGGTTCGTATCAGGACATGCCTTCAGGCATGCCGAAAGTGCTGCGTGATGAGAGCGCCTTCAGGCGCTGAGACCGGTGATTTGATTTCTAACTGGATGTCCGATTTGACCCCCAATCCGACGCCCGGCGGGCAAAATCCGCCAGACCTGCGGGCCGAAATCGATGCGCTGATCGCCCGAGGTACTTTCGATATTGCCGGGAGACGTCTGGCCGAACTTTGGCGGCGCGATCCCACGTCGGGTACGGCGAGCTTCGTGATTTCGCGCTTCGACGAGTTGCGCGACAAACTCGCTCTTACAAAATTCAAGTTGGCGATTCTGCGCTCGTTCACGGTCGAGCCCATCGTGCCGCTGCTGCGGGCAGAAGCTTTCGGGTACGGTATCGATCTGGAAGTTCACGTCGGCGATTTCAACACCTACGTGCAGGAGATTCTCGACGGGCAGAGTTCGCTCTACCGCTTCGCGCCGCACGCGGTCGTGCTGGCGGTGCGCACCGACCAAGCCGCACCCGAGCTGTGGCGTGACTTCGCCGATCTGGCACCGGAAGCGGCGCAGCAAGCGGCCGAGCGCGTGGTTCGCGGCTATGAACAGTGGATCGGCGCGTTTCGAAAGCAGAGTCAGGCGGCACTAATCATTCATTCCCTCGAGCGCCCGTCGTCTCCAAGTCTCGGAATTCTCGACAGCCAATCCGACGCGGGCCAGTCCGGACTTATCCGGCAGATCAATCGTGAACTGCGGCGCATCGCAGAAGGATTCCGCGGAGCGTACACGCTCGACTACGACGCGCTGGTGGCGCGCCATGGCAGCGAGCATTGGCAGGACGAGCGCAAGTGGCTGACGGCGCGGCTTCCCATCGCCGCCGGTTGTCTTCTTCAGATGGCGCGCGAGTGGATGCGTTTTATCGTGCCGTTAAGCGGCCGCACCGCCAAAGTTCTGGTCGTCGACCTCGACAACACGCTCTGGGGCGGCGTCATCGGCGAAGACGGAATGGCGGGCATTAAAGTTGGCCCTGAATATCCGGGAGCGGCGTATCAGGCCTTGCACCGTGCGCTGCTCGATATGTCGCGAAAGGGAATTTTGCTCGCCGTGTGCAGCAAAAACAATTTCGACGATGCCATGGAAGCGCTGGAGAAGCATCCCGGAATGCTGGTGCGCGCGAAGCATTTCGCGGCGCTGCGTATCAACTGGACCGACAAGGCACAAAATCTCCGCGAGATCGCGCAGGAACTTAACGTCGGCAGCGATGCGCTCGCCTTCCTCGACGACAATCCGTTTGAGCGCGAGCAGGTTCGCGCCGCGCTTCCGGAAGTTACGGTTATCGATTTGCCGAAGAATCCGCTGGAGTATGCGTCTGCCGTCCGGAATTGTGCTGCATTCGAGCGCCTGACCCTTTCGGTGGAAGACCGGCAGCGCACCGAGATGTATGGCGCACAAAAGCAGCGAGCCGGCGCCGAGCAGAGCTTTCAATCGAAGGAAGATTTCTTTCGCTTCCTCGAGCAGGAGGCCGAACTGGAACCCGTGTCGGACCTAACGCTGGCGCGGGTCGCGCAACTGACGCAGAAAACCAACCAGTTCAACTTGACCACACGGCGTTACAGCGAACCACAGATCGCGGAGATGGCTAAAAAACCGGAGTGGCACATATTTTCGATCCGGGTGCGCGATCGTTTCGGCGACCACGGGCTGGTCGGAGTCGCGATCGCGCACGACGAAAGCGAGCAGTGCGAAGTCGATACCTTCCTGCTCAGCTGCCGTGTCATCGGAAGAACGGTCGAAACCGCGCTGCTCGCACATCTGGCCGAGAGCGCCGCCCAGCGCGGCCGCAAGCGGCTGGTGGGCTGGTTTCTGCCGACGAAGAAAAACGCTCCCGCGCGCGATTTCTACTCGCAACATGGCTTCGAGCGGCAAGAGACAAACGGCGCGGGCTCGCTGTGGACGCTCGATCTGAAGACTTCCGCGCTGCGCTGCCCCGATTGGATTAAGCTGAAGGTGACTGCGGAAATTGCAGCCGAGGGAAAAAATTAACAGCATATTGGGTGATTGGGTAATGGGCACAAGAACGAAGATGACATTTTCGTGGATCGTTGCGGCGTTGCTGTTGCTTGCTTCAGGCTGGTCTTTGAACCTCGCTATGTACAACTGGTTTGCAGCCGATTTCCACAATGAGTACAGTCATGCTTATGCCTCACGGGGAAACGTGTTTTTCTTGTTCGCCGCTCGCTTTTTGCGGAGCGTTCGTAGGAGTGGTAGTTGCGATTTTTCGGCGACGTAGGAAACGACGGTCGGCGAAGACTTAACTGATCCAAATGACAGAGGACGAACGGGAGGAAGGAATTGACGGCCAGTACGTTTGAGCAGGTGCGCAACGTCGCCAGTGACATTTTCGGAATTCCAGCCGACAAAATCACGGCGGAATCTTCGCCGGAAACCATCGAAAATTGGGATTCCATGCAGCATCTGAATCTGGTTCTCGCCATCGAAGAACAGTTTGGAGTGCAGTTCGATCCCGAAGATATCGAACAGATGAAAAACATCGGCGCGGTCGCGACGCTGGTCGAGAAGCTGCAGTCGGCCGCGCGATAATACTTTTGAGTTGTCATCCTGAGCGAAGCGAAGGACCTATGCATCTCGCTCGCGGCATTCAAATACATAGGTCCTTCGCTCCGCTCAGGATGAGAAGGTATGGGGACCCTCACACCATCCATTCATGGCCATCGTCATCCAGCCCTATCGTCCCGAGCACGAGGTCGCGGTTGCCGAGTTCAATCAGCGCCTTCGGCTAGCGGGCGAGGACGAGAACATGGTGTTCTATCGCTCGGCACAGCCGCGCTGGCTGGCGCGTACGGCGGAGTCCCTCATTTACAACGAATTTTTTGTCGCCGTTGATGACGGAATCGTGCGCGGCGGCTACGCGCTCAAGACCCAGGACTTCTTTTTTCCCGACGGACAGATTCGCTCCATCGGCTACTATCACCATCCATTATCCGAGGGCATCGTCAATAAGGCTCACGCCATCGTGGGCACGCTGCTGCTGCGCGACGCGATGCAGCGCGCGCCGTTTCTCTATTGTCTCGGCATGGGCGGATACGACCATCCATTGCCGCAGATGCTGGTTCGTCTGGGCTGGGCGCATTGCCTGATGCCGTTTTTTTTTCGCATCGTGAATCCCTCGCGCTTTCTGCGAAATATGCAGACCCTGCGCTCGACGCCATTGCGGAAGTTTCTGCTGGACCTCGCAGCCTACAGCGGCGCTGGATGGGCCGGCTCGAAGCTGTTCCAGGGGTATCGCGCTTTGGTTGCGCCCCGGCCGCTCGCAGCGGAGTGCTGCGAAGTCGCGAGCTTCGATACCGTGGACGTCGCCGAGAGCTTGCAATTTCTGTGGGAGCAGGCACGGCAGACGTGCTCTTTCGCGGCGGTACGGAATGCCGAGGCTTTGCGCACTTTGTATCCTGCGGAGCAAACGCATCTCACGCGCCTGGTCGTGAAGCGCAACGGCTCCGCGATTGGATGGGCCGTGGTCGGCGAGCGCCGCAAGGACGCGAAATACGGCAGCATGCGCGTTGCGTCGGTCGTCGACGGCTTCGCGCTTCCGGGAGAATTATTTTTGGTGGTGCGATGCGCCACGCAAACACTGGAACGGCAGGGCTTCGACCTGATCCTCAGCAACCAGAGTCACCAGGCATGGGGCGCGGCGTTCAAGGCGGCGGGCTATCTGCCGGGACCGTCAAATTTTATTTTTGCCGCTTCGAAAAAGCTGACAGAACTGCTAGCTCCGTTTGAGGAAGTGCGTCCGCGAATGCATTTGACGCGGGCGGATGGAGATGGGCTGCCGGGGAATTTCTAGAGCGGCTGTCAGCTCTCAGTTACAAGCCCACCTTCACTGGGTCGCGTGGGTTATTTCTGGAGCTGAGTTTTCCGTTTCGGTGGAGAGCTTGTAGCCGAGTTGTTTCATGATTGGGCCCCAGTTGGCTTCCATGTAGGTGACGGTTTTTTCTGGAAGGACGGCTCGCCATCCGCCGGACGAGGCTTTGCGAACGAAGGGCTTATCGGAGCGGGTGTGGAATGTGGCTACCCATTTCTTGCCCTGCGTCTCTTCCATCTTGCGCATGTTGGCGGCGGAACTGCGTTCGATGGCGTGGTTGATGCGCTCCGGGTCGGGATTGAGACCCATGAAACGGGCTACGCGTGCTAACTCGTGCTGCTGATTCGCCTGCAGATCTTCATAGCGCATGAGGAGGAAGCTATCGTGTCCCTGGCGCGTCGCCAGCCAACTGTTGACATGGTCGGCCCAGGAACCGATACGGCGCCAGAAGTTGCCGTCCATCCAGCGGGGCACGAATTCTTCAATGGGACAGTCTTCGGAAATCGAACGCAGCTTCATCTCCCAGTGATAGTTGGAAATGGCCACATCGCGCGGGTCGCGCACGATGTAGATGACACGGCGGTAGCGAGCGTCGAAGCACTCGTGGCTTTTGAGCACGCGCGGGCGGGGACGGCGGCGCAAGACCCAGTCGGCGGTCTTGTACATGTCCGGAACCAGGCGCTCCACGTTGAGGAAGGTGACGGGCTCATTCGGGTTGACGAAATTGCCGACCAGAAAGCGCGTCCAGGTGTTGCCGGAACGCGGATAGGAGGTGAGAAAAACGTCGTCGTCGAAAATGGTGATTTCGCGCTCGAGCAGCGTGCGGCGAAACAGCACGTCATGAACCCGCGATAGATGCCGGAATGCCCGGCGAACGAGTAACGCCATGGGTGCTTCCCCAGCCCCTAAGGGGCATTTGATTTCGTATTGACGGCATCGCTAAAGCGATGCCCTGATACGGGCTCAAACTTTCAGCTACCTTATACGAACCCGAACTTTTAGCTACCTGCTAGATTCTTTACGTCACGCTGTGTCTTATACCTTACTCTTCGGCCGGGCTGCGGTCGGCGACGGAACGGTTGCCTTGCAGCCATCCGAGAAATTTTTGCTTGCGCGCAAACATGGTGCGAGCCTCGTTGCGCAGCGCGCCAACAATCTGATAACGAGACTTGGTGAACCAGGGCACGCGATGCGGCGTGCATCCATATTTTTCTTTGTACGTGCCTTCGCCGCCCCAGTCGAAGATGGTGGCGCCGCGCTTTTTCCAGTAGCGCATGGCGTACCAGTGGCAGGCTTCGTTGGGGCGTAGGCTCTGATGGGAACGGAAGCTGGCGTTGCCCCAGAACTCGGCGATCTGGTTGAAGCCGGGATAGATTCCGGTGGCAATGCACTTTCCTTCCGGATCGCGCGCTCGAAGCAGCAAGACATTGCCCCCCGGCTCAACGTTGCGAACCAAGGCGCGAACGCGCTCGACCGAATAAGTGGGAACGAGGGACTGCTTGGCAAAAACATCCTTGAGTTGCTCGTAATATTCGTCGGCGAAGGCTAGGTCGTGCGCCTCTTCGATCTTTAGGCCGCTCTTATCCGCCTTGCGAATGCAGCGGCGGCAGGCGCTTTCCATGCCGTTGAACAAATCTTCTTCCGAGCGGGTCAGGTCGGTGCGGTAGGAAGCGTAGTATTCGGTTTTGAATCCCGCGTTCTCGCCGTCTTCGAAGGTGAAGTGTGGATCGGAGACTTCGAGATGCAGACACTTGAGATCGTCCCAGGCAAACTTTTCGAGGGCTTCGAGCGCGGCACGGCGCGGGACGCCGGGGTTGAGATTGAAGCCGATATAAGGAGTCGTCCAGCCGGGAAAAGAGCTGCCCAGGACTTTCATGCCGAATTTCGAGAACGTGAGCCCGGTAAAGTATCCGAGGACGCCGCTCGATTCGCGCAACTCGGCGAGCACGGGGAGCGCGTTCCGCGCCTCGGCGACGAATTGTAGCCACTCGCGCGTCTGGAAGACGGTGCGATCGGCGAAACGGTCGAGGCGCGTCCAGTCGGCGGACTTGATGTCGATGGGATAGAACTTCATTCTTGTTCCAGTTGCGTGACCTCAGCGGCTAAAAAGCCGCGCTCAACACAATGCAGGTACCGTCGCGCTGAAAAGCGCTGTGCCACTCAAAATCAAATGTGCAGATTCAAAGTCCTCCCGCAAATTCTCACCAGCAAATTCCTTCATACGTTCGCAAACTGACGGACAAACCCAAGCGAATTCTCCTGGCAATCGAGTATCCGGGGCCTCCTTTGGGGGCACTATGAACTATACCAATCCCCACTTAGACGGTAGCAAGCCGCTGTCCATTGGGGCGCTGGAGAGCTTCACGCGCAGACCGTAAGACATTTATTTTCAGCATCTTAAAGAATCTTATTCATAGCCACTGGAGTCTTGTCCGGCGGTGAGGCAAAAAGTGGACAACTATTTCCGCCGGGTGGAACGGTGACAGGCTAGATTGCCCCCAAACTCAATCGCACTGCGGCGGGCGAGCCCCGGTCAGAGTTAGGAGCTGGCGAGGGTACCAAGAGTAATCGGCGGGTCAAGACCGGCCTTTTCAGCATGTAAGATAAAAGAATCTGTGGCTTCTGGATGGCAAAGCAAGCTGGCGCGCGTGTCCCGGATGAACTGGGGCGAGGTGCGGGTGCGCGTGGGACAGGAATTCCACAAGCAGAGCGACCTGCTCATGCACCGGATGGGCCTGCGGAACGGGGCGATTCGGTTGAACGCAGATTCGGCGGCGCAGGCGGGGCAATTCTTTTTTTCGGCGAGCGAGTTTTCTGGCAGTGAAATTTCACAGCGCGCGGAGTTGTTGCGCAAACATCTTCCCGAGGAAGCGGCGGAGATTCTGCGCGAGGCCGATGAGATCTGCGGCCATCGTTTTCGCCTGCTGGGCTACGAGAATCTCGAATACGGCAGCGAGATCGACTGGCATCTCGACCTGGTGCATGGTAAGCGCGCGCCGATGGATCCTTGGTTCAAGATTCCTTTTCTTGATTTCGCCGCGGTCGGCGACCACAAGGTCACATGGGAATTGAACCGGCACCAGCACCTGATGACGCTGGCCAAGGCCGGGTTGCTGAGCGGGGACGAGAAGTACGTCCGCGAACTGATGGCGCAGTGGCGCAGTTGGATCAAAGCGAATCCGTATCCGTTGGGGATCAACTGGGCAAGCACCCTGGAGGTTGCCTTCCGCAGTTTGTCGTGGATATGGGTGGACCAGTTGCTGGCGGGAGCGGCCGGGTATGCGGAGCTCCGCTCGGAAATAGCGCCGGCACTCGCGTTTCACGGGCGTTATATTGAGCGCTATCTATCTACTTATTTTTCTCCGAACACACATCTGCTGGGGGAAGCGGTTGCGCTGTTCTTTCTGGGCACTTTGTATCCGCAAATGCCGGGGGCCGCGCGCTGGAAGGAATCCGGGTGGCGGATTGTGCTGCGCGAGGCGGGGCGGCAGGTGCGTCCGGATGGCGTTTACTTCGAGCAATCGCTGTACTACCACGTTTATGCCCTCGACTTCTTCTTATATGCGCGCTTGCTCGCGGCGCGGAATGGAATGGAAATTCCGCCGGCGTATGACGCGGTGCTGGGGCGAATGCTCGATGTCGTCGCGGCGCTGGCGCAGGCGGGACCGGCGGAAGGCTTCGGCGACGATGATGGCGGGCGGGTGTGGAATCCGCGGCGCAACCGCACGGAGCAGATGACGGACCCGCCGGCGCTGGGTGCGGTGATGTACTCCAAAGAATTTTCTGCGGCGCGACTGACGGAGGAAGCGATCTGGTTGTTTGGAAATCAAGCCATCGAAAAACTCTCGATCGCACACATGAGCACACAGGCTAGTCCGGCAGCGCGTTCGCTCGCCTTTCCCGACGGCGGGCTTTACGTGCTGGCGGATTCGCAGCCGTTCGCGCAGGCACTGGTGGTGGATGCCGGTCCGCAGGGCGTGGGCCGCTCGGGACACGGACATGCCGACGCACTCAGCCTCCGGCTCACCATGGATGGGCGGCGCTGGCTGGTGGACTCCGGGAGCGGCGTCTACATCTCGAAGGATCCGGCGGACCGGAACACGTTTCGCGGGACGGGTGCGCATAACACAATGCGCGTGGATGGAGTCGACCAGGCGGTTGCGGACGAACCCTTTTCATGGACTCACATTCCGGCGACGCAAGCGGAAAATTGGATCGCGGGGAAGAGCTTTGCTTACTTTGTGGGCAGCCACAATGGATATGCGCGGCTGGCGGATCCGGTTGTGCATCGGCGGCACGTGCTGAAAATCGCGGGCGATCTGTGGCTGGTGCGCGATGTGGCGCTCGGTCAAACGGAACATGATCTGGAGATACGGTGGCACTTCGCGCCCGATCTCGAAGTTCAAAACGAAGTTCGAGCGGTCGACTCGGGACGGGTGGAAATAGCCAGGGCTGTCGCTGCCTCCGGCGATCCGGGGTTGAGCCTGATCGTGCCCGAAGAAACCGCTTGGCACACGGCGACGGAAGTTACGAGAACTCTGCTCTCGCCCGCCTATGGTGCGTTCCAGTCTGCGCCGTTGGTGCGATGCCATGTGCGGGTTTTACTGCCGGCAGAGATCGCGACTGCGCTCGTGCCACGCTCTCGCGCAATCCGGCAGGAAGCCGAGCCACAAACCGAACCTCGATTGGTGAGCATGGCGCAGGCGGCCGTGCAGGTGTACGAACTCAAATGTCATGACGAAAGCCGTGGATTCTTTTTTGCGCTCGGCGACGAGGCGTGGAGTTTCGGTCCTTTGTCTTCGGACGCGCGAGTTCTGTATTGCCACATCGAAAAAGAGAAGCTGGCGCAGCTGGTTGTAATCGGTGGAACGCACGTCGCGTGGCAGGAACAGCCTCTGCTGAAGGCGGCGGGGCCATCCCAATTTTTCGAGTGGCGCAGGCAGGATGCACTGATGAATGCAGTGCCGGGCGAGTTTTCGGTTACGGCTTTGTTCGAGGAGCTGACGGGCGGCTCGTGCTCCCCATACCCCGGCGTGGATCATGATTCGTCGCATCATAGTCCGTCACCATACGCGGAGAAACGCTAGATGTGTGGGATCGCTGGGATCCTTGAATTCGGACGGGACGAACGGGCGAGCGCCGCGGCGCTACGCGAAATGTGCCGCGTGATCAGCCATCGGGGGCCCGACGACGAAGGCTTTTATACGGATGGCGCAGTCGGTATCGGCATGCGGCGGCTCAGCATTGTCGATGTGGCGGGCGGGCATCAGCCGATTTCGAACGAAGACGGCACGCTCTGGATCGTGTTCAATGGCGAGATCTACAACCATCTCGCCTTGCGCGAGCAGCTCATCGCGCGCGGCCATCGCTACAGCACGCACAGCGATACCGAGACCATCATCCACCTTTACGAAGAGTACGGCGCGGATTGTGTACAGCACCTGCGCGGCATGTTCGCCTTTGCCATTTGGAATCGCAATACGAAAACTCTCTTCATCGCGCGCGACCGGCTGGGCATCAAGCCGCTGTACTACAAATTGACGCCGGAGCGGCTGCTGTTCGGATCGGAAATCAAAGCGGTGCTGGCGCATGGCGGGATTCGTCCGGAGTTCAATCGGGCGGCGCTGCCGGAATACTTGGCGTTTGGATATTTGTCGGGCGCGGAAAGCTTCTACAACGGAATTCTTAAGCTACTGCCCGGGCACGCGATGACGATTGGCCCTGACGGCAAAGCGGAAATCCGCCAGTACTGGGACCTGGATGCGTCGACACCGCACGAATCGCGAGACGAGAGTTACTACGTCCAGAGCTATCGCGAGTTACTGGAAGGCGCAGTCGACAGCCACCTGATGAGCGACGTGCCGCTGGGAGTGTTCTTGAGCGGCGGCGTGGATTCGAGCGCGGTAGCTGCGCTGATGACGAAAATGCGGAGCGAGCCGGTCGAGACATTTTCTGTCGGCTACGCCGAGCCGACTTACAGCGAACTGCCCTTTGCGCGCACGGTGTCGGATCACATCCATTCGCGGCATCATGAAGTGGTGGTCAGCGAGCAGGATTTTTTCGCGGCGCTGCCGCATTTGATCTGGCATGAAGACGAGCCGATCGTGTGGCCTTCGAGCGTCTCGCTTTATTTTGTCGCCCGCCTCGCCCGCGAGAGAGTTACGGTCGTGCTCACTGGCGAGGGTGCGGATGAAACCCTGGCGGGCTACACGCGCTATGCCTTCACGTTGAAAAATGCGGCCATGGATCGAGCGTACCGCAGCGTGGTTCCGAGCGTTCTGCGGCACGGATTGCGCCACACGGTTGCGACCTCTTCCCTGCTGGGAGCAACGCTGCGCCGGAAACTGGAACACACTTTTCTCGCGAAGGATGGCAGCTCCTGGGCCTCTTTCTACTTCGATAATTTCTTTTCCGCCTTCGACGAAGCGGAGCAGGGCGGATTGCTGACCGGCGAGTTCGCGCGGGAAGCCGCGCCCAGCACCGCATATAAGAATGTGCTCGAGTACTGGGAGCATTCGTCAGCGGTTTCACCAGGGGGCGAAATGCTGCAGCGGCTGCTCTACACCGACATCAAGACTTATCTGGTGGAACTTCTCATGAAGCAGGACAACATGAGCATGGCCGCATCCATCGAAAGCCGGGTGCCATTTCTCGATCACGTTCTGGTCGAATTCGCGACCCGAATTCCGCGGGAGGTGCAGGTTAGCGGATTAGCCGGCAAACGGATTCTGAAAAAGGCGGTCGAAGATTTGTTGCCGCACTCGATTCTGTACCGGCCGAAGCTGGGATTTCCGACGCCGTGGAGCGGTTGGCTGGCCGGACCGCGACTGGAAACGATTCGCGAGATGCTGCTTGAGCCGCGCAGCATGAATCGCAGATACTTCCGGCGCGAAGCGATCGAGAAGCTGTTCGACGAACATCGCGCGAAGCATCGCGACAACTACGATCGCATCTGGCGGTTGCTCAATCTTGAGTTGTGGCATCGCGTCTGTCTGGAAGGCGAATCGCACGGTGAGATTGGCGAGCCGGCGATGAAGATGGCGTCGACGCGGTAGCTTGCAAAGCGGGCGCGAGCGCACTAAAGTACGTCCAAGACGAAAGGGTTCACTGCTGGTGCGGCGGGCGTGGCGCGGCGGCGGACAATCACGGAAGCGAGTGGAAAGGATACAGGATTGAAGATCTCGCAAAAAGGACTTTACGCACTGCAAGCGATAATGACCCTGGGCCGCCGATACGGAACTGAAACGGTGAAGATCCGCGACATCGCCATTGATAGCGACCTGCCGGAGAAATTTCTGGAGTTGATTCTGCTGGAGCTCAAGAACGCGCGCATCGTGGAAAGCGTTCGAGGCGCGAAGGGCGGCTACCGGCTGCGGCGCGCACCCGCGGAAATCAAACTCAGCGAGATTATTCGTCTGGTTGACGGCCCGCTTGCGCCCTTTGGGGATGCGGATCAACTCCGAAGCCTCATCACTACCGATCCCGACCATCGCGCGCTCTATAGCGTGTTTTTGCAAGTGCGCGATGCCGCGGCCAAGATACTGGAGAACACCTCCGTCGCTGACATCGTCGGTGATTCTTCCAAATCCCGCAAATCATCGAGCGCGAAGAAGAAGGCGAAGAAGGGTCCTGCTCTGTCCATCGTTCACAAGGCCGCGAAGAGTAAGTAGCTGGCTGCTTCCGGGGCACGGGACTGTCGGCGAGTTCACGAGCCGCGCGTTGACCAAAGTAGTCTGGCCGGAGCCGTTCCGGCCCATCGGCGCGATTTTGTTTCCGCGAATTCATGTTAGCCTTTTCAAGCTAATATTCCCTGAAAGCGGAGTGCAATGAACGATTCTCGGGCTTTTTCTATCGATCTCCTGGCAATGGCGCGGCAGATCATGCTGGCAGAGGGCTTCGAGCCGAATTTTCCACCAGCGACGCAGCAGCAACTGGCGGACATCAGCGCGCATCCGCCGCAACTGGTGCCTTCCGATAAGGTCCGTGATCTGCGCGGCCTGCTTTGGTCTTCCATCGATAATGACACCTCGCGCGACCTCGATCAGATTGAGGTCGCCGAACGCTTGTCGAATGGCGACGTCAAGGTAATGGTGGGCATCGCCGATGTGGATGCGTTTGTCGCCAAGGATTCTCCCATCGATCAGCATGCGGCCCGGGAGACGACCACTGTCTACACCGGCGTTTGCAATTTCTCCATGTTGCCGGAAGACCTCTCGACAGGTGCGTCGTCTCTGCTTGAAAACGTGGACAGGCCGGCCGTGGTGATTGAGTTCGTGGTCGATATCAATGTCAATGTCAATGTCAATATCAATGCCGGCGGCTCGATTAGAGCAAGCAACGTGTATCGGGCCATCGTTCGTAATAAGGCACAACTCACTTACGGAGCGGTCGGAACATGGCTGGAAGGCACGGCGGCGGCTCCGCCGAAAGTGGCCGCGTCTTCGGAACTGCAGGCGCAGCTCAAGCTGCAGGACGAAGTTGCCCAGACGCTTAAGAAACTCCGCTACGAACATGGCGCGCTGAATATTGACACCAGCGAAGTTCATCCGGTGGTGCTCAACCAGCAGGTGGTCGATGTCGTGAAACACGAGAAGAATCGAGCCACCGAATTGATCGAAGACTTCATGATCGCCGCCAACGGCGTGGTGGCGCGCTTCCTGGAAAACGTTTCTTCTTTGCGGCGCATCGTGAAAACTCCCGAGCATTGGGACGGTATGGTGCGGCTGGCGGCGGCGCAGGGTGAAGAGCTGCCCGCAGAGCCTGATTCCAAGGCGCTCAACGATTTTCTTCTGAAGCGTAAAGCCGCCGATCCCGATCACTTCGCCGACCTCTCGCTGGCGGTCATCAAGCTGATTGGGCCGGGCGAATATGTGCTGGAGCGTCCGGGCGATTCCGAGCCGGGACACTTCGGACTTGCCGTCCAGGATTACACGCACTCGACCGCGCCTAACCGGCGCTTTGCCGACATGGTCACGCAAAGGCTGATCAAGGCGTTGCTCGATGGGAAACCCGGGCCCTATTCCGACGACGGACTCGCCGCCATCGCCGCGAACTGCACACAGAAAGGCGATGCGGCGCGAAAAGTAGAGCGGGAAATGTCGAAGCGGCTGGCCGCCGTGGCCATGAGCCATCGCGTGGGTGAGACGTTCGACGCCATCGTCACCGGAGTTACTCCGAAGGGAACGTTTGTCCGCGTTCTGCAGCCGCACATCGAGGGATTGCTGGCTCAGGGAGCGCAGGGGTTGCACGTGGGCGACAGAGTGCGGGCGCGGCTGACGCGGACTGATGCGCAGCGCGGGTATATCGATTTTGTTCGATCTTAGAGCTTAGGACATCCGCCAGCGGGACGTTTCGGGGTTGTCCACTTCATTCCCCGCCTCGTAGAAACTTCAATGATCAACTTTAAGTCAGCACTGATAGCTGCATTGGCCATCGGGACCATGTGCCGTGCAGAGGACAAAGGCTTTTGCCCTCGGTCACCACCCGCAAACATAGCAGCCCCGAAGAAGGCCTCGCCTCCTGAATCCCCCTCTGCAGACAAGAAGTATTTCGGAACGGTGACATTGCTGGCCGTAATCAGTGACAAGGGTTATGTATGCAGCGCCCACGTGCTGCGCGGTCCCAGCAAGGAGTTCAAATAAGAAGGCCGAAACAGCGGTGCGAGGGTGGCACTTCGACCCAGCGCGGAAAGATGGTCACGCAGTGCCAGTGGTCGTTACCGTCGATGTCAACTACTGGACGACGAACGCCGGAGAGATCGTAAGCGATCCACCTCAACCACAATCGTCCGTCTCATCCGGTCACTGAACGGGCTTGTTTCCCGCCTTATCGCCGCTCAGCCGTTCTTTTTGTCGAGCTCGGCCCAGCGCGCGTAGAGTGCGTCGAGCGCTTGTTGAGCCGCGTCCAGCGCGGTCTGTGCGCTTACCAGACGCGGAGCATCCATGGCGTTGGCTGGATCTTCTAGTTCAGCACGTTTCGCCTTTACTAACTGCTCGGCTTCTTCTACTCGCTGCTCGATGGACGCGTACTCGCGTGCTTCCAGGTAGGAAAGTTTCTTTCTTGCTGGCGTTGCGTCCTGCCCACTCATTCGCAAAGAACGCGAATGAGTGGGGCACCCGGTCGTTGTTGCCGCGTCTGGCGTATTGTCTGACCTTGGCCGCAGCGCCTGCCATGCCTCCCATTGCGCGTAGTCGGCGAAGGTGTTGGCGGCGCCCTTTCCGTTCAGACCTAGCACGATGCTGGATACGCGGTCGAGCATGTAGCGGTCGTGGGTTACGAGCACGAGCGAGCCGGGAAAATCGATCAGGCTTTCTTCCAGAATTTCGAGGGTTGGAATGTCGAGGTCGTTGGTGGGCTCGTCGAGCAGTAAAATGTCGGCGGGTTGGAGCATGAGCTGCGCGATCAGGACGCGCGCTCGTTCGCCTCCGGAGAGGCGCCCGACCGGCTGGCTGAGTTGCTCGCCGGTAAACAGGAAGCGCGCCGCCCATCCGGCCACGTGAATTATGCGATCGCGATAGACGACGGAATCGCCGGCCGGCGCTAGAGCGCGGCGCAGAGTTACGTCGGGATCGAGGGTGCGGGTCTGGTCGAAGTAGACGATGCGCAGCCAATCGGCGCGGCGAATTTCGCCTTTGGTTGGAGCGAGGTCTCCCTGCAACAAGCGGAGCAGGGTTGTCTTGCCGCTGCCATTCGGGCCGACGAGGCCCACGCGCATTCTGGCGGTAAGGGTGAAGTTGAGCTTTTCGAATAATGTTCGGGTACCCAATGCTCCGGTACCCATGGTGCAGGTGACGTCCTGCATTTCAATCAGTCGCTTGGTCTTGCGGTCGGTGGCGGAAAAATCTATTTGCGCGGTGGTGCTACGGGTTCTGGCGCTCAAGTCGGCGAGCTCGCCCATGAGTTCGCCCGCTTTGCTGATGCGGGCTTTGGATTTGCGGGTGCGGGCTTTCGCCCCGTGGCGGAGCCACTCGATTTCTCCGTGGACCAGATTCTCCAGCGCTTCCTGACGGCGGGATTGCGCGTGCAGGAATTCTTCTTTCTTCTCTAAAAAGGCGCTGTAGTTGCCATGGACGCGGAGCGAGCCGTCGGGATAAATGCGGTTGAGTTCGACCATGTCGGTGGTGACATTTTCCAGAAAGTAGCGGTCGTGGCTCACGATTACGCCGGCGAAGGGCGCTGCCTCGAGCAGATCTTCGAGCCAGGTGATTCCCAGCAGATCGAGATGGTTGGTGGGCTCGTCGAGCAAGAGGATATCGGGATGCTGCACCAAGGCTTCGACAATGGAGAGACGCTTCTGCCAGCCGCCGGATAACTCGGTGGTAGGCGCTGCGAGGTCCGCAAAACCGGCGCGGCCGAGCGTCTCGGCAAAGCGCGCGCCGCGCTCGGATGCGGATGCACCGCTGCGATCTAGCGCGCTTTCGATTACCGAGCGCACCGTGGCTCCGGGCTGGAATCGCGAGTCCTGCTCGACGGATGCGAGACGGGTTCGTTTGCGCAGCGATACTTCGCCGCTATCGGCAGCAACCTCGCCAGCGAGAATTCGGAGAAGCGTGGTTTTACCGGATCCGTTCGGGCCAATCAGACCGATGCGATCTCCTGCAGAAATGGTGAAAGAAACATTCTGGAAGAGCGGGTTGGCTCCGAAGGCCTTTGTGATTTCCTGTGCGTTGACAATGGGCGGCAATGATTTGCGGTCTCCGGGATTTCGATGTCCTGCTTGAGAGTATCAGTTGCGGGCGGCACAGAGTGGGCGCGAGGGTTGGGCCGTCCCTCCGGGACTTGAATCGTATCTCCTACCTTTCCCAGCGCTGAAGCGCTGGGCTAAGGTGGTTCGCCCCTCCGGGGCTGGATTCGCTCTACTGCCGACGGCACCGCCCCTAAAGTCAGGTCTCACGCACTCTCGGACGCTGAGCCTACTGCGCGATGACTTTTTGCTTTAAATCGTGCGCGGCTTGCGCGACATTCTCGGGCCGGCCAAGATCGCGCCAGTAATATTCGTCGGCGCGGAAGGCGAGGATTTTTTCTCCTTGGGCAGCGAGGCGCAAATAGGAAGCGACGATGGAGAAAGCGCCGTCTTCATTCATCATCTTCAGAAAACGGGGAGAAATCACGTGGATGCCGGAAAAGGCCAGCGCGTGCGCTTGCTGGCGACCGCCAACGAACTCCGGTTGATCGTCTCCGGATTGTCGGCCACAAAGCTGAAGCTGATCGTCGAACAGCAGGTAGCGAGAGGTCTTGCGGTCCTGTACCGCCAGAGTCGCTAGAGCCTGATTGTCAGTATGAAATTGCACCATGCGCCGGAGGTCAATCGTGCTGAGGACATCGACATTGTGCACGATGAAGGGTTCTTCGGAGCGGCCGGAATTGTCGACAAAAAATTGAGCGGCTTTTTTCAGGCCGCCGCCGGTATCGAGCAATGCCTCCTCGCGCGAGACTTCAATGCGCATGCCGAAGTTGACGTTCGTTTTCAGGTATTCCACAATCATGTCGGCGAAGTGATGGACGTTGATTATCACCTCGCGAACTCCGAAACTGCGCAAGCGCGAGAGTGTGATCTCCAGCAGCGTGCGGCCGTTGACTTCGACCAACGCTTTGGGACGATCGTCGGTGAGCGGACGCAAGCGCGTGCCCAGGCCAGCGGAGAGGATCATCGCCTTCATTGATTCAGCTGCTCCTGTTCGCGATGACGTACCACCACCTCCACGCCTTCCTTGCCGCGCAAATGTTTTGCCAATTGCTCCGCCAGATAGACAGAGCGGTGCTGGCCGCCGGTACATCCGAACGATACCATCAAGTGCTTGAAGCCGCGGCGCTGATAAGCGCTGACGCTCGCGTCCACCAGCGACTTGACACTGGCGAGAAACTGATGCACGCTCTCCTGCTGATTGAGATAGTCGATTACCGGCGCGTCTTTGCCGGTGAGGGCTTTGAAGCGCTCTTCGCGCCCGGGATTCGGGAGGCTGCGGCCATCGAAAACGAATCCGCCGCCATTTCCGGTCTCGTCTTGCGGCAGGCCTCGGTGAAATGAAAAACTGAAAACCCGCACCGTCAGTTTTTCCGGTTCAAAAGTCAGGCCTTGCAACTTATCTGAGGCCACCATGCTTTTGAAGGCTTCCATCAGCGTCGGCAACGCGATGGGCAACTCCACATTGTGCAGCAGCCAGCGCAGGTTTTTCAGCGCGTAGGGCACGCTTTGCAGGAAATGCTCCTTGCGTTCGTAGAAACCGCGAAAGCCATACGCGCCCAGGGCCTGCATGATGCGGACGTAAACGTAGGCATAGTAAAACTGCATGAACTCGGAGCGATCGAGATCGATGAACCCGGCGAGGCTCGCGAGATAATGATCGAGCAATTGCTGACGCAGATCCGGAGGCAGGTCGGCCTTGGCATCGTACAAAAGAGAAGCGATATCGTATTGCAGCGCGCCTTTGCGGCCGCCCTGGTAGTCGAGGAAAAATGGCTGGTCTTCGTTCAGAGCTTCGTTCGGAGCTTTGTTCAGAACTCTGCGCAACATGATGTTGCGGGATTGGAAATCACGATAGAGAAAATAATCGCGGCTGGCGTTCAGCAGGAATTTCGTCAAGCGGCTGAAATCGTCTTCCAGAGCTTGCTCGTTGAAGGGAATGCCGGCGAGCCGGAGAAAGTAATACTTGAAATAATTCAGATCCCAGGCGATGGACTGGCGGTCGAAGCTGGCGCGCGGATAACAAACTTTGTAGTTCAAATCGCGGCCCGCTTCGACCTGAAAGCGCGGCAACACGGCGACCACTTTACGATAGGCCGCGACGGCCTCGGGAGCGATGGCCGCGCCGTTACGATGGTCCGAGAGAAACTCAAAAAGCGTGGTGCTGCCAAGGTCTTCTTCGAGGTAAGCGCCGTGGCTTAAATCTTCGGCATAAATTTCTGGCACCGGCAGGCCGTGCCTGCGAAAATGCCGGGAAAATTCGAGGAAGGCGACATTCTCTTCGCGCACGTCATAGAGAATGCCAATCGCGCTGACTTTTTCGCTCGAAAGCCGGATGATCTTGCGGCCCGAACCGCCGAGCTGGCCCTGCAGCGGCTGCACTCGCTCGACCGGTGAGTGGAAATGCTGCTCAAAAAGTCTTTTGAGAACTTCCATGAAGGTGGTTGCCAGCGATTCGGTTGCGACTTGGCATCGTCGTCACAACCCCCATTAAGATAACATCGGGGCCACGCCGCCATTGGGCGCAAAGTTGCTGAATGCTTGAGCTGTGAGAAAACGCGCGACCGCCTTACATGGTTATGGCGGCAGCTCCGTCGATGGAATCCTCTTTTACAGCTATCAAAGCTTCGTTGGCCTGGTCGAGTGGGAAGGCAGTTACTTTCGGCCTCAGACCAATCGCGCTCGCGACCTGGAGGAAATCTCTAGCGTCGGCACGAGTCATGTTCGCGACACTCCGAAGCTGGCGCTCGCCCCAGAGCAGGCGATCATAGTCAAACTGGGGAATCCGGTCTAAATGAATTGCGTTGATGGCGACCACTCCTCCTTTGCGCAGGCTGGCTAGAGCGGCTATTACGACATCGCCGCTCGGAGCGAACGTCACTGCGCAGTCCAGTTCCGCGGGCGGTCTGTCGGTCTCACCTCCTACCCAAACCGCCCCAAGAGAAGCTGCTAACTGGCGATGAGTCGCTCCTCGCGTGGAGACGTACACCTCGCAATTCCAGGAGCGTAAGACCGCGATTGCCAGATGGGCCGAAGCTCCGAAGCCGAACAGCCCGACACGGTCTCCAGGCTTGACGCCGGCCACACGAAGGCTGCGAAAACCGATAATGCCTGCGCACAACAGCGGCGCGGCGTGCAAATCGTCGAGTTGATCGGGAAGAGGGAAAGTGAAATCGGAGCGCACGACTGCATATTCAGCATAGCCGCCGTCCACGGTATAACCGGTAAACGTGGGTGAATCGCAGAGATTCTCTAGGCCAAGCTGACAATACCGGCAGGTGCCGTCCGTTCCTCCCATCCAGGAAACGCCCACGCGTGTGCCGACGGGAATCTCGTCCGTAGTTCCGACCGCATTTCCGGCTACGACTTCGCCGACAATCTGATGTCCGGGGATTATTCCGGGGCGCCGCGGTGGCAACTCGCCTTCGACGATATGTAAGTCGGTGCGGCACACTCCACACACACGCACCCGCAGAAGAACTTGACCTGGCTTCGGCTCCGGCCGCGCGACCTGGCCAATCCGAAGAGGCCGCTTCGAAACTTCTTGAGGTGAGATTAGAGTAGCGGCTTTCATCAACTCAGCGAGAGGTGTTCTGCCGACGGAGCAACCGTCGCGCAATTAATATACTCCTTCCAATGGACGGGATTGAGACACCCGAATTTAGGTCACCCTCTATCCCGAGCGCGTGTTTCGATTTGGACTTTGATTTGGACTAGGATATCCCCATGAGCGTGCGCCGCGTCGCCGAGCCCATCATCATGGACGCAGAAGAGCGTTTTGAGCGCTTCGAAAACCTGATGCCGTTTAAGGTGCACAACATCCTTCTGGTCTCAAGCCTCTATGATTCCTTCATCCTCCGCGAAGATGGCCGGCTCAACGAGTTGCTCATCGACGAATCGCTCGAACTCAATCTCCGGCGGGTCCCGGGGATTACGCAGGTCTCCAGCTGCGCGGAAGCGGTTGATCTGGCCCGCTCTCAGCAATACAACCTGATCGTGACCAACCTTACGGTTGGCGACACGAACGCGGCGCAGTTGGCGAGCGAGGTGAAGC
>Ga0316363_10000609_pt1 | contig 43092 bp, 40 predicted proteins | sample Sb_taG_3_FD_200459 | JGI IMG/M metagenome (GOLD analysis project Ga0316363, IMG submission 200459) | Peat soil microbial communities from Weissenstadt, Germany - Sb_50d_a_PC metaG (v2) (version 2) | ecosystem: Environmental > Terrestrial > Soil > Wetlands > Peat | place: Germany: Weissenstadt...
AAGCGCAAGATCTGGCGCAGTGACGTCTTCGGCGTCGCCGTCACGATCGGTGCCTCGTCCACCGGAGGGCAGCTTCAATCGGCCCACGATGACCGCCCACAACACGGTCCCGAGTATGTCCACGGCACCGCGTTCGTACGGAAGCTCGAGCGCCGGACGGAGCATGTCCAACAACGTGCCGCGTCCGTCGGGACGCGTACTGCCTGCGCCGCGCAATTATCCATCGGCCCAGAGCCGCGGAAGCTACTCGGCCCGCTCGTTCGGGGGCAGCGGTTATGGCGGGTATCGAGGCTACAGCGGATCGCCTTACGGTGGTTCATCCAGAGGATCGTATGGTGGGCGCAGCTATTCGGCGCCGTCGTCGCATGGCTCAGGCTCCTTCGGAGGCTATCATGGGAGTTCCGGATCGCATGGGAGCTCTGGTTCTCACGGCGGCGGCTCGCATGGAGGCTCGAGTTCTCATGGAGGCCATCGCTAACGCTGAGTCCAAGCTGATCTCCAGCAAACGCCGCCGCAGTCCGGGCGGCGTTTTTATGCCGGTCATGATATTGTGTCGAGCTTACTCCGCGGACCATCGCGTCCTTGGTGGATGCTTTGGAGTGCCGAGGAATTCTCTTTGCAGAATTCTTCTCAAGGGGTTCTGTGTATACTGCGAGCTTCAGCCCAAAGGAGAGCCCAGTGAAAACTTTCTTAATCGGCCTGATCGTCGGTTTGATCGTGGTGCCGCTCTGCGTTTATGTTTATTTCGTCAGCGGGAGTGCGCCGGTGGCTACCGCTGCCGCGGCCATGCCATTTGAGAAAACTTTGGCGGACGCGGCGCTGCATGCGCGGGTCGCGAAGGAGATGCCAAGATCGGTTCCGGTTGCGGCGGACGAACCCGATTTCGTTGCGGGGGCGAACGTCTATCGAGAAAACTGTGCGGTGTGCCATGGCTTTCCCGGAGGCACGCCCACCGCAGCCTCGCGGGGGATGTATCCCAAGCCGCCGAAGCTGCTGGAGGGCATAGGCGTGACCGACGACCCGCCTGCCGAAAGCTATTGGAAGGTGGCCAACGGCATCCGGCTCAGCGGAATGCCCAGCTTCAGCGAGTCGCTGTCGCAAACCCAGATGTGGCAGGTCAGCCTGCTGGTGGCGAACGCGAATAAATTGCCCGATTCGGTGAAGAGCGCGCTTTACCGGCCGACGCCGCTGCCTCCGGCAGAAACTGCTCCCGCGGCACCGAGTGTGCCGCCGACGAAGCCCTAGCCGGGGGGCTACGCGGACCAAGTTGACTCCGTCGCCAGTACCCTCGCTCCTTCCCGTTTTGGGACGGAGTTTACTGTTTAGTACTGGGTACCCCCCCTCCCCCCTTTGGCTGCAAAATCTTGAAAACAAACGACCTACAGTTTGACTATATGTGCTAGATCTTTGAGTTTAAAGGAGTTACACGCAAAATCTAGATAACATGGGAGTTAGGTGGCGGTCGCGGGTCCGTTTTGGGACTGGAGCCTGAGTTGGCTGAGGTTGAATTGCTGCAGGACTAACCATCTTTCGCCCGTGCCGGGGCTCTTCGGTTTGCCGCCTTTTTCCCATGGCTCGCCATGGGCAGCATTCTTACGCCGCTCTGGGGCTCCAGGCCGCGACAAAGTCAGGCTCTCGGGGAGCGCGATCGAGAGGCCACGCCATCGACTGGGTTGGATTGTCAAAGATCGGTGATTATCTTGCAGGCAAGATGCCTTAGTTAACGTTATCTGATCTGAAGCATGCGGTCAACAAGGATACGGGCTAACCGCTGAAATCGGCTGTGGGGAGCCTCGCGCCCATCTTTCTCGCCAAGCACCGCGAGAAAGGGTGGGGCACCTGGAGCGAAAAGGGTGTGCGCCCAGGTGTTCGTTGAAGCGCGAAAATCTGGGCCAGTCCCGTTGAAATCGTGGTGCGTTGGGATGGCCTGTGGAAGGCGGAATCCATGCTACACTGGCCCGCAGGATGTGGTCTGAGCCGCTCTCCCTCCCCGGCCCACCGCTTGCATAGAGGTACGAACCATGCGATCCAAGAAGCCGTTCTCCGCAGGCAAACCAACTTTCGCGATCTTCATAGCGCTCTTGCTGGCGTCAGCGATTCTTCCCACGCAGGCACAGGCGCAGAGGTTCAAGGTGCTGCACACGTTTCACGGCCGCGACGGCTCCTTTCCTACTGGCACCTTGGTTCGAGACTCGGCAGGAAACCTCTACGGTACGACCAGCGGGGGTGGGACTGGAGGCTGCGGCAAGTATGGCTGTGGCACGATATTCAAAATGAACAAGGTAGGGAAGGAAATCTGGCTGTACAGCTTCAAGGGTACAAACGAAATCGATCCTTCGGCGGGTCTCCTGCGGGACTCCAGTGGAAATCTTTACGGAACTACTGTTTTCGGCGGCAAGGTCACAAAGACCTGCGGTGGCGTTCAAGCCGGTGGCTGTGGGACGGTTTTCAAGGTGGATAGGACCGGGAAGGGAACGGTGCTGTACAAGTTCAAAGGTACGCCGGATGGTTTTTTCCCCGAATCCGTTTTGGTCAAGGATGCGATGGGCAATCTTTACGGAACCACTCCCTTGGGCGGCTCTAGCGGCCTTGGCGCGGTGTTCAAGATAGACGCGACCGGCAAGGAGACAGTGCTGTACAGCTTCACTGGCGGCTCGGACGGCTGCGATCCCTATCCCGGCGTTATCCTTGACTCGGCTGGCAATCTGTATGGCGTGACTATGGACGGGGGTGCTGGCTTCTGCAATAGCGGGTCGGGCGTGGTCTTCAAGCTCGATACCAGTGGCAAGCAGACCGTGCTGCATATTTTCGGAGGATCCGACGGGGCGAATCCTGACTCGGTATTGCTTTTTGATTCACAGGGCGGCCTCTACGGAACAACCGCGAACGGCGGGAACGGGCAATGCGGCGGCACGGGGTGCGGAGTGGTCTTTGAGCTGTCGCCGCAATCGGGCGGAGGTTGGACAGAAACCGTACTCTACGCGTTCTGCTCCCTGTCGAGATGCGCTGACGGAGAGGAGCCGCTAGGCCCGTTGGTGCGGGACGCGTCCGGGAACCTGTTCGGCACTACATACTTCGGTGGCACAAGCGGCGACGGGGTCGTATTCAAGCTGGAGACCACCGGTAACGAGACCGTGCTGCACGACTTTACCGGCGGAGCGGACGGAGCGAATCCCTCCGGAGGCCTCACGCTGGCCAACTCCGGTTCCCTCTATGGTGTCGCTGAGGCAGGGGGCGCCAGCTGCTTCACGCGTTATACCTGTGGAGTGGTGTTCAAGATTACTCCTTAACTGATACTCAGCTGCGCCATCTGCCCGTCGCTGTCTCCGTGTATTCCCTTTTCTTGATACCGCAACGATTTTCCATTGGATGCTTAAACTTTAGTCAATTGACGCCCGCTTAACTGTCAACTAGGCTCGCCCTGCGGGCTGGCCCACCTTTGTTTTTGTAAAGGTGGGGACTCATGCCGCCGGCGTCGGGATTTTCATCTTGGCCTCGCCCCATTGATTGATTCGCACCGCGCCTTCATCCCCGAAAGCATAACTCCGATAGCTGCTCCATGGCCACTGCTCCGGTTCCTGCACCAACCCTCGCGCTACGGGATTGCGGTGCATATAGCGCAGCTTCTCGATCCGCTTGCGTGCCGTCCAGACGTTGAAATCATAGAAGCGCCGCTGCCACACGTGCTCCGAGCCGAGCGCAAATAGTTCCAGCTGGGCGGCCACGCGGCGCCGGCGCCGGGACTTCAAGACCCGACGGGCGAAGCCCTGTTTGATGGCTTGCATGACACGCGAGGGATCGCCTTTCTCCGGTTCGCTGATCAGGAGATGAATGTGCTCGGGCATGGCAACGTAGCCTACGACCACGAAGCCATAACGCTGGCGGACGGCTTCGAACACAGCCAGAAACAGATCGCGCCGCTGCGGGCTCGCCAGCCACGGTTGGCGATGGTAACAACTGGAGGCGATGAAGTGCAGGTCATTCGTGCCGTAATAGCGCCGGGGATGGTTGGGCACAAGGCCAGCTTACTCGTGGCGGCCAAGAAAAGCTGCGACCGCCGACCTCGCCGTCCCCACCTTTACAAAGAACGTAAAGGTGGGCCAGCCACCCATCTTTCTCGCCAAGCACCGCGAGAAAGGGTGGGGCACCTGGAGCGAAAAGGGTGTGCGCCCAGGTGTTCGTTGAAGGGCGAAAATCTGGGCCAGTCCCGTTGAAATCGTGGTGCGTTGGGATGGCCTGTGGAAGGCGGAATCCATGCTATACTCGCCCGCAGGATGTGGTCTGAGCTGCTCTCCCTCCCCGGCCCACCGCTTGCATAGAGGTAACGAACCATGCGATCCAAGAAGCCGTTCTCCGCAGGCAATCCAACTTTCGTGATTTTCATAGCGCTCTTGCTGGCGTCAGCGATTCTTCCCACGCAGGCACAGGCGCAGAGGTTCAAGGTGCTGCACACGTTCAAGGGCAGCGACGGGGCAGGACCCGATGCTCAATTGGTTCGGGACTCGCTGGGCAACATATATGGCACGACCATTGCGGGCGGGACGGGCAAGTGCGGCAACGGCGGGTGCGGGACCGCATTCAAGATGGACAAGAACGGCAAGCTAATCTGGCTGCACAGCTTTCAGGGTGGGAACGGTCGGCAGCCTTTTCCCGGGTTGCTGCGTGACGCGGCGGGGAATCTTTACGGAACCACGACATTCGGCGGCAAAGAAAACCACGCCTGCGGCTCCATTGGATGCGGAGTTATCTTCAAACTGGACAAGGCCGGCAAAGAGACCGTTCTGCACAAGTTTAACGGCATTGACGGAAGCTCCCCTGCGGGGCCCTTAGTTGAGGACGCAGCGGGCAATCTGTTCGGCGTCACACAATACGGCAGCAACGGGGGAACGGTTTTCAGGTTGGCTCGGACGGGCAAGGAGACCGTCCTACACAGTTTCTGCTGCGACTCGGACGGGTTGAATCCTGGCGCGGGCGTAATCCTGGACACTGCGGGCAACATTTACGGAACGGCCTTCATCGGTGGTGACATCAACTGCAACCCTGGGCAGGGCTGCGGAGTAGTCTTCGAGCTTGACTCGAGCGGCAGGGAGACGGTGTTGCATACCTTCGAGGCGTTCGACGGGGCGAATCCCAACTCGCCACTGCTCTTGGACTCTGCCGGGAACCTCTATGGGACAACCGGCAAAGGCGGCAACCTAGAGTGCCAAGGAGGGTTGGGCTGCGGTGTCGCCTTCGAACTGTCGCCAGGGGCGGGTGGAAGCTGGACAGAGAAATTGCTTTACAGCTTTTGCTCGGCGTCGAAATGCGCCGATGGGAAGTTCCCGGGCGACGGCGCGTTGATTCGGGACGCTTCTGGGAACCTCTACGGCACTACGATTGAGGGCGGTAGTGATACGACGTGCAGCGGTGGTGATGGCTGCGGAGTGGTCTTCGAGCTGGACACCAGCGGCGGCGAGACTGTGCTACACAGCTTCGCGGCGGGGGCGGGCGGATATTATCCCTTTACTGGCGTGACTGCTGACAAGGCAGGCAACCTGTATGGCTCAGCGGCTGCCGGCGGCGGTCGGGGCGATGGAACGCTATTCAAGGTGAGCCTCGGCCAAGAGTGAAGACGCCTGGGCGCGGCGCCGCCGAGCGGCATTACTCCCCGTGTTAGTTTGTGACCCTTCCGCCCACTCGATTTCCTCAACTCCCTCCTAACTCCCTGGCGCGACGATCAAAGAACCTTCCAAGGCAATTGTTAACTCCTCGTCGCCGGATCAGTATTGAGCGTCCAATCAACAGGCAATTTGGCTGGAGGCTGCGGTATGAAGAGATATGCGGTTTGGATCGTTCTACTCCTGGCAACACCCGCGCTTGCAACAATATCCCAGAGACAAAGCCCCGTTTCCCAGTGGAACGCCGGCGCCTCATCAACATGTTTTGCAACGCTTGGCTCGACCCCAATCGCCACCGACCTGTTTGTCGTATGGTCCTTTTGGACCTACACGCCGCCAAACCAGCTCACGGCCAAAGTGACGGACTCGTTTGGCAACACCTTCGTGAGCGCTGTTGGGCCTACGCTGCAGACAGCGTCGAACACCTTTGCACAGATTTTTTATGTGCCAAACCTCTCCTCGGGTACGGGAAGCGACAAGCTGACGGTGACGTACTACCTAAATGGCACGATAACGAACGCGAACACTTCAGGCTGCGTGTTTGTCGAGTATCAGGGCGCGGACCTGAATTACCCGCTGGATAGCGTCTCCGCAGGCTACAGCAGTAGCCTCAACCCGACCAGCCTGCTGGATAGCGGCACGGTGGCTCCGGCGAACTCCAACCTGCTGGTGTTCGCGGGCGGCATCAGCGACGGCGGGGCGGCGAATGCGGGCACAGGCTTCACCAGCATTCAGTCGCGCAGCTTCACCGGCGGCGGAAGCGCGATCACCGAACAGAACTCCAGCGCCATAACTGGCAACAACACGCTCCAGCGGGCGACGGCTTGCCTTTCGGCCCTCACGCCCTGTCCCACAACGCCCACCGGCAACTGGCTGATGCAGATGGCGGTCTTCCGGGATGCGTCCTCGACGGTGGCTGGGGGATGGCCACCGGCGCGGCTGGGGCAGGTTCTCTATGCGAGCCAGTTTCCGGGTTCGGATGCGTCGGCCAAAATTCAGAACGCGATTGCGGCGCTGCCTCCGTCCGGTGGCACCGTGAGTGCCATCGACTTGCAGGACCCAGGCGGAACCGGCTCCACAACCATAGACCCTGGCTCGAAACTCGTCACGCTTCTACTTGGGCCATATACCTATTACGTTACCCAGGTATTGTTGAGATCTGGATTTACGATTATAGGGATATGGGGAGCCCAATCTCGGGGTTCAACTCTTGAATCAGTGTCCTCTACCAATCAAGACGTAGTAGCGCTGGGGGGCACTGCTTCCGTTCAGGGAGTCGATCTTGAGAACATAAACATTGGCTGCGCCGTTGGGAACACATCTCAAGTTGGAGCGCACATTATTGCTCAAGCAGTTGGTACTGGTGGCGGGTTGTGGTACAGCCGGATGATAGGTGTTAACATTCTCGGCTGTTTTGGGGGAGGGCTTATTTTAGACGCGAACCCCGTGTGCAATCAAAGTTGTCTTACGGGAGTAAATCAGTTCGATACGTTCATAAATCTTGTTGCGAATCGTCCGTTTGGTGGACTGCCGGGTCTTCGCATCACTGGCTTTAACGGCCAGATGAACTTCATCAACTCCGAGTTTGATGGTCAGATGGGAACCCGAGACTGTATACATGGTCCTTCAGACTGTGGATATACCAACATTGAGATTGACGAGGGCTCGTCTACCGTTCTTCCTCCCTACTCCATCGTCTTTAACAATGTAACTTCTCAATATACCGGGGGAACGTGCGGATCGTCCTTCTGCGGTCCACAGGCGAGCGGATCGGAAGGCGTAGCCATTTATCTCGCCGGCTCGATGGATTTTGTTTGCTACGGATGCCATTTTGAAGCGGATGGCGGCGCGGTACGAATGCACTTCAATACTACTCCCCCGTCACGAATGCAGGCGTCAAAATCGAAGGCAGTTTCTTCGGAACCGGCACCGGAATCGACAGCCACAATGGCTACATCGCTTACATCGACAGCGCCCAGGCAGGCAACCTGACGTTTGACGACAACATGATATTCAACGCGCCGGACACGTTATTTAAGGGGACGAATAGCGTACTCGGGGCAGCGTTATTTGCCAAGGCAACCACGGGTTCCAACTCCCAGTCATTCCTTCCGAACAGTACTTATTTTGGCACCTTAGCGGCCGCTCAGCGCTACGGGGAGCTTTATGGAACCAATTTAACGACCTCGGCGTTTTCCTTTGTTGGTAACTGGGGCTCGACGCCATCGTTTACCAGTGTTACTGGAACTGATTCGGGATTCATGTTGGTCTTTTCCTCGGGTTCAGGTTCTCCTCTTCCCGGTCCGGGCATCACCTTGACATTTGCGGACGGGACTTGGACGAATCCTCCGGTTTGCGTTCCCTCCCCCGGATATTGGGTGTACAACCTTCCTGGCATAAGTAATGGCGCAACCTTTTCCTATATTGGTACTCCTGCGCCAAGCACGAGTTATAACCTAACCGTGATCTGCAACGGCAAACAGAACTAGACAGTCTTCCGATCAGGAGAGTGCCGGCGCTCTGTCTCCCGAAAAACGGAGAGACAAAGGCAGGCACCTCGGCGATGAGATTGGGAGCAAGGTCGAGACATGGCCCTACTGCGCCGTGGTCACGGTCACGACTAAATTCCGCTCGCGGGGGCCATCCAATTCGATCAGTACGATGCGCTGCCAGGTGCCGAGCAGGATCTGGCCACGCTCGAACGGCAGCGCGACCGAGGTCCCGATGAGCGAGGACAGGATGTGATCGGGCACGTGCGCCGGGTTGTGGGGATGGCGGTAGCGCAGCTGGGGAATCATGGCTTCGAAGGCATCGAGCATGTCGAGGTCGGTGCCGGGATCGAGGTCGGCGGTGGTCAGCGCGGCCGTGGTGTGGAGGATGAATAGATTGACGATTCCCGTTGCCTGGGAGTGATTCTTGCGGAGCAGAGCCTCGACCGTGTCGGTGATGTCGAGGATTTCACGTTTCTTGCAGGTTTTAATGGCGATCTTTTGCATGATCTTCCGCTGCTGAATTGAGCATACCTTGGTGCACCCTTTGATAACCAGATGTTGGCGCAGTGTGGGCATTTTGGTTTCCGCATGGGAGAAGGGTCGTGTCCGACCAAGTATTTCGACGAAGCGTCCTCGATCAATTTTTCGGCGCAGGGTGAAGTGCGGCATCGGCGATGTCTCGGGAAGGAATGTCGAGCCCAGCGGCTGAAAGCCGGAGTGGTCCGAGCGCGTTTACGATTTGGCTGAAGCCATATCCTGATACGAATCCTGCCGTCCTTCGGCCGGCTGGACGGGTCGAAGACCCGTCCCCACACGTACCAGACCGGGGCTGCGGGGCTGTCTTGTCAATTGCGCCACTTAGCGGTAGCGCGTAGCATCTAACCAGCATGCCGACTATTGCCACCGCGGCGGCCAGCCATCCTCCGAAGCTGGTCTTGGGCGAGATCATCAGCTTCGCCTACGATACCTTCTGCAGTAATAAGGTGCGGTTTGCGCTTACGGCGCTGGGCATGGTGATTGGCACGGCGTCGCTCATCCTGGTGGTGACGATTGCGCTGACCGGGAAGCAGTATGTGCAGCGGCTGATCCAGGCGATCGGCGCCAACATGATTTACGTGGAGTACTCGGGAGGGGCGCAGCGCATCACGAACAGCACGCCCGATCCGCTCACGGTGGACGACATGCGCGCGATCCGGGAGCAAGTGTCCAGCATCACCGAGGCTTCGCCGCTCACGGTGCTGAACGAGCGCATCGCCGCCGGCTCGGGCAAAGAGAAAGACATCGCGGTGATGGGGGCTGCCCCGGAATACGTCCGGGTCCGCAATCTGGTGGTGCTGTCGGGACGCTTCTTCGATGCCGACGATGCCCAGTCCCGCAACAAGGTTGGGGTGCTGACCCAGAAGCTGGCCGAAGAAGTCTATGGTTCGGCCGAGGACGCCGTCGGCAAGGTCATCAAGCTGAGCGGGTTGCCGTTTACGGTGATTGGCACATTCAAGGAGGGGGTGGACACCTTCGGGCAGTCGGAAGTGCAGGACTACACCATGGTGATTCCTTATACCGTGAGCCGCTATTTCATGGAGAACGCGTCGGTGAAACAGATCTTTTTCACCGTGGCTACTCCGGACGATGTTTTGCCGGCAACGGCTCAGATCGAGCGCGTCATTCAGTCGCGGCACCGGCCGGAATCGGTGTACACGGTCAGCAACCTGACGCAGTTGCTCTCGGTGTGGAACAAGATTGCCAATGCCCTGACCATCGGCCTGCTCCTGATCGCGACCGTGACCTTGCTGGTGAGTGGAATCGGGATCATGAACATTATGCTGGCCACGGTGAGCGCTCGCATCCGCGAAATTGGAATTCGCAAGGCCATGGGTGCCACCAATCGCGAAATTCGCTTTCAGTTCTTGTCGGAGGCCATCCTGATCTCTCTGATCGGAGGTTTTGCGGGAGTCATTATCGGACTGGCGTTGCCTTTTTCGGTGCGCTTCTTTACCGAGTACCGCATTCCGATCTCCGGATTGTCGGCGATCGTGGCGATCGTGGTGTCATCGCTGGTGGGCATTTTGTTTGGCACCGTTCCGGCCGCGCGGGCAGCCAAGCTGGATCCGGTGGAGAGCTTGCGATACGAGTGAAAATGCAGCTTCTAGCTTCTGGCTTCTAGCTTTTTGGCTTGTTATCTGGGGGGATTCGCGACGCTTGCAGCGCGCGGCGTGTGCAGGTGCGTTGGCATTTGTTCGCCGGGTGTCCTTCGTGGTTCCAGCTTTTGCAATTCGTCAACCACAGGACACGAAGGGGCACAAAAGGAAAGACTTCTTGGAAACTTACGCGTCTGAGCCCGTGCGGCGGAGCAGTTGACAAGTCAGAGGCTCCTTAAAGGGATAAGGTAGGGCAGGAGTTGGGCGCAAAAAGCAAAGCCGGGCGGGTTAGCCCGGCTTTTCTCTCATCACCCTTTGGGGATTGACTTGGTTTTGAGACTCCCCTCAGATCTTTTTGACCTTCGCCCTCACTCTGACGATTTGACTCCGGCGGGAGCCAAAACGTTGCACCGCAGGGTTACATCACCAGCGCGAGGTTCTCGAGTTCGGACTGCAATACGGGGATGGAGCAGCCGGACATTTCTACGCGGCCAGCGGCATCAAAAGCGGCTTGCGGCGAAACCCCGTAACCTCTTCCCATGAGGAACACTTGCAACAGTTCGGCGGCCTCGCGGGAATCGATCAAACCACCCTGCAACAGGTCATTTCGCAAAGCCGTCAGCTCGGTAACGGAAAATCTCTCTCTAAATCTTTCATTCATGGCCGTTTCACCTCCGACCCTGGACTGCCTTTAGCCTATTAGACTCCGTTACAGCTGCTTACGTTGCTTGCAATTTTGTTGCCGCTCCGCAAGCAGCTTAAGAAATGCCGGGTACCGAAGTCCTGTATTTAGTTAAACTCACGTTGGGGCAATAAGTTGCGGTGAATTGAAGAGGCCGGTCGCGGCCCGGTGAGGGCGGGATGGAGCCGACTTCGTTTCGAAATGTTGACACAAGGTGTCGTTCTGGTACGGAAAAGGGCGCAGGACGTGCCCAGAGCGGGACGGCTCTCGGAGGCGCGGGACAGCTCCAGGCTTCGGGCCTTCTGGCTAGGCTAGGTCTTTATAGAATTAGCGTGAAAATCGAGATTTCTTGGGGGGGCGGTGCCTGACGCCTGAACCCTGAAGTCTGAAGCCAGAAGCCAGAAGCCAGAAGCCTGTCCTGATGCCATCAGGAGGGGTCGGTGACGGCTTCGTCGACCAACAGAATCGGGATGTTGTCCCGAACCGGGTAGACGCGGCGGCATTCGGCGCACTTCAGGCTTTCTCCCGTTTCTTTGAGCAGCAGTGGCTTCTTGCATACCGGGCAAACCAAGATGTCCAGCAGATCCTGAGGAATCATGCCAGCATTCTACGCCTTCCTGAGAGGGATGCGCAGGCGACGGACGCAGGGGCGCGGACCCCCGCGCCGGCATGGGTTTTGAGGCTCACTGGTTAGGAGAAGAAAGGCCACATTGACTTCACAGCCGTCTCCGAGTAGATTCTTGCGGCGAGTGTTTTGATCGATTCGCAAGTCCCATCTGTGGCGGCGACGTTCTGCGGCTCCCCCGTCCGAATCCGCCTATAGAGGACCCCAAACCAGGAGAGGACAAGAGAATACTATGAAGAGATTGAAAGAGTTCGGAATTTCACTGCTCGCCTTGCTGGCCTTGGCCGGTATCGCGAGTGCACAGAAGTGGCACCCCCTGAACCATCCATCCGCTGCCCCTATAGGAGCGATCGCATTGCTGACGGATGGTACCGTCCTGCTGCATGAAGAGCAAACCACGACCCCGCAGAATTGGTATAAGCTGACCCCCGACAAGACCGGCAGCTACATCAACGGAACCATCACAAAAATCGCTCCACTTCCCGTCATCAACGGAACACAATATGGTCCTTTCTACTTCGGCTCCGTGGTATTGCCGGATGGCCGATACATTATTGAGGGCGGAGAATACAACAACGGCTCCGCGGTCTGGACTAACGACGGGGCGATCTACGATCCGGTGAAAAACAAATGGACGGCCGTGAAACCGCCCGCCGGGTGGAGTCTGATCGGCGACGCTCAGGCCATTCTCTTGGCCAATGGACAATACACGCAAGCGGATTGCTGCGAGGGGGTCAACCAGGCCTACTTCAATCCTAAGACCCTCACCTGGACGAACCTCACCAACACGGGCAAGGTCGACCGCTTTGACGAGGAAGGCTGGGGCCTGCTGCCCAATGGGGACATCTTGACCGTGGATGCAATCGACGCTCCCAACTCCGAAGTCTTCAACCCGGCAACCAAGAAGTGGACCAGCGCCGGAAGCACGATTGTCCGCCTGGAAGACCCCAGTTCCCAAGAGGTTGGCCCACTTGTATTGCGGCCAGACGGGACCGTCTTCGCAGCCGGAGCCGCGCCCTCGGGCACTCCCGGCCACACTGCGATCTACAACACCAAGACGAAGAAGTGGAAGGCAGGGCCGGATTTCCCACTGGTTAACGGTGTGGCTATGGCCTGTGACGACGCTCCCTCCGCAGTGGAAATTAATGGCAAAGTCCTCGTGATGACCGGCCCGCCTGTTTTTGGCAACGGCGCCGCCTTCTTTGAGTGGGACGGGACGAAACTTACGAACATCGCCGGACCACCCAACACAAGTACCGACGCCGCCTTCTACGGACACCTCCTGGAACTGCCCAGCGGCCAGTTGCTGTTCAGCGACTTCAGCACTGACCTTGAGATCTTCACTCCGAAAGGATCCTTCATTAGCGCCTGGGAGCCTAAGATCACATCGGTACCGACCACGCTCACGCACGGAAAAACCTATGTGGTTAAGGGCACGCAGTTCAGCGGCCTTACCAATGGAGCTGCCTACGGTGATGATTTCCAGGATTCCACCAACTATGCTCTGGTGCGTATCACCAATAATGCGACCAAGCACGTTTTCTATGCCAAGACAACCAACCCGAGCAGCTTTGGGGTGCAGACTGGCGGCTTGGCAGAATCAACTAACTTCACTGTGCCGGCCACCATCGAAAAGGGCGCCAGCAGTTTGCAAGTAGTCACCAACGGCATCCCGTCGACTCCGAGCTCGGTGACCGTCAACTAGTAACGACAAAACAATCAGTGACACTTCCATCCACTCGCCTTATTTCCGGCTCGGTGCCGGGAGAAAAGGCGAGTGGTTTTTTATGTCCAAAATCGCCCGAGATGCATTTCTGATCGCACCGCGTCCGGCGGAGAAGATGAACTTTTTACAATTCCAGCGTTGACTTTCACCGCCCCCTCGGAGTAACTTTTGGCAGCGAATTTGTTTGTTCGCTCTACCAAACCCATCTGTGGCGGCGATGTGCGTTGGCTCCCGCATCCCTACCCGCCTCTGAGGAAATAATCGCGGAAAGGACAAGATTATGAAGAGATTCAGAATGCGGGGAATCACCCTCGTCGTTTGCTTGGCTTTGTCTGCTATTGCTGGTGCGCAAAAATGGCAAAGCTTGAAGCATCCACCAACATTTTTCACCGATACTGCGCTACTGCTTACCGATGGCACGGTCATCGTGCACGAAATCTGCTCGCCGAACTGGCATCGTCTTACACCGGACCGGACGGGAAGCTACGTGAATGGTACATGGTCGCAAATAGCCTCCATGCCGTCGGACTACGGGCCTTTGTATTTCGCCTCGCAAGTGCTGCCTGACGGGCGAGTGCTGGTCGAAGGCGGTGAGTATAACGGCTCTGGTTGCCCAGGCGCGGAGACACCGCTCGGCGCTATCTACGACCCGGTCAAGAACAAATGGACGAACGTCAATCCTCCTAGCGGCTGGAGTGAAATCGGCGATTCTCCGTCGATCGTTCTGCCCAACGGTACTCTCATGCTGGGGCAGAACTTTGACACGGCTACGGCCTTCTTCAATGCCAAGAGCTTAACCTGGACCCTCAAAGGCTCGGGCAAATCGGACGCATACGCCGAGGAAGGCATGGAGTTGCTGCCAAACGGCAAGGTCCTGCTGGCGGATACACAAAATACCCCAAACACGGAAATCTTCGATCCCAAGACAAGCAACTGGACCAGCGCCGGGAGTGCGATCGTGGATCTGTCGGAAAACGCGCAGGAAGAAACCGGGCCCGCCCTGTTGCGGCCCGAAGGCTCCGTTTTTGCGATGGGAGCGAATGGTAACGGCGCCGGCCACACTGCTATCTTTGACCCAAAGACGGCTAAGTGGGCAGCGGGGCCGGATTTCCCCAATGGAAACGATATGGCCGACGCACCCGCAGCTGTCCTCCCGAATGGCAACATCCTGTGCGAGACCAGCCCCGGCATTTTCCTAACCCCGGTTACCTTCTATGAGTTCGATGGAACGAAATTCAAATCGACCCCATCACCGCACAACACTGGGACTGGCCAGAACAACACTTCTTACACGGGGCGCCTGCTCGTGCTTCCCACCGGTCAAGTGCTTTATACCTTGGCCACTGGGGCGGACATGGATGCCGAGATCTTCACCGCCAAAGGAACGTTCCAGGCAGCATGGGCTCCCGCCATCAAGACAGCCCCCAGCAGCGTTACCCGTGGCAACACCTACAAGATCTCGGGGACTCAGTTCAACGGCCTGACGCATGGCGCGGCTTATGGGGATGATGCGCAGATGAACAGCAGCTATCCGCTGGTGCGCATCACCAACAACTCGACCAAGCATGTGTTCTATGCGCGTACCCACGATCACAGCACCATGGCGATCGCGACCGGCAAGAAAATTGTGTCGACCAACTTCGATGTTCCTAAAAGGGCGGAGACTGGCGCCAGCAGTCTGGTGGTGGTCGCCAACGGCATCCCTTCTGCTCCGGTCAGCGTAACCGTACAGTAGAAGAAATCGCCTTGAGTGGGTTACAATGCCACTTCCCTGGTTCTGCTTCAGAATCCGGGAAGTGGCTTTTCGTTCTTTCTCAACTTCTTTGGTTCGCGCGTCCTCATCGACGGAGGTGAGGAGAGAAGCGGGTGAGAATCCCGCGCTGCCGCGCAACTGTAAGCGAGGAAATTCGCAGCCGGTCACTGGGTTAGCCCTGGGAAGGCCGGCTGCATTCATCGGACAGTGAGAGCTGTCCTCACTCGCAAAGCCAGGAGACTGGCGCGAACCGTCCCCACCAACCCCTTTCGCGAGACAAAGGAGGCGTGCATGCGGTTCTTTCGAATTCTCCCAAGCGTGATTTGCCTGCTGGCGGCAGCTTGGGCCGACGAAATCAAAATCAAAGTTATCGATCCCCAATCGGCTGTGGTGGGCGGGGCGCAGGTTGTGCTGATCCCACGGGGCAGCGCGACTCCCGCGGCGGTGGCGAGCACGTCCGCCGAAGGGCTGGTCGTGTTTCGCGAAGTTGCTTCGGGCCGCTATCAAGTGCAAGTGCTGGCCCCGGGATTTGCCACCGAGACAGCCGATCTTTTGCCTTCCGCTGAACTGGTTACGGTAAAGCTACGGCTCGCTCCGGCGGCAGAAACCGTGGTGGTGACTGCGACTCGTACGCCGGTGCCTACTGAAGCAGCGGGTGCGGACGTCGAAACCTTGAGCGGCGCACAACTGGAAACCATGCAGCCTGTCGCCAGCGACGACGCGCTGCGATTCTTGCCCGGTGCGGTCGTGGACACTCAGGGGCAGCGGGGCGGGCTGTCGTCGCTGTTTGTGCGCGGCGGCGATTCTCGCTACAACAAGGTGATCGTCGACGGAGTGACGGTTAATGAGCCCGGCGGCAGATTTGACTTCGGAACCCTTCCACTTGCGCAGGCGGACCGGTTGGAGTTTGTGCGGGGCGCGCAGAGCGCGTTGTATGGCTCCGACGCCATGACCAGCGTAGTGCAAGTTTGGACCCGCACCGGCAGCACCACCGTCCCGGAACTGCGTTTTGGCGCCGACGGCGGAAATCTGGGAACCGCGCATGGCTATCTTTCTTTCGCGGGAGCGCGCGGCCCCTTCGACTACAACGTCTTTGGGGAGCAGTTCAACACCAGCGGGCAAGGCCCTAATGACGATTACTCGAATTCGCTGCAGGGCGCAAATTTCGGGATTGCGATTAACGATCGCGTCTCGCTGCGCATCCGCGGACGCCACTCGAACAGCCTCACCGGGGTGCAGGGGGAGTGGAATTTCAACGGAAATCCGCTCATGCAGCCGGATCTGGACCAGTTCGCCCGGCTGAACGACACATTGGGCAGCGTCGACCTCAGCATTATCGGGCCTTCGCGATGGCAGCATCGTTTCACCGGATTCGAGTACCATCAGCAACGCACGAACGTAGATAATGTGATCGATCCCGGACGGATTTCACCTTCTTTTGGCAACATTGATCTTCCTTTTCACAGCATCGCGGACCTCAATCGCGCGGGGTTCGAATATCAGGGCGAATATGTGGAGCGGAGCTGGGCGCAGACCACGGTCGGTTATCGCTTCGAAGACGAAAATGGATTCGTGGGTGATTTGCTGTCGCTGCCCATCGATCACGGTCTGCGGCTGAATCATGAGGTCTACGGCCAGCAACAGCTCACTCTCGGACGGTTGTCGGTGGTCGCGGGCGCGCGCTTCGTGCACAACGGCAGCTTTGGAAACAAGGGCGTGCCACGCGTGGCGATGACTCTGCAAGCATTGCGCGGAGGCCATGTATTCTCGGGCACACGCTTACGCTTCTCCTATGCGAGCGGAATCAAAGAGCCGCTGCTCGAAGAGTCTTTCGCCAGCGGTCCATTTACGGTTCCGAATCCTAACCTGAGGCCGGAGACGAATCGCGCCTTCGAGGCGGGGATTCAGCAGGGTCTGTTCGGCAATCGCTACGCTTTGACTGCCACTTACTTCAACAACCTGTTCCGCGATCAGATTGAATTTGCCTCCAGCCCCACGACGTTCGTCGGACAATACGTGAACGTAGATGAGTCCTTAGCCCACGGGGCCGAGGTTGAGCTGCAGGGAAAAATTGTGTCGAGATTGTCTTTGAACGCGGCGTACACCTACACCTCGACGCAGATTTTGCAGGCTCCTCTCTGCACAGCGGCGAATTTTTGCGATCCCTTGCTGGCGACGGGACAGCCGTTCATCCGCCGTCCCAAGCACTCCGGCACTGCACTGTTCACCTATGTCGGACGGCGATGGGGAGGGAATCTCGGCGGCAGCTTTGTGGGGAGGCGGCCAGATTCGGATTTCTTTGGATTCGGCATCAATCACGCCGCAGGTTACGTGCGGGTGGATATGGGCGGCTGGTACGCGCTCACCTCGCGGGTTACGGCCTATGTGACGCTCCAGAACGCTCTCGATAAACACTACGAAGAAGTAGTCGGATACCCGGCCCTGGGTGCGAATTTCCGGGCGGGGATGCGGTTCAGAATCGGAGGGGAGTGAGAGGAAGCTGTCAGCTTTCAGCCGTCAGCTCTCAGCGAAAATCGAAGAGCCAATGACTGACAGCTGATAGCTTCTAGCTTCTAGCTTTTAGCGGGCTGCGGAAATCCTTGTCTCGTGATCGCGTAGAGTTCTCCGGCTGCAATGGATTTACGTTCCTCTGCGGACGACTGCCGTGATTCCCGGCCGCAATGCTGCAAGGCCCTGGGATTGAGGAACTGGCACCTTGATATTTGATCCGCGCCAGCTTCAGCTTTTCGATTTCCTCTTCGCCCAAGGGCTGTTGGCGTCCCAAGAGATGGGTTACGAGAGCGATTTGGGCAAAGTGCTCGACCGTCTCCATCTTCATGTAGGCGTGATGAAGGGTGTCAGCATATGCGACGACTCCGTGATTTGACATGAGGATGGCGTCGTACTCTGGAATCAGGGGCTCCAGTGCATCGGAAAGCTCCGCCGTTCCGGGCATACCATACTTAGCCAGGGGGATGGAGCCTAGCCCGATAACCACCTCGCACACCAGCGGCTGGTTGAGCGCAAGGCCGGCGGCGGCAAAGCCAGTCGCTGTGGGAGGATGGGCATGCACAATGCCCTTCACGTCTGGACGCATCTTGTAGACCAGCAGGTGCATGGCAAGTTCGCTGGACACATTTCGGTTGCCGGCGATCCGGCGGCCTTCCAGGTCGACCACGACCATATCCGACGGGCGCAGCATGCTTTTGCTCATACCGGTGGGAGTGATCACAATCCGCTCCTCATCAAGCCGAACCGAGAGATTGCCGTCGGTGGCGGCAACGTAGCCGCGTTGGTGCAGCATCTGGCCAAAGAGAACCATTTCGCGTCGATGTTGGCGTTCGCTAGGCATTCAATTTAGGGGCTGCTGGGGAGAAGCGGACCCAAGCTGGTTGGCGTATGGTATCGCAGACGCTTGCTTCAACACAATCCGTTTGTTGTGAAATGTGCTTATGAGCTGCCGAGGTCTTCGAATTTATAATCAGCCAGCGTGCTCGTGTCAGAATTCAATTATCAGCTTCCGGCGGAACTGATCGCGCAGGAACCCCTTGCCGACCGGTCTGCTTCCCGGTTACTCAAGCTAAGCCGATGCGCGGGAGGGTTTCGCGATGGCTGCTTTCGCGACTTTCCCGATCTGCTCCGGGCGGATGATTTGGTTGTGTTCAATAACACGCGAGTCTTTCCCGCACGCCTCTACGGCAGAAGAAGCGGGGCGAAAGCCCAGCCGGTCAGTTCGCACAACCCCGCAGCCCGCGACTTTCTGAAGGGCCGGATCGAGGTACTGCTCACCCGGCAAGTATCGCAGGACCCAAACGAATGGGAATGCTTGGTCCGCCCAGGGCGCAAGATTGGAGTGGGCGAGCGGCTGTTCTTTGGACCTGAGGAAGAACTGCAGGCCGAGATCGTCGCCAGGGGTAGTTTCGGTGAGCGCCGCATACGTTTTTGTCCGGCAGGAGATTTCTTTGCTTTGCTTGAGTACCTGGGACATGTGCCACTCCCACCCTATATTGACCGGCCAGACCGCGCTGGCGATCGGGATCGCTATCAGACTGTCTACGCGCGCGAGCGCGGTTCGGTCGCGGCCCCAACCGCGGGGCTGCACTTTACCCCAGAGATTCTTGAGGGAATCCGAGGCCGTGGCATTGAGACGGCGGAGATCACACTGCACGTGGGTTTAGGAACCTTTCAACCGGTACGGGTAGATCGCGTTGAAGATCATCGATTGCACCGCGAGTCTTACCAAATTTCCACGGAGGCAGCCACCAAGATCACCGGTGCCGTGGACGCGGGACGCCGTGTGGTCGCGGTCGGGACCACGACCGTCCGAACTCTGGAGTATGCGGCCAGGCAGTCTGTAGACGGCCGAGTGCCGGCAGGCAGCAGCGAGGCCGATATCTTTATCTATCCCGGCTATGAATTCCGGGTGGTGGGAGCTTTGCTGACAAATTTCCATCTGCCGCAATCCACACTCCTAATGCTAGTGTGCGCGTTTGGAGGAAAGGAGCCGGTCATGGAAGCCTACCGGCATGCGGTTGAGCAGAAATACAGGTTCTACTCCTACGGGGACTGTATGTTCGTAGAGTGAACTGACCCAATGTGGGCGCAGGCGTCGCCGCCCGTGCGGCTGAATTCATATCTAGTCAGAGTTCCCTTAGGCGATATACTAGGCCTCGCACAGGGGTGAAACATGGAGATACAAGCGCTGTCTAGACAAGTTTCGATCAATGATTTTGTGTCGGAGTTGAGAAAGTTTCCTGAGGCCGCGTTCGACCGCACCGACCAGATCGTTAAGTTTCTCGAGAGTATGCTGGTCGCGCCGGATACTTTGGCGCCTTACTTGACTTGGGATCGACAGCACTACACGCGAAATCTGATTGACAAGACGCCGCTTTTCGAACTGATGGCGATCTGTTGGGAGGTTGGCCAGGGCAGTTCGGTCCATAATCACCGGGACCAGAACTGCTGGATGGCCGTGCCCATTGGCAGATTGCTGGTCGAAAACTATCGTGTGATTTCCCAGAAGCTGGAAGAAGGCACCTGCATCCTGGAGACCGCGGAAACTCTGGAGATGAACCCGACCCATCCCTGCGCCGTCGATCCTCTCGAACCGGTGCACCGTGTATACAATCCGCGCGAGTTCAACCAGAGAGCGGTCAGCCTGCACGTGTATTCCCGGCCCTTCGATACCTGCGTGGTTTATTCGCCGGAGCAGCGCACCTGCGGAGAGATTAGGTTGCATTACACCACTGAATACGGTAGACCGAGCCGGTGACTTCGGTCACGTGTACACCAGAGGGGTGGTCGTAAGAAAATTAAAGGGTGCGGACAGCATTCAAGAAGCCGGCATTGCGAACCTCGCCCGCGTGGCTGTTAATGTTTGCTTTGTTGTTAGTGATCTGCAGTTGCACGAGAAATGTCGCCCCATCCGAGGAACTACGGCCCGAAGAGCCGCTAGAACCACTGACGGTCACCCCGGCTCGCATCGAAGCGCCGCCACCCAGGAATGTTGTGCACAAAGTGTTCTCGGTAGGCGAATATACGCAGTTTTTGTTCGTAGTTCCGCCGCACCAGAACAGCACCAGATTGCGCGGCACCTTCCGGTCATTTACCAAGCGAAGCGACCCCGACTCCACAACTAACAGTACCGCCGACGTAGATGTGATGTTGCTGAATGAACAAGAGTTCAACCAGTTTCTGCACGGCCCGCCGCAAAGCGTGACCTATGAGCTGGATCCTGCGCACAATCAAATAGTGGATTGGCGCCTTCCAACAACGTATGCTGAGCCAACAACCTACCATCTGGTTTTTAGCAAACCTGCAGGCGGGACAAAGATCAAGTTTGTCGAGGCTGACTTCACCGTGAGCTTTCAGTAGAGAGGTAGCTAGCTACGTCTCTACCGCGGGGTAGTGTCCTATTAGTGCGTTGATGGCTCACGACGCACTAAAGCTGGTGGCGGGAGAGGGCTTAAGCACTGCCGTTAAGAGAGCCTGTCGACTAATAGGACACTACCTGCCGCGGCGAGGGCGAGCGTCCCTGCATCCCTGCTGCTAAACTAACCTGTTGTCTCCCCGAAAGAAATCCCCGTCTACTGTGGGCGAGAGCGCGGCCATCGCCGCTGTGCCGGACACGCCCTCTTCCGCCCAGAAGCCGAAGATTGTCGCGGGCGAAGCGGGACGCATTTACCTGATCGATACCATGTCCTTTATCTTCCGCGCCTATCACGCCATGGCGCGGCAGCGCGGGATGTCCACCAAGACGGGCTTGCCGACGGCAGCAACGTATGTCTTCGTCAACATGTTGCGGAAGTTGCGCGATGATTTTTCCCCGCAATATCTGGCGGCGGTGTTTGATGTAGCTGCACCCACGTTCCGCGATCAGCAGGCCGAAGGCCTTACCAGCGTGCGCCGGTTTGACCTGAAGACGCAAACTTTCCAGGAAATCGAGTACCACGGCTACAAAGCCAATCGCAAAGAGATGCCTGGAGACTTGGCGCAGCAGTTGCCCTACATTCGACGAGCGCTGGAAGCGTACCGCATTCCCATCCTCGAGCTCGGCGGCTACGAAGCAGACGACGTGATCGGCACCCTGGCGCGCAAGGCCGTGGCGCAATCGTATTCCGTGTACGTGGTGTCGAGTGACAAAGACATGCTGCAATTGGTGAACGACCGGGTTCTGGTTCTGAATCCGCCCAAAGACAACCTGATTTGCGACGCCGCCAAGGTCGAGGAAATCCTGGGAGTGCCTCCCGCGCGCGTGATCGACGTAATGGCCTTGCGCGGTGATTCCATCGACAATATTCCCGGCGCCCCAGGAATCGGTGACAAGGGTTCGGTTGAACTGATCAAGCGCTTTGGCTCGGTCGAGCAGGCGCTCGATCGCGCAGCGGAAGTCGAGAAGAAGACTTATCGGGAATCGCTCCAGAACAATCGTGACAACATCCTGCTCAGCAAAAAGCTGGTGACCATCGATTGCGATGTGCCCATCGAGCTGGACGTGAATGTGATGAAGCTGGGCGAGCCGGACCTCGAAGCGCTCCGCGCTCTTTTTACCGAACTGGAGTTCTCTTCGCTTTTGAAGGAGTTGCTGCCGGTTGTTGAGGTGAGCAATGCGCATTACAGCGAGGCAAAATCGGCCGCGGATGTGGAGGCGGTGCTAAAGGGCATTCCGGCGGGAGGGGCGCTGGCGGTCGCCGTGGAAGCAGAATCAAGCGTTGGCGAAGAGCAGGAGGTAGAAGAGGAAGAATCGGAAAACCGCATGTTGCCGCTCACGTCGGAGCCTCTACTGGGAGAGCGTCCGCGGGATATCGCGATCTCGTCCGCGCATGGCATCGCGGCCACCGTCAACGCCGAGACAGAAGAAGCAAGGTCGAAGCTGAAGTCTGCCCTGGCAGACGAGAGCCTGCCCAAAGCCATTCACGACTACAAAGCGACGACTCACGTTTTGGAGCGGCAAGGGATCGCGCTGCAAGGCGTGCGGCATGATCCGATGTTGTATTCCTACCTGCTCGATCCGACCTACTCATCACACCGTTTAGCCGATGTGGCCCTGCGGCGTTTCAACCTCAAGCTCAGCGGGACACTTCCCGAAGCGGCTGACATCACCGGGCGGCTGGCAACGGCGTTGCGCCGCGACGTGGAAGAAGCCGGGCTACTCAAGCTATATGAAGGAATCGATCTGCCACTGGTGCCCGTGCTGGCGCGTATGGAACACGCCGGGGTCAAAATCGACCGCGCGGCTTTGGCGGAGATGTCGTCGCGCCTGGAACGCGAGATCGACGCCAAGGCGAAAGAGATTTACGAGTGCGCGGGGTGCGAGTTCAACATCAGTTCGCCAAAGCAATTGGGCGATGTTCTGTTTAACAAACTGAATCTGCCCAAGCCGGTCAAGTATGGCAAGGGGAAGACGATTTCGACCGCAGTCGACGTGCTTGAGGGATTGGCCGAGAACCATGACGTACCACGGATGGTGCTCGAGTACCGGCAACTGACCAAGCTCAAATCCACCTACGTCGATGCGTTGCCAGCCTTGCTGAATTCCGCAAGCGGGCGCTTGCACACTACTTTCGGTCAGACTGGCACGGCGACGGGAAGATTATCGTCGGCGAATCCGAATCTGCAGAACATTCCGATTCGCACCGAACTGGGCCGCGAGATTCGGGCCGCGTTCACTGTGGAGCCGGGTCATGTGCTGCTGGCGGCGGATTACTCGCAGATCGAACTGCGCTTGCTGGCCCATTTCTCGAAAGACCCGCTACTGGTCGAAGCATATCGTCGCGGCGATGACATACACACCCTTACCGCTTCTCAAGTGTTCGGCGTGCCGCCGCTGATGGTCACGCCCGATCACCGCAGACAGGCGAAAGTTGTAAATTTCGGCATCGTGTACGGACTGTCTGCTTTCGGGCTTTCACAGAACTTAGGGATTGAGCCCGCCGAGGCCAAGCAGTTCATCAACGCGTACTTTGAGCGATACAAGGGCGTGCGGGCTTTCATCGACCGAACTCTGGATGAAGCCCGCCGTGACGGGAAGGTCAAAACATTGTTTGGGCGCGTGCGACCGATTCCCGACATCAACAGTAAGAACGCCAACCTACGCGGCTTCGGGGAGCGGACGGCGGTCAACACGCCATTGCAGGGAACAGCAGCCGACTTGATCAAGATTGCCATGATCCGCATCGATGCGGCGCTTCGCGAGCAGCGACTGAAATCAAGGATGACGCTGCAAGTGCACGATGAGTTGGTTTTCGAAGTTCCAGAAACTGAAATTGAAGTAATGCGAACCCTGGTGCGCGAGCAGATGGAAAAAGTTCATCCCCTAACCGTGCCATTGATGGTGGAAATTGGAGTTGGGACGAACTGGCGAGATTTGCAGTAACCTTTCATCCCCATAACAAACTGTCATCCCGAGCGAAGCCGAGCGATTTAGGTTCTTGCCTGCACTACCGGAATTGCCGCCACCGGCAAACAGCCAGATCCCTCGCTTCGCTCGGGATGACAAGTGTGTTTTAGTTTCTGCAGACCGTCTAGTCTAGTCAACGGCGTTCCCGGTCTACTTCTCGTTCCGCCGCTTCCCGAAGCATTCTTCGGTCGCGGGAGCTCGCCATCCTTCGGGCTCGGATGAGCCTTCGTAAACCAAACCAATAGAAGAACCAGGCAAGGGTGCCGATCGCCGCTAGCAGCAGGAGCAGATTCCATATCGCAGCAACGTTGGACAACAGCGTTTTCATAGACAGCCCTGCCGAGCTTTGCTCGACCTCGAGGGCTCGAAGACCCGTCCCCACGCGAGTTTCCACATGATCGTCAGGTTCCCAGCGCGGTCTTGATTGCGCCAGCAATGTTTCCCGCCAGCGTCCGCATTTTTTCTTCCGACTCCGCTTCCACCATGACTCGGGCGAGTGCTTCCGTGCCCGAGTAGCGGACGACCACGCGCCCGTTGCCATCGAGCTCGCGTTCGGCTGCTTCAATCGTACGCTGGATTTCGGGCACTTGAGCAAACGGCATCTTTTCGCGAACCCGAATATTCTGAATTGTCTGCGGAAAGACTTTAAGGTCGCCGATCAGGTCTGCCAGAGACTTGCCGCTTCGCGCCATGATTTCCATCACTCGCAAAGACGTGAGGAGGCCATCGCCCGTGGTCGCTTCTCCGTCGCGGAAGATGATGTGGCCGGACTGCTCGCCGCCCAGAATCGCGTCGGTCTTGAGCATCTCCTCGAGCACGTACTTGTCGCCAACGTTGGCGCGCAGCAAGCGGATGCCCGCTTTTCGCAATGCGATTTCCAACCCCATGTTGGACATCGTAGTGGCGACAATCGTGGAACCGGTGAGAACGCCGCGCGATTGCATGTCGCGGGCGACTATCAAAAGGACGGCATCGCCATTGACCACTCGACCATTTGCGTCGCTGAACAATACGCGATCGGCATCGCCATCAAAGGTGACGCCTAAATCGAATTGCCCCACGTTCTCAGCGATTGCTCTGGCCAGCGTTTCTGGATGGAGGGCCCCGCAATTATCGTTAATGTTCTTCCCGTCGGGGCATGCACTCAGATAGGTTGCCTGAAGGCCGCAAGCGCGAAACAGTTCAGGAGCTTCGGCCGTGGCCGCGCCGTTGGCGCAATCCACCAAAACTCTTAACCGGCTCAAATCGGTCTTCACGCTGTGCGCCAGCCATTCTACGTACGCATGCCGAAGACTCGCGTCGCCGGGCAAGCTGGCAACAGGCTTCACAGACACCGGCACATGACGTTCAGGATTCTGCAGCAGGGCGAAAATTTCCTTCTCGATGGCAAGTTCATGCGAGTCGGGCAACTTGTATCCATCGCCGGAGAAAACTTTTATGCCATTGTCGGTCCAGGGATTGTGCGAAGCTGAGATCACAACGCCGGCCGCATAGTTGCGGGAACGCGCGAGGTAGGCCACCCCCGGTGTCGTAATCACACCTGCACTGTGGACTTCACAACCGCTGGAAACGAGTCCCAGCAGCGCGCGGTCCGCGATCCAGCTGCTCGATTCTCGTGTATCTTGTCCGATCACAACCCTGGCGTGTGGAGCACTGCGAATCAAGTTATGACCGAGCGCCCCGCCTATGAGATAGGTGCTTTCCAAAGTTAAAGGAAATTCGCCGGCTACGCCGCGAATGCCGTCGGTTCCGAAAAGCTGTCGTGTCGGGGATGTCATTCTGGTTTCGCGGACGGAGCGCCGCTGCCGGAGATGGGAGCTTTCTGCATGATGACCGTGATCCGTACGGGATCGGGACTCGCAACCTGGATCAGAGGATCGGAAACATAGGGGTGCCTGGCGAAAGTTGCCCGATCAATCGCCCCGCTCACGTCCACCGGATCCGTGATCGCCGACTCCACGGCTTCTACGTGCTTCTTCGGCCCGCTGATGGTGATGTTCGGAGGATCGACCTCGACCCGCTGTATGCCATAGCCGGGAGCAAACGTGCCCACAACCCGCGCTTGCACCGGGACCTCTCGAGTCAGCCGCGTGTCGAACCTGAGATGGAACTGACTGGGAACTACTTGCACCACCTCGAGCTCCAAAGGTTGGTGAATCTGCTGCGCCGTCAAATCAAAGGTGCGCTCGCCGGGCTTCAGGCCGCCCAGTTCGATTTCGGCATAAACGTCGGAAGGCTGAAGGTGGCGAACCACTCGCTCCGGACCGCGCAGCCGGATTTGCGCCCGTGGGATACTCTCCGAGCTGATCTCCAGATTTTGCGGGATATTGTGGAACTCGATGGCCACATCGACCGCGACCTCGGCCACGGGATCGCGCGCCACCGCCAGCCACAAGCCCACGGCCAGGGCAAGCGAGATCAGCTTCAATCCCAGGTTGTGAAGCACGTGGCGATGCAGGAAGTCGCGCATGGGCTAACGATCCGCTCCCCGATTCAAACGTGAGTCGTTCAAACGCGAGTCGTCCAAACGCGAATCCGTGAGGCGGGGCTGAGGACCTCGCTCCGGCTCAGAATCCTCTGATGCCTCGCTGCCGTTCGAAATTGGCGTGGGCAGTGTCGACGGAGGCACGTAGCGCCGTAACAATTCTCCCAGACGGTCGCGCAACTGGTCGACACTCAGATCACGCTCAATCTTTCCGGAAACTGCCAGGCTGATGCTACCGGTCTCCTCGGAAACGATTACCGCGATGGCATCGGTTTCCTCGGTTACGCCAATGCCCGCGCGGTGCCGCGTTCCCAGTTGAGTTGAGAGTACCGGATTCATGGACAGCGGCAGAAAGCAGGCGGCGGCGGCAATGCGATCGTTTTGCACAATCACCGCGCCGTCGTGCAGGGGAGCGCTCGGTCGAAAGATGGTCGCCAGCAGATCGTAGGAAAGCCGTGCGTCGAGCGGAACTCCGCTTTCGATATAGGTACGCAAACCAATCTCGCGCTCGATAATGATCAGAGCGCCGGTTTGGTTCTGGCAAAATAGGTTCGCGGCCAGCACAATGTCGTCGTAAGCGTCCGCCTCCGAACCCGTGGTACGACTCAGTGTAAGTCCCCGCCCCAGCCGCGCCAAACCTTGCCGGATCTCGGCGGCAAAAACCACGATCAGGGCGAACACTGTATAAGGAAGCAGCGTGCTTATCAGCCAGTTCAGCGCAGCCAGGTTGCCCAGCCGGGACAAATAGAAAGCCAACCCCAGCCCGGTCACGCCCACAACCATCAGGGAGGCGCGCGTACCCTTGATCAGGGCGAGAAATTCATAAATGATGATCGCGACCAGCAGAATATCGACGATCGAAATCACCGACACATGTGGCCACGGTGCTGAGAACTGACTCACTCACGGCCCCCTTCGCAGTAGTATCCGCCTGGCTCGCAATTTCATTGTAATCCAGGATTCAAAGACACAAGGGTAGGGACAAGACTCGAAGGTCTAGGAAGATGGCTTGGCCGATACTTCGATCTGCATGCCCTCGGCCGCGGCCCGCAGTCGGGGATAGTAGTCGCGGGCTTCCTTCACCACCTTGTCGATGCACACATCGTCATGATCGGGATCGTGATGGAACAGAATCAATTCTTTCGCCCCGCTTTCCGTGACCACGTTGATGGCTTCGCGCCAATGGCTGTGTCCCCAGCCCCGTTTGCGTTCGTATTCTTCGGGAAGATACTGCGCGTCGTAGATCAGGACGTCGGCGCCCGCCGCGAGCTTGCGCACGTTCTTGTCGAATAGCGCGTCCCCAGGCTCGTTATCGGTCGCGTAAACGATGACCCCTTCTTTTGTTTCCAGTCGAAAGCCCATGCAGCCCTGGGGATGGTTTAACCACAGGGTCTCCAAGGTTACGTCCCCCAACTGGATGCGACCTTCCCCCAGATCGTAGAAGTTTTGGTGCGCCTGCATTTCAGTCAAGCCGACGGGAAAGTAGGGCGCGGCCATTTGCTCTTCGAGCACCCGCTTCAGGTTGCGTGTCCGGCTCGAAGAATGAAACTGGAAACGGTTCTCTCGGTTGTCGTAAAGGGGACCGAAGAATGGAATTCCCTGAATGTGGTCCCAATGGAAATGAGAGACAAAAACGTGGGCGGAAACCGGTCGTCCGTTGAACTCGTGCCGCAAGGCTTGTCCCAACACGCGGAAGCCGGTGCCACAGTCGAAGACGTAGAGGGCGTCCCCGAGGCGCACCTCCACGCAGGAGGTGTTGCCTCCATAGCGCATATTTTCCGGCTGGGGGGCGGGCGTGGATCCGCGAACTCCCCAGAACTTGATTCGCATACGCCCTCAATAAGAGGATGCTGGCTAAACTTCCATCTTCCGCTGGGCCGTCGAATCCGTCAATTCATTCGCTGGTTACACGGGTTACTCTGGCGCGGCACTCCTCCCTTTATAATAAGGGAGCCGCGATTCCCGCTGAAAGGGTTTAACCGACCGCACCTTGCTACGCCCTGATTACAAGGAGTTTTCGCGCCTGGCCCGCGAGTTCACGCTGATCCCGGTGGTCAAGTCGGTCACCGCCGATCTGCTGACCCCGGTCTCTGCTTTTCTCGCTATCGCGGCCAACGAGCCTAACGCCTTTCTGCTGGAATCCATCGAGCGCGGAGAGCAAATCGGGCGCTACACGTTCCTGGGGGCGCGTCCTTACTTGCAGGTGCAGGCCCGCGGCGAGGATGTCGTGCTGCAACGCGGCAGGGCGCGTGAGCGGCGTAAGGGCAGCAGCGTTCTGCCCATGTTGAAGGAATTGCTCCGGCAGCACCGTCCGGCTACGTTTGCTGGCCTGCCACGGTTCACCGCTGGCGCGGTTGGCTATTTCGCCTATGACGCGGTTCGCCAACTGGAGAGAATCGGCGAGCAGGCGAAAGACGATCTTTCCCTGCCCGATTGTATGCTGATGTTCTTCGATCGCGTGCTGGCTTTCGATCACCTGCGCCATCAAATTCACATCATCGCCAGCGCCGATGTTTCGCGCGAGAGACCCAGACAGGCCTACGATCGTGCACTTGCCGATATCGCGATTCTCGAGAAGAAACTGGATCGCGGCCTGCGCTCAACCCACTGGCAGAACTCTGGCAGATCGCGCAAGCCTAAGCTGAAGGTTCACGCCAGAACCAGCCGGAGCCGATTCATGAAGTCCGTGGAACGGGCCAAAGAGTACATCGCTGCCGGCGACATTTATCAAGTCGTGCTGTCGCAGCGTCTGGATTTTTCCCCCGAGGTTGCGCCTTTCGATATCTATCGCGCCTTGCGCACGGTGAACCCTTCGCCTTACATGTATTTCCTGCGCATGGGCGATACCCACGTGCTGGGATCCTCTCCCGAGATGCTGGTGCGGGTGACCGGCAGCAAGCTGGAATACCGTCCCATTGCCGGAACCCATCCGCGCGGGCGCGATGAAGCCGAAGATTCGCGCCTCGAACAACAAATGCTCGCCGACGAGAAGGAACGCGCCGAGCACGTCATGCTGGTTGACCTCGGCCGCAACGATCTGGGACGCGTGAGCGAATACGGGTCGGTGAAAGTGCGCGACCTGATGTACGTCGAGCGCTACTCTCACGTCATGCACATCGTCTCCGCGCTCGAAGGCAAATTGCGCGAGGGCCTGGATGCTCTCGACGCCTTTGCCGCGAGTTTTCCAGCCGGAACCCTGAGCGGAGCGCCCAAAGTGCGCGCCATGCAGATCATCGAAGAACTCGAACCGGTGCGTCGCGGCATCTACGGAGGCTCCGTGCTCAACGCCGATTTCGCCGGCAACCTCGATTCCTGCATCGCCATCCGCACCATGCTGATGCGGGGCAAGCACGCTTTTTTGCAAGCTGGAGCGGGCATCGTGGCCGATTCCGATCCCGCCACTGAGTTTCAGGAAAGCATGAACAAGGCCAAAGCAGTGCTGCGGGCTGTACAGATGGCGCGAAGTGCTGAATAGACCGGAAATTACATCCGATCAGGAGGATCGACATTCTTATAGCCCGGAGCCAGGGACGGGTCATCCTTCATCGCTGAACGGCTTGCCGTTTCCCGAAATGGGACCATGTTTACTGTTTAGTACCGGGTACCCCCCCTCCCCCCTTTCGTGTGCAAAATCTAGAAAACAAAGGACCTAAAGATTGACTATATGTGCTAGATCTTTGAGTTTTAAGGACTTACACGCAAAATCTAGAGAACATGGGAGTTACGGGCGGGGCTACGAGGTCTTGCGTCCCATTTTGGAACTGGAGCCTCAACTGGCCAGCGTCGGCCTTGCCTGGGTGAGAGCCCGTCTTTCGCCCCGCTGGGGCTGGTTGGTCTGTTGGGACTCTTTTTCCCACGGCTCGGGCCGTGGGCTGCGTTCTTACGCCGCTACGCGGCTCACGGGCGGCGGAAAGTCAGACTCGCGGAGCGCGGGGCGAGCCACGCAGTCGCCTGGGTCAGGTTGTCAAAGATCGAGTGTTATCTTAAAGGCAATGTGCTTTGAATTAAGATTATCTGAGTCTAAGAGCGCAGTCAATGAGGAAAGTGGGCCGGCTGCGAAATCTTGCATTTCTTGCGGCTGCGTGGGTTTATGTGTGATTTAGAGTTGCAAATCGGAATAGGTGGGCCACCCTCAACACCCGCCGTCGTCGTGAGCAGCTTGGCGTGGTATCCGGTGGTCCGCCGCCGCGGTGTCAGCTAAGAGCCCCGCCCTCTCGCAAAGAACGCGAGAAGGGCAGGGCACCCGCTTTTGGGTCTGGTGAAAGCATGGGCCAGCCCCCTGGCGAGCCTACTATTTCAAACCCATGGCCGGGACACGTGCCCCATACCATGTTGTAACCCTGGGTTGACTGGCAGAACTGCGCCTGCGCCGTCGTTGGTGACCCTAACAACCCGCAGCCGAGGAAAAACAAGACGGTTCCGAGGAAATAATGATTGGTAACGAGGGTTCTTTCCGTGCGCATTTTGCACTCCTCCACGAATCTTGAGTCCCGCGCGGCTACTGCTTATCTTTGCGTGAAAACAACAACGTCTCCGGGCTGCTGGAAGATGAAGTCCAACAATCCGTCAGAGTTAAAATCTGCCGGCACGATCCCTAATTCAGCGTTATACGGCTGCCCTGGCAGATTAATGATCTTCTTGGGCTGAAACGTGCCGTCCCCGTTACCGAGGAATAGGTCAGTTTCCGACTGGTTGAAATTACCCGATGTCCAGTAGTTGGCCATCAGGTCGGTTTTGCCATCGGAGTTGAAGTCGCCTGCGGCAAACGAGAAATCTCCGGCATAGGGGTGAACAATGATGGAGGTTGGCTTCTTGAAAGTTCCATCCCCATTGCCGAGCAGGACCCAAATCTTTCCCTTGTTCTGCGGATAATCGCTCTCACAGTACGCCAGATCGGCCTTGCCATCGCGGTTGAAGTCCGTCACGAAAAAGGATGGACCAAAACTGCAGCCGCCGAGGAAGTTGGTCGACGAGAAAACCGTTCGCGGCTTCTGAAAGCTGCCGTCACCGTTGCCCAACATGACATAGATACCGTGATCCCACGCAAGGGCTAAATCCAAGATGCCATCGCCGTTGAAATCGGCGCTGACCAGGTAAAGAACTCCAACGGAGTACTCCATCGAGTGTTTGAGGGTCCCGTCGCCGTTGCCAAGGAACACGTCCAGCGTATACGTAATCGCGGCGAGGTCGAGGTTGCCATCGCGGTTGAAGTCGCCCACAACAATTCCATAGGGAGACGGTCCGTTGAATTGACGAGAACGCGAGCCAAACCGAAACGCGCCATTGCCGTCCCCCAGGTCCACTTGGAGTTTGAATGGCGGCCCGTTCCAATTTGCGCCAAAAACTAGGTCCTCGTTGCCGTCACTGTTGAAGTCGCCATAGGCGATGGCACCCGGCGAATAGTATTGGCCGGGAGCGACCGCACCAAATCGGAACGTGCCGTCCCCGTTGCCCAGCATGGTAAGAATGTGGCCGTTTCGTTCCCCAATGAAATCGAGAATGCCGTCGTTGTTGAAGTCCGTAGCGAGGAATACCCATGTTGCGCCGCCTCTGAAGTACACGTGAGGCTTCTTGGCAACAATTGTGGCCGTCGGCGTGTGCACTTCGACCAAGCCGTAGCTCGAACTCGATGTCCCGCCGCCCGGTGGCGGGTTGGTCACAGTGATGTATCCCGCCGTGGCCGTGGCCACATCCGAGGCCAGAATCTGCGCTTTCAACTCTCTGGCCGAAACGAATGTGGTCGAGCGCGGACTGCGATTCCAATTGACCACCGCGCCTGAGACGAAATTCGCACCATACACCGTGAGCGTGAATTCACCGCTGCCGGGAACGACCGCCTGCGGAACCGGCGGACCGACAACGGTAGGAACGGGATTCTTGGCGAAAGCAGACGCCACAAACAGAAAGCAGAAGACGGCGCAAGCAACGAATTGGATGGACTTGAGTTGACGAGGTCGGGGATTCATGGGGTTACCTCCAAAATGAGCGAGCCAAGAGATGAAGCTCGGGCATTCGAGGCCGATAACCAGCTCGCAATCCCTGACCAAGGGATTGACAGAGCCACCGGGACCGCCCGCATTTCTTGGCCTTAACATGCTATCCCCGTTCCAAGCGCTTGCCCAGTGCCAAAACGACTGGGAGCAATTCTTCCCTGCAGACCACGCCTCGTGGACGTGATTTCATTGCGTACCACCGCACTCGCGCGATCTCACGACTCGCGCCCACACCATTAACCCTGTAGGGAAGTAACAGCGGTAGGATCACTGACGGAACAGAGAATCCGCCACGGGAGGAACAGGGGACCGGAAGGCGAGAAGGATGACGGAAAACAAGTTGTCAGTTGTCAGTTGTCAGTTCTCCGTTTGTTCCGCAAAAAGATTGGCTGGGAGTCCTGCACCCAAACTAAAAGAAACGCGAGGAGGGGGCAACGTGAGCGGTTCGACGGGTTGAGGCGAATCCGGCGTGCAGAGATCCTTCGTTGGGAGTCCTTCGCGAACGAAGGACTCCGCTTCCTCAGGATGACAATCGACCCGAAGGCGGCATGAATGCGCTGGCGAAGTGCTACTTTGGCGCGGGCAGGTCACTCGACCAGGCATCGGCGGTGATCAGCCACTTGGTTCCGGCACGCTTCCAGACGGTTAGGTATTTGCCGTGGTCTTCTTTCTTGGTGCCGTCGTCCTGCGGCACGTTCATGCGGTAGGTGCCCACGTCCCAGGCCACGTTGCCGCTTTGTTTAATGTAGGTCACGTCGAAGGCCAGGCCGGAGAGGCCGTGACTGCACGGTCCGCGCAGGTATTCTCGAATGGCGTCGCGTCCGTGAACGGCTTCGTGGTGGGGCGGCAGGTACACCGCGTCGGGAGCGTACACCGCTACGACCTTGTCCACATCACCCGCATTCCAGTTGTGCGCCCAGGCATTGCCGATCTGGCGGATGGCTGAGGTGGCGCCGGCAAGGCGGGATTTCGGTTTGGAGGGGACGGACTTGCGCGCTCCTCGTTGGGCGCGCGTCTTGGCGGTTGTGGTCATGGAAACCTCCGGCAAATGCTAGCCAAGTATTGTACCGCCGACTGGAGTTCGAATCTGCGACTTATGTCACAGAGGTTTGGTCAATCGGTGGAGGGTCCGGCTAGAATGCGAACCTCCTCGGTTACGAATCGCGCTACAATGGCAGGGAGTCCACATGCGAGGTAACCCATGCCCGTATACGACTACATCTGCCACGACTGCAATAAGTCCTTCGAGATAGTTCTCACCCTGCAGGAGCATGACAAGGAAAAGATTGCCTGCCCGCACTGCCAGAGTAAGAACGTGGAACAGGAAGCGGCTGCGTTTTTCGCAGTGACCGGCAAGAAAAGCTGACCGGCGAGATAGGTCGGACGCCGCAAAGCCTGCTTTGGTCTCTCGTGACGGGGAACGTTACGTGAGGGAGATCACTGCGCGGATCAGGCAAAGAGCGTAGCATTAATATGGCTTGGTGTCGGCTCGGCTGAGTTGGTTCGGCAGCCCTGCGAAACCAGTGCTAGAGCAACGTACCGTGGCTGTGTTGGTTGTCACTGACAAGCTGGCCGGGACAAGGTTAAATAGTAATTGCTCTAGTGCACTCACGCTGCGGAGGGAAGATATGAAAACGCTGCTGCATTTCCGCACTCATGATGGCGGCCATTTCCACAGCCATCCGTTTCATTCGACGTTCGCGCTGATCGCAAGCTTCGTGTTGGCGATGCTGGTTGTGCTGCTATTCGCGGCTACGGCGCGTTGAGGACCCGAGCTAGGTGCCCGATTGACCTCTGCGGATCGCGCAAGCACGCGGTGGGGATGCCCTGCCCGAGACGATCGGGAGGGGGCCCGCCAATATGTCACACAGGGCTGTGAGCCTTGTCCTTTCGCGCGCACGTCAGAACTGATAAAGCAATAAGTGAAGAGGTGCACGCGAGCAGCAGAAGGGGGTGTTCTATGCGTCTCCCGGCTTTTCTGTTTGCACTATGTCTGGCCACAGTGGTCGCGTTTGCCGCTGCGGTATCTTCCCGACAGCCCACGAATACTCCACAGGCGATTGCCCCGTCCCGCCCGGATGTGACGGCCGTTCAGAGCAACTACGACGGCTCGCGCATGTGGCGCCGCGCGGAAATTCGGGTCACATCACTGGAGCAGGCGGACCGGAACCGGGTTGCACTCGAATCGCTGCGCAACCGGGTTGCCCAGGCGGAACGAGAGAGCAGCAGCCTTTGGTTGGTTGATTTCAACGTTCGCCAGCAACTCTCATCGCAGGTTCAACTGATGAGGGAACTGCTGGCGCTTGCCGAACAGCAGCAATCGAATCGAGGGAAGAGTCCGAATGCGCTAGCGGTAGAACGCCGGCTCAACCAACTGCAGGGTCAGACGATGTGCGAAGCGTGCCACAGCGGTATTGTGGCTCGAAATCACGGTGGCGGAACTCGCACGGCGCAATAAGCCGAGTGAGAGCCGCTCAGACTGGTCGTGGAGCAGCCGCTCGCGGCAAAGCTCCGAAGGCCGGGCTCTGTTCCAAGATAAGGAGACTTGTATGTCGCTTCTCAGGCTTAGACAGTTTCTTGACAGCTATAATATTAAGTATGTAGTTATTTCTCACTCCGTGGCGTATACCGCGGAGGCAATCGCCGCGCTCGCACACATTCCCGGGAGGGAGATCGCCAAGACCGTCATTGTGAAGATCGACGACACATTGGTGATGGCGGTGGTGTCCGCCTCGCAGCACGTGGATCTGGAGCTTTTGAAGGTGGCGACGAAAGCCAAGGTGGTGCAGCTAGCCGCGGAGAATGAATTCAGAGGCAGGTTCCCCGATTGTGAAACCGGTGCGATGCCTCCCTTTGGCAATCTTTACGGAATGAGCGTGTTTGCCGATGAAAGCTTGTCGCATGATAAAGAGATCGTTTTCAATGCGGGTTCCCACCGCGAGTTGGTGCGCGTGGCATGGGAAGATTTTGAAAGGCTGCTTGAACCCAGAGTGCTGAGGTTGGCGACGGTGAAACGCGCCGCCGAAGCCGCCTGAAAAGGGCTTCGGCTTGCAGTTGTTTTGGCCCTCACCTGACGGGCTGTTGGAGGAATGTGAATATATGGAACTGACACTAACCACTGCAGAAGGGGAACTGTTGCTGGAAATTCTCAGGGAGCACCATCGCGAGTTGTTCCGCGAGATTGCCCGGACGGATCACCGCGAGCTCAGGTCTGTGTTGCAGAAGAAAGAGACACTGCTTGAATCGGTGGTCAACAAGTTAGCAATGGTGCAGCCTGGGGAAGCGCTGCGGCGCTCTGCATGAATCAATGCGGAGGACGGCGGGGATTCTGTTCTCCTCCGATCGGAATGTGCACCAACCCCGCGCCGAAAAGGGGGCAGAGCGGAAGTACTGCGGTGCAAACAGGACCACGAAAAAGCCAGCGATCAGTTGGCAGGTCTTGGTTCTAAGCTGGAGTCGTCTAGTTTCCCGCAAGCGCACAAACAACCTAAAGGTTGTCCTTCCACCAGGTAGGCACACGACCATGAGCTTCATCGAAGGAGTAATGGAGACTACTTCGCCTCACTCCGCCATCTTCGCCAGGTGCAGATCGAATCCTGTTTTCGGCAGCAGGGACGTTAGTTCAAACGCCTTGAAACCGTCTCCGGTAATTTCCGTGTGACGATACAGGCCGGGTTCGGACTCTACGATTTCCCGGCGCGATTCCAGATTGTCCAGGAATCGTTGTGCGGCTTTCACGTCGGTTTCATGGCCCTTTGCCCGGTCCACGATTGCTTCCGCCGCGTAGGACCGCACTAGCTTGGGCCAATATTTTTCCAGCAGGCTGGTGTTGGCGAAAATGTCGGCCCAGATGATTTCTCCGTTCACGGCTACGACGACACCGACAGCGTTTCGATCCCGCAGTTGCTTGATCACACTTTGATAGTCGTGCTGCATCGGTTCGGCTACGGCGTCGACTTTCTGCTTCACTTCGTCGTTCTGCATCACCCTGGCATAGGAACTCGTGCCGCCCACGGCGGCTGCCATCGGTGGTGAGAGTTGCGCGGCCATAGATCCTTGCGCTTTTCTCACTTCCGACCAAACCATTTCCTGGTTCTTGTCCGCCATGGCTCGGGCGCGCACCGCGGGCTGAGCCATGGCTGCAGGGTAGGAGCCGAAATTGGCTTTGGTCGCGGTCCAGCGTCCGGGCTCGACGCAAAAGACACTCAGATCGATGGGGTCGCTTTCGGCGGGCACGAGGCGATCCTTGCCAATGACGCGGTCTTGTTTTCCTCCGGTCACGATTTCTCCGGCTAGCAGGATCAGTGGACGTTTTGAGTTGTTGACCAGCACCAGGCGGTTGACCTCAGCGCCGTCGCCCGGGTTGTAGCGCGGAGCACGGTAGCCATGACGCGGCCGCACCAGAGGCGCGACGTTTCCCGACTCGCTCACTATTACATCCCCGGAGCGCAGGCCTTCGTCCAGGGTGAGGAATTCCTGGGTATCGTGCGAAGTGGTTGCCACCACCGGGAAGATGGTCAGATTTCCGTGTCCTATGGGCGCCAACACTTTGTAGTGGACGGTTAACGGGATTTCGCCGGCGGGGGCTGTGCCTGATATAAGCATCGCTAGACCTGCGATTACTGCAAGCCCTAGAATCGGCAGTAACAAGTTGGAGCGCATATTGCGCCTCCTCGGATTGCAAGGACGCTCGGAGATGCGGGTTATGAGCCCTTCTCCGAGGCGTCCTCTTCCTACCTTGACTAATTGGTGAACGGCAAAATTCCAGTTCCTTGCGTCCAATAGTTGGTAGCATCTGAAAGGCTGCGTCCGTTATGGGCAAAGACGGTGTCCAATCCGTAGTGGAACTTTCGGCGGGCTTGGACTCTCTGGTCACCGAGATTTACGAAAAGAGCAGAGGCGAAGTGTTTGGGCTGAGCCGCCAGCAGTTTGACGCTGTCCTTGGGGAAATTGCCCGGAAGTACTTGCCTGCAGATGCGGCACAGCACGACCTCCGCGAGCTTTTCACAAGCTTGCGGGTTGAAGAGCTGGCGCTGGCTCGCGCCTGTGCCGCCGGGCACGAGCATGCCTGGGAAGTCTTCCTGACGCGTTATCGCGAGAAGCTTTACGACATTGCCGGTTACATCACCAAAGAAAGCTCAGCGGCGCGCGAGTTGGCTGACTCGATTTATGCGGAACTTTATGGCACGACCACCCGCGACGGGCAGCGCACTTCGAAGCTCGCCTCGTACACGGGGCGCGGCTCATTAGAAGGTTGGCTGCGGACGGTGATGGCGCAAGAGCACATCAACCGCTATCGCCGGCAGCGGCGGCTGGTCAGCCTGGACGAGGAAACGGAAGAGGGTTTTCAGTTCGCGACGGCTGAGCCTGAACCGGCGGTTGCGGTCGATCCCAGAGTTGAGGCGGCCACCGACGAGGCGCTGGCAGGGCTGCCGTCAGAAGATCGGTTTGTTTTGGCGTCCTATTTTCTGGATCAGCGCACCCTAGCAGAGATTGCGCGCACTCTGGGGGTGCACGAATCCACCATCAGCCGCAAGCTGGACAAATTGGCTAAGTCATTGCGCAAGCAGATTTTAGCCGCATTGGGTCGGCGCGGGATGAGCCGCCGGCAAGCACAGGAGGCACTGGAGGTCGATGTTCGTGACCTGCGTGTCAATATTCGCAGCCGCCTGGCGCAAGAAACCGGGGGGCCAGCGTTCTCCAAAAAGAAGACGGAAGCCCCGGTAGACGGGTCGTAAATGGCGGAAATACCCAAAATCGTAGGTCAGCGGCTGCAAGCCATTGCGAAGCCTGGGGACCATCCCGATCCGAATTTGCTCTGCGCCTTCGTAGAACGGGCGCTCGCAAAGTCTGAGCGAGTTCAGGTCTTGGAGCATTTGTCCCGGTGCACGAGCTGCCGGGAGATCGTGTCAGCAACTCAGCCGGGAATCGCAGATCCTGTTCCGGTGGCTCCTGTGAATCCAAGTTGGTTCTCCTGGCCGGTTTTGCGTTGGGGGGCAGTGGTGGCTTGTATCGTTGTGGTGGGCGCAGCTGTCACGCTCCGTCAGCGGCAGGAAGCCCGACAAATTGCGGCCACGATCGCGGAAGGAAAGTCGGCGCCGGAAACCCGGCTCCCTGTGCAGAACAGCGGAATCGAGAAGAAGGCTGCAGCCTTGCCGGTACCAAACTCTGAGGTTAAGAGTGTTTTGGCAAAGAAACAGACCGAGCAGTCCGGGCGGAGATTTTCGAATAGTGTGGCGACTCAGTTAGCACTGACCGGGCCTGTGAGTGCGCCTCCTCTACCGACGGGTTCGCCGTTGTCCACTGCACCTGGAACTATGTTCGCCAAGGCCGCGAACCGACAGAAGGCAATAACCGGAGCTTCGGCGCTTTCAAGCCCAGTCGAAATGGCCGATGCCAGAAGGGCTTCCCCATTCGCTGAAGTTGTGCCGGGCAGAGCCAAGGCTGCTTCTCCAGAATGGCAAGACGCGAAAACCGACAAGGCAACGGGCAGCGGCAGTTTGTCGACCAAGAGCGAAACTGCGGAGGTGTCGGGGGCGGCTGTGAGTGTCGCAAGCGACGCACTCGTCCCAGCGAACCTCGCACCCCGCTGGACATTAGGCTCGGATGGGACGCTGCAGCGCTCGCTTGATTCCGGCAGAACCTGGCAGACCATTCCGGTCTCGAGCAAAACCATCTTTCGAGCTCTGGCAGCGAATGGCCTGGACATCTGGGTGGGAGGCGCGGCCGGCGCACTCTTCCACTCTTTCGATGCCGGCCAGCACTGGACACACGTACGACCGGTTGCGAATGGCGAGGCTCTTGATGATGACATCATCGGAGTCGAATTCACCGACACTCTGCATGGCAAGCTGACCACCTCCATGGAAGAAACTTGGATCACATCTGATGCCGGGCAAACTTGGCAGAAACAGTAGGTCCATCGCTTTGGAGCTCGCCAAGGCGGGCTGTGCAAAAAATCTGATTCGGCCTGAGGTAACCGGGGACAGAAGAATTTCTCGCCCCGCCTTCTTCTTTGCTAACAGCGGATTAAGTCAGTGCAGATCCCAGTTCAACCAATTACTTCCGATAGCGAAATTCAGATTACTTTTCTCAAACGTGTATTACCGAAGTGACGTTTACACCTCGCGGGCCTCGGGATACGATCCAAATTGTAGTTTGGCAGTTCTGGGGGAGGGCTGCCGAGGCGTCCTGAACTGAAAGGTTCAGGACGTTTTTATTGGCGCGGAGACGGGAAACAGCCCAAAGGTTGCAAATGGGTTGTGCCCTGCGACCCGAAGCCGGGAACCGCTGCTTGCGACTTCTGCCGCCCCCACGCATCCAATACAGTGTTACGATTAGTTAGCCCATTCGGAGAATGGGCTTTTATACTGTTTCGCGGGGCACGTCCAAGGCGGGTGTGCCGGTGGAGGGACTCATGGCAGGCAATGGAATCGTTGAAGTGACAGATTCGAATTTCGACCAGGATGTTCTCAAATCCGAGACTCCAGTCCTGGTGGACTTCTGGGCGACTTGGTGTGGGCCTTGCAGGGCCATCGCTCCCATCGTGGAAGAGTTGGCTAAGGATTACCAGGGTAGAGTGAAGATCGGCAAGATGGACGTGGACCACAACAGCGCTACTCCCATGCGCTACGGCGTACGCGGCATTCCGACCTTGCTCGTGTTCAAGGGTGGGCAGGTGAAGGAACAGATCGTCGGCTACGTTCCGAAAGAGACGATTCAGAAAGCCATCGACAAGCACCTCGGGTGAGTCATTTCGATCGAGGACTCGAGCGCCCGGTCCCAGCCGGGCGTTTGGTTTTGTGGGGAGCAAGGAGTTGGAATCCGCACTCCTTCGCGAGTTTTTCCCAGACCCATATTCCGTAAGCGGCCTGGCCCGTCAGGGGGAACCCGAGCTGATGGGCGAGCATGCACGCTTGTCCGCGGTGATGGGCGTCATGCGTAATCATGTAGGCGAACATGGCAACGCCCGGAGGCCATGGCCTGGCCCAGCCATCGCGCACAAAAGTCTGGACGCGGCCTGGGGGAACGTTCAGAGCTTCGGCCAGCATCTGGGAACAGCGCCCGGCACTCTGGGCGAGCGCCGCTCGCGTCTGCTTCTGCGTGCACCGGCTGCGGTCAAGCCGCGCAGGCAGCTTGAGGTGCGGAGCGGAGAGTCTAAGCCACTTGCAGCGAATGTTGTGGACATGAGCGAAGATGGCGGCGATGGTGCGACCTTTGTGGCCAGGGCTTTTTGCTCGCCACGCGCGAGCGTCGAGATGCTCCAGCAAGAGCTGGTTCATGCGATCGTTCAGGGCATAAGCCTGCAGTGTCTCCTGAGGAAAGTCGAAAGCTGGCACACCAGAAGGACGTGGCATGGGACGCTCCTTGCCAGGCGTGGAAGGCTGGGTCAATACTTCCGCAGCACGCCAATCACGCGTCCCTGGACTTCGACGGAGGCGGCGGGCACGATGATGGGCTGCATGTTGGCGTTCGAGGGCTGCAGCCGGATGTTGTCGCCCTCGCGATGAAAGCGCTTGAGCGTGGCATCCGATCCTTGGATTAGCGCGACCACGATGTCTCCGTTGTGCGCTGTCTTTGCCTTTTCCACCAGCACGTAATCTCCGCTCATGATGTGTTCGTCTTGCATGGAATCGCCGCGCACCTCGAGCACGAACACTTCTTTGGAGCGAACGAAATCCGCCAGAGAAATTGTTTCCGGATTTTCTACGGCTTCGATAGGCTGGCCGGCTGCGATTCGTCCCAGGAGCGGCAGCACCATCGTGGTATTCACCGACATGGCCTGCTTCAACCGGCCCTTGGGCGGGAGCAGGTCGATGGAGCGGCTGCGGTTGTAGTCGCGCGTCAGCAATCCTTTTTTCTCGAGATTGGAGATGTGCTTGTGCACCGTGGCTAGAGAACTCAATCCCAAACCTTTTCCAATTTCTTCGAACGATGGAGAGTAGCCCTGCTTCTGTACGAACTCGGAAATGAAGTCGTACACTTGCCGTTGTCTGCGTGTGATCGCCATAACGCCATTGTAAGCGAATGAAAGGCGAAGTCAAGAACTTTAGGGTTCCTTTTGAGGTACGGCTTCACCACAGAGACACAGAGTCACAGAGAAGACGAAGCACAACGGACCTTTGAAGAGCTTGGTTGAAATGTTTTTCTCTGTGTCTCTGTGCCTCTGTGGTGAAATGGATTTTCCCTAAGCCGTAACTTTTTGGTGTCTGCCGCAATCCAATAAAAGAACTCATGAGGAGAATTTCATGTCTGAGAAAGTCACGAAGTCGGAAGAAGATTGGAAAAAGCAATTATCACCCGAACAGTACCACGTGACCCGCAAGGCGGGAACCGAAACGGCGTTCACCGGTAAATACTGGAAGACTAAGGACGCAGGCACTTACGCTTGCGTATGCTGCGGGCAGCCGCTGTTCAGCTCAGAAACCAAGTTTGAATCGGGAACCGGCTGGCCAAGTTTCTGGAAGCCGATCGACCAGGGCGCGGTCGCCGAAGAGAGCGATAACACTTACGGCATGGTGCGAACGGAGGCGCGCTGCGCTCGCTGCAATGCGCATCTGGGGCATGTCTTTCCCGATGGCCCTGCGCCCACTGGTTTGCGCTACTGCCTGAATTCGGCGGCGCTTGATTTGAAGCAGGAGGAAACCAAAAAGAAATAGCGGGAACTTCTGAGTTGAGCCGGCCCGAAGTGAAGTCAGAATGATGTGGGCACTGGGGAGTTGATCCTCAGTGCCCTAAGTTTTTTTGTGGTGCTCAGTTCGACTCGTTGTACATGACCTTGCTGCCATGGGCCAAGGTCGCCGCGGTTCCTGCGCCAGCTGCGGCCGTCGCTGCCTTCGGGGAATCGGCTGGTTTGGCGGCTTCGCCGGGCTTGGGCTGTGGTTGCGACTTCTCGTTCTGCGATTGGGCGGTGCGCACCTCAACCGCGCCTTTCACCACGGCTCCGTCTTCCACGCAAATGCGCGGAGTCACGACGTCTCCGGTGAGCGAGCCTTCGCTGCGGATGTCCAAGCGATCGGTGCACTGGATATTGCCGGTCACCTTACCCATGATGACCACTTCCTTGGCGCTGACATTGGCGATGACAACGCCGTTGCGTCCAATGGAAACGCGGCTGTCGGCAAAATTGACCGTGCCCTCGATGCGTCCGTCAATATACAGCGATTCGGCGCCGCTCACCTCGCCTTTGATGACGACCGAGCGTCCGATGGTAGCCTGCTCCAAGGGGGCGCTTACATTTTTGGGTGGTGTGTAGGGGTTCGGGTTCGGAGAATATTTAGGGGCGTTGGCTGGATTTTGTGCTGGCTGCAACATCGAATTCGGCCTTCCTTGTTCCGTGCGGCTTAGTCGAGCGCAGCCGCATGCGGCGCGTGTGAGATGGTGGCCATGGGCCAAATTGACTATCGCACGCGATTGGGGAATAGAGGAGGTTACGGAAGTAGTTGGCAATGGGTAATTGAGTCCCCGACAAGAGCGAGAAATTCGAAGTAGAAAGCTTGGGCATCCTTGAGTTCAAGGAGTTGGTCGTCACGGAGCTGTTGTTGCAACGAGAAAATGTCGTATTAACTGCAACGAGACTCTGTCACCCCCTTTCTGGTTAAGTAACGGCGGCTAGGGCGGGGCGACCGCCCAGGTTGTAGATGCG
>Ga0316363_10000612_pt1 | contig 43001 bp, 30 predicted proteins | sample Sb_taG_3_FD_200459 | JGI IMG/M metagenome (GOLD analysis project Ga0316363, IMG submission 200459) | Peat soil microbial communities from Weissenstadt, Germany - Sb_50d_a_PC metaG (v2) (version 2) | ecosystem: Environmental > Terrestrial > Soil > Wetlands > Peat | place: Germany: Weissenstadt...
TCCGGCCAAAACGAGCATCGCACGGAAACGCAAGGCGGCTGCCTTGGACACGGGTTTTCTCGAGGAAACCTTGGCTGGGGCACGAAACCTAGAGAAAGTTTGATGCGTTCGCCCTGGGTCTGACCCCTTCCACGAATGGCGACAGATCCCCAAGACTGCGGGAAATGAGTGAAGCTTCGTGGGGGTCGGACCCCTTTTTAGCCGGCTCAAGTCGATCAGGCACCAATGCAAAGGCCACGGCTAGGAGCCCCGTGAGGAGTTCCCGGCCGTGGCCTGATTATTGCAATCAACACTTGCCCGATCGCGCGATGGTGATTCGCTTGGTGCGCTGGCTTTCAGGGACCGCGCACCTCGAGCAATAAAGGGATTGTTACTAGCCGCCCTTACCCTTTTTTCCGCCGCGGCCGCCACCGCCCATTGGAATATCAATGATCTTGCCGGTCATCGACTTCCAAGATTCCTTCTGCTCGTCGGTGAGAACGGCTACGGCCTTCTCCATCGCTTCTTTGCGCATAGCAGGACCCTTGGTTCGCATTGCCTGGGGGTCACCGGCTGAGCGAAGGTCTGCCATGTCTTTGTCATAATCTGCGTTGATGGTCTTGATCTTGTCCTTCTGCTCGTCGGTAAGCTTCAGATCTTTCTGAACCTCTGCATCCGTGAATGCCTGAACGCCGCGGACTTGCAGCTGAAGCTGTTTGTAGCGCGCCAACTGCTCGGGTTTGAATACGTCGGCGAGTGCCTTCGTAGTTTCTTCGCCGACTTTCTTCATCAACTCGCGCATCTTCTCGCCTCTTTCCTCCTGGCTGAGGTCGCGAAGTCCCGCGAAATCATCCTGATGCTTTTCGCGGATGTCGGTGGCGATCTGCTTGACTTTGTCGATTTGATCCTTGTCGAGCTTAAGCTCTTTTTGCACCACTTCACTCTGCAGCAAGTTGCCGGCGCCGCCGCCGAAACCACCGCGCCCACCGCGTTGCTGTGCCTGGACTGGCGCCGCATTCGCCAGCAGTGCGGCAATACCAAACACCACACCGAACCTGACCAAAGTACGCATGACTAGGTCCCTCGCCAAGAATGCTTATGGGTTCCCGATACGCCGTTGAGATAGTGTCTCCAAGGTTAACGATATGAGCCAATTCTTAAAAACAGATGAGAAAAGCATAAAGCCTTTGTAACGTTTACCGGCGCAGAACGAGACCAGAGTGGCTTGGGGCGCCCCGGGCGGAGACGACCTTGCCCTCAGTTGTCGGTGGGCCAAACGCCAAGCGCGCGCCGCACGACCACGAGCTGACCGAGGTGATAGGAATTATGGTCGGCCAGCAGCAGTGCTTCGCGAAGGATGGTCTGGCCGTCGCCGTGTGGGATCGGCGTGAACAAGTCCGTGGCAGGATCGCGCACCAGGTCCTGCATGGCTTGCAGGTCTTTTTGAAAAGCTTGCACGCTCGTTTCCCAGGCTTGCTCGTCGGGCGGGGCATCCCCGCTCGGCCAATAGCCACTCGGAAACTCGGGCGAGACGTGGGCAGGATTGCGACAGAACTCAAGGATATCCCACTGGGCGATGCGCATGTGCTCCACCAGCCTCCAGGGGCTGTAAGGCACCCGCGCCGGCTTGGCGCCGCGTAGCTCCGCGGGCAGGTCGGCCACGGCAGATTCGAAATCGAGATGCGCTGCCTTGCCTTGCAATAAACTCAACAGATGCTCGCGCAATGCTTCAACTCGGTCCATGTTGAATCCCTCCTTCCAAGGCCCGCGCAGCGCTGCCGACGGAAGCTTGGTTGAGGGGCCCGTCTGAGCGGCACCCCTAGGCGAGGGAGGCGTATTCGTCCGAGCCGGCGATGGCCGAGATGACGTCTTCGTCTCGCACGCCTTGCTGCAAATCGCTTAACAGGATGTTCAAACCCGTCGGATCCGCCTGACGGTGCAGATAGTGCTGATAGTCGGCCTCGATCAAATCTTGGCGATATTCCACACTGCTCAAGATTTGAGCGGCGGCCTGTGCACGGCTCAAGCCCGCGGCCAGCTCGGCGTCGAAGAACGAGCGCCCGCCGGGGTCGACCACCCGGTTGAGCGTATCCAGGTACAAGGCGGTCAGGAACCCGTCATTCGTCGCGCCGCCGCGCGTGCTGAAATACTCCTGCGACCCGGCAATCGCTGCCGCCATCTCCTCCTGGGTGTCGCCGGCTTCGAAGCGGCCCAGGAAATAAGCGAGACCGGCCGGGTCGGCATCGCGATGCAAATACTGGTGGTAAAGGTTTTCGATTACATCGGTCTGATATTCCTGGCTGCCTTCGATGGCCTGGGCCACCTGGGCGTGCGTGCCGCCCTGGCTCAACACCGTCATCCAGGTATTGAACCCGTTGATATCGACCGGGCGATTGAGCAGGTCCAGGTACAATTGCACGACAAAACGCTGATCCGTGGTGCCGACCTCTTCGACCAGCGGCGCGGAGGTGCTCGAGCTGAAGTTCGTGCTCCCGGTGAACACGGCCGTGATGGCGTTCTTGCCGATCACGAAGCTCGAGGTCGAAAAGGCCCCCGTCGAGTTGCTCAGGGCGACTGACCCGATCGTCGTCGCGCCGTCCAGGAAAACCACAGTCCCGCTGGGAGCACCCGAGCCCGGCGGAGTGGCGCTCACTTGGATCGAGAAGGTGACTCGAGTGCCGAAGAGGACCGTGCCTGCCGAGCTTTGGATCTGGATGGTCGTGGACGAAGGGTTTACTACTTGCGTGATGCCGGTAGACGTACTTCCGGAGAAATTGTCGTCGCCCTTGTACTTCGCCGTCAGAGAGTAGCTTCCCCGAGAGAGCGTCGACAGCGTCATGCTCGCGGTATTGCCGGTGAGAGGCACCGTGCCGAGAATCGAGCCGCCGTTGTCGAAAACAATGACGCCGGTCGGCGAAAAGTTGGTCGAACCGGTGGGGCTCACCGTCGCCGTTAGGACGAGCGGCTGGCCAACCACCGAAGGGTTGGGCGAGACTGTGAAAGTCGTCGCGGTGTTGACGGCATTCACGGTCTGGGTGAAGGTGGTCGAGACACTGGCGTTGAAGTTGCCGTCGCCGCTGTACGACGCCGTGAGCGCGTGGGCGCCCCCGCTCAGGGCCGAAGTGGTCATCGTGGCCTGGCCGGAGACAAGGTTGACAGCCGGCTGGGAAATACCGTCAATGGCAAAGACTACGCTGCCGGTCGGCGTGCCGATGCCGGGAGCGACGGCATTGATTGTCGCCGTGATGGTCACAGCGTTGCCGAGGAGCGACGGGTTCGCAGACGAGCTGAGAACGGTTGAGCTGTTGGAAGGGCTGACATTCTGCGGGAAATCAGCGGAGCTACTCGAAGAGTAGTTGACGTCCCCCTTATAGTTGGCCGTGACCAGGTGGTTCCCCACTGGCAGGGAGAAAGTCGTGAACGTTGCCTTGCCGTTGGCAAGGGTCGCCACGAAGGACGAAGTGCCGTCGACCGAGAAGTTCACGGTTCCAGTCGGTACGCCGGTATTGGGCGCCACGGGTGTAACGGTGGCGGTGAAGGTGACGGCCTGGCCGAAGACCCCATTGTTGACGGATGAGGTCATGGCCGTCAGCGTAGCGGCCGTCACCTGCTTCAGGACCACATCTGTCGCGGTATAGGAGATCTCAAAGCTCTTGCCGCTAAACGAGAAGGTGCTGCCGTTACTCAAACCATTGAAAGTACCGTTGAGACCGCCTGTGCTGTGGATGATCGTGAAGGCGGTGCCGACAATCGATGCATAGTTCAGTGTGGCGTTCAGCGTGCTCCCGGCGAGATCGATGCTCCCGTTCACGACGAGCTGGTCGTAGCCCTGTCCTGGCGTCGCGCCATTGAGCTCGACGTTGACGGAAGAAGAGCTATCGAGCGTGACGTTGCCATCTACCGTCAACGTGCCCGGCCCTGTCGGAGAGCCGGGGTCCAGCGCTCCGCCCGTAACCGTGACGGCGCCCACGGTGCCTGTGCCACCCAAGGCGGCGCCGGCGTCGACGCTGATGGCATTGTTCGGCTGCGAGCCGTTGATGAGAAGACTGCCTGCCTCTACCGTGGTTGGACCGGAATAGACATTGTTGGCTGAGAGAGTGAGCTTTCCGGCCGTATCCGCAATCAGACCTCCTGCGCCGCCGATCAGACCGGTGATATTGATAGCGCCCAGGCCGGCCACGGTGAAGGTATTGCCGGCAAGATGAATCGGCTGGCCAATGTTGAGCACCGTGCCGGTGTTCACGGCTGTGAAGCTCAGCGACGACCCCAGCGTTGTATCCAGGCTGAAGAGGTTGGACCCGCTCGAGTTTGAGGCGGAGAGGCCGCCAGTCAACACAATTGGATTGCCGCTGAGGTTATAACTCGTCCCTAAGAGCGTAAGGGTCCCGAAGGAACTGCCGGGAGTGATGTCGTTGGTGCTGCCAAGGCGAGTCACTCCGGTGGGAAAGACAAGGTTATCGCCGGCGCTTGGTGCCTGTCCGCCCCAGTTGACGCTGTTCGACCAAAAGGCTGTGGTGCCGGCCCCCGACCAGCTGTCGGTCGCGAGCACGAGACGTTCCTCGAGCGTTTCGAGGTACGGTTTAGCCCTCGGCGTGCGCCTTTCGCTAGGCGCGTAGCCGCCCTGCACTTTGCCCCGGCGTTGAATGCCACGCATCCATCTCACTAAATCCATGGCGCAATTCCTTCCGTCGGTTGGCTATGCAGGGGGAGCAGCCAAGACCAGTAAAAGGGTAAATCCGATCGACGTTGCAGATCGCGCTGCTGCGCGCACGCAATTCCGGGCCCGGAGACATGACCGCTCGCGAGCCCGTGAAAGCTCCCCTGGATCGTCCCAGGGGCAGGATCTTCCGATGATCCGACGGGTTAAATGGCGTTAATCAGGGGTTGAAAAAGGGGTCTGACCCCCTGAACAATCAAGGCACTCCACCCATTTCTGAGGCACCAGGCTCTGCAGAACTCAAGGGGTCTGACCCCTTTTTCAACGCGCTCCAAGCTTCATGCGGAGCAATAAGTTAATGGCTTAACGCTGATTCCGTGCCAGAGGTTTGGCAATAGGTGAAATGTATCCGCTGGGTGTCAATGGATCAAGTAAGTAGGTGAGGAATTGTTTTCGGAGCTTTTAGATAGTTCACTGGTAATTGCGGGGCCCGCCTAGAGGATTCGCAGTTTCAGATTGAGTCCTGCGCAAATTGTCGCCTTGCCGGTTGAATCGCTGCTTCCAAGCCAGGCCCTGGTCACTTGATCGCGGCCTCTCGCGCCGTGATCGAACGCTCGTGCACTTGTCGGGCCTCCTGAGCTTTGTGTTGCTTTTTGAGCAAGCGTCCCAGGTTCTTCTGACTGGCGCTCAGGCCAGTTTGATACTCCTGGATGCTCGGGAACTTTCGAGCCAATTTCTCGAAGATCGCAACGGACTGACGATAGTCCTCCTCCGCGTCGGGCAGCCGTTGACTGTTTTCGAGCAAGCTGCCCAGCGCGTTCCAGCAGCCACCCAGCTCTTTTTGGTAATCCTGCTTGGTTGGGTAGTCGGCAACCAACGGCTGGAGCAGCCTCAGCGCCTGCTGGCAAGCCTGTTCCGCATCCTTGGCTTGCCCTCTCTGCGCCAACACGAGGCCCAATTGACATTGGACGGCACCAAGTTCCTCTTGCAGATCCGGGCTCCCCGGCGAACTGGCGACGAGCGACTTCAATACTTCCAAAGATTTCGAATGTGCTTTTTCCGATTCTTCCAGCCGCCCTGCTTGATGCAACAGACTACCGAGGTGCTTGCCAACCAGCGCCGTTCTCTCGGGAATGTTAAGGTCCTCATACATGGGAAGGAACTCTGCCGGGAAAGTCGGCGCATTGATGCGCACGGTAAGCTCGTTCAGCAAATCGAGGGCTCGCCGGCAGCTTTTTTCCGCTTCGCCGGCGCGGCCCGTCTGCTGCAGTATTAGCCCAAGATTATCGAGACAATCGGTCAGGGAAGTCTGGCAGATGGGACATCCGGGTATGTCGCGATGCAGCCGCTCGAGGATCGGCAAAGCTTGACGAAGGGCTGTCTCGGCTTCCTGCGGCCGGCCGGTTGCGAACAACAGCGCGCTTAGTTCATGCCGCGATTCTTCAAGCCAGAAAACTATCCAGGCTATCCAGGGATTTTGAGAAAACTCCGCGGCCAGTCCTTGATAGATGTCCATCGCCTCTTTGAGCGATTGCTCCGCGTCCTGGATCCTGCTTGCATCCCGAAAGAGCAAGGCCCGATCATGATGGCACGAAGCCAAAGCAAAACGCGCTTCCAAGCTGGGCTGCTCGAGTGCCAGCTGCTCGAAAATCGCCAGCGCCTGGTCAAAGGAAGTGGCTGCTTGCGCCAACTCTCCCAGCCCAAATTGAATCCAACCGACTGCCATGTACGCGTTCCCGAAAGTCAGTCGCACGTTGGGGTCGGCGCTATGCGCATTCGCGAGTGCCTTGTAACTGGCAATCAGCTTATGCAGCTCAGCTTGATGTTCCTGCCGCATGCGCGAGTCCCTGGACACCCAGGGTGATACTTTGCGGATGTGCCTAAGCATGCCCTCGAAAGCCTGCAGCATGACGTTCAGGTCTTTTGTCGTTGCCTCCTGCTGCTCTTTCTGCGCTTGGAGGGCGCTTTCAGCCACCTGGGAGGCAGCATTCGCGTGCTGCTCGCTTTTCCAGGCGAGGATGGTACTGATGCTGAGGAATACCACAGCCAGGACGAGAGTGATTGCCGCCGCCGCCACGATCGGCTTGTGGCGGCGCGCCCATTTCACCAGCCTTTCCCGGGCCGAAGGCCGCCGAGCCCGGACCGGCTTGTCCTCCAGGAATCGTTCGAGGTCGTCGGCTAGCTCCTGAGCCGTGGCATAGCGCTCTTCCGGACGCTTGGCGATGGCTTTCAGAACGATGGTTTCAAGCTCGACGGGAATCGCAGGATTCATCCGCCGGGGTGTGCGTGGCTCCTCGCAGGCAATCTGGTGGAGCAACTCCTGGCGATCACTGCTCTCAAAAGGCGGCGTCAGGGTGAGCAGCTCATAAAGCGTGACGCCGAGAGAATAGATGTCCGTCCGATGGTCGACCAGCACCCGTTTGGCAGCGGCCTGCTCGGGACTCATGTAGCGCCAGGTGCCGAGCAGATCGCCTGTGAAGGTCAGATCGGGGTTGTCGCGGAAACGGGCCAGGCCGAAATCAGTGATCCAAAGTTTGCCGGCCAGGTCGACGAGCAGGTTGGCGGGTTTGACGTCCCGGTGCACCACGCCAACCTGGTGCGCTTGCTCCAGCGCCAGGGCAGCTTGAATGCCCAGCTGTGCCGCCGTCCGGAAAAAACTCCGGCTCTGGATCGACCGCTCCGTGGCCAGGCCGGCCATGGGGACGGTGTCCGGCGCGACTGGATGGGAAGGAGAGGGGGGATCCGGTCTGGTGCTCGACAGATCCGGCTCCCCCGGAATGGAAGGGACTCCCAAGGGCGCTGGCTTGGTCGAAAGGAGAGACCAACTCGCAAGGGCCGTCATGCGACGGAAGCCTTCGATGAAATCTCCCAGTGTCTTTCCTTCGATGAACTGCATGGCGTAATAATGCACGCCGCGGTCGTAGCCGACGGCGTACACCGGCACGATATGAGGATGGTGCAAGTGCGCGGCGGTGATGGCTTCGCTTTTAAAGCGCTGGAGCTGCCGGGCGTCGAGAGCCGCCGCCAGCGGCAGGATCTTGAGTGCGACGCGTCGCCCCAGAGAAAGCTGCACGGCTTCGTAGACGATGCCCATGCCGCCCCGGCCTACTTGGCGGACGATCTGGTAGTCGCCCAGGGGCAAGGCCTGCGGGAAATCCTCGCCGGCGGATGGGGGACTGCTGGTCCGGCCGTCGGCTTCGACCTGCTGGAGTCCGGAAGCGGCCATGTGAATGAATTCCAGGCCCTCCAGGCATTCGGCGAGCGCCTTGGCAATCGCGGGGTCGCGCGCCAGGAAGGCTTCACGGTCCGGTCTCTGCCCGCTCTTGAGGAGAGCCAGGTACTCTTCGACCGCGCGCGCCACCCGGGAATCGCTGGCTAAAAGGGCCGGGGCAACCACCGTAGCGCCCTCGGCCCTCCGCACACAGTTGGATTCTGTCAAGTTCATGAGGCCCTCACTAACCGGCGGCGCAGCCGGGCAAGGGCCCGGATCCACAAGTTCTTGACGCTATCAACCGAGCGGCCCATGCGCCGCGCCACCTCCGGAAAGTTTAGCTCCTCCAGGTGGTGCAGGATGAGTACTTCGCGGTAGTCCTCCGGGAGGTGCGCCAAGGCGTCCGCCAAAATGACAGACTGTTCGCGCCGGGCGGCTTGCTGGCTGGGCGAGCTTTGCGCTGCCATCAAAACCTGACCCAGAACGCGCGAAGACTGGTCAAGTTCGTCTGTCAATTTCCTTTCCAGGCGAACATCTCGGCGAGTGCCGCAATAACGGCGCAGAACATCCGCCAGCTTGGACGCCAGAATCCGCCGTAACCAGGTCACGAACTCGGCCTCGGTGTTCCCGCGAAACAGGGCGAAATGCTGATGCACACCCAGGAAAGTTTCCTGGACGAGGTCCATAGCATCCACTTTACCCTGAAGCCTGCGGCCAATCTGCACCCGAGCTAGCAGCGTCAGATAGCCATGGTAGCGCTCGAGCAGCTCGCCAAGTGCCGGCCCGCTTCCCGTCCGCGCCCGTTGGAGAAGCTTCTCAGGGTTGGCGCTGCAGTCGGCAGTCATGGCTCTCCCTTAAGGATTAGACGCAGAGTGCCGAGAATCGCGCCGCCCAAAGCTGCCGAGCCATCGCAGCCCGCGCCGGCAAGGAAGCGCTACGTTCGCCGGCATCCATCCCTTCCATGCGGATCCCACCATGGTCGCACGTTAAGACCCGCGCGTAAATAAGTGCTCAAGGGGCTGTGGGCCAAACTGGTAATCCGCACGCGCCTCTTCGGCCGGTTTGCCCATCCGGCCCACAACAATCGAAGCGGTTGTGCTTGCGCAGCGGCTTACTGGAGTCGAGGCCCCGTACTACAATGAATGGCCTTCGGCCGGAACGCACGCCTCTTGTTCGGGGCAGTAGATTTTGCCAGGGAGCATGCCGAATTCTCTAAGTCGATCGTTTTGTTGACCCGACCCGATTCGTTATTGGGACCTGAAAGGATGAGTCATGAGCTCTTTGGAAAAAACGCTCACGGTCACCTGGGAGGACCCGGTCGCCTTGGCGAACGCCGGAGCCTCGCGTAGCGGGATCGAGTTCCTGCGGGCATTGGCTGCCGGCGAAATCCCGGCGCCGCCGATGGCTCGCCTTCTCGGGTTCAAGATCGAAGAGGTGAGTGACGGCCGCGCCGTCTTCAGCGTCGAGCCTGGCGAGCAGCACTACAACCCGATTGGGGTCGTTCACGGCGGGCTTGCTGCGACGATCCTCGACTCGGCAATGGGCTGCGCGATCCACACCCGGCTGCCAAAGGGCCGCGCGTACAGCACTCTCGAGATCAAGGTGAACTACGTCAAGGCGCTCAAACGTGAAACGGGGCGCGTGTGGGCCCATGCGAGCGTGCTTCACTTTGGCGGCAAGGTCGCAACAGCCGAGGGGCGAATTGTCGATGACAGCGGGCAACTCTACGCCCATGGGACGACGACGTGTATTTTATTTGGAGCGTGAACGGCTATGCGGTTTGGTTCGCGAGTCGAATAGAAAAAAGGGGCGGCCCTTGGCCGCCCGGTGATTCACGGAAAAGACGCCCACCTGCTCGCGTGGTTCGCACTACCCTTATTTTCCCTTGGGTTGCCCCTCGTCCGTCTCGCCCGATTTTCCCTTGGGTTGCCCCTCGTCCGTCTCACCGGGTCGCTGGCGTATCTGCTTTCGTAGCGATTCCACCTGCCGGATGATTTCATCGAGCTTTTTTTCTAGCTGCTGTTCCCGGGCTAGCGGCGCTCTGCCCATTTTCTCCACCTCGCCCAGGTAGGTTCGCGCAGGTTCATCTTCCAATCGCTTCTTATAAAAATCGATGTCGCCATCTAACTTTTTCTTTAACTGCCCTTCACGGGCCTTTGGCAGTGGTTCAGGCGCGGAGTTGGGCTTCGGCTGATTTTCAGGAAGATCGGCCGCCTTCCTGCGGCGTTCGAGATCGCTTACCCGGCGTGCCGCCTGTTGCAGGCGTACCTCTGACTCGTGGAGCTCCCCCTCTTTCACTCCGAGCTGCGCTTGTTGCGCTTCCACGTCTGAGCGAGCCTCTTCTGCGCTGGTGGCATCAGCTGCCCGACTCTTCACTAACTGCTCGATCCTTTGCAGCCGCACCATGGCATGTTTGACGGCCGCCTTCGCTCCAAGCAGCTGAGCCTGTTTAATTTGCCGTTGAACGTGGAGAAGCTCGACTTCATCCCGCGCCATCTGGATCTGGTCGCCAAGCTCTCGCCCTCGGTCGGCCAGGACTTTTTGTGCGTCCAGGAGCCTACGTTGATAAAGGTCCTGGTATTCCGCGCCCTTGGGGTCTTGTTCCGGCGCGGGTTCCTCCGTCACGGCATCTACAGCAGCAGGTGCTTCTGGCCTGGCCCATGTAGGCAGCAGAGGCAGCCAGACAATTGCCATCCCCAGGATGCTCAACAAGCCTACGGCCGAGAGGGCCCTGGGTGTTGACCCGCGCATGATCATGGTCAGTCTCCTTCGCAACAAGGAAGTGTGCCCAATGCCGCTTGCCGCCAGGGGCAGAGCAGAGCGTGATTGGGACAGGAAAGTCACCGTCTCCAAGAGAGCGGAGGCATACGCCTGGGCTGCATCGGGCAGTGCCCAGACGACCCAAGCGTCACAGCATTGCTCTTCCGCCTCCCGCAGCTGACGTCTGGCCCACCAGACGACCGGAAGCCACCAATAAAGACCCAGAACGAACAGTTCCAGAAATCGCATCCAATGATCGCGCCGGCGCAAGTGGGCCAGCTCGTGAGCGAGCAGGGTCCTTTGCTGATCCGGACTCAGGCGCTGCCACAACGATAAGGGCAGGAGCAGGCGCGGCGACCGGGCCAGTGTCCAAAGCATGGGCGAGACGGGAGCAGTCAAAAACCAAACACCGGGAGAGCGCGCCAGACCTAGCCGCGCCGAAAGCTCCCTGGCCTGTAACTGCACCCCTGGCGGCGCCGGTTCCGCGTAGCACAGGAGTCTCCGAAAGCGGTTGACTCGCACGCCGGCCACCGCCCACCACACTCCCGACCCAGTAATCCATAATGCGAGGACTATCGGCTGCCACCCGAGTCCACGGGTCGGCGGCAGGCTTTCGGAAGCCGGCGACGTGTCCACTTGGCCTTGCTGGCGGGCCGCCGGGACGGGGTTGTCTTCCATAGGATCCAGCGGCACTGGTCGCGCTTCGGCGGTCGACAGTTCCATCAGGACCTCGCGGCTCGGCTCGGCCTGCGCGACGGCCAGCCAGGGTACAGGAATCGAGTGCACGGGCGGCGTAATCAACTTGAGAAGAACGAGAAGCCACAAGCAATGAGTGAATGCCGGTCGCCGGACGATCCAGCCACTGCATGCCGCAAATACCGCGAGGATCGTCGCCATGACCGCGTTGCTCAGGCCGATGTGCAGGAAAGCGTCCACGACCGGCTCCTTTCAACGGCGTTTGCCCTGGGGCCTATTGGTCTTCTTGAGGTTGTCGATCAAATCGCGCAGTTCCTGGAGTTCCTGCGGCGTGAGTTCCTCGGCCCGAATCAGGTTGGTGAGGAGCGGCGTCAACGAGCCCTCGCACAGCTTGTCCGCTACCGCGCGTAGCCGCCGGCCGATCAATTCCTCGCGACTGACGGCCGCGACATACGTGCGCGGCCCCTCGCCGGGCTGCTGGACAACGTGACCCTTCGCCTCCAGCCGCTCCAGAAGTTTCTGCACTGTGGTGTAGTGCGCGAGCCCGGTGCCGGGATAAAGGATGTCGGTCAACTGCCGGCGCTGCGCCGGGCCGTGCTCCCAGAGCACCTGCAGGACTGCCAATTCAGCATCCGTGACATCTTGGGGGGTACGTGGCATCTTGATCCCTCGAAGTTAGACGACTTGTCTAAGAAGATAATAAGACGCCACGTCTAAGTTGTCAAGCATTCCCTAACGTTTTTTCGTTGGCGGAGGAACCAAAGCACGGTGGCCCGTCCACACCCGTGGCTTCTTGCAAGCTGGCACACAAGTTCTTAGAGTCTGTCCGACAAGCTCTCCTCTCTCTCCTGCACTCGGGGGAGAGGGGGTTTTGCCTGGGAAAACCGTGCCCCCTCACCCCAACCCCTCTCCCCCGAGTACAGGGGAGAGGGGCTTCTCGGATAGACTCTCGGAGGTCGGTTTAATCTGCCGAATAGTGATCCTTGACAATCGAGACAGTATGTCTGAGAATGTCAGACGATGAGTCTGATATGCGCTCGCCGGCGCTGCTGCCGGACTCGCCGACAATCGATTGAATCACCAATCTAGGCAGGGCGTCTAACTTGGCGGAACCCGAGGAAGATCCTGGCAAGGTCCGTGGCAGGAGCATCCTTATGTACAACTCACTTGCGCGGCGGCGGGGAAGTCGATGGGAATGGACGGGCCCGGCAGTCTTGCTGACGTGGCTGGTATTGATCTGGGCATGGCGTTTCAGCCAGCCGGTGCTCATGCAGACTATTTCCCTTGATGAGGCGACCCGGCCTGCCGAGGTTCCGGGCAGAGCAGCGATTCTGGACTTCGGCCCAGCAGGTCGAACGATCATTACCAATTATCCGCACTTGCAAGCGCTCTCGGGCTGGGATATTGGGACCGGACAGCCGCTGGATGAGATTCCTCAGGCCGAGCATTCTTTGAGAAGGGCTGGTGCCGAGCAATGCATTGTTGCAACTGTCCTGCGCAAGACGGCTAATCCTCCCACGATTCCGAAGAGTCAGCAGCGCTCGGGAAATCGATCCTACACCGTGGCATGCGGAGGCAGATTCGCCAACGAGTCCTCTTTCGCAGGCACATGGGAAGCTCGGAGCGGCGCTACTCAGAACGAAGGCGATCTTCGCACTGTGCGCGAAATCCTTCAACTATGTGACGCCCTCTCGGGGAAGGTGCGGGGAAGGATTACCATTTGCGGGTCGATTCTCGCTGCTGCTATCGCGCCCGGAGGAGATCTACTCGCGCTGAGCTGTGTCCTTCACGACCCGCGGGCTGATCGACTCAAACGCTGGCTGGGCGGAGAATGGGCACGAACGCTTCTTCCCGACCGTGAGGCAACGCTGATCGTCGACCTGTCGTCGGGCAGGGCACTGGCCGACTTGCCCGCCTGCGAGGACCTTGCCTTCTCAGCAGACGGCAAGCGCCTGGCTACGTATGCGGCGCAAGAACAAGAAGTACAGGTTTGGCGCTTGCCGCCACGCTGGACTGCCGGCGTGCGCTGGCACTGGCTCCAGTCTTTGAATTCGACCACGCTCTTTGCCCTGCTGGGTCTCGCCGCCGGCCTGTGGACCGCTTTCATGGTCTTCGTTCATTGGTCGGATGCGCAAACCAATCGGTTCTTCTGCCGCGCTATGCACCCGGCGGATTTCATTGCCTGAAGGGCAACAACTATTTCAGGGTGAGACGGATGACCGCCTTTTTCGCAGCGCAGTGCTTTTGCTTCCTCGCCATTGCCCACCCCTCTCCCGAACCGGCCATGGCACCTGCGGCCGACTATGTCGTTCTCGGCCAGGAGGTCGTCCAGTACGTCAAGAAACAATTCTTTGACGCCAAACGCGGCCAGGAATGGGCCAAGAATCACGAACGCTATGCCGCCGGCGTCCGCACGCGTCGCGAGTTCGCGCGCCTCACCAACAGGGTCCTCGCCGAGCTGAAAGCCTCGCACACGAGCTACTACACTCCCCAGGACGTGGAATACTACATGCTGCGGGCGATCTTCTCGGGGCCCACGGAGATCCTGTACGACAGCATCGGCATCGATTGCGCGCGCTTGCCCGACGGCATTTTCGTGCGCACTCTTTTCGCCAATGGCCCGGCCGAGAAAGCGGGTCTGCTGCGCGGCGACAAGATCCTGAGCGCCGATGGTGCGCCCTTCGATCCATTCGCCTCGTTTCACGGCCGGGCGGACAGGGAAGTCGTTTTGCAGGTCGAGCGGCGCGCGGGAGAGGCGGCGCTGGAAATCCGCGTTACCCCGCGGCACATCAATCCCAAGCAAGAATGGCTGGAAGCCCAGCGCAAGGGAGCCAGGCTGATCGAGCACGAAGGCAAAAAGATCGGCTACGTTTCTCTTTTCTCGTGCGCAGGGGAAGAGCATCACATGGCCCTGGAGGAATCTCTGCGTACAACTCTGCGCACTGCGGACGCACTCATCATCGACTTTCGAAATGGCTGGGGCGGTTGTAGCCCCAAGTTCGTGGATCTTTTCAATCCGGACGTTCCCGTCCTGACGATGATCCAACGTTCCGGTGAAAGCCAACTCTTTGACAGTTCCTGGCGGAAGCCCGTGGTTGTGCTGATCAACAAAGGCTCGCGCAGCGGCAAGGAAGTAGTCTCGTACGCCCTCAAGAAACACCGCCGGGCGACGCTCGTCGGCGAGCGGACCGCCGGCGCTGTGCTGGGAGGCAGCCCGCGATTGCTCTCGGACCAGTCCCTGCTGTTCCTGGCCACGGTGGACGTACGCGTCGACGGCGAAATCCTCGAGGGCAAGGGCGTCGAGCCAGACGTGGCTGTGCCGGACACTCTTCCCTACGCGGCCGGCAAGGACGTGCAACTGGAAAAGGCGGTTCGAGTCGCGGCCAAGCTGAAGTAAAATCTTGCAGGCTCAACAGGCCCAACTTTACCCCAATTCCCCATGGCGCCAATCAGCGCTCGGCGCAGGTCTCCCGACCTCGCCGCAACTGCCGGGAGACCTGCGGTCATCCGAGTGCGGGGTCAGAGACCCGCGCACAGCGCAGGGCGGTTCGAGTCGCGGCCAGGCTGAAGTAGAATCTTGCGGGCTCAACGGGCCCAACTTTACCCCAATTCCCCATGGCGCCAACTCATCTGTGGGTCCTCTTGCCTCAACGCGGGAAGAAGGGCTATAGTTCCGCCCGGCCGTACCAGCAAACCAACTATCGCACGGCACTCCTTCCATGCATGCACCGACCCCCTGGCCCAAAAGAATTCGGCTCGGCAGGCGCGCTTCGCACACCTTGTTTTGGGGAGCGCTCTGTTTTGTTGCGGCACAGCTCTGTTGGATCGGGCTTCTGGAATGGAGAAGGCCCGAATTCTTTGATCCGAAGTATGGCTGTCGTCTCAACCAGTTGCGTGCCTGCCTGACCAAGGAGCCGGGGCGAGCCCTGATGATTGTGCTGGGCAGTTCGCGCTCCGAACAGGGATTTCGCCCCAGCCTGCTGCCGGCCGACACGCCCGGCGGCAAAGCGCCGCTGGTCTATAATCTCGCCCGCGGTGGCAGCAGTCCCCTGCTCCATCTCTTGACTCTGAGGCGTCTGCTGGCGGACGGGATTCGTCCGGACTGGGTGCTGCTGGAAGTCTTTCCCCCGTCGCTCGCAGAAGATGACACGAGCGCCACGCTGCTCAAGACAACGCTACGCGATTTTCCTCTGCTCTGCCATTACTCGATAAGCAGGAAGACCTACGCTTATTACCTGCGCGACCGAGCCTTGTTATGGTGGCAGTACCGCAACGGCTTGCTTGCCGGCCTTGGTCCCGGCTGGCTGTCCCCCAGCGCTCGCTGGGACCGGCTATGGGATCCGCGGAGCGGAGAATGGCGGACGATTGGCGAAAGTGTGACGCCAGGCCAGTTCCAGGAAGAGCTAGCGGACGCTGGTCGGCGCTATCGTAAAAAGTTGCAGGATTTCCGGATTGCTGCCGAGGCTGACCGTGCGCTGCGGGCGATTCTGGAGCTTTGCCGGGAGCAGAACATCCGAACGCTGCTTTATCTCATGCCCGAGGCGAGCGCATTTCGCGAATGGTACGCACCTTCGGCCCAGGCGCTGCTCAGCAACTATCTGGCGCAGCTCGGCCAGGAGTACGGTTCGCCGGTCATCGACTGCCGTGGCTGGGTGCAAGACGATGACTTCTGGGATGGCCATCATCTGCTATATCGGGGCGCCGTCACATTTATGCGCCGCTTTTATAGCGAAGTATTCACCCGGCCCCTTACGGGGCTCGGCTCGCAGGCGAGCCGAGCCCCGTAAGGGGCCGGGTTCAGCTTTCACTTAGCCCCCCAACAAATCCTTCACTGCGTCGCGTTCTTCTTGCAGCTCTTGAAGTGTCTTTTGAAATTTGTCCTGCCCGAACGCGTCGAGCTTCACGCCATCCACCACGGCTAGGTTTCCCTTGCCGTCGCTTCGGCAGGGATAGCTGAAGACCAGGCCGGCGGGCACGCCGTACTGTCCTTTCGAGATCACCGCTGCGCTCACCCAATCATTGGCAGGGGTAGGTTGCAGGAGGCTCTTGACGTGATCCAAGGCGCCGTTGGCTGCGGAAAGCGCGGAGCTTGATCCCCGAGCCTTGATGACGGATGCCCCGCGGTTTTGGCATTGCGGCACGAATACGTTTTCCAGCCAGTTGCGGTCGGTGATGACCTCGGTCGCCGTCCGGCCGTTGATCTTGGCATTGGTAAAGTCGGGATATTGCGTGTTGCTATGGTTGCCCCAGATGGTGACCTGGGTGACGGCTTCGTTGGCGACGTGGGCCTTCTTGGCAAGAGCGTTGCGCGCCCGATTGTGGTCGAGCCGGGTCATGGCGGTCCAGCGCTCGTGGGGAATGTCCCGGCCGTTATGGTAGGCCACGAGGCAATTGGTATTGCACGGATTGCCGACAACCAGGATGCGCACGTCGCTGGCTGCATGGGCAGCTAGTGCCTTGCCCTGGCCGACGAAGATTTTGCCGTTGATCCCTAGGAGATCCTTGCGTTCCATGCCTTGCTTGCGCGGGAAGGAGCCGACGAGCAAGGCCCAGTTGCAACCCGCGAAGGCCTTGTTCGGATCGTCGGTCACGACGACGTCTTGCAGCGTCGGGAAGCTGCAGTCGTCCAGTTCCATGGCTACACCTTCGAGCGTAGGCAAGGCCGGCGTGATTTCGAGCAGTTGCAAAACGATCTTTTTGCCGTGCCCGAAAACTTCTCCGGAAGCCAGCCGGCCCAACATCGCATAGGCCACCTGTCCTGCCGCGCCGGTCACCGCAACGCGAAGAATGTCCGCCATAGGTAATCTCTCTTAAAGGGCGTTCAAAAAGGGGGAATATCCCTTGGGTCAGACCCCTTTTTCAACACTCGATCGGGCCTCGACCCAGATGCAAAAAGCTATAGGCTATAAGCTACTGAGCTATCGTCACACCGGCTATCATATCTCTCGGCTGAGTCCAGAGAGCAGATTGCTTCAGAAGGAGTCATGCGAATGGCTGTCAAGGTGGGTATCAACGGCTTCGGACGTATTGGCCGGCTCGTGTTTCGGGCGATGAGCCAGCGCCCTGCCGAATTCGATGTGGTTGCCGTCAACGACCTGACCGATCCTAAACATCTGGCGACATTGCTGCGTTATGACAGCGTGCACGGCCGGTTCGACGGCACCGTCGAAGCGGGTGAGGGCAAGCTCGTGGTCAACGGCAAAACCATCCAGGTGCTCAAGGAACGCGAGCCTGCCAAGCTCCCGTGGAAGCAGCTCGGCGTCGACGTGGTGGTGGAATCGACGGGATTTTTCACGGAGCGGGAGGGACCGAAGGGTGGTTTCGCCGATCACCTCAAGGCCGGCGCGAAGCGAGTCATCATCTCGGCACCAGCCAAGGGGCCCGATCTCACGGTGGTCCTGGGTGTCAACGATAACAAGCTGACTCCCGAGGCAAAATGCGTCTCCAACGCCAGTTGCACGACCAATTGCCTGGCTCCCCTGGCAATGGTGCTGGAGCAGAAGTTCGGCATTCTGCGCGGCACCATGACGACAGTGCACGCCTATACGAACGATCAACGCGTCGCCGATCTTATTCACGAAGACCTCCGTCGCGCCCGCGCGGCCGCGATCAACATCATCCCGAGCACGACAGGGGCGGCCAAGGCGATCGGTCTCGTATTGCCTAGCCTCGAAGGCAAGCTCGACGGCATTTCATTGCGCGTACCGGTGCCCGACGGCAGCATCACCGACTTGACCGTCGAGCTGAAACAGGAAGTCACGCCGGACCAGGTCAATCAAGCGTTTCGGGAGGCCGCCGGCTCCACGCTCAAGGGAATCCTGGAGTACACGGAAGACCCGATCGTATCCTCGGACATCATCGACAATCCGCACAGCTGCATTTTCGACGCCAAGAGCACGATGGTGGTTCCCAAGGGCAAGGGCCCGATGGTGAAGGTCCTCGGCTGGTACGACAACGAGTGGGGCTATAGCTGCAGGACCGCCGATCTCGTCGCGCGCGTTGGCAAGTTCGGATAGACTCAGAGCGTGTTGAAAAAGGGGTCAGACCCCTTGAGTTCTGCGGAGGCTGGAGTCTCAGAAACGGGCGGATTGCCTCGATTCTCCAGGGGGTCTGACCCCTTTTTCAACACGCTCTCAAAGAGATCGCGAGGGGGACATATGGCCAAGAAGACATTGGCTGATCTGCCCAATCTGCGCGGCAAGCGCGTGTTGGTGCGGGTCGATTTCAATGTGCCGCTCGACGCTGCAGGCAACATAACCAACGACCGGCGCATCCGTGCCGCGCTGCCTACTCTTCAGTACATTCTCGACGCCAGCGCATCCGCCATCGTCATGAGCCACCTGGGCCGGCCCAAGGGTGATCCGAAGAAGGACGCGCCTTACAAGATGGATCGCGCGGCCGACCGCCTGGGCCAGCTGCTTGGCCGCCCGGTTCACAAAGTGAACGCCGTCGTTGGGCCGGACGTCGCGGCCGCGGCGCAAAAGCTCCAGCCCGGCGCGGTCCTTGTTTTGGAGAACCTGCGCTTTCATCCCGGAGAGCAAGCGGGCGATGCAGCCTTTGCTGCGCAGCTTGCACAGCTCGCCGACGTCTATGTCAACGACGCCTTCGGCACATGTCATCGCTCCGATGCCTCGATGGTCGCCGTGCCGGCAGCGATGCCGAGCAAGCCGCGAGTTGTCGGCAAACTCGTGGCCAAGGAGCTGGAGATACTCGACGAGCTGCTGTCAGCACCGCGCCGGCCGTTCCTGGCCATCCTGGGGGGCGCCAAGGTGTCGGACAAGATTGGCTTCATCAAGAGTCTGCTGACGCGCGTCGACCGCGTGCTGATTGGTGGAGCGATGACCTATACGTTCATGAAGGCGGAGGGGCAAGGCGTCGGCAACTCGCGCGTGGAGGTCGACAAGCTCTCCCAGGCACGGGAGCTTTTGCAGCTAGGTAAGGGGAAAATTATCTTGCCCCTGGATCACCTGGTAGTTGAAGCGCTCGACAAGCCGGACGGCGCGCGCGTTGTTGAAGGCAATATCCCGGAAGGCTGGATCGGCGTGGATATTGGGCCGCGCACGATTGCGCGCTACTGCGAGGAGATCGGCAAGGCGCAAACGGTCGTGTGGAACGGGCCGCTGGGTAAATACGAGGACAAACCGTACAGCCAAGGCACGCGCGCGGTTGCCAAGGCGCTGGCGGAGTCGCCCGCAGTGACGGTTGTCGGCGGCGGCGAGACGGCAGAGGCGGTAGAGGCCTTTGACCTGGCGGACAAAATGAAACATGTTTCGACGGGAGGCGGAGCATTTCTGGAATATGTGGAGGGAACCCCCTTCCCGGCCCTCGCACAGATCGAGGACCGCAAGACCTCTTGACGTAACTTCTCCTCCCGGTTGTGATAACCGTTGGCCGGTTCACCGGTTTCCTTCTCCTCGGGCAAAGCCCGGGGACCCCAACGCATGGGTTGAGAACGAAAGATGGCGATGATGGCTCGGCCAAAGCGCGGCGTGCCAGAAGGGCTGTGGATACGCTGTCCTCAGTGCAAGGCGACTATCTTCCGCAAGGAAGCCGAGAGCCGGTTCAACGTGTGTCCGGAGTGCAGCTACCATTTCTATCTGCCGGCGCGCGAGCGCATCAGGCAGCTTCTCGACGAAGACAGCTTCGAGGAATGGTTTACTGTGCTCCGTCCCCTGGACCCCCTGGAGTTCCGCGACCGGATTCCCTACGCGCAAAGGCTGGAAGCGGAGCAGGCCAAGACCGGCATGCTCGATGCTGCCGTGGTGGGCAAAGGATTCATTCGCGGACGGCCTGTCGTCTTTGGCGTGACGGACTTTGCCTTCATGGCCGGCAGCATGGGTTCCGTCGTAGGCGAAAAGCTCACGCGCGCGATTGAAGCCGCGACGGAATTGAAGCTGCCGCTGATCCTGGTGAGCGGCTCCGGAGGCGGAGCCCGCATGCAGGAAGGCATTCTATCGCTCATGCAAATGGGCAAGGTTTCCTGCGCTTTGGGGCGCTACGACAATGCAGGCGGATTGTACATCTCCATTCTCACGAACCCGACCATGGGCGGAGTTGCGGCCAGTTTTGCTTCCCAGGGCGACATCATTCTGGCTGAGCCGGGCGCTCTGATCGGCTTCGCGGGCAAACGTACCATCTGGAACACGGTGCGCCTGGAGTTGCCTGAAGGATTTCAAACCAGCGAGTTCCTCTTGCAGCACGGTTTCATCGACCGCATCGTGCCGCGCAAGGACCTACGCACCGAGGTTGCACGCATTATCGACTACTGCGAGCATTGAGACGGGACAGACGGCCCATCGGAGACCAAGGCTTTGCAAGTTTCGACTTTCTTCAAAAACCTGTTCAGCTCCAAAAAAGGGACCGACGTCGGCAAGCGCTTCGACCTGATGGGGCGTTCGGGTCAAGGGAGCATGTCGAAGGTGTTCCGCGCCCGCGACCGCAACATTGGCCGAGTCGTCTGCCTGAAAATCCTGGACAAGGAAAAAACCAAGCGTTTCGAAGCCCGCTTCCCCAAGCTGTTGCGGCCGACGGAAGGCGCCCTGCTGATGGGGCTCCGGCATAAAAACGTGGTGCAAACCTTCGATCACGGCGTGACAACGGAGGGCGAGCAATTCATTGTCATGGAGCTGATCGAGGGGCCGGGCCTGAATTTCTTAATCGAAACGCACAGCCCAAACCTGACCGGCAAGCGCGTGGACTACCTGATCCAGACAGCGGATGGTCTGGAATATGTTCACCAGCAGGGCTTCATGCATCGCGACATCTGCCCTCGGAATATCATGATCACGTCGGAAGGGATTGTGAAGCTCATCGATTTCGGATTGACCATCCCAAACCAACCGATCTTCTGCAAACCGGGCAACCGGACCGGCACCCCCAATTACCTGGCTCCCGAGATCATCAAACGTGTGGGGACGGATCAGCGGGTCGACCTGTTCGCCCTCGGCGTGACTGCATATGAGACGTTCACCGGCGAGTTACCCTGGGAGAAATCGCGCTCCCTGGAAACGCTGCTCAAGCATCTCAACACTTCGGGTCGCGACCCGCGCGAGTACGATCCTAACATGGAAGAGACGCTGGCCAAGTTCTTGATCAAGGCCATCAAGCGCGACCCCCGGGAAAGGTTCCAGACCGCGGCCGCGTTTCGCGACGCGCTCAAGGCGCTGCCCAAGCAGGATTACTGAAGGCACAAAGGTGTCAGGACCCATTTCTGAAATGGGTCCTGACACCTTTGTGCCTTCACGTTCCAAAATCCATCAGTCCCGATTCTCTTTCAGTCTTCCGTTTGATTGCTGTGCGCAGGACTTCCTTCCTACTGCAGATGACGGCCAGCTGCCTGGCGCGTGTGATACCGGTATACACCATCTCCTTGGTGAGTAGCCGGCGGCCTCCTTCCGGCGGCAGGACCAGGAGCACCTGGTCATGTTCTGATCCCTGGCTCTTGTGCACCGTGATTGCGAACGCCAGCTCGTGCGAACTCAGTGCCTCGGCCGGGAAGGAGATGTAACCGCCATGGCGCTGGAAGACGACGCGGTAACCGCCCTCCTGGCTTGGTAGCGTGATGCCGACATCGCCGTTGAAGAGCCCCCGGCCCGGATCGTTGCTGCTGATCAACACCGGCGCGCCGGCGAAGTGGGTTCCGCGACTGCGACGATCGCTTTGAGGCAGAAGATACTGCTCCAGAAATCGATTGATGTCTTCGCAGCCCCATGGCCCTTCCCGCAACAGCGTCAAGATCCTGGCACGTCCCAACAAAAGGAAGAGTTTCTCCAGCAGACCTTGCTGCTGTGCCGTCAGGTCTCCATCACCGGGGGCCACGCAGCGCGCGGCGAGCTCAAGGTAGGCCGAGCCCTGCGCTGTCGGGGTCAGGTAGTGGTGTTGCGCCCATTGCTCGAGCGTGCGCCGCCACTCTCTGATGCCGCCTTCTCCTTGATCGAGAAGCCAGCAGCCTCCCTGTTCCTCCAACTTCGCAAACGACACATCCTTTTGCATGGCAACGGCGGGAAGGAGATCGACGGTCTCGATTTCTTGCCGGTTGAGCGCCTCGGCCGCTTCGCGAATCCGCGGCTCCGAACGGTAATTCTCTCGAAGAAGGACCACCACATCGCGAAGCGGGTGCGGTGGGGCCGCAAACGGCAGCTTCAATCCCGGCCAAAGTTTTCCGATCTGGGCAGATAGTCCCGTGCTGACAAGCAACTTGCCGCCCTGATCTACCAAACTGGCAAACACTGCACCTGCATCCACCGCCGGGAGCTGGTCCTTGTCGCCCAAGAGAATCAGCTTCGTCTGTGGCAGCAGGGCCTGGAAGAGTTTGGCCATCAACACCACTCCCACCATGGAAACCTCGTCCACGATGACCACGTCTGCCGGCAACGGATTCTCGGCATGATGCCGGAAGATGCCGCGTGCAGGGTGGTACCGAAGCAGGTGATGAAGCGTATGAGCCGAGACGTGCTCGAGTAACGAATCTGGCGAAAGATCGTCCGACGGCTTTCCCAGCTTGCCCAGGTCGTTATGCAAGGCGTCGGTAAGGCGTTGGGCCGCTCGTCCAGTCGGCGCTGCTAGGGCGATGCGCTCCGGGGTAAAGCCGCAGCGCAGCAGGCAACGCACCAGCGTGAAGACCAGTGCTGTTTTTCCAGTCCCCGGTCCGCCGGAAATGATGACGAAGTTCCGGAGCAAGGACGCCCCAAGCGCCACTTGCTGGTCCCGATCCAACTGCAGCGGGCGGCCATTGATGCACAAGGGAGCCTCGATCAACACCTGCTGCGCGGCGGCAGAGAAAGCATCCAGCGCCGGAGCGGCCGCACCTGTTTGGAGTCGTGTCTGCAGTTCCGCGTGCAACAGCAATTCGTGCTTGAGGTACTTTTGGAAGTACAGGTATTTCTTGGCAGCATGTGTATGCAGGATGATCGGCCTGTTGTCTTCGATGGCAGTGCCGATCAACGCCGGAAAACCGCTATCCTCGAGTTCTGCGCAGATCCGGATGGCCCACATTTCTCCCCCGTCCATATCCATCAAGTGCCGGCAGAGGGCGGGTGCAGACGCCTCGATGCAGCCATTGCCCTCATCGAGCGCCAGAACCATGGCGAGTAGGAGGGCGTGCACAGCCTCCTCCCCGCCGTATCCAGAGAGATCGAGCAGATCGCGAATGGTGTAGAAATCCGTATGGAGAAGGTTGGCATTCTGAGCGGCGCTGCTGTACAGCCGAACCATCTCCGGGCCGGCCTCCGGGAAGAGGCGGTACACGAAGCTGGAGAAGTCGGCCGGCTGATTCATGGTGCCACTCTCACAGTATGTCCGACAAGCTCTCCCCTCTCCCCTGTACTCGGGGGTGAGGGGTTGGGGGTGAGGGGCTTGCCGGACAGACACACAAGTCGGTTTCACTCAGAATTCATATCGCCAGGACCTGCTCGAGCCGCAGGTCTTCTGGAGTGGGACGACAGAAAAAGACGCCGGTTGTCTCGTCCCGGCCGTTCATGCCACGCACGAACAGATAGTAGACGCCGCCGAAGTCGCGTTCGGGATCAAAATCGCCGCCTAGGGCGCGCCGTAGCCAACGGGCCAAGGCCTGAAGGTAAAGACGATACTGGCGCGTATAATCGCAATCGCGCATGCTTTGGGCCAACTGTTCCGGAGCATAGCCGTCGGGCAGCAGATTCGTCTTCCAGTCAGCCAGAAAATACTTGCCTTCTCGGCGAAAGACCAGGTCCATGAATCCGGTGAGGAACCCCTCCTCGCGGCGCACCTCGGGCGGCGGGGCCTCGTCTTCAGGAAAATGAAACTCCAATTCCTGTAGCCTGTCTTGCGGTGGAACCTGCCAGAGAGCCACGCCAAGGGCAGCGAGTGGGGTTTGCAGCGCATTCCAGATCAAGCGTGCGACCTGATGCAGGCTTGCCTCCCGCAACTGCTCCGGGCTCAGTCGCGAAGCAAATCTCGGCAGGTGCTTGGCCAACTCTTCGTCCAGCAAGCGGCGCGTGGAAGATCCTTCCGCGAGCAGCGCTTGCCAATCGGGAGCGTGGCCCACGCTCGTGAAATCGATTTGCTCGAGCACGTCGTGGACCAGGTCCCCAAAGACCGTGCCGCGCAGAGGATCTTGGCCCGCAAGGGCATCCTGGCGATCGTCGTCGGCCCGCGGCAAACGTTGCGCATAGCTTGGGCCTTCGGAAGCCTGGGCAGCACTGCGGCGATGCAGACTGGAAAAGGAACGAATGACGATGCGGCGCTGGAAAAAATCGAAGTCAGGCTGGTCCAGCAAATCCGGCAGTGCGGCAAAAACTGCTTCCGGAGTTTTTGCCGTGAAAGCGGCCGCAGCTTGCGAAGACAAGGATGCCGCCTTTGGTGGAGGTGCCGAAACCACCACTGAGCCTATTGGCGGCCCGGTAAGTTCCTCCAGAGCAGCCTTCTCGACGGCCTGAGCCACGATCGTGACGAGGGGCCCTGCTCTTCCCCGGTATTTCTTGGTATCCCCGGCAACCTTCGGGAGGTAGAGCTTGAACATGGCACGCGTCAGAGCGACGTACATGAGCCGGCGATTCTCCGCGTCCTCCTCCACCTTGCACGCTTGCTTGGACGATTCCAACTCTGAGCGCAAATCGAACACCAGGCGGCTACCGTCGCGGTAGGTCAAATAGTTGCGGGTTCCGCCGCTGGTGAAGCCGCCGGCCAGGAACACGACAGGGAATTCGAGACCCTTGCTGGCGTGGACGGTCATGATCCTGACTTTGGGCTGTTCCGTCTCGATGGGCTGGAGGTCAGTTTCGCTGTCTGCCCGCCGACGACGCATTCTTTCCAGGAGATCGAGGACGCCGAGCATGTCGAGGTTTTCCGCGTAGGCAGCCTGCTCGAGTGTTTGCATGATGTGGCGGCAATTGGCCAAGCGCCGTTCGGCGTCGGCCTCGTGCAGGTTGTGATGGAGCAGGCCAGTGTCTTCGAAGATGGATTGAAAAAAAGGGGCCCAGTTTTGCTCTTCGACGAATCCCAGCCAGCGTTGGAACAACTCCCAAGCAGGATGACTCGGCGGCAAGTCCTCTGCCTGGACCATTTCCTCGGGGCGAACGCGAAAGAATCTCGTCAGAAGCGCCTTGCGAAAGGCCTGCAAATCTGTTGGTCGCGCAAGCGCGCTGAGAAGATAGCTCAGGTGAACTGCCTCGTCCGATTGCCATAAGCCAGGCTGTTTGTAAAAGGAGTAAGGAATCTGCCGCACACGCAGCGCTGCCAGGAGCGCTGCAGCCTCCTTCCGTTTAGAGACAAGCACGCAGATATCGTCCGCTTGCAGTAGCCGGGCTTCCTGACCTTTTTTTTCGAACTTCAGAAGGGGCATGCCACGCGGGAGGGCAAGCAGCCGGGCGATCTCGTCGGCCATGAAGCGCGCGTACTCCTCCCGCGCCTCGGTAAGTCTTTGAGGTCCGCTCAGGTCCACGAGCGTGACGGCCTTCCGGTCGGTGTGATCTGCAACGAGCTGATACCGGCGCTCCTTCTCGGGCGGGGTCTGTACAGGCCGATAGGTGATGCCGGTCCCCGCAAACCAGTCGCCCCTTTCGAACAATCTGTTGAGAGTTCCAAGCAGTTCGGGAGAGGAGCGCCAGTTGACGTCGAGCGGATAGTCATGGGCCTTGTATTTCGATTTCAGCTCCTCCGTGGCCGTCAGGTATGTTTGCAAATCGGCCCCGCGGAAACCGAAGATAGCTTGCTTGGGATCGCCTACGACGAACAGGCGCTGCTCGGGCTCGCCCGCCACAAAGATATGTTCGAAGATGCGCCACTGGATCGGATCCGTGTCCTGGAATTCGTCGACGATGGCATACTGGTAACGGTGCCGCAAGGCGGCGACAAGGGTCCCGGCATGTGGGTTTCGGTCAGGGTCCAGAGCATCGTCGACGCGCGTGAGCATGTCTTCGAAGCTCTGCAGACCTCGTTCGCGTTTGTAAGCCAGCAGAGATTCCTGGAGCTGAACCACGGTGCGAATCGCCAACTGGTGCCGCAGGACATCCCAGTCGCACCTACGCCGCTCCACGATCTCGACCAGTTCGTTCAGCCCGGTACAAAACTCGTCAATCTGAGGTTGGGCCTTCTTCGGCAACTGGGTGGTCAGCATTGCAAAACCATGTTTGTCGAAGGAGCTAGCGCCGGCACATGCATCGAGCAGGCGGTGAAACGCGACAATCGGACGATTCTCCGCACCTGACCCAGCCAGCCACTGCAAAAGAGGCAAGAGCAGTTTGTTGCGCCGCGACTCGCGCCAGTCGGCCTTAAAAGCAAGATTGCCAAAACCGAGATAAAGCGCGTGCTCATGCAGGCGGTCGATGTGCAGAGGGCCGGCGAGGCGCCGTCCTCGCTCCAGGTCGGCGCGCAAATTGACGTCGAGCTCTCGAAGGATTTCCGGCCAGCCGTCGAGCGCTTCGGGCCGCAGAAGATGACCACAGCCCTTGCGGAAATTGGCGGCGATATTGAGTACCCGGCGTTCCCAGTTCTCGCTGCCACTGGCCCCGTTATAGCCAGCCAACTCCAGGACGTCGGCCAGCCGCTCTCCGTATTCCGCCCGCCAGGCTTTCCGCTGAAGCTCGCGGAAAGCAGATTCGAGCAAATCCGGATCCTGCGCCAGCTCCTGGCGGAAATCTTCGCGGTGTTCGAACGCATATTCCTGCAGCGTGCGCTGGCAGAAGCCGTGGATCGTGTACACGTGGGCCCGGTCAAAAGCGTCCAACGCGGTCTGCAGCACGGCGGCATGGCGGGGAACGTCGCGCTGGGCCGTCTCCAGTCGCTGCCGCAGGCGGCCCTTCAATTCACCGGCGGCTTTCTCCGTATAGGTCACCAGCAGAATCTCATCCAGCTGTGCCTTGCGCTCGATCAGAAGCCTGAGCACGAGCTGCTCGAGCGAGTACGTTTTGCCCGTACCTGCCGAGGCCGCGATGACGGCGTGACGGCTCAGATCGACGTCTGCCACGCTAGGATCCTCCCTGGCCATCGCGGGCGCGTGCCGGGCCCCGGTCGAGAAGGTGAAAACGGCGCCGCATTTTTTCGAACGCGTCTTCCGGGATATTGGCTTCGATGATCTCCATGAGCTTCATGGGCCGATAGGCAGGACGATCGTTCTCAGCGTCTCGCTCGATGGCTTCCTGCAACAAGTGGCGGTAATCACCGTGCAGCAGCTCCAGCTCTTCCGCGCCGGCCGGCAGGGTGTAAGCGGATCGAAGGTCCTTATCATTCGCCACCACGTCGAAAGGCAGGAGATCGAAACTGCCTCGATTCAAGAAATCCTCGACCAGGCCCGTCAAGTAAGCACGCGCTTGGTCCGGCGTGATGTCCTCGGCGCGATACGTGAAGCTGGTGACGCCTTCTTCTTGAGCGACATGAAGCCGAAAGCTTGCCGGACTCAGCCACTCCCGAGAACCCGCGGCGTCGCCCTGTCGTTCTGCGCTGGCCACGAAGGCAAAGAAGAACAGCAAAGGCTCCAGGAGCGCTTTGCTCAGGTTGTCTGCCGGGACCCTTGCCTTGGCAGCATTTGTGATGACAAGTGCCTCGAGGCCTTCACTACTGCGCCAGACCAGGGGCAACATACCGACCAGGCGAACCGTGGCCGGCAAGGAGTATTGTTTCTCGACAGGCGACAGCGCGATTTCCAGGGCAGGCAGGCGGAGCCGGGCGCCGACGGGCGTGAGGCTTTCGCCGAGCACCACTGGCCCGCAGAATTTCATGCCAGCGCGTCGGTGCAGGAAATCGGCGAGACCTTGTTCACCCAAAATGCGCTTTTCCAAGAGTTGCTCGAAATGGGTCTGGTCCACCTCTGCAAAAGCACCTTCCGGCGTCTTGCCGCGCAGGCGCCATTCTGCATAGAGGTTCGCAAACCGCTGCCGCCAATCCGCCAAGGCATCGACCACGCCATGCTCGATTGCGCGTGCCACGAACTGTTCGAGTGCCGTTACCACCAGCTGATAATCAAGAGGGAATCCAGTTGCAAACGGTTCACAATCCGCCGGCTCGATTTCTTCTTCATCGCTGAGGCGCAGGTGGCGCTTGAGGGCGGCCTCGGCCGGACAACGCAGGAAACCGCGCAGCTCTTGAAGGTGGATGGTGAGCGGGCCTGGCACTTCGGCTAGCGGAGCGGCGGGAAGCGGGAAATGACGTTGCGCCTCGCGTAAACGCTGCTCCAGCTTTTCCGTTTGTAGCGCGTCGAGACGAAGCCGGCCGCGCTGCTGGGCCTCGTGAATCGCAAGGAGACGCTCTGTCGCGTTGTAGTTCACGAGAACGTCTTCACCGGAATCTTGCGGCAGAAGCTTCGGGTCGCTGCCATGCAAGGGTGCTTCCTTGATCGTGAACGTCGCCTCCACGACATGCTTGTCCAGGTAGCGGCGCAATTGGTTGACAAGACCGCACGGCTGAAGCTCCTGGTCCCTTTGCAGCTCTTTGTTGTTGTAAAGCAGGTACAGCTTTTGGCGCGCGGCCAGTACGGCTTCGAGCAGCAAGAAACGGTTCGATTCGGGCAGGCGGATGTCGCCAGCGCAGCGCTCCAGAGACCGGAGATCCAGCGTCGGAAAAACGTTGGAGCCGGGAAAATCGCCCTCCCCCATCCCCAAGAGATAGATGATCTGGAACGGGACTGGCCGCAGCGGCTGGAGCGCGGAGATCGTTACGCCGCCCGTCAGGTATTCTCCCTTGGTGCCTTCGAGGCATTCCAAGCTCTCGCGTACGAATTCGCGGACCAATCCCAGCGGCAGTTCAATCTTGTGGCCGGAGGTCGCCGACAACTGATCCAAGGTTCGCAGCTGAGGGAGTGCCTGGAGCAAGCGATCGCGCACCTCCCCTTCCTCGGGTCGTTCGGGAGGGATAGCCAGAAAGGCCGCGACCAGGCGGCGCAGCTCGTCGGCCCATTGGCCGGCCGTTTTCCTAAAATCACGGAGGCGCATCAGGACAGGCAGCAGCCCCTCCACGGCTTGGCAAAAACTGTCCAGCTGGCTTTTGTCCGCGCTGGCGAGGTCGGCATAGGGGACAACTTCGTGAAAGTGCGAAGCTGGGCGGTCCGCATCTGCGCTCGAAGCCTCCATGAGACGGCCAAGGCGCAGGCGCTGCAAGCCTAGCCGCCAGCAGTAAAAGGGCGTGTCGGGATAACCGCGCGCTTGCTTGTCCGTCTGGTCCCAGCCGTGGTAAATGCCAAGAGCTTCCGCCCACTGGAGCCAAATCGAAGCCTGCTCGCGCTCGACCCCGAGCCTAGCCAGAACGCAGGGATTGAGGAGCACGCTGAACACGCGCGAGCGCGAGAATGATTCCAGGGCCAGATCCAGAAGGCCAAGCATCGCCTGCCCGAAGGCGCTGAGACCCGCTGCCGAAAAATCAGCAAGGTTATATAGGATCCGCTTGGGCGCGCGGCCGAACACCGCCTGGATCACCGGTCGGTACCGGGGCATGTCCGTTACGAGGACCGCGATATCCGTTTGCTTCAAGATCGGGTTTGTATGCAAGTTATGCAGAATGCTCTGGTAGGCTGTTTCGACTTCGCGGTATATGCCCGGGCAGCCGACGAATTGCAGCGTGCGATCTTGTGGCAGCCGGGTTAGCTCCTTGCCAAACATTTGGCCCAGCAATTGATCTTGAAGCCGACCCAGCACTCCTGGCCGACAAACTCTCCCCTCTCCCCTGTACTCAGGGGAGAGGGGTTGGGGGTGAGGGGGATTCGCCTGGAAAAGGCATGCCCCCTCCCCCCAACCGCTGTCCTCCGAAGCGGGGGCGAGGGGCTGCACAGTTTTCACCTTGAAGGCGCGAGCGCCTGCCAGCAAATCCGCCATGAGCCAAAGGCTCTCGGCACCCGCCGGCGCCCAGGCGGCGAGCAACTCCTCGCCATCAGCGGGCAACTGTTCTTCCGCCCGGCTCTTTTGTCGGAAGCGGTTGGCCAGCGCTTGTAGTGCCGCCCGCGCTTCACTTCGGGAGCGCGGTAAAGCCCCCAATCTGCCGACCAGTGGGTTCAGATGATAGAGGTTGAGTTCATACCTCTCGCCAAGCCATCGCAAAACGTGGACGTGCAACCCAGAAATCTGCGTGATGCCAAACAGATGGACCGGGCGTGCCTCCTGGTGCTCTTCCGGTTGCCCGGAAGAGAGTTTCATCAGCTCATTGGCATATTGGGGGAGGGTTCTGTAGATCGTGTCTGTAGTCTTGCCCAGGGAAGCCGCCAGACCGTCGGGCTGGCGCATGACCTCATGAAACAGGGCCCGTTCGCTGCGTTCCAATCCGCGAATGCCGGCCTGGACACGCGGGTAGGCGTCCTTATTGGCCTGCCACTTTTCAATGAGGGCATCCTGGCGGTGGTACTCATAATCACGCAGCAGGCCGGCCAGACGGTCGGCGAGCTGCCACGACCTGCGGTAAAACTTCCGCCCGGGTTCTTCTTCGCCATGTCGCAGATATTGCTGCAGCGGCATGAGCTGCTCATCTGCTGAATCGTGGAGCAACACGGAGAGAATCATCAACCGGTAGTTCTCATGGTCGAGCATTTTGACAGGCGATGCCTGCGGCCGGGGATCCAGAGCCCGCAGCATGTCCCACATGGCGATTTCGAGATACTGAAAGCGCAGGTTGATGGCGATGCCGAGATGTCGCGCCAGCCACAGTCGCAGCCACTTTCCCAGGTAGCGATTCGGCACGACGATCGTCACCGGCGCGAAGAAATCGCCGTGCTTGATACCCTCGTCCAGATCGGCCGCCAGTTGGGCAGCGAGGCTGTCTTGATCGTAGCCTAGATACAGGGTGCTCATGAGGCCTTCGGTTTGGCGCCGTCAGCAAAAGCGAGACATGCCACGCGGCGCCTGTGGCGCAGAGACTGCCCTGCGCCTGTCGGCGTCCCTCATCTGTTGTGAATTGTAACGGCTCGGGCAACGGTCGCGAATGCGGAGCAGTCAACGCTCCTCGATGCAATAGAGGTACTTTGCTCCCCGCAAGAAAAGCTGCTTCCCGACGATGGCAGGCGAAGCGTCGATTGGGTCGTCGAGTCGGTTCGTGGCAAGGACTTCCACCTGGGGAGCGCGCTTCAGGACCAGAGTGGTCCCATCCCGGTCGGCGATGTACATGCGGTCTGCTGCTCCAACCGGTGACCCGTAAAGGTTCGTCAGGCCTGGCAGCCGGGCGCGGTCGAGCAGAACTTTGCCCGTCTTGGCGTCGAGGCAAGTCAGAATGGCGTTGTTGCTCTGGGTGAAATAGAGCCGGTCGTCGGCCAGCAGCGGAGAGGGCACGTAGGGAGTCGCCCGGCTATAGTGCCAAAGGGATTTGCCGGTATCCGTGAGGTCACCCGAGGCGCCGAGCGGGATCGCAAAGGCGGCGGACCCGGTGTAACCGCTCATGCAGTAGACAACATCCGCGTCGGCAACAGGCGAAGGAATGGCGTTGATGGTTTGCCCGCCGCACTGCCAGAGGAGCTTGCCCGTTTCGAAATCGTAGCCGCGCGCACGCTTCGTGCCGTTGACGACAATTTGCGTCCGGCCGGCGTGTTCGACGACAAGGGGCGTTGCCCAGGAGGTCGGCTCGTCGCGCTCGACCTTCCAGCGCATCTTTCCGGTGCCCGCATCAAGCGCGACGATAAACGAGCCTGCTTCGTGGTCCCAGTTCACGACCACTGTTTCGCCATGAAGGACCGGCGAGCTGCCTTCGCCCCAGCCGAAGCGCGTCTGCATCCTGCCCAGGTCGCGCTGCCATTGCAGGTTGCTCGCCAGGTCGTAGCAATAGATCCCATGCGAGCCAAACGACGCAATCAAACGCCGGCCGTCGGTAGCAGCTGAGGCGGCCGCGTAGCTGTGCGTGGGGTGATGTCCTTCATGCGGCACCTGCTCGGCAGCGGTTTTTTGCCAGCGGATGGCGCCGCTGTGCCGGTCGATGCAGAGAACGACGAATTGGCAGAACGTGGTTGGCGGCTTAGTCTTTTTCTCGAGGTGCGGGTCGGGCTTCGGCAGCTCTTCCGGCTTGGCTTCCCGTCCAGTTTCAATCGCTGTCAGGAGAAACACCTGATCACCCCAGACTATAGGTGTCGCGCTGCCTTTTCCGGGAATCTCTGTCTTCCACTTGATGTTCGTCTTCTGATCCCAATGGATGGGCGGGTCGCCGCGCGGAGCCATGCCGCTGGCGAGAGGGCCGCGCCACTGATGCCAGTTGTCCAATGCTCCTGCAGGGACATCCCCGGCTCGAACCACACTGGATAAAAACCATACGCTCAGGGACAGAAACGCTATCTTTCTCATGGAAGCGTCGTACTCCTATAGCCTGGCGAAAGCATCTAGCGTATCAAGTTCCATTACTAAAGGGGAACTCCCCCGTGAGCAGGGATAGCTCTTTCCTTTGCTCGACAAACGGAACCTGGTGCCTTCAATCGGTTAGGAGCATCCATGTGGATCATCCTGGTGCTGGCGAGTGTGGCTTTGATTTTCGTCGTGCTGGTGGATGGCTTTGAGGCAATGGTGCAGCCGCGGCGCGTCACACGACCTTACCGCCCGGCCCGCCTGTTCTATCGCAATGCCTGGAGGCTCTGGCGAGCGCTGGGGCTGCGCATCCCTTCGGGCAAGCGACGGGAGGCTTTTCTCAGCATTTTCGGCCCCTTTTCCATGCTGACGTTATTCGCCCTCTGGGTGGCTGGCTTGATCACGGGCTTTGGCCTGCTGCACTGGTCGCTCGAGACGCCTCTTCACGCTACCGTCGAGGAGCGAGCCACATTCGGCACCTACTTGTACCTGAGTGGCGGCACGTTCTTCACGCTGGGCTCCGGCGATTTTACTCCGGCCGCCAGGCCCGGCCGCATCCTTGCCGTGGTCGAAGCGGGCATGGGCTTTGGCTTCATGGCCTTGATCATCGGCTACCTGCCAGTGCTCTTTCAGGCCTTTTCACGGCGGGAAGGCACGATTGCGCTGCTCGACGCACGCGCCGGCTCGCCACCGAGTGCCGCCCAGCTTCTGTTACGTGCCGCCCAAGCGCGGAGCCTCGCCACAGTAACTCCTTTCCTGGAGGAATGGGAGCGCTGGGCTGCCGATTTATTGGAAAGTCACCTTTCTTTCCCGGTCCTCAGTTACTATCGCTCGCAGCACGACAACCAGTCGTGGGTAGCGGCACTTACCGCCATTCTGGACACGTGCGCATTATTACTCGCGGAAGTGAAGGACACGGGACGCTTTCAGGCCCAGCTCACTTTCGCGGCTGCGCGCCATGCAGCCGTGGACCTTTCCATGATCTTCAAAATTACACCAGTGCCGCCCGATCCCGACCGCCTGCCAAGTGATCGCTTGCAACGACTCCGTGAGCAGCTTCGTCAAGCCGGGGTGCCCCTGCTGGAAGCGTCGGAAGTGGATCAGAAATTGTCGGAGCTGCGCGGCATGTACGAGCCGTTCGTCGACGGCCTGGCTCGTTTTTTCCTGTTCACCATGCCGTCCATCTTGCCGGAAGCGTCCACCGTCGACAACTGGCAAACCAGTGCCTGGATGCGCCGTGCGCCCGGCATCGGCAGGCTGCCGGCAGGTGCTGAGCGGGATGAACACTTCAATTGATTCTAGCCCGCTTTTCATCCTACCTTGCGAGCTGCGAGGACGTAAAGCGAGTGTCAGCGATTGTTCTCCCCTCGCCCCGGTACTCCGGGGAGAGGGGCCGGGGGTGAGGGGCCTTTTCTGTCTTCAAATGAAGATCTGTTTCAAGTAGGCCAAAAACTTCGCCGGGTCCGGCGATTGAGCCCGGTATCCGACGTAGCCGTCAGGGCGCGTGAGGAAGAGCGTTCTTTCTTCTGCCCCGTAATTTTTGACGACAGCGCCCTCGGCATCCAGAAGAAGCTTTGCATTCTTCACGCCCTCCGGAAGAGCGCTGGAACCCGAGGCAATCGCACAGCTGTCGATGAGGCCGGCGAAAGCACGGCTGGCGGTTTCGACACGCTCTCAGTTATGACAAATCGACGTCTGGTAGCGATGACATTCCTAACCCACGATTGTTCCGCTAGAATAGCGGCATTATGAGACGCCGCAATTCTTCCGCTATTTTGGAGCGCCTACTCGAGCCGGTCACCCAGAGCCTCAACGTCGAAGCGGCCCGGAAACTTATCCGCCTGAAAGCGGATTCCGTGACGCAGACCCGTGTGGATGAACTGGCTCGCAAGTGCAACGAGGGTGAATTGACCCCGGCGGAACGTTCAGATTATGAACGCTACGTTTCGGTCGGCACTCTGATCGCCATTCTGCAAGCCAAGGCCCGTCTTCTTCTTGCCAAGAACACGTGATGGATGCCGCCATGCGACGCTTGGTCCAAGCCCAGGCCGGCGCGCGGTGCGAATATTGCCGCATCCACGAGGACGACGAGCCATACACCTTCCACGTCGAACACATTGTGGCCAAGAAGCACGGCGGCAGCAACGATCCGTCCAATCTGGCCTGGAGTTGCCATAGCTGCAACTTCGCGAAAAGCTCCAATCTTTCGGGCTGGCTTCAGGGCCACCTGCCGTTGACTGATGCGGAAGTTCGACATCCAGACCGGATCGCTGACGCGCCCTCCTGCCAGGCCCGAGGCATCGAGAGCAGCCTGGAACTCGGCCAGCGCTGGTTCGCTACCGGGCGCGGGGGCCTCATGGCGTCCCACGACGATGCGAAAGCGCTTGTCGCCGGGCATGGGGAATAGAGCCAGGATATCGCCCTTCAAGAAGGACACGGAGATTTCATCCGAAGGATAGGTTGTCTCCAGCCGAACGTCAGCCAGGGTGAAGAATTCTTCGAATGCCTTCCCATCGAACGGGATGCCGAGCAGGTGACGCACGGTGCTGTGGGCTCCGTCACAGCCAACGAGCCAGGGGACGCGCAACCGCTCCTCCGCTTCGCGGGCCGGGTGAAAAGCCCGGAAAACAGTTGTGTCGGAATCGCCCAGACAGGATAATGTGGCCGGATCAGGTAGTAGCCAAATACGCGTCAAGCGCAGAGGTGTTGCCATGAATCGGCCCTATCTCGCGTGGTATGTTCCACTTGTACTTTTGGCGGTCTTGCCGGTTGGAGTACGAGTGCTTGGCTGGCGAACGCCGCATTCCGAGCCGGTCGATCCGGCCATGGCCGAAGAAGGGCGAACGCTCTTTTTCCACCAGTGGAAGGCGAACGATCCATTGGCCAATGGCGGAGACGGCATCGGGCCGGTTTTCAACGCCAATTCTTGCCTGGCTTGCCACAACCAGGGCGGTCCAGGCGGTGGCGGCGATCTCGAGCACAACGTCACGAACTTTGTCGTGCGTTCGGTTTCGGACGGCAGCGCCTTGAGTGAAGGAGTCGTCCACTCTCAGGCCGTGACCCCGCAGTTTCAGGAGACGTTGCGGCAAGTCAACGTCAATCTTCCGGCCCAGGCACGCCCGACTCTGGCGAGCCTGAGAGCCATTTCACAGGGCGATGGTTGTCACCAAGACCGGTTCCCGCCGGGCGTTCACATCTCCCAACGAAACACGCCGGCCCTGTTCGGAGCAAAACTGATCGACGAGATTCCTGAGCGCGTCATCATCGCGGGTGAACGCGCTCAGCGCTTGAAATGGGGGCTCGCGCCCGCGGACGGGGAAGACCTGCCGGTCGGACGCGCGCTGCGGCTGGCAAATGGACACATCGGCCGCTTTGGCTGGAAGGCCCAGATTGCGAGCCTCTCCGATTTCGTCCAGACCGCTTGCGCCAACGAACTTGGTCTGAGCAATCCCGATCATCCTCAACCCAGCCCCCTGGGCAAACCGGACTATAGGCCGACAAGCCTCGATCTCACGCTCGACCAATGCAGTCAATTGACCGCTTTTGTCGGCAGTCTGCCCCGACCCGTCGTGCGACTGCCGGAGGATTCCGCGGCCCGCGAGCAGGCGCAGGCTGGTAAAGTGCTGTTCAAGAACATTGGCTGCGCAGACTGCCACACGCCAGACCTGGGTGAGGTGGAAGGGCTCTATAGCGACCTCTTGCTTCACAACATGGGACAGCCCCTTGTGGGCGGCGGCTCCTACGGCGAGCCTCCTGTCGAACTGTCCAGGTTCAAGCCTGGGAAGGGCCCGCTACCTGGCGAGTGGCGGACCCCGCCTCTCTGGGGCGTTGCCGATTCCGCTCCGTATTTGCACGATGGCCGCGCCCCAGATCTCAAGAGCGCGATTCTGCAACACTCGGGTCAAGGCGCTCGCTCGGCCGCGCGTTTCAAGGAGCTGCCTGCTGCCGAGCAGCAGGGCGTTATCGCGTTTCTCAATACACTGCGGACGCCCTGAGCGCGGCGCACGAGAGACTACGCACGCACTGACAGAAGCAGTTCATGACCATCAAGTTCATCTGCACCTGCGGGAAACACCTGCGCGCCCGCGATGAGATGGCAATGCGCCGCTCGATTTGCCCACGTTGCGGCGCGCCCGTCGGCATCCCCTCCTTGCAACCCACCCATCGCGAGGCCACGCTCGGGCCAATGACACCCGCGGAACGCATGCGGGCAAGGCGAAACGCTGCCGCTTCCGGCAGCCTGCCTCACGACGCGGCGGCAGCAGGAACGTCACTGGACGCCAATGGCCGGCCGGTGGGCAGCCCGCTGCATCCCGGCGGGGAAGATCCTCTCCGCCACATGCTGCGCGAGCATGTCGTCGGCCTCGTGCTTCCCAGGGCCCGAGTACCCCGACAGCTGGAAAAACACTGGTATGAATGCCTTCTCTACCCCCTCCGTGCCGGCGGTTTGGTGTTCGGCCTGGCGGTTGCCCTGACCGCGTTAAGCGGGGGCACGCTGCTGGTGCTACCCGAAATAGTAGATTTGAAAGTGAGGCTGTCGGGGCTTTTGATCCTGGGTGCGCTTTTTTTAGCGATCCCGCTCGTGATCGTCGGCTTCACCTGTCTCTTGCTTGACGGCGCGCTCAAAACGGCGCCTGTCGGCCAGCTGCACATCCACTGGCTTGGCCGAAACCTCGGGCTGGCGATCCAGAGCGGCGCATCCTGGCTTTTCTGCTTCCTGGCAGGCCCCGTTGTGCCGCTGGGCGGTAGCGTGATTTATTGGTTCTACTGCGGTGATCCCATCCTGCCAGACTGGCTCATCCTTGGGTACCTGAGCATCGTGGGGATCAGCTACGGCCTCTTTGCAACCCTCGCCGTAAACCAGAGCGGCCGGTTGCTCGATGCCAATCCGGTCCGCATCGCCGAGCTAGCTTACAAGCTCGGCTTTCGCTCGATCGCGGTCGTGGTCGTGACAGCCACGCTGATGCTCGGCCACTGCCTGCTGGCGTTTGCTGCCTTGCAAGCACTCCGTCACGACGCCGGAGTTGGCTGGACATTGCTGTTCTTCTGCTGGCTCAACGGCATGTTTTGGGTCGCGTTCCTCCTCCGGCTGCTGGGCGTGTGGTGCCAGCGCGCCAAACTGTAGAGCAAAAAGGTGTCAGGACCCTTTTCAGATCCTCATTTCGGGATCTGAAAAGGGTCCTGACACCTTTTTGCTTCGGCCTCGCCCGCATTCGCTCAATCTGCTGAAATATCCAGATGTTCTTCTCCACCAAGAAAGAGCGGCGCGAGGAACTCCTCGCAGAGCCTTTTCCCGAAACCTGGCTCGGCTATTTGCGGGAGAACGTGTTTCTCTATCGACTCTTCTCCCCCGAGGAGCAAAGCAAGCTCCAGGCCGCGCTGCGGATCTTCGTTGCCGAGAAGTACTGGGAAGGCTGCGGCAAGTTGGAGATCACGGACGAGATCAAGGTGACAGTCGCGGCCCAGGCGTGCCTGCTCGTCTTGGGTTTCGACAACTATTACTTTGATGATCTGCGCACTGTCCTGGTCTATCCCGGCGGCTACCTTGCTGCCGATCCTTCCGAAGCTGCTAGCCACGCCAATTACCTGTTGGGAGAAGCGCATCCCAAGGGCCCTGTCGTGATTTCGTGGTGGCACACACGCTGGGAAGCACGACGGCTCGGTAGGCGCAACCTGGTGCTCCATGAATTTGCTCATAAGCTAGCCCAGATCGATGATCCGCAATCTGAGATCCCGCCCATCGCAAACCCCGACCTGCGTGCCCGGTGGGAAAGAGTGATGGCGGCGGAATACGAACAGCTCTGTGACGATGTGGATCGCGAGCGCTCGACCGTGATCGACCCGTATGGGGCCACGAACCCCGCAGAGTTCTTCGCCGTCGTGACAGAAACCTTCTTTTTGCAGCCGGGCGCCCTTCAGAAGCGGCATGGGCAACTTTATGACCTGCTGGCGGAGTGGTTTCGTCAAGACCCGGCAGCGCGCCGCCCTCTGGACCAAGCGGATGTAGCGCATGCATCCGCGGCCGAGAGTGAATACATCGCGCACAGCATCGAAGAATATTCTGTAGCTATCCGTTTGCGGCCGGACGACCCGGATGCCTATCGCGGACGGGCAGCGCTGCACGCTGAGCAGGGCGACATGGAGAAGGCGCTCGCTGACTATAACACTGTGATCCGGCTGGCCCGCGACGACCCAGACGCTTACTGTGACCGCGCCGAGCTAACCATCACCCAGGGCCGACTGGAGCAAGCGCTCGCCGACCTGGATGTCGCGATTCGCCTGGACCCCGACTTCGCCCGTGCTTATCGGCAGCGCGGCGCGGTCTATGCCCGGTTAAGGGATTTCAGGAAAGCCATTACCAACTTCACGAGGGCAATCCGGGCCGACCCCGAAAACCTGGAAGCCTATCGCGCGCGGGCCCAGGCGCACGCCGCATTGGGTGACGACGACAATGCCGAGCGCGATCGTGCCAGTGTCAAAAATTTGAAGGCAGCCGCACGCAAGAAACAAAAGTGATCTCCCGAAGGTATCTGAATGACGCTGTGCGATTCAGCTGTAGGTCAGGTTTCCAACCTGACCGGACAGATTGGAAACCTGTCCTACGAAGCTGCCGATTCAAGCACTGTGATTTAGCAGGATAAACCCGAGGCGCATTTGAAGTGAGTTGATTTCTCATGAACTTACCCCGCCGCAGAACCAATCCTTGGCTTCATGGATGGGTTGTAATCAGCCTCCTCTCTCTGGCAGCGCCATGCTGGAGTCAGACAACTGAGCCGGCCAAGGCTCCTGCCGAGAAATCCCTTACGGCGGAGCAGCGCCAGCGCGACCTCGAATCTTTCGAAGTCGTCTGGCGAACGATTCGCGACAAGCATTGGGACCCGAAGCTCGGCGGACTGAACTGGCAAGCAGTCCACGACGAGCTGCGTCCGAAGATGGAGAAGGCAACCAGTTCGACGCAATGTCGCGAAATCCTGGACAACATGATAGACCGGCTGGGTCAATCTCACTTTGCGATCGTCCCCGAAGAAGCTTATCACGAAATCGAGCAGAATTCGGGCAATCCCTCGACCGAGGAAAAAGCGTCGCCCAAGGGTTCGAAGAAGGCGAACAACAGCCCGACTGCGAGCAAGGACGCAAACGGTTCGGGCACCGGCAGAGGAGTAACTGGTCTCGAGATCCGCGTGGTGGATGGTCATGCCCTGGTCGTGCGCGTGCTGGACGAATTTCCCGCGGCCAAGCTGGGCGTGCGCACCGGTTGGGAGGTGGTCAAGATCGACGGCAAGGATCAAGCGCCCGTAATTCAGACGATCCGGGAGACCTACAAGAACTCCACCACTCTTGATTTACACCTGTCCTCCGCAATCATGGGCCGACTGCGCGGCAAGGCGGGACAAAAAATGATGGTCGCGTTCCACAACGGCGACGGCAAGGAGACATCCTTGCCGATACCGCTGGTACAACCGGCGGGCGTCGCCACGCGCTTTGGCAATCTGCCGCTTTTCTTCGTGCATTACGAAAGTCGCAAGCTGCCCAAGAATATCGTCTATTTTTCTTTGAGCGCCTTCTTCGACCTGCCCCGCGTGATGAAGGCGCTGGAGGAGACCGTGAAGGCCAATCTGAACGCGGACGGCTTCATCCTCGATCTGCGCGGCAACCCCGGCGGCATCGGCGCGATGGCCATGGGTTTTGGGAATTGGTTTGTCAGCGCCCGCGACCAGAAGCTTGGCACCCTGTCGACGCGCAACACCACCCTTCGTTTTGTCCTCAACCCACGTGTCGAAACGTATGCTGGACCGCTGGCGATCCTCGTAGACGGCTTATCCGCCTCGACTTCCGAGATCTTGGCCGGCGGCCTGCAGGACTTGAAACGGGCCAAGGTGTTTGGCTCCCGCACGGCCGGAGCTGCATTACCGTCACAGTTCATTCGCCTACCCAACGGGGATGGCTTTCAATTCGCGTTCGCGAATTATATTTCGACAGGTGGTAAACCTCTCGAAGGAAGAGGCGTGCAGCCCGACGTGGAGGTGCCGCTATTGCGCCCGGCTCTCCTCAAAGGCGAGGACGCCGTTCTGAATGCGGCCGTGGATTGGATCCACGCGCAGAAAACCCCCTGATACGAGCCCGAAGCGTTAGCGAGGTGCCCGCCGAACCATAAGCGAGATCCTCGCTAACGCTTCGGGCTCGTATCGGCGGCATAGTCCACTGTGATATAGAATAGTGTTCGCTTTACTCTGATCCGGTGCCATCGTTCAACCTCTCTTACGAAGGAGCAGCAGACATGATTCGTTGTAGCCATCGAGTAGGATTGTCTCTCGCGATCTTATGCGCTTGGGCTTTGACCCAGCCCGTGCGTGCGCAGCTACCCAAGGGAGAAGAAATCCTCGACAAGTACATCACAGCCACCGGCGGCAAGGAGCTTCACGCGAAATTCAAGAACCGGGTCATGAAGGGAAGCATCGAAGTGCCGGCCGCCAATATCAAGGGAGACATGGTCACTTACCATGCAGCCCCGAACAGCATGCTCGTCGACGTGGAACTAGGCGGCTTGGGCAAGATTCAAGAAGGGTGCGATGGCAAGGTGGCCTGGTCGGTCGGGATTACCGGGCCGCGCGTGAAGGAAGGCGAGGAGAAGGCAGCTGCACTCAGACGCGCCGATTTCACGGATGATCTGAACTGGCGCAAGCACTATAAGAAAGTTGAGTGCACAGGGGAAGAAACCGTTGAGGGCAAGAATTGCTACAAGGTCGAACTTACGAATCCTGAAGACCGCGTACGGACCAGTTATTATGACAAGTCAACCAACCTCCTCGTCAAAACAATAGGCACCGAGATCTCCGCCCAAGGCAATATAGAGACCGAAGCCGTGCCCAGCGAGTACAAGAAGTTCGACGGGCTCTTGATTCCTACCAAGGTGCGGCAAACGGCTGCGGGCCAGGAAATACTAATCACCATCGCAAAAGTGGAACATGATGCCAAGCTCCCCGAGAATTGTTTCGCCTTGCCCGACGATATCAAGAAACTCGTCGAGAAAGATAAGAAGGACTCAGGAAAGTCCGACAAGTAACGGCTGGGAATACTTTGAACTCATTCCCGCAAAGGGCGGGCAGCTTGGGTGCTGCCCGCCCCTTTCGTTGTCAGATTGTCATATACCCCCTCATCATCGAAATCCAAATCCGATCCTATCCTGAAACGGTCGCCTTTTACCAGAAACTCGGCTACAAAGTCGAAGAGCGAGTGAGCATGGGCAAAATCGTCTGACGCACAGCAAGGACGATATCCTTCGATTCGGCAGAACCTGAAAGGAACCGAGATGGCTGACTCATCTTCGCATGATCCGCCTAAGAAACGACGCGCGGTCAAGCGTCGCAAGTCGACCCGGCTGGAATCCGTCGCGGAGATTCGTCGGGCCCTCGGGGTCAATCGGGTCGTCGTCAAGAGGAAGGCCGCCAGTGAACGAAAGACCGCGCCCAAGCCGGATATAGAAACCACGCGCTTTCGGCCGGTGCACCGACCGCCCATGGCCCTTCTTTGCATCCTCGACGACGGCTACGAGGAGGGTCAGTGGCTGCGCATCCGCAGCGATCGAGTGATCATTGGCCGCTCGGAAGGAGACGTGCAGATTCCTCATGATACCCTGCTCTCCGGCAAGCACGCTGAGCTTTCCCGCCGCCTGGAAGAAGGTGGTTATCGCTGGTATTTGACAGACCTCGAGAGCAGGAATGGCACCTATGTGCGTGTCGGCAAGGCTCTCCTGAATCACAATCAAGAACTTCTGATCGGCAGTCACAGATACCGCTTCGATGCCGCCCCGCAACGCGATGACGAGGCGGTGAGCGGCGAAAAACGCCCTAAAGGCACTCACGGATGGCAAAAGGTCGCCTTCACGGAACCCATGCCTGCTCTCGTCCAGCTAACGTCCAAGGGTGACGGCAGGCGCTATCTCCTACCCAAGGCCGAAAACTGGCTTGGCCGGGGCAGTTCGTGCACGGTTGTCATTTCAGATGACCCCCTCCTCAGCCCCGAGCATGTCCGTTTCACCCGAGACTTCAAGGGTCGCTGGCACTGCCGCAACGGTGACTCGCTGAACGGCACCTGGCTGAGGATCGATTGCATGATGCTGGATACCGGCTGCCAATTTCAGCTTGGCGAGCAACGGTTTGTTTTCAAGGTTCGCTAAGCGGCGACAAATCCTCAGCAGGTGATTGAACTTGGGTGCCATGCCTTCGCAGCCCGGCATCTCACATTGGCACACAAACCCGAGGCCGCGAAGGCACGTCGCGCCCCAATACAAGGAAGCAGTCCGCCGACTGTTCCATGCTTTCGGGCCTTGGCGCTTGGCAGTCTTCGGCAGTAGTCCGGGCCCGAAAGCATGGCATCTATGAAGGATCCGTTGTCAAGCCGGTTGGTGCAGATTTTGTTGAGCAGAAGTTCTTCCGCAACATCCTCGTCACCGTCGGCGTCGGTCGATCTGCCCTTTGTCCGA
>Ga0316363_10000613_pt1 | contig 42992 bp, 34 predicted proteins | sample Sb_taG_3_FD_200459 | JGI IMG/M metagenome (GOLD analysis project Ga0316363, IMG submission 200459) | Peat soil microbial communities from Weissenstadt, Germany - Sb_50d_a_PC metaG (v2) (version 2) | ecosystem: Environmental > Terrestrial > Soil > Wetlands > Peat | place: Germany: Weissenstadt...
CGACAAACGCGACCCCAAGAGCATTCCGGAAAGCGAGCGCTGGTATTTCCTCGAAGAGTGGTATCCGAAATACGGCAACCTCGTCCCCCGCGACGTGGCCACGCGCGCAATATTCAAAGTGGTGTTCGAGCTCAACCTCGGCATCGACGGCAAGCCGATGGTTTATCTCGACCTCTCCCACATCGACGCCAAGACTCTCGACCGCAAGCTGGAAGGCATCCTCGAAATCTACGAGAAGTTTGTTGGCGACGATCCGCGCGTCACGCCCATGAAGATTTTTCCGGGCATGCACTACACCATGGGCGGCCTGTGGGTGGATTACAAGCAAGCCACCAATATCCCCGGCGTCTTCGCCGCGGGCGAGGCTGAATACCAATACCACGGCGCCAACCGGCTGGGGGCAAATTCGCTGGTGTCGTGCATCTTTGGAGGCTTCGTCTCCGGGCCAAATGCGGTGCAATACGCTACAGGTCTGCAGGGTGCGCCCAGCAACGGACATTTTGAGGCAGAGCGTAAACGGCAGCAGGAAGTCAACGCCGCACTGATGAAAGCCGACGGCAACGAAAATCCGTTCCTGCTCTGGCGCGAACTCGGCGAAACCATGACCGCGAACTGCACGGTTATCCGCTACAACAAGAAGTGTGAGGCAGCGGACACCAAGGTAGTGGAACTGCTGCAACGCTTCCAAAAGATCAACCTGAGCGATCGCGCGCAGTGGGCGAACACGACGATCGCTTTCGCGCGCCAGCTCTACAACATGCTGCAGTTGTCGCGCGTAATCGCGCAGGGAGCGGCCATGCGCGACGAATCTCGCGGCTCGCACTATAAGCCCGATTTCCCCGAGCGCGACGACAAGAACTGGATGAAGACCACGAAAGCTACCTTCGCGCCCGATTTGGACGAGCCGAAGTTCGAGTTCGAGCCGGTGGACGCGGCGCTGATTCCGCCGCGACCGAGGAAGTATTGATGCAGCGAAGTAAGTGTCCGATGACTTTAACTGCCAAGGGATTGAACAAAGGGCTAAAAGCTAAAGGCTAAGAGCTAAATGGCGAACAACAAATCCGTAATCATCAAAATCAAACGCCAACTCACCCCCGACGCCAAGTTGTCGTGGGAAGAGTTCGAGATTCCTTACAAGCCGAACATGAACGTCACTTCGGCGCTGATGGAGATCGCGGCCAACCCCGTCACCCGCGACGGCAAGCAGACGACGCCCATCACCTACGATTCGAATTGTCTCGAAGAGATCTGCGGCTCCTGCGCCATGCTGATCAATGGGCGCGCCCGCATGGCCTGCTCCTCCCTGCTAGACCACCTCGATCAGCCGATCAAGCTTGAGCCGTTAACGAAATTTCCGATCGTGCGCGATCTCGCGGTCGATCGCAGCGTGCTCTTTGAGAATCTGATAAAAGTGAAAGCCTGGATACCGGTCGATGGCACATACGACCTCGGTCCCGGGCCGCGGATGACCATGCAGGACCAGGAAAAAGCCTATCCGCTATCGAACTGCATCTCGTGTTGCTGCTGCATGGAAGCCTGTCCTCAGTTCAACGAGCACACGGGATTCGTCGGCGCGGCCACCATCTCGCAAGTGCGGCTGTTCAACACGCATCCTACCGGCCAGGCTTTGAAGCACGAGCGGTTGTCGGCACTCATGGGCGACGGCGGCATCCAGGAATGTGGCTACGCTCAAAACTGTGTCGAGATTTGCCCGAAGAGTATTCCCCTGACCACGTCGATTGCCGAAGTCGGTGGCCAGGTCATGATTCAAGCGCTCACCGATCTGCTGCGCAAGTAGGGTCGGGGCCAGCCCATTTTTTGAGACGCGGCTAGCCGCGTCTCTACGGGAAATCGGAAGCCCTTCCGGGGGCCGGGCAGCAAGCATTCCAGAGTCCAATTTTGCAGTCTTCCAAGGGGTGCCTTTTCCCAGTATTGGCGCCAGGAATCAGCGAATTGCGCTCTGGTAACCACCTGCAACTCCCCTAAGTAATAGGGCTTAGGCCGAATTGCTTCACAAGATTGTTGACCTGTGGTTTACAATTGCAACTCCTCTGGGAGAATCGAGGTTTTGCACAGATCGGCGGACTATTCCACCGGAGGCAATGGATCTCGGATTGCAAATGCGTAGACCCGCAACGCGAAGTTTGAAAATCCGCAAGCCGCTGGCGCTCGCACTGCTGACTGCGCTGATCACGCTCGCGATCTTCGTTACGGTCGCCTCGCCGGGAACCGCCTTTGCCCTGCATCGCGTCGATCCTCACCGCCGCCACCGGATCCTGCGCTCGTACCACCTCCGCCGACATCGTGGCGTGCTCTGGAACCCGATGTTCCGTCCGACGCGCGATTCCCTGCTCCGGCAAAACGAAGAAATCGACCGCCTCGATCTGCCGCGCATTCAAGACGACGACCAACTGGAAGAGCTGAAGGCCTCGGGCGCGCTGGTGCCCATCGAGGCAAGCGAATCCCTGAAGATTGAGCCCAGTCTCGATCCTTCACGCCGTTTTTGTCGTCCGTGGACCCGTGATTTTGTGCAGGATCTTTCCGAGGTTTATTACCGCCAGTTCCACGCACAAATCCAGGTAAACTCCGCCGTCCGTACCGTCAAGGTGCAGAAGAAGCTTCGCCGTCGCAATCGCAACGCCGCCCCAGTAGATGGTGACACCGCCTCTTCTCATCTCGCTGGCATCACGGTCGATCTTCAGCGCCGAGGCATGACGAACGAGCAGATTCGGTTCGTCGAGCACTACTTGTTCTATCTGAACGCCCTCGGTCTGGTCGAACCCGAAGAAGAGCGCCGCCATTGGTGCTTCCACGTAATGGTCTCCGACCGCTACGACGACTGGCGTCAGACGCAGACGATTTTCCCGCGTCCGCCGGGGGAAGAACCTGCTACCGAACCGGGCACCGTCACGGCCGCTGCCACTGCGGTAAGCGCCTCCAACTGAACGCTGTCTCCGCTACACTCTCCACAGCATGATTGTTCTCATGGCAGGCCTTCCCGGAACCGGTAAAAGCACGCTTGCTCGCGAACTGGCCCGCCGCACGCAAGGCGCGCTCCTTAGCAAAGACGAGATCCGCGCCGCCCTGTTCGCGCCAGAAGACATCGAATACTCTGTCAAGCAAGACGACTTCGTGATGGAGGTGATGCTCGAAGCTGCCCGCTTCCTGCTGCAAACTACTCCCACTCGCAAAATCTTCCTTGACGGCCGCACTTTCTCTCGTAGCTATCAGATCGATCGCGTTCTGGCACTCGCCCGCGAACTCGCTCAGCCCTGGACAATCATCGAGTGCACATGTTCCGATGAAACCGCTCGCCGCCGTCTCGACCTCGAGCCCGACTCCTCGCACCCAGCGCACAACCGAACGTTCGCGCTCTACCTCGAAATGAAAGCCCGCTGCGAACCCATAGCCTATCCGAAGACAATGATATGCACTGATCAACCGCTTGAGCAGTGCGTCGCGCAAGCGCTCTCCGCCGTGACGGCAGGATGAGTGATTCGATGGAGCGACGAGTGTCTCGTGTGTCCCGATGCGCCCTCCGGACGGGCGAGACGCCCGTCGCTCCATTAGCAAATCTTCCTGCATCGTATAGAATTCTTGTTCGTCATGAGCAAGCTCACATTCGCCGTCGCAATCGCGCTCGCCTGTGTCGTCCCCGTGTACGCACAGACCGCCGTCAGCGAGAAAGCCCGCGAGATCCACAACTCCGCCATCGTCATCGACACGCACGCCGATACCCCGCAGCGCTTCCTTGACGAAAACTACGACATCGGATCGACCGATCCCAAAGATCCCGGCCACATCAGTCTCGACAAGGCCAAGGCCGGCAATCTGGGCGCTGAATTTTTTTCCATTTGGGTGGAACCGGAAACCAACCAGGGCCACTTCGCCCGCCACACGCTCGATCTCATCGATTCTGTTTACGAGCAGGCAGTCCGCCATCCCGACCGCATGATGATGGCCTTCAGTGTCGACGACATCGAGCGCGCCCACCGCGAGCACAAGCTCGCCGCACTTCTGGGGATAGAAGGCGGACACTCCATCGAGAACGACGTTCGCCTGCTCCGCGATTTCTACCGCCTCGGCGTTCGTTACATGACCCTGAGTTGGTCGAACACCAACGAGTGGGCCGACTCTTCCGGCGACATCAACAATCCCAAAGTCGAGCACCACAACGGACTCACCGATGGCGGAAAGCAGATCGTCCTCGAGATGAACCGCCTCGGCATGTTGGTCGATATCTCTCACGTTGCCGACAAGACGTTCTACGACGCCATCGCCGTTAGCAAAGCGCCGCTCATCGCCTCGCACTCGTCCGCGCGCGCCCTCACCAATCATCCGCGCAACATGACCGACGATATGCTGCGCGCCGTCGCAAAGAATGGCGGTGTGGTGCAGGTAAACTTCTACAACGCTTTCATCGACGAGAGCTACCGCAAGGCCGCTGAAGCGCAAGCCAAAGACCGCGACAATGCGATCAAGGCCTACACCGACCAACTCAAGGCCGCCGGAAAAACCGTTACCTACGTTGACGCCGACCGCATCGAACGCGAGTGGGCCGCGAAAATTCCGCGCCCTCCGTTGAAATCGCTGATCGATCACATCGACCATATCGCCCAAGCCGCCGGCGTCGATCACGTCGGCCTGGGCTCAGATTTTGACGGCGTGAGCGGCGCAACTCCGGAGGGCATCGATTCTGCCGCCGATCTGCCTAAAATCACGCAAGCCCTGCTTGACCGCGGTTACAGCGCTGACGATATCCGGAAGATTTTGGGTGGCAACCTGCTTCGCGTGTTTCGCGAAGCCGAGCGAGTAAGCCGCGAAATGAAAACTAGTAAATGAACGGTGGAGCGCCGGGCGAGGACGCCCGGCGCTCCACCGACAAGCCATGATTGACTGTCGTACAATTATGGTTTGCCAAAATACCCTATAGGAGCATCCATGCGAACTCTGATGCATACGCTTGTACTGATCATCTCCACTTCTCTGCTCGGCGCCGCACAGGCCGAGCCCACGGCCATCGTCCACACCACGGCCGGCGACCTGCATTGCACGTTGCTGCCGAAGGTCGCTCCAATCGGCGTCGAGAATTTCATTGGCCTTGCTACCGGCACCAAAGACTGGACCAACCCCGTCTCGCACGACAAGAAGCACGGTGTTCCGCTCTATGACGGCACCATCTTTCATCGCGTGATTCCCAACTTCATGATCCAAGGTGGAGATCCCGCCGGCAACGGCTGCTGCGATCCGGGGTACAAATTCAAGAATGAGACTTCGTCCTCGGTCAAGTTCGATCGCCCGGGGCGTCTCGCCTACGCCAACTCCGGACCTGACACCAACGGCTCGCAGTTCTTTATCACTGAAGTTCCTTACCCCAGCCTGAATGGCGGCTATACCATCTTCGGCCAGTGCGATGATGCCGCTGTCGAACTGGTCAAGAAAATCGCTCGCATGCCCACGCACGGCGAAACGCCGATACATCCCGTTAAGATCACGCACATAGAGATCCAAAGCGCCCCGGCCGCGCCCAAACCGTCGGCTAGCATGAAGTAATTTTAGTAGAGACGGGGCTTGCCCCGTCTCCGCTGTGGGAGACGCGGCAAGCAACGTCTCTACAGAAATGACCATTTGCGAATTTGGGGGAAAACTATGACCCGCACACCCGGAACTTATGCCGTCTTCGAAACCAGCGAGGGCACGATCGTTTGCCGCCTGTTTGAGAAGGACGCCCCCAAGACGGTCGCTAACTTTGTCGACCTCAGCGAAGGCAAGCGCGAGTGGACGCATCCCACCACCCGCAAAAAAACCAGCGATCCCCTTTATCACGGGACTATTTTCCATCGGGTGATTCCCGACTTCATGATCCAGGGCGGCGACCCGATGGGCACCGGTTTTGGCGGTCCTGGCTACCAGTTCGAAGACGAAACCAAAGGTTCGCCGCATCGTTTCGACAAGGCAGGAAAGCTGGCCATGGCCAACTCCGGCCCCAACACCAACGGATCGCAGTTTTTCATCACCGTCGCCAACACCGACTGGCTCACCGGCAAACACACAATTTTCGGCGAGGTCGTCGAAGGATACGAAGTCGTGGAAAAAATTTCGAACGTCGCCAAGAACCGTCAGGACCGTCCCAACAAAGACGTGCTGGTCAAGTCAGTAAAGATCGAACGCTAATAAGCTCGCCGTGGAGACGCGGCTTGCCGCGTCTCTTTTCCGCGTGGTCGGCGACGCGGCAGTGCGCTCCCAATGCAGCCGCGAACACCCACCCTACTGTGAGGTCCGTCACATTCCACTTCTTTGAATATTCTCTATAATGGGTGGTCATTCCCAACTTCTGGAGGCTAGTTCATGGCGTCGTTCAACGGAGTCCCTGTTCCATCCAACGGGCAGAAGATCGAATACAGCAACGGCAAGTACCGCGTTCCCGATCGCCCGATCATCCCTTTCATCGAAGGCGACGGCACCGGCCGCGATATCTGGAAAGCGTCCGTCCGCGTCTTCGACGCCGCTGTCGAAAAGGCATACCACGGTAAGCGTTCCGTAGCCTGGTACGAAGTCTTTGCCGGCGAAAAAGCCAAGGCTCGCTTTCAGAACTGGCTCCCCGACGACACCGTCAGCGCCATCCGCGAATTTCGCGTCGCCATCAAAGGACCGCTGACCACGCCCGTCGGAGGCGGCATCCGCTCCCTCAACGTCGCCCTGCGCCAGATCCTCGATCTCTACGGCTGCGTGCGTCCCGTGAAGTACTACGCCGGTGTGCCGTCGCCCGTGAAGCATCCTGAGCGCATGAACATCGTCATCTTCCGCGAAAACACGGAAGACGTTTACATCGGCATCGAATGGGAAGAAGGCACGCCCGATTGCGCTCGGCTGATCGAGTTCCTCAACAAAGACATGTTGAAAGGCGGCAAGAAGCAGATCCGCCTCGATTCCGGCGTCGGCATCAAGCCGATTTCCGTGACCGGGACCAAGCGCCTGGTGCGCATGGCCATCCAACATGCTCTCGAAAACAAGAAGAAAGCGGTCACTCTCGTCCACAAAGGCAACATCCAGAAGTTCACCGAAGGCGCGTTCCGCAAGTGGGGATACGAACTCGCGACCGAGGAGTTCCGCGACCAAGTCGTCACCGAGCGCGAGAGCTGGATCATCGACAACAAAGATAAGAAGCCTAGTATTACGGTCGAGGAAAACGCAAACCTCGTCGAACCCGGCCTTGAGTTCGCCCAGGAGGATTTCCGCCAGACTATCTACAAAGAAGTGAGAGACTGTCTCGATTCCATCTACGCCACGCACGGCAAGGGCGCCTGGAAGAAGAAGCTGATGATCAACGACCGCATCGCTGACTCCATTTTCCAGCAGGTTGTGACGCGAGCCGACGAATACAGCGTTCTGGCCACGCCCAATTTGAACGGCGACTACATCTCCGACGCCTGCGCCGCGCAGGTTGGCGGCCTTGGCATCGCTCCCGGAGCGAACATCGGCGACGGCTACGCCATTTTCGAAGCCACCCACGGCACCGCTCCTAAATACGCCGACAAAGACGTCATCAACCCCGGCTCCGTCATTCTTTCGGGCGTCATGATGTTCCGCTTCCTCGGATGGGCTGAAGCCGCCGATCTGATCGAGCAGAGCCTGGAGCGCGCCATCGAACAGAAAAAAGTAACCTACGATTTCGAGCGCCTGATGGAAGGCGCCACCAAAGTGAAAACCAGCGAGTTTGCCACTTGCATGATCGAAAATATGAGCGTCGCGGTGGCAGCGGACTGAGACATCGCTTTCAGGTAGAGCGGGGCTTGCCCTGTCTCCGCCGCGGGAGACGCGGAAAGCCGCGTCTCTGCAGGGAATTGTTTGCTGAGTATTAAGAAAGGAAACTTCATGCGTAATAAAGTAACGATCGTAGGCTCCGGAAACGTAGGCGCCACCGCCGCTCACTGGATCGCATCGAAAGAGCTAGCCGATGTCGTGCTCATCGACATCATCGAAGGCGTTCCCCAGGGCAAAGGTCTCGACCTGCTCGAAGCCATGCCTATCGAGAAGCGCGATTCCGCAACCCTCGGTACAAACGACTACGCCGACACCGCCAACTCCAACATTGTCGTCATCACCGCCGGAATTCCGCGCAAGCCCGGCATGAGCCGCGACGATCTTCTGAATACCAACTTCAAGATCATGAGCGACGTAGTCGGCAAGGTGGTGCACTACTCGCCGAACTGCATCCTCATCATCGTCTCCAACCCTCTCGACGCCATGGCGCAGACCGCCTACAAGATTAGCGGCTTTCCGCGCGAGCGCGTGATCGGCATGGCCGGCATACTCGACTCCGCCCGCTTCCGGGCGTTTATCGCCCTGGAACTCAAAGTCAGCGTCGAGAACGTAACCGCCTTCGTCCTCGGTGGGCACGGCGACACCATGGTCCCGCTTCCCCGCTATTCCACCGTCGCCGGCATTCCCATCACCGAACTGATGGACCAAGCCACTATCGAGCGCATCGTCCAGCGCACCCGCGACGGCGGCGCCGAGATCGTCAAATATCTCAAGACCGGGTCCGCTTACTACGCCCCGTCGGCCGCCACCACCGAGATGGTCGAGGCCATCCTCAAAGACAAGAAAAAGATTCTCCCATGCGCCGCCTATCTTAACGGAGAGTACGGCATCCACGGGCTCTTCGTCGGCGTACCCGTGAAACTCGGCGCCAAGGGAATCGAGCAGATCATCGAGATCAAACTTACTCCGGAAGAGAAAGCGGCCCTCGACAAGAGCGCCGCCGCCGTGAAAGAACTCATCGCGGTAATCAACGTTTAGGGAAACTATCTGTAGAGACGGGGCTCGCCCCGTTTCCACCGCGGGTGACGCGGCAAAGTGAGGAGAAATGCCAAGGCCGGGTTGGCCTGATTGGGACATATATGTCCAACGCGGATGCCGCTGTGAATACTGCGACTTTGACGGTACGACGTGGCCCTCGTGGAACCAATTAGTAATTGATCACATCATTCCTAAGTCCAAAGGCGGTTCCGATTGTCCGAGAAATAAGGCTGTGGCCTGTTTTTTCTGCAACCACCGGAAAGGTTGGTACGATCCACGCGATGGGCAGACGATATCAGAACCAACTGACGACAGCTTAAGGTCTGAATTGATAGAAAGGGCAAAGAAGCACATGCGCGAGACGGACAAGTGGGATATTCGTTCCGCATTCACAGACATGATGGCGGAGATTAAACAGCGAGGCGGCTAACCACCTCGGGGCTTGTCAAAGCGTAATTCCAATGATTTCTCTTTCGTGATCGCCCCAGGCTCGCTATAGTGTCTGAGGCCAGCACACGATGGACTTCGATCAGCTCGAAATTTTTCTCGAAGTGGCGCGGCTCTCCAGTTTCTCCCGCGCGGCGGAGAAGCGTTTTCGCACCCAGCCCGCCATCTCGTCTCAGATTCGGGCGCTTGAAGAAGAGGTCGGCGCTCGCCTGCTCGACCGCTCCGGAGGCCGCGTCTCACTCACTGCGTCCGGCAAATTGTTTTTCAAGTATGCCGAGGAGACGCTGGAGCGGCGCAAGACCATCCTCACCGAGATTGCCGAGACCGAGCGCGTGCCCCGCGGCGAAATTGTCGTGGGAGCAAATGAAGGCACCTGCCTGCATATCCTGCCGGAGGTGTTCGCACAATTCAAACGCGACTATCCGAACGTCGCCGTGAGCATTAAGCGCTCCGACTATGCCAGGATTCTCGAGTCGATCATCGAAAACGTGGTGGACTTTGGCGTGGTCTCGCTGCCCGTGACCGATAACCGCCTCGAGGCACAGATGATTCATCGCGACGAACTCGTCGTGATCACGGCCCCGCATCATGCGCTCGCGGCGAAGAAGAGCGTCACGGTGGCCGAGGTTGCGACCTATCCTCTCGTCGTGCCCAAACTGGGCCACACCCGCGACGCGCTCGATGCGCTGTTCTACGACCATCACTTGAAGCCGAAATTGGCCATGGAACTCGATTCCAGCGAACTGCTGAAGCGTTTTGTGGCGGCCGATGTCGGGGTGGGATTTATCGCGCGCTCCAATATCGAGGAGGACATCAGGGCCAAGGCCCTGGTTGCGATCACGCTCGCCGACGCGCAAATCCGGCGCGACCTCGCGCTCGTGTTCCGCAAAGACAAATCTCTCAGCCGCGCTGCCAAGGCCTTCATGGACATAGCGGTAAAGCAAAAGAATTTTTCCACGCCCGGGGTTGGGAAGCGATCCAAATGAACCGGGTTATGCGTCTCGTGCTCTGCCTGTCCCTGCTCCTTTCGGCCGCTGCAGCCCAGAAGCAGTCCACCAGCGGCAAAGCTTCCTCAGCCGGCCCCTTCAAACTCATCGCGCTGAAAGTAACGGGAACGGCGCGCTACACCGACAAAGAAATTCTTGCCGCGAGCGGCCTGCAGATGGGCCAGAACGCCGCCGACGGTGATTTCAAGGAGGCGGTGCAGCGCCTGGGCGAGTCCGGCTTGTTCAGCAACGTTGTCTATTCGTATTCCTCTTCAGGTACGGGCGTAAGACTCGAACTGCAGCTCGCCGACGCCGACAAGAGCAAGCTGGTTCCCGCGCACTTTGAAAACTTCGTCTGGTTCACCGACGACGAACTGCGTACGGCGTTGCAAAGCCGCGTCCCGCTGTTCAAGCAGGTGCTGCCCGTTGCAGGTAATCTTTCAGATCGGGTTTCCGAGGCGCTGCAAATCATCCTCACCGAGAAGCAAATTCCAGGGCGAGTAGATTACCTGCGCAATGCAGAAGAGTCGAGCGGCGCCCTAAACGCGATCGTTTATCGGGTCGAGGAAGTCAGCATCCGAATTCGCAGCGTCGAATTTCCGGGAGCTTCGCCGGAGCAGACGGCTCTGCTCACAACCGCGGCCCGCCGCCTCACGGGAGCAGAATATGCGCGCTCTTCTCTCGCCGCGGTCGCTAAGTTTGACCTGCTGCCGGTGTACCTTCAGCGCGGATATTTGAAGGCCGCGATTGGGCCATCAGATGCGCGCGTCGTATCCCAACCACCTGCTGCGGCCGATGGGCAAGATCGCGCCGAGCTTCAGGTGGATGCGATCGTCCCGGTGACGCCGGGCAGGATTTATTCAACCTCCAGCGTCGACTGGAAGGGCAACGCTGCAATCGCCAGCGCCGAAGTTGCGCCTCTCCTCCACTTGCCGCCCGGCCAGCCCGCCGACGCCGTGCGTCTTCTCCGCGACCTCGAAAACGTGGGCAAGCTTTACCGCAGCCGCGGCTACATGACGGTTCAGATCAAGCCCGACGCCCAGCTCGACGACGAGAAAAGCACCGTGCACTACGACCTTAACATCGTCGAAGGCGATCTCTACAAGATGGGCGAGTTGGAGATCTTGGGACTCGACACCCAGGCCAAGGCTCGGATGCAGGCAGCTTGGCATCTGCGTGAAGGTCAGCCCTACAACGCCGACTACCCCAAGAAATTTGTGGACGATACCGGACAACTCCTTCCCCGCGCCGTGCGCTGGGCAGTGAGCATTCATGAAACGCTGGACGCGAAGGACAAGACCGTGGACGTGGAGATCCGTTTCAAGCAGCAGTAGCGTTGAAAACTGTGGCGTGTAGAGGAGCAAATATTTTTGTAACCCGAAGCTTGCGTGAGAATCGTAATATTGTCATCATGATAGTGACATCGTGATAGTGGCATGGTCGAGTGGCCACCTTTGAACTATCACGCCGTTTCACAGGAGAGGAAAGCACAATGAAAGTGAATCGAATTGCGACTGCGGTTCTTGGGATGCAGATGTTGATCGGAATAGCGGCGGTTCCAGCGCTGGCCGCCGGTAAGCCCCAGACCTTGACCGGCGAGGTGAGCGACGCCATGTGCGGGGCGAAACATGAAATGGCCGGCAAGGCGGATTGCACGCGCGCGTGCATAAAGCATGGATCGAAATACGCGCTCGTGGTCGGGGACAAAGTCTACACCCTGGAGACCTCGGATAAAGCCGCGCTCGACAAGCTGAACGATCTGGCCGGAGCGAAGGCAAAGGTGACCGGAGAAGTGGACGGCACCACGATCACGGTGAAATCGGTGGCTGCGGGATCGTAACACACGCTGTCATCCTGAGCGAAGGACCTCTGTATTTGGGCCCGCCGAAATGCATGGGTCTTTCCCCTTCGGCTCCGCTCAGGGTCAAGATGACAATCGCAACTTAACGTCAATAAGAAACCGGCGGGCTGCCCGCCGGTTTCTTGTTGTTCTCCGCAATCCCCGTTACTGTTGTTGGGTCTGGGTCTGACTATCGTCCCGGCGCTTCAGTGTCGGGCGATCGTCGTCGTCGCCGCTCTTGTCCGTGCCGCTGGTCTTGTCGCTGGTTGAAGTGCGGCGCAGGCTGGGCTTGTTCCCATCCTTCTCTTCGATGACCTTGTGCCGGTTCTCGATGGTGGCCAGCCGCGACTTCACGTCATCAAACTCTGAGGTGGTAACGATGTACTGCGGGCGGGCCGGAAGAATGGTCGCGATCTCCTTTTGCGACGCCGCAATGCGGTCGGGCGTCTGCGGGTGCGAAGCGAAGGCCTTGGCGATCGTGCCCGGCTTCTTCTTCTCTTTCGCCTGAAGTTTTTCGAAGAAACTGATGAAAGCCTGCGGATCGTATCCCGTTTTATACATGTATTGCAGGCCGAGATAGTCCGCTTCCGCTTCGAAAGTGCGCTGGAACTTCATGAACGTGAGCGGCAAGCCCAAGCCGGCTGCTTCGTAGATTCCGTAGCCGATGCCACCCCCAACGAAGATCAAAGGAATGGTGCCGAGTTGCGCCCACTGCGCGCGCGTCATCTGGCGGGTCCCGTGGCGAGCGCAAACGTGCGAAATCTCATGCGCCATCACGCCGGCCAATTCGGCCTCTTCGTCCGCCGCCAAAATCAAGCCGGAATTCACATAGAAGAATCCACCGGGGAGCGCGAACGCGTTTATTTCGTCGGAGTCGATGACCTTGATGGTAAACGGAACCTGCGCGTCGGAATTACGCACCAGATTTTGGCCGATGCGATTGACGTACTCGGTCACCACCGGGTCCTGAACGAGTTTCACGCTATTCTCGACCTGCATCGCGTATTGCTTGCCCATCTTGATTTCGGTTTCGAGCGAGTACCAGTTGCCCAGGCCGCGCCCGCCCATCTTGCGATTGCCGATGGCGTCGACATCGTCCTCCTTGCCGTCGTGCTTGACCTTGCTGGCGTCGGGTTCCTGGATGGGAGGCGGCCCACTAGGGACGGAGTCGCTGCCGGCGCTGCTGCTGCTCGAAGAAGTGTCCGCGGGCGGAGTCGAGCTGGGGGTTGCCGAGGAATCCTGCGGCGGAGCTGGCGTTGAACTAGTTGTTGAGCCAGTCGTTGAGCCAGTCGAGGGCTGCGTGCTCGGAGTCTGCGCCGTTTGATCTTTTGTTGTTTGCGGCTGTGACGTTTGCGGCTGCGAGGCTTGAGACTGCGCGTTTGGGGTCTGGGAAGTTTGATCCTGCGTGAGCGCGGGCACCGCCATCAACGCCAGTAGGCTTAGGGAGATCAGCAACTTACGGTACGACATTTTGATACCCCGCAGAAACCCGGTCGGTTGACACCATTATACCCCCGATCGCAAGTCGGGCCGATGGAGTTCTCCATCTATTTGGACGCTGGCTCGCGCCGGAAAGTTACCCGTTATTTTCACAGCGCGTGGTGGCTGAGGGTCGTTTCGGAGTCGCCTGTGCGACGGGCAGGAAAGGAAGAATTCGCTTCTGCGAAATCGACCCGCGCGAGCTTCGCCTCTCCACACCTTGTAACCTCTGGGGCAAGACTTTGACCGGTTCTTGGACGGTTCGACGAGAACGAATCGAGGGCGTGCTCGGTTTTGGGTGGAACAGCGCTTCACTTTATTCGCCCATTCCTGCCTATTTACTCTTGAGGCAATAACCAATTAGTACGGGTACCCCCCTCCCCCCCTGCCTATTGGAATCATAGGGTTAGGAGGAAAATCCCGCCAGGGTCTTTGATTCTAAAGGAGTTACAGCTAAAGTCTTTGAGAACTAACGACTTAGGTTGTCAAAGAGCTTTGAAAATTGGTTTGGGGCAGCTTCGAGGGCCGTCTTGGGAGACGGGCACACTGCTGACTGCCCCAATTCAGATCTCCATTATCGCGCACGGCGGGTTGGGAGTCTGTGACGGATGGCCCGGACGTTTGTGATGAAAAAAGTCAAAGACCGCCTGCCTTAGCAGATGAGATCAAGGCAGGGGCAGATTTACTTTGAGTTTTCTTTTCACGTGTGAGTGTTGGGCCGACGGAATACCAAGCCCAACGACCGTCCGAAGGCCTGGCAGAGCAGCACCCTGTAGCCGATCCCGAAAGATCGTGAGGAGGAGCAGATTAATCCCACATAGTGTCCGCGACTGGCGAGTGGCCCAGGCGCCTGCTCGTGCGGGAGCGGAAGACCAAAGGTGGGTGCCATCCGACTGTTCGCTCATCCTGAACGGAGCTGCCCCATGCACTGCACGCGAGAGGGTCGCGTACTCTTGCTGAAGAAGGTCAATTCCGGCCAGCGTAGAAGGTACGCCGGAGATCTTGGGGTGCTTCAGGAGATAGGAATGCAGCTCTGAAAATCCAAGTCTATGCTTGCCTGTGTGCCACAGTTCCAATTCGACTGGATGATCCTTGTAATAAAGGCACTGATAGACGTTCTCGATGCAACTTCGCAGCGACTTCAGAGAGGACCGCCAGCAGCCGAGTCTGGCGAGCACGTGGGATAGCAGCCCGTCGTTTTGCGCTTCCAAAAAGAAGGCCATGCTGCCGGCACTGACCTCTGAGTTCAGGAGATCGGTTCGCCACGCGTTGAGTGAAACCAAGCGGGTATAGCTTCTTAGGTATTGGTTGTGCTGCTTTTCAAGGTCCTTTGAAACTGACTCGAGCTCGCCCTTCCAAGCTTCGGAAAATCGCTCGTAGTTAGCCTCAATCTCTGTCAGGAGGCCGCTCATTATTGTCCTTCAGCAAGTAGGCTAGCGCCTTCATCAATTCGGGAGACGCTTGCCCTGATTTCTTAGTGGCAATCGCCTTCAGCTTTTCCCGCGCATCTGGATTCTCCTCAAGGTACGCCAGCAACTTGCCCAGGATGTCCCGGGCTGCGTCTCGTTGGCGGAATTCTATTGGGAAGTGATTCTCTTCGATAAAAGATAGCCACTGTTGCTTATCAATGCGTGCCAGGTCCACCAACGTACTTAAGCTGACAGCCATATTGCTGGTTCGGCCTTTTCGGACGGAATCTTCGGAGGTCACGGCGACATCTCGTAATTCTAGGTTTTGTGCGGCAAGCAGAATGTCGCCCAACTGCTTCAGAGCTCGTGCGAGTTCGTGGGTTTTCACTTGGTCCCCTTCAGCCTGTTCAGTAGCTCCAGTGACATTTGCCGGAATTCCCGATCGGCGTCGGTGTTGCCCATCTGATAGATCGGTTTGTTCTTTTCAGCGGACTCCGCAACGGCCGCCCGTTCCTTTAGTTCAGTATCCAGGACCAGGTCGCCAAACGTCTTGCGTAAAGCAGCGACTGTTGTCTCACGATGTGTGGCCGGCCTTCCCACCCGTGAGATCACTATCCCCAGGTGTTCGAGTTCGTGCTCCAAATCATCGCACAACTTCTTCACTCGCGTCAGCAGCAGCCCTACTCCAAGACTTGACAGATAATCTGGCGAGATCGGTACCACATAGTGCGAGCTGAACGCCAGGGCGTTTTGGGTCGGTATGGTCAAATTAGGCGGACAATCGCAGACGATAATCTCGTAATCATTCTCGATCGGTTGGAGCGCCTTTCGAAGCTTTCTCTCCCTCGCCGTTGCCGACGCTAGATCCAAGTCGATAGTAAATAGATCTAAATGCGATGGGATCAAGTCCATCTTCTCGAAGACATCCGTCATTATTACGGAGTGAACGTCCCGTCGGGTGCCCTCGGCGTTTGCTCTGCCTCTCGCCTCCAGCAGATCAGCGACGGTTCCCTTCTTGGCTGCGTGCTTATCCCATTTCTCGATCGTTACGCATGAGAACGTCGCATTCGTTTGGGGATCAAGATCAACCAGCAAGGTTTTCTTCCCCTTCATTCCGCAGTAGGCCGCGAAGTTGACAGCAATCGCGGTTTTGCCCACCCCGCCCTTGAGATTGACTACTGAGACTATGTGAGGCATAGACCTCCGACATTTTAGATCGTCTGATTTAGGCCCTGGGGAAGAAAGCAAACTGTACATCAAGCAGACCCAGCGCGCCACAAGTTCCGCACCGGGTGGCCGACGGCGTCTTCGGTCTCCTTGGGGTGGCCGCGTCTCAGCCGAAAGTATAGGGCACGAGACTGGCGCGTCATTACCACGGGGAACGATGCCGGGGTCCTTCGACTCCGCAGGAACTTCACTTCGTGAAGTCCCGGCTCCGCTCAGGATGACAACTTTGGATAGGGTGGCTGAGAGCTGCGAGCTGACAGCCCTTTTACGTCCAGCGAAACCAACGCAGCGCCAGGACGAACGACACGCCGCCCCAAACTGCGAGAACTAGCAGTCGCCCCGATTGTGAGGCTAGCGGGGCGCCTTCTAATATCGTGGCTCGCAGCGCGTCGTTGAGCGCGGTTAGCGGAAGGGCTTTGATGAAGGGGTGGGCGATCGCGGGAAATCTATCATAGGAAAAGAAGACGCCGGAGAAGATCCACATCGGCATCATGACCAGGTTGATGAGGCCGGAAACGGTTTCGATTTTCCGCGCCCGGCAGGCGGTCAGCAGGCCTACGCCGCCGAAGGCTACGGCTCCGAGCGATGCGAGCAGGATGACCGATATGATCGATCTCCATCCTTGCACCGGCATGTGAAAAACCAACACGCCGAAGCCCAAGAGCAATCCTACTTCAATCACCATCAGCACCAGGCGGCTGCTGGCTAGGGCTAGAAGGAAATCGCTGCGGCGCATGGGGGTGGCTACGAAACGCTTCAGCAATTTGCGTTGGCGCATTTCCACCAGCGCGAAGCCCACTCCCCACATGCCGGAGTTCATGAGGTTCATGCCGAGCAGTCCGGGGATCAGGAAGTCGATGTAGCGGGATCCGGGTGCGCTGGAAGATTGCGCGGAAGTAATGAGCGCATCTTTGCGTCCGGCGGCGGATTGAAGCCTGGCGTCAATCTCGGCGCGCGAGAGCACGCTCTCCGGGCGCGCGGGATCGTAATAGTACGTGTAGCTGCCGTCGGGATTGGACTCGATCGCGAGGTCGAACTTGCCTAAGTGGAAGGCCTTGAGCGCGGCATCGCGGTCGAGCACGGTGGCTCGGATATTTGAGCGAGCGGGGGAGTGGCCGGGCGAGCTCTTATCTGAATTCTGGAGCATGGCTAGCGTTTTTTGCGCGCCCTCGCCTTCGACCACGACGACCGACGTGATGTCCGCGGGCTTGTTGCGAAAGGCGATGCCTAAGCCTGCCGCCAGCAGCAGTGGAAAGATGAAGACCCAGAATACGACTTCCGGCTCGCGTTCCATTTCGAGCATGCGCGCCCAGAGCAGGTGACGGTATCCGGACCAACGGCCATTGTGGCGGTCGTTGCCGCGAGATCCGCGCGCGGGCTGCGGCTGCTGATTCTTATCAGCGGGGAGGTTGGGCGCGTGGGTTTCGGTGGTTGCCATTCAGTCTTCTCGCAGGTGGCGTCCGGTGAGTTGCACGAAAACATCTTCGAGGCTGGCCTGGCGCGTGCTCAGGTGTTCGAGTTGATGGCCGTCGCTGGTTACCGCATCCAGAAGAGCGGGGATGGTGAGGTGCGGCTCGCGGACACTTAGGCAGACGGTCGAATCCTCGCGACGGACGGACTCTACGCTGGGCAGGGAGCGCCAGCGGTTGAGGTTGTCGTTATCGGGACCGACGTTATCGGGACTGGCGTTGTCGGTATTTCCGTTGGCGTTTTTGCTGGCGTTCTTACTTACTTGGAACTCAACCACGTGATGGCCGCCCAGGCGGTCGATGAGGACGGAGGGAGTGCCTTCGGCGATGATCTGGCCGTGATCGACAATGGCCAGGCGGTCGCAGAGGCGTTCGGCTTCGTCCATGTAATGCGTAGTGAGCAGGACCGTACCACCTTTTTTTTGGAAGGCGCGGATGATGTCCCAGAGCTGGCGGCGGCTTTGGGGATCGAGTCCGGTGGTGGGCTCGTCGAGAAAAAGAATGCGCGGATTGCCAACCAAAGCGGTGGCTACGGCCAAGCGTTGCTTCTGGCCGCCGGAAAGTTTGCCGACCCAGGCGTCGGATTTCTCGGTGAGTTGAAGTTCTTCGAGGATGTCGTCGGCGGGGCGCGGTTCGCTGTAGAAGCTGGCGAAGAGTTCGATGGTTTCGCGGACGTTTAGTCTTTCCGACAGACGCGTTTCCTGGAGCGAGATGCCGATCCACTCGCGCAATTGCCGCGGGTTGTCATTCCAGGTGTGGCCGAAGATGCGGACCTCTCCGGAAGTGGGCGCGAGCAGGCCCTCGAGGATTTCGATGGTGGTGGTCTTGCCTGCTCCGTTGGGGCCGAGGAGTCCGAAGCACCGGCCGGCTTCGATTTGCAGGCTAAGGCCGCGGACGGCTTCAACTTTGCCGTCGTAGGTCTTGCGCAGGTTGGTGCACTGGATCGGAGAACCCACGAGCAAATTGTAGCTTAGCTCGCTGGTGCGGCGGAGCTGCGCTCCGCGGAACGGCCGACCACCCCAGCCCGCGAAAAGCGCGCGGTCTGGGGGCCGCGGCGAGGGCGGCCGTCCCTACGTGATTCGCTCAGGGTCGACGGTCCAGCATCGGCATCGCGACGTTGCCCTTGGCATCGTGCCAGAGGATTGCATTTAACTTTTTCGCATCGGCCGCGTCGGGCCTGGAGAAATTCATCTGGGACGATTCCTTCGCGCCCGCCGCGTTCTTTTCGTTCACTTTATAGAGGAGCAGGTTGCGCAGATTCTTGTCGTCGGCCTCAAACGGCAGCTGCGTTCCCGGGCCGGAGAACAGCGGCGCCATGAGCGGGGCGTGGGCGTCGAACAGGTTCATCGGGGGAAGGCCGAGTAGAGCTTCCATGGTGTGGACCATGCTGACGGTCGTGTAGAAGTGATGGTCGACAAACGTTGGCGGCGGGTGCGGCGCATACTTGCTGATGACCAAGGCAGTGGATCGATGGGCATCGATGTGATCGGCGCCATCCTGGGCGTCGTCCTCGACCACGAAGATGGCGGTGTCGTCCCAGTAGGGGCTGTGGGAAACGGCGTCGACTACGCGACCTAGCGCTAGATCGTTATCGGCGACTGAGGCTTGCGGCGTGGGCTTGCCGGGACGCGTGCCTCCGGTGTGGTCGTCGGGCAGATAGAGCAGTGTGAATTGTGGAAGCTCTTTGGCGCTTTCCTTGGCTTTCACGAACTCGTCGAACTCGCGGAGGAATTCGTCGGCGCGGAGTTGGTCGGGATAGTCGGTGTTGAAGTCGGGAAATTGCGGATCGTAGTGATCGCGCAGCGCGGCTTTGGTCGGGCGCATGCGCTTCATCTGCGGAATCGCCCAAGGCCAGGGGCTCGGCCCACCCCGCGGGTTGCCGACGTTCGCGGGCAGTGGATCGCCTTGCTTAATTTCGGAAACTGGGCAAGCTGCGGAACTGGGAGACGGCCTTCCTGCCTTCGGCGATTTCGCTTTTTCGCTTTTGCACCACACGGCGGCGATGAATTCTCCGTAGATGCGATAGCTGAGGCCGCGGCGGGCGAGGTTGTCCCAGAGGAAGCCGGTGGCGGGGTCGTCGACGTCGGGGATGCCCTGCTCGAGCGGAAATTCCTCGGCCACGCTGCCGCCGAAGTCATAGGTGCGCTGTTTGTTGCGATAGCCGATGGGCCAGGTTTTCTCGTTGTAGTCGGAGGTGGTGGCGGCTGTGGACCAGAGATGGCCGTCTCCGGAAACTTCTCCGCTGTCGTAGAAATTGTCTAGCACTCCGAATTGCATGGCCAGCTTGTGCTGGTTGGGAGTGATGTCAGCGCCATACATGGTCAGCGATGCGTCGCCGTCGCCGACAGGGAGGTCGCCGAAGATTTGGTCGTAGGTGCGATTTTCCTTCAGCACGTAGATCACGTGGCGGATGGGATTGGTGCCTCCGGCGAATGTTAGTTTGCCAGCGTCGGCGTGCAAAAGATTATCTTCTTCGACTTGGTGCGTGTAGGCGGCTAGATTCTTGTCGATGTCCGAGAGGCTGAGGCGTGCGATCGAACCGCCGATCAGCGTTGGAATGTAGGGATGCGCTTTTCTTTTGCGCTCGCCCTTCAGCTTGTTCTGCATGTTGTTGGGGCCGCTGCCTTCTCCTTTGGCGGTGGCGATTAGGAGGTCATTGCCTGCGATCGCTAGGGCACTCGTATACCACTCGGTTGGGATGAAACCGGATGCATGGATGTGTTCGACCTGGCCTAGGTAAGAATCCCTTGGAACAGTGAACACCGCGACGGCGTCGAGCGAGGCGGCGGCCGCGAACAAACGCTTGCCGTCGAGCGAGAGTGCGATGGCTTGTGGGACGGAACCGCCGTGATAATCGACGAGATTGATACGGTAAAGCTTGAAGTCGGCGCCGTTGGTTAGATCAGAGCTTCTTAGATCGATGTTCTTCTGCCCGCTGTCCTTTAGACCAACTGCGACGACGGCGTCAGCATTACTCAAAGCGACGTATAGCATGTCCTCATTCGGGCTCAGCAACATCGCAGTGGGATGCGATCCAGGGTCGATAGCGGAGCCCTCCCTAAGCAATTCAATCCGGCGTGAGATGTTACCGCTTTGAAGATTCAGTTCAGCAACGGAGGACTCGTTCCACAGGCTGACCCATGCTTTGGTTCCGGCTCTGTTGGCGATCACCGTGTAGGGATACGCGCTGGGGATGTAGCGGCTGCGACTTAGATCGAACGACTGCAGGATTTTGCCGTCGCTGGCGTCGAGGACGATGGCATTGTCCGAAAGATTATTGGCGATGAGCAGGCGGTCGCCCTTGGGGCCTTGCAGAACCGCGAGTCCCGCGGGGTAAGGGAGCGCAGTTCCCTCGGGAGTTTTACGGACGCCGAACGCGACTTCCTTACCATCGGCGATGCGCTGCGGCGCGATCCTGATGAAGCGTTCGGGAGTGACTTGACCGGCCGCGAACTTGTACACCGCGATGCCGTTGCCGGTGCTCTTTGGCTTCTCGCCGGTAGGATCGGTGATCGAGCCCATCGAGGCATAGAGATGCTTTGCGTCGCTCGAGAACGCTAGGCCGATGAAATAACTTTGGCGCGTGGAATAGTCGGCTCTCAGGCGGTCGTCGGGAAAGTCGCGCAGTTGATTGTTGCTGAGATCGAGGATGGCAATGGATTGGCGCGCTCCGCTGTCCTCGGTGCCGTAGCCCTGATTGAGCAGCGCGGCGTAGCGGCCGTCGGGACTGAGAGCGATGGTCGCGGGAAAACTGTTGGTGCGGGCGAGGTATCCCGGGACGGGGAGGGTCATGCTCTTGCTGGTCGGCAGGTTGATTCGGCGCGAATGGCTGGCGGCGCGTGCGACTACGAACACTACTAGCAGCGCGGAAAGAGCGAGGAGGGAAACGGCGGCAATCTTTTTCGCGAACTTTTTCACGAACTTTTTCACGAGCGGGGGCCTCGGGAGGGTTGTACCATCCTGGTGCGAAGGGAAGCAAATGGGAAGCGAGGACGTCGACCGTGCGTCGGGTAAAGCCCGGAAATTTAATAAAATGCCAACTCTTTCATGGGATAGTGTTTGCGATTCCGTGTCCAGAGTTCAGCGTGATTCAGCAATGCCGTTGCGGCGATCAGCGCGTCACTTATTTGCAGCCCATGACTCTTGCGGTAGTGACGGAGATAATCGCCGGCTTGGCGGCCGGTCTCATAGTCGATCGGGACGCAAACAAGAGTGCGAAATAGCCTGGCAGTTGCCTCATGCTCGCGCGGTAACGCTCCGGCCCACAGTTCTGCGGAGCTTACCGGCGAGCACAGGATTGCGCTACCCGATTCCGCCAGTTGCGTCCATCGGAATAAGACATCGTGATTTCGCTCGCGAGAAACCTCGATAAGAACGTCGGAATCGACCAGAACCGTCACCGCTTGCCAAGCCTTTTAAGCCGAGTATCACGCCGGAGGCTGCGGACGTATTCTTCGGTTGAGTCGGGCAAATCTTTACGATCCTTCCTGATCCCCACGAAGGCAAGCATGGCTTCTCGACGTTCATCCAAATTGCCGAGATAACGCTCGCGCGCCGCCTGACGAACCAAGTCGGAGATGGTCGTTCCCTGGCTCCGGGCACGTGTGTGGAGGGCGTTCCAGAGATCGTCGTCGAGGTATAGCTGGGTACGGCGCATGATGTATAGTATACATCACTATTCTTCCATTCCCCAACTATTTTGTCCCCGCCAAATGCACTTCCGACACTGGCGCCCCGGTTTGCGATTTCTTCACGCCGATCAGCTCCACGGCCTTGGCGGCGATGTGCTCGGCGGAGACTTCGAACTCTTTGATTAACTCCCAAGGAGCACCGGAGTCTCCGAAGCGGTCTTTCACTCCAATGGCGCCGGTGATGGTGGGGATGCCGTAGAGCGCGGGCGACTGCGTGATAGCGTTCGCGACTGGCCAGGCCAGCGCGCCGATCTGGTGTTCTTCAGCGGTCAGGACGACGCTGGTGTCGCGAGCGGCTCGCACGATGGCTTCGGTGTCGAGCGGCTTGAGGGTGTGCAGATTGAGGACGCGGGTTTCGTAGCCAAAATCCTGTTTCAGGATCCAGGCGGCTCGCATGGCCTCGGGCACCATGGGACCGCAGGCGATGATGGCGAGGTCTTCGCGCTCGTCCCGGTATTCGGACTCCAGTTTGGTCTCGAAGGCTTCGATGAAATTCGCAGCCTCGTGACGCAGGCGAATCACGTTGGCCTTGCCGAAGACGAAGGGAGTCTTTTCGTCGGTCACGATGGGCGTCGCTTCGCGCGCGAAGCGAATGTACTTCGGGCCGACGTGCTTGAGCAGCAGGTAGTCGGTGGCTTTGCGGGTTTCGACGATGTCGCACGGGACAACCACGTTCATGTTGGGCAGTCCGCACATGGCGAAGAGATCTTCGAGGGCTTGGTGCGTCGCGCCGTCGGGGCCGACGCTGACGCCGCCGTGGGCCCCGGCGATCAGGACGTTGAAATTGCCATAGCAGATCGAGGTGCGGATCTGGTCCAGGTTACGGGCGGCGGCGAAGGTTGCGTAGGTGCCGAAGACGGGGAGCTTGCCTTCCTTGGCTAGTCCGGCGGCGGCTGAGGTGGCGGACTGCTCGGCTATGCCCATGCTGATCCAGCGCGATTTGCGCTCGGGCTTATTGGCGTAGAACTCGCTGATGGTGATGGAGCCGGAAATATCGAGTCCGAAGCAAACGATGCGCGGATCGTCGCCATTGGCGGCTAGCGACTGGCCGAATCCTAGGCGCGTGGGCTTCATTTGGACTTTCATGTTTTCGGCGGCGTTCCACCAGTAGTTGCGGTGGAACTTGGGCATCTTGGCGTCTAGTCTGCGCTCGACCTCGGCTTGATATTGCTGGGCGTGGGCGAAGAGTTGTTCGACGGGGATCTGGCCGTCGAGGCCGAGTTCCTTCAAGGCTTTGTTTAACTCTTCTAGGTTGGGCGCTTTGCCGTGCCATCCGGCAATGTTTTCCATGAAGCTGACGCCTTTGCCTTTGACGGTGTCGGCGATGATGACGGTGGGCTTGCCGGAGCCGGCTTTCGCTTTGGCAGTCTCCAGCGCTTCGACTACCTGCTTCATGTCGTGTCCGTTGATGGTGACGACTTCCCATCCGAAGCTGCGATATTTATCTTCGAGAGGCTCGACGTTCATTACGTCTTTTACCCAGCCGTCGATCTGGAGGCGGTTGCGATCGATGATGCCGATGAGGTTGTCGAGCTTGAAGTGGCCCGCTTCCATGGCGGCTTCCCAGATCTGGCCTTCCTGCTGCTCGCCGTCTCCCATGAGGCAGAAGACGCGGTGATTTTTCTTGTCTAGTTTGGCGGCGAGCGCGATGCCTACGGCAATGCTCAGACCCTGGCCGAGCGATCCGGTGGAGACTTCGACGCCGGGCAGTTTGAGCCAGTGCGGATGCCCCTGATAGGGCGAATAGAGCTTGCGCAGGAGCGCGACATCTTCTTTCGGACAGAAGCCGGCGAAGGCTAGGCCTAGATAGAGGCAGGGCGCTTTGTGGCCGGTCGACCAGACGATGCGATCACGGTCGGGCCAGTTGGGATTCTTGGGATCGTGGTTGGCGACGCGAAGGTAGAGCGCGGCGGCGATGTCCATGATGGAGAGCGTGCCGCCGGCGTGTCCGGACGTGGCTGCACACAAGACGGCGAGGTTGTAGCCGCGCATCAATGTCGCCTGCTGTTTCAGCTCGTCAATGCTGTAGGAACGCAGAACTTCGCCGGTGGTCGAATCCTGAATAGACATGGGGTTGCTCCTTCGCGGGCGCCGGGCATTGGGCAGGACGGGAAACGGCGCATAGGCTTACAGCTTGAGCGTAACTGGCGCGGTCGCAGGGTTCAGTGAGCGGGGTCACAGGCGGGGGTGACGCATGACGGTGTGCCTGCCAGCGCGGGCGATTTTTTCGCCGCCGAGACGCGGAGAACGCCGGAAAATTATTGAGCAAATGCAGAGGGTTCTATCCGCTCGCTGTCGTGTCCCGTAGACCGGCGACATAAGTATGGATTGTCATCCTGAGCGAAGCGAAAGACCCGTGCATTGCAGCGGTCAAATACATAGATCCTTCCCCTTCTCCTGCGCTCAGGGTCAGGATGACAGCGTGGGTTTATGCCATGCACTTCCACACTAACGCGCCGATTTGAAGATGGAGAACACCGCGCCTTGCGGGTCGGCGATCACCGACATGCGGCCGACTCCTTCCATCGTCGTAGGCGCGAGATAAAGTTTGGCGCCCATCTGCTTGGCTTTGGATGCAATGGCATCCACATCATCGACTTGGAAGTAGGCCAGCCAGTGCGGCGGCGCTCCGGGCTGGCGATGGATTGCGGGGGGAATGCCTCCGATGAAATGCTCGCCGTTCTTGATGTGCAGGTAGCCGGAGGGATCTTTTGGATCGGCGGTCACCTGCCATCCGAAAAGGCCGGAGTAAAAGTCGGAAGCGCGTTTTGGGTCGGGCGTGTTGAGATCGGCCCAGCAGAGCGTGCCGGCGACGTGGGCGATTCCGATTCCGGTGCTTTTCTTTGCCTGCCAGACGCAGAATGTCGCGCCGGTGGGATCCTGGATGATCGCCATGCGGCCGGCATCCATGACGTCGAAGGCTGGGGCAAGAATCTTGCCTCCTCGCTGCTGCGCCTTGGTGACGGCTGCGTCGGTGTTCGCGACGGTGATGTAAATCATCCAGTGCGGAGGAACGCCCTGCGAACGCTCGTCGGGACGGAGGGTGCATCCGGCGGCGGCTTCACGGCCCTGGAGTTTGAATTCGGTGTAATAGTCGTTCGGACCCATCGGATTGTCATGGGGTGCCCAGCCGAAGAGAGAGCCGTAGAACGCCTTGGCGGCGGTCTGGTCGGTGGTGTGGAGTTCAATCCAGCAGAAGGAGCCGGCGGGGTGCTTGTCGATGTTTGTCATAGCGGCGGAATTTTACACCAAGTCGGGCTGGCTCGGTGTCAAAGGACATGAACGAGTGCTTTAACGCAGAGATCGCGGAGAAATCGCGGAGGTCGCAGAGTCTCTAGGAAATTCACACGGTGGAGCGGCTCTCCACTTTTCAGCGCAGATTCTTCCCTACCCAGTCTTCGATACGCTGCAGTGCCGTGTTCAGGTTCTCGAGCGAGTTGGCTACGCTGAAGCGGAGATAGCCTTCTCCATATTCGCCGAAGGCGGTGCCGGAGAGGCAGGCGACTCCGGCTTGTTCGAGGAGCGCGTCGGCCAGTTTCTTTGACGGCCAGCCGGTCTTGGTGATGTTGGGAAACACGTAGAATGCACCCTTCGGCGTGCGGCAGGAGAAGCCTTTGATCTTGTTCAGGCCGGCCACGAAGGCATCGCGGCGGCGCTTGAATTCAGCGCTCATTTTGTCGACCGAGGACTGGTCGCCGCGCAGCGCTGCGATTCCGGCAACCTGGGTGAAGCTGGCGGTGCAGGAGGTCGAGTTGGTCATGAGGCGCGCGATGTGCACGGCCAGATCGGGCCGCATTACGCCGTAGCCCATGCGCCATCCGGTCATGGCGTAGGTTTTGGAGAAGCCGTCGAGCAGAATGGTCCGCTCTTTGAAGCCGGGTACGCTCATGATGGAGAAATGCTCGCCTTCGTAGATGAGGCGGCTGTAGATTTCGTCCGACAGAATGAGAATGTTGCGGTCGCCGATGGCCTCGGCTATATCGAGAATGTCTTTCTTGGTGAGCGTGCCTCCGGTGGGGTTGTGCGGCGAGTTCAGGATGATCAACTTGGTGCGGTCGGAAATCAGCGAGGCCAGTTCTTTGACGTCGAGGGAAAAATCGCGCTCTTCGCGGAGCCGAATGGGAACGGCTCGGCCATCCAGATAGTTGATCATCGACTCATAGATGGGGAAGCCGGGGTTGGGATAAATGACTTCATCTCCGGCTTCAATTAATGCCAGGATCGTGAAGAAAATAATCGGCTTGCCGCCTGGCACAACAACGACCTCCTCGCTCGAAACCGGGACCTTGCGAGTGCGGCTGACATAGTCGGCAATAGCCTGGCGCAGGTCGGGCAGGCCGGCGGCGGGACCGTAGTGGGTCCATCCCATGTAAAGCGCGTCGACACCGGCCTCGATGATATTGGCGGGGGTGTCGAAGTCGGGTTCGCCAATTTCGAGGTGAATGATTTCTTTGCCCTTCTTTTCGAGGGCGCGGGCGCGGTTCAGGACTTCAAAGGCGGTTTCGGTTCCGAGCCGCGACATCCGGCTGGCTAGGCGCAATTCGAGTTGAGTTGTGGTGGGCATGGCCGCGGGAGAAATTATAGCGCGTCGGAGGAGGTCAGAGGTTAGAGGTTAGATTGCAGAGGTAAAAAATCCCCAGATGACGACCGTGGAAAACTTTGGTTTTCACCTCTGCAATCTACCTCTGACCTCTGCAATTATTCCGAGATGGTGCTCTCTTCGCTCTGGGCACGCAGGACACGATCGACGGAATACGGGGCGCGCTGGGCGGGCTCGTGATAATGGCGCACCTGCATTTCTCCGAGCAGGCCGACGGCGAGCATGTTCAGGCCCGCCAGCAACAGCACGGCGGAGAACAGCATCAGCGGGCCGTGCTGGTACATGATGTCGGTGTGGTGCAGTACCTTCTGCAGGACGAGCCAGAAGGAAACGGCGCTGCCGGCAAAAATGCTGAACATCCCCACCGTGCCGAAGAAGTGCAAGGGGCGGGCAAGATATTTGAGCAGGAACCGGATGGTGATGAGATCGAAGAAAACGCGGAAGGTGCGGGAGATTCCGTAATGCGAAGAGCCGCGTTCCCGGTTTATGTTCTTGATCGGAACTTCGATGATCGACGCGCCATGCCATGAGGCCAGCGCAGGGATGAAACGGTGGAGCTCTCCGTAAAGCGGAATCTGCCCCAGGAGTTCGCGACGGTAGGCTTTAAAAGTGGTGCCGAAGTCGTGGATGTCGACGCCGCTCAACTTGGCCATGAGCCAGTTGGCGCAGAGCGAAGGGATGCGGCGCAGCCAGAAATTGTCGACGCGATTCTTGCGCCAGCCGCTGACAATGTCGTAGCCTTCGGCAATTTTTTCGAGGAACAACGGGATATCGGCGGGATCGTGCTGCAAGTCGCCGTCCATGGCAATGATGTATTCGCCGCGGGCGTGGTCAAATCCCGCCGCCAGGCCGGCAGTCTGGCCAAAATTACGGCGCAGCTTAACGACGGTCACGCGGCTGTCAACGGCGGCAATCTCACGCAGCAACGAGAATGTTCCGTCCATCGAACCGTCATCGACCAGCACCATCTCGAAGGTCTCGCCGCTCGCTTCCATCACGGACTTAAGCCGCGCGTACAGGTCGGTGACGTTCTCCTGCTCGTTGTGGAGAGGGACTACGATTGAGTATTTGAGCACTGTGTGTTTTATTATACGGCAACAGAGCGTTGCTTTCGAAGTGACTTCGGTGAGGCATGACTTCGGCGGGATGGGACTTCGCCCGCGCCACCGTTGTAGTTGGCGACCAGCGCGCCATCCCAGTAAATGCTGCGGGATCCGCTCCGCTTGGGTGGGGGGTTTTTCGTCGCGAGCGCAAACCCTTAGCGCCTCGCCGCCAATCGCTGCTCCACCAGTTCCTCGATTCGATTGAGGACATCGTCTTCGCTCATATTCGTCGAGTCGAGCACCACGGCATCCTCGGCAGCCACCAGCGGAGATGCCGCGCGGGTGCGGTCTCGCCGGTCACGCTCACGAAGTTCCGCAGCCATTGCCTCGGCCGGTGCGCCCTTCACCTTCTGCTGGTCGAGACGCCGCTGCTCTCGAATCACGGGATCGGCGTCGAGAAAAATCTTTAAATCGGCATCGGGAAAAACTTTGGTCCCAATGTCGCGGCCTTCCATCACAATGCCGCCGCCGATGCCCATCTCGCGCTGCCGCTCCACCATCCACTCTCGCACCTTGGGATGCACCGAGACGCGCGACGCCGCCTCGCTTACATCGCGCTCGCGGATGCGCTCGGAAACGTCTTTTCCGTTGAGCAGCACACGATTGCCGCCGATGGAGCGGTCGAGAGTAATGCGCGAATCCTGCGCCATCTTCAGCAGTGCGGCCTCGTCGTCGAACGAGGCGTCCCATTCGATTGCGCGCAGAGCCAGGGCGCGATACATCGCTCCACTCTCCAGGTTCACGTAGCCGAGTTTGCGCGCCAGGCGGGAAGCGATGGTGCTCTTGCCGGCTCCGGCTGGGCCGTCTATGGCGATGACGAGTTTGCGTTGGGAGGAATCGGTCATTGGGCGAACTGAGCATTGTACACGGAGCGAGGGAGAGCTTCACCACAGGAAACACAAGGGGTTAATCAGTGAGCCGCGCTTCGCACGGCTTGGACGGGCGACGGCGCCCGTCCCCACACGAACTTTTCAGCTCACTCGCTCTGGGTGGGGCTTGGGCACGTAGGCTTGTTTCGGGGGAGTTACCTGCAGCAGCGACTTGCTCCCAACATGTACAAAGCTCAGTTCGCGCGCCGAGAGCAAGACATGAATTGCTTCTTTCACCCGCGTCCGCGGGACGAAGTTTGCCAGGAAGTTCTCGACCTCTCCCTCATCCACGGCCACCACGCAGTCCAGATATTTCGAGACCAGAGCCGAGAGCGCTTCAGGCACAGAAATTCCCACGCCCTCGCCCACAAGATCCGGCGCCCAGCGCGACAACTCGTCCCACACCGAGCCTTCCTCCACCGTGTAATCCACGCGCGTGATGCGCAGTTTGGCCCACAGTTCGCTCAGCCCGCGATCGAGTCCGGCGTTCGAAAGCGAACCGCCCAGCATCTCGCCCAGTTTCGTTTTCGAAATAGGTCCACAGCGCCGGATGATTTCGAAAGCGTCACAAGCCAGCGGCGAATAGGGAGAGCGCGGTCCGGTTGCCGGCGGCTGCTTCGGGTTGCGCTCGCCCACGAGCGCATAAAAATAAGGAAACACCGAGGCTGCCAGCAAGAATGCGTTGTTCTCATCAAATAGCGGAGCCTCGTAAGCTGCCTGGGCGCGTAGCGCGCGCACCATCAACTCAGTCGCTTCTCTGGCACGCGGATCGGCGTAGGCGTGCTGGCGCGTCGGCAGCTTGTCATCTGCTCCCACCCAGGCTCCCATGAAAGTCGGCAACAGAACCGCAGGGCGGGTTGGATACATCAGGCAAAATCCCACCGACTCGAGGAAGGCGCGCGCCTCATCGAGAGTGCACACGGGCCGGCCGTCGAGGCGCCACTTGTGCGTGCGAGCCTGCAGAAGTTCCGCGTCGGTCATGATTTCGATTAGAACACAGGCTGGCTCTCAGCTGTCAGTTGTCAGCTCTCAGCTCTCAGAAGAATGTTCATGGCGACCACAACGGTCAATAGCCTCTGCGGTATCCGAGAGCACAGCAACGCCCCTTGTGGGCAAGATTCTCCTGAGATCTGACAGCTGAGAGCCGAGAGCTAGATCCGCTTGAATGCCTTCTGAATATCCTGCATGGAATAGCGCAGCACCACCGGCCGACCGTGTGGGCAGCTCATGGGATGCTCGGTTTTCGCCAGCTCCGCGAGCAGCCACTCCATCTTGTTCTGGTCGAGTGGCATATTGACTTTGATCGCGGCGTGGCATGCGATCGAGGCCGCGATGCGGGTGCGCACCGCTTCCAGATTGATGGCCTGCTCTTCGCGCGTGAGCTGCTCGAAGATTTCGTTCAGCATGTGCTCGATCTGCGCCGCGTCCACGCCCGCCGGCGCGATCTTCACCGCTACGCTGCGCGCGCCGAAGGGCTCCGCCTCAAAACCATTGTGCGTAAGTTCTTCGGCTATGTCGCTGAAGATCGCCTGCTGTGCCGGAGTCAGTTCGATGACCAGAGGCATGAGCAAACGCTGGCTCTCCACCTGCTGCGCCGAGCGTTGCCGCAGGACTCGTTCGAACAGAACACGCTCGTGGGCTACATGTTGATCGATGATCCAGAGTCCGTCTTCGTTGACCGCAAGAATGAATGAATTTCGAATCTGGCCGAGGGGCCGCAGCGTTCGAAGCGACTCGAGAGTCGGCGCGGTTTGCGGCTCCTGCGGAATCGGCGGCGCGCAGCCATGGTCGGGGATTGTCTGCGCAGGACCGGTTGCCTCGGGCGCGCGTGCCAGCGATAGCGCTGCGTTCGCCTCGACCGCAATTCCTCCTTCAAATTCGAGGCGCGCCGTTGCCGCGGGAACTGCCGGCGGCAGCAGCGCGAACCCGCCCGCCGTCTCCTTCCCTGGCTCGTACAAGTCGCGCCACGGCGCGCGCTGCAAACTATCGCCAGTCGCACCGTGGCTGATCGTAGTATGGGTGAGGCCGGGACTGCTGAGGCCAGGACTGGCGGTTGGCTGCGCGCCGATCTCCGTCAGGAACTGCGGCACCGGTCGTGCTTTCATCAGCGCCGCCCGGATCGACTCTCGGACGAAATCGTGAATCACCGTCTGCTGGCGGAAACGCACCTCGGTCTTCGAGGGATGCACATTCACATCTACTTCGGCCGTCGGCATTTCAATAAAAAGCAAGACCACCGGATACACCGTCGGCGGCAAAATGTTGCGATATGCCTCGGTGATCGCATGTTGAATGAGACGGTCGCGAATCAGCCGCCCGTTCACGAAAATAAAAATCGAATTGCGATTGAGCTTCTGAATTTCTGGCTTGGAAACAAAGCCGTGCAGCCGCACTTCGCCGAAATCTTGCGGCGCGGACACTTCGGCCGGCGCGTCCACTGTTAACGGAACGGGCGATTTTGCCGACGCTGCGGCGGAGGATAATTTTTCGCGGACAAGAGTGTCCGCGCCACGCCGCCATGGCGGGGGCTGGGGCAGGCCGATGCGCTCCAGCGGTTGGAGCGCCGCTAGCGGAATCAGTTGGTCGAGGGTCTCGCTCCCGAAAACCTGGTACACACGCTCGCGATGACCGGCGACGGGCGGCGCCACCAGCAAGGCATTCGTCGCCGAGTGCAACTCGAAATGCTTTTCCGGATGCGCGAGAGCATAGTGGGTTACGAGCGACGCGATATGGGAGAGTTCGGTCGATTCGGATCGCAGAAACTTCTTGCGCGCCGGCGTATTAAAGAAGAGATCGCGAATCGTGATCGAAGTTCCCAGCGGCAGCCCCGCCTCTTCCACGCGGATGATCTTGCCGCCGTTAATTTCGAGGACCGTGCCGGCCGCTTCTTCTTCGGCGCGGGTTTCCAGATGCAGCCGGGCAACTGAAGCGATGGAGGGCAGCGCCTCGCCGCGAAATCCGAGCGTCGAAATGCTCAGCAGATCGTCGGTGTCTTTGATTTTTGAGGTGGCATGGCGCTCGAAAGCCAACATGGCATCGTCGCGCACCATGCCGCAGCCGTTGTCGGTGATTTGGATCAGCTTTTTCCCGCCCGCCTCGACCTGAATGCGAATGCGCGTAGAACCCGCGTCCAGCGCGTTCTCCAGCAACTCTTTCACCACCGACGCAGGACGCTCGACCACCTCGCCGGCGGCGATCTGGTTAGCAACTCTTTCGGGGAGAACGTGAATTTTGCCCATGGGATCAGTGGTCAGTGGCTAGTGGTCAGTGTGACAGATTTTTGGTTGCAGCGTAAAGGCGGGTCGAGGTTGGCAGTGGGCGCATCCAAAACTAACGTGCCGTATAGTTTTTCCGGAGTGCTGGCATGAAACATGCAATTTTGGGAGCGGGAGCGATCGGAGGCATGATCGGCACCGTGCTGGCATCGCTTGGCGAGGACGTCACGGTGGTGGTTCGAGCAGAGAAGTTGCCGAACTATCCCGCGAACTTGGTGCTGGAACGTCCGTCGGGCGCTGGCCCTCTTACTGCGCCGGCGAAGGCGGTCGCCGCGCTGACAGCGCCGGTTGACGTGCTTTGGATCGCAACCAAGACCTATCAATTGCAAGCTGCGCTCGAAGCTGTACAAGCATTGCCGGGCTGCGTAGTTCCCCTGCTCAACGGAGTCGATCACGTCGCCGTGCTCCGGGCGCGATTTGGACGCGAGCGCGTGGTCCCGGCAACGATCGCGGTGGAAGCGGAGAGGATTGCTCCGGGACGATTCATCCAGCGATCCCCGATTGTTCGCTTCAACCTCGCCGCTAGCGGTGAGCCGCTTTTGGGAGCCATCGTTGCACGCTTGAGCGATCTTGGATTCAATTGCCAGTTCATTGCGAACGAACAGACTCTGCTGTGGGGCAAGCTTTGCTTCCTCGCACCCTTCGCGCTGGTGACGTCGGCGTCGGGTATGAACGTTGGAGAGATACCTGCAGACGCGGCGTGGAAACAGAAATTGACATCTGCGATCGCCGAAGCGTGCGCCGTGGCGAACGCTAGCGGCGCGGAGATTGACGCGCAGAAGATCCAGGCGATCTTCGACAGCTCACCGCCGGGTATGCGCAGCTCCATGCAGAAAGACCTTGTCACCGGGCGGCAGCTTGAGTTGGATGCCATTGGCGGTCCCATTGTGCGCGGCGGCGAACGGCATGGCATCGATGTCTCGACTACGGCGAAGCTGATGGTGGAGATTCAAGCGAAGACTGTCGCCCATCGCCCCTAAGGTATGGGCGTAGGAACTGGGTCGTCCCCCCGGGACTTCGCTTCTCTTTCCATCTTACCCCGCGCTGAAGCGCGGGGCTAAGCTAGCTCGCCCCTACCGGGGCTGGATTCTCCTGTGTCTTGTTCCACGGGGTTGCCCGAAAACTAGTTCTCACACGGCCTCTACTCCCGGTGGCTCTTGCCGCTGCCGACACGCGGGCAAGAGTCCCTTCGGCTTCGCTCAGGGCGGGTCCGCGCCACACGAGCGGTTTGACTGCTACACTTTTTCTCCAATGAAAACTCCAATGAAAACTCGAGGATTGCTCTTGAACTTGGGGTTGCTTGCCGGAGTGTTGGCGGGGCGCATGGCTTGTGCGCAGGCGGCGGCTGGCCCGACTGCATCGCAACTGGCTACTCCTGAAGAAAAGCATCTGCGGAATGTACGGCAGCTGACTTTTGGTGGGTCGAACGCTGAGGCTTATTTCTCGGCAGACGGAAAGCGGCTGATTTTCCAATCTACGCGCGACAACTTGCAGTGCGACCAGATCTTCATCATGAATGTGGATGGCACGGAGCAGAAGATGGTCTCGACCGGCAAGGGGCGCACGACTTGCGGCTACATTTTTCCGCATGAGGACAAAATTCTGTATTCCTCGACGCACCTGGCGGGTGCGGATTGCCCACCGCGTCCGGATTATTCGAAGGGCTATGTGTGGGCGGTGTATCCGGGGTTTGATATTTTCACGGCGAAGCTGGATGGGTCGGACTTGAAGCAGCTTACGACGACTCCGGGCTACGACGCGGAGGCGACGATTTCAGAGGATGGAAAGAAGATTGTTTTCACATCGCTGCGCAATGGCGATCTCGATATTTACACGATGGATGCGAATGGCAAGCATGTGAAGCAGCTTACGCATGAACTGGGATATGACGGCGGTCCGTTTTTTTCGAAGGACCGGAAGTGGATTGTTTATCGCGCTTACCATCCGAAGACGGAGCAGGAGATTGCGGAATATAAAGAACTGCTGAAGCAGAATCTGATCCGCCCTACCACGCTTGAGATATGGATTATGAAGGCTGACGGGAACGGGAAGCGGCAGCTTACGAATTTGAACGCGGCGAGTTTTGCGCCATCGTTTTTTCCGGATGGGAAGCGGATTATTTTCGCGACGAACGTGGGCTCGACGGGCGGGATGGGAAACTTCGAGCTGTACGCGATCAACGTGGACGGAACGGGGCTGGAGCGGATCACGTATTACGAGGGGTTTGATGGGTTCCCGATGTTTAGTCCGGATGGAAAGCAGCTGGTTTGGATTTCGCATCGCAACGGGAAGGCGCAGCGGGAGACGAATGTGTTTATCGCGGATTGGGTTCCGTGATGTAACGCTGCGATGAGGCGCTGCCGCGCTGCGCTCGGCTGGGACGGCCGTGGGCAGCTGTCCCTACGCAACCTCGACGAGACTTCCTAGGCTCGCCGAGCCTTACTGCGAATCTTCAAATTTCTAGACGGGGCAAGCCCCGTCTCTACATTCGTGTTGCGCGCGCTCTCGATAGCGCGCCTTCGACGGGATCGGCTAGATCCTGGCGCACGTCGATGCCGGGAAAGCTTGTCTGCAGGGCATTGTAGAAAACCTGGCGCACATATGGGGACTGACGAAAGACGCTGCCCGTCATTGCCACGGGGAGCATTGCTACTGGGAGCATGGGCAGTGGAGCATGGGGCGCGAGACGGCGGACCACGGTGGCCGCGAGGTTCGCCAACTTGGCTCCAGCGTCGGCCAGGAGGTCGCGGGCGATAGCGTCGGCTTCATCGGCGGCGCGGAGAACGATGGGAAACAGGCGCGGGAAATCGGGTGGCGGAGTCGCGTTGGCTTGCTGCACAAGTTCGTCGAGGGTCGTGAGTTTCCAGGCTTGCAGGACCAGGCTGGTCAGCGTGGTTTCGAGACCTTGATCGCGGGCGTTCAGGATAGCGGAAATGGCGCGGCGGCCGATCCAGTGGCCGGAGCCCTCGTCGGAGACGGCGAACCCCCAGCCTCCGGCGCGCGCAGTGTGACCGGCAGCGTCGCGGCCGTAGGCGATGGAACCGGTGCCGGCGATTGCGATCACTCCCGGACCTGCGCCGAAAGCGGCTTCGAGGGCGATCTCGGTGTCGCCGACAACTTTGATGTTGGTCCGAGCAATTTCGGGAGTTATTTCGGGAATCAGCTCGGCGAGGATGGCGCGAATCTTCGCCGCGATCTCGGGCCTGGCGGCGCCGGCAGCGCCTATACAGACGGCGCGGATCTGATCGGGAGAAATCTTGGCGGTAGCACAGGCCTGACGGATGGCGGCGTGCAACGCTTCCCTTGCCTGCATCTCGCCGAGGCGAACTATGTTGCTGCCGCCGGTCATAGCCTTAGCGAGCTGGGTCGTTTCGTCGGCAAGAAGGCAGCGGGTTTTGGTGCCGCCGCCGTCGATTCCGAGATAGTAGGGCATCGCGCTAGTTCTAACACAGGTTCAGCGTAATCCGTTGGGCGGCGGGTTCGGGTCGCGGAACATGCTTGTACAATGCTGCGAACTGTTGTTCGCCACTGGAGACGCGGCTCGCCGCCTCTCTACTCTAGCGTTAGAAGGGATCGCTTGGGATTGAATCGGATCGACCTGCTGATTATTGCGGTGTACCTGGCGGGGATCACGCTGTTCGGGCTGCGGTTTCGCAAGCGACAGCGGACGATGCGAGACTACTTTCTCGCCGACCGCAACATTCCGTGGTGGGCAATTGCGCTGTCGATTGTGGCCGCGGAGACGAGCACGCTGACCGTTATCAGTATTCCCGGCCTGGCCTACGATTCGAACCTCACTTTTCTACAAGTGGTGATGGGATATGTGATCGGGCGCGTCATTATTAGCTTTGTGCTGCTGCCGCAATATTTTCGCGGCGAGCTGTATACGGCTTATCAGCTGATTGAGCGGCGGTTTGGTCCGGAACTGCGCACGGTGACGGCGGGCCTGTTTCTGCTGACGCGGGCGGCGGCGGAGGGAGTGCGCGTGTATGCCGTGTCGATTGTGGTCTCGATTGCGCTGGGCACGGGCGAGGTTGCTTCGATCGCGATCATCACGCTGCTGACTTTGATCTATACGTTTGAGGGCGGACTGGCAGCGGTGATCTGGACGGATGTGGTGCAGACTTTTATTTATGTGGGCGGGACGCTGGTGGGGCTGGTGACGATTCTGCATCTGGTGCCGGGAGGATGGGGGTCGGTCGAGGCGATTGCGGGTGGGCTGCACAAGTTCCAGGTGTTCGATGCTTCCGTCTTAACGCACTGGCCTTATTGTAATTTTGCGACACCTTACACGCTTTGGGCGGGGATTATCGGTGGCGCGTTTTTGACGACGGCCAGTCATGGCACCGACCAGCTTATCGTGCAGCGATTGCTGGCGGCGCGGAATCAACGGCAATCGGTGCTGGCGTTGCTGTCGAGCGGAGTGGCGGTCTTTTTTCAGTTTGGGCTGTTTCTTTTTGTTGGTGTGATGCTGTTTGCCTACTACCGGGTTCCGTCGGCGGCGTTTGGGCGGGCGGACAGAATTTATCCGACGTTCATCGTGAGCCGGATGCCGCATGGGATCGCAGGGCTGTTGATCGCGGCTATTCTGGCGGCGGCGATGTCGAACTTGAGCGCGGCGCTGAATTCGCTGTCATCCAGTTCGATCGTGGATTTCTATCTTCGTTTCCGTCCGGAGGTGAGCGAATCGGGGCGGCTGCGTCTGGCGCGACTGGCGACCGTCGGGTGGGCTCTGGTGCTGTTCGCGTTGGCGGTGCTGGCGTTGCATCGAGTGGGGCGCGTGGTGGAAGTTGGGTTGCAAATCGCGTCGGTGGCTTATGGGGCGTTGCTTGGGGTGTTTCTGCTGGGAGTGCTGACCAGGCGCGCGAATCAGCGTGGAGCGATGGTTGGCATGATTTGCGGATTCGCGATGGAGCTGTATTTGTGGCTATGGTCGCAGGTGGCTTTCACCTGGTGGGTCGCGATCGGGACTTGTGTGACGTTTGCTTTGGGATACGCGGCTAGCGCTCTGTGGAGGGATGACGCAAGAGCTTGAATCGCGGAGACCGCGGAGGAGGGTCGCGGAGAACGCGGAGAGAGTAACGCGGAGAGAATATGGACAAACGCGCAAAGGACAATCATCTCCGCCCGGAACTGGCGCGCGACCTAGGGCTGTCGCATGCTGGCGCGGTGGTGGTGGGGACGATCATCGGGAGCGGAATTTTTCTGGTTCCAACCGAGATGATGCAGGCGGTGGGGTCGGCGCGACTTGTGTATCTTGCGTGGGTGGTCGGAGGGCTGCTCTCATTTTTCGGCGCGCTCACTTATGCCGAACTGGGCGCTATGAAGCCGCAGGCGGGGGGCGAGTATGTGTATATCCGCGACGCCTACGGGCCGCTGGCGGGATTTCTTTATTCATGGACCTGGTTTCTGATCGCCAAGCCGGCTTCGATCGCGACCATCACGACCGGGCTGGTGCGGATCCTGGAAACTTTTCCGGTCTTCTCTTTTTTCTCGCATATTCTCTTCTCCCATACAGCGATCTCGCATTCATTCACGGTCAACTACGGGCAAATTGTGGCAATGGGAGCCACCGTTCTGATTTCGTGGCTGAATTACCTTGGGGTGCGCCGGGCGGGAGAATTTCAGTTTCTGTTCACGCTGCTGAAGGTTGCGATCATCCTCGGAATTGTGGCGGTGGGCTTTTCTTATGCCGGAGGAACGTGGGCGAATTTCGCGACCGAGTTCACTGGGGCAAAAGGCGGCGTGGCTGGATTTTTCGCCGCACTGGTGGCTGCACTTTGGGCTTACGACGGTTGGAACGATCTGACCATGGTCGCGGGCGAGATACGGAATCCGCAGCGCAATATTCCGCTATCGCTGATTTGGGGCGTGGCCACTGTGGGGGCGCTCTACATCCTAGTGAACGCGGCGGTACAGTATGTGTTACCGGCGGCGGCGATCGCGGGTTCGGAGCGTCCTGCATCGGAGGCGGTGGCACTGGTGCTCGGGCATGCGGGCGCCAGCCTGGTATCGGCGGGCATAGCGGTTTCGATGCTGGTGACTTTGAACGGCACCATCATGAGCGGAGCGCGCGTGCCGTTTGCGACGGCGCGCGATGGCTATTTCTTCAAGGCGATTGCGGAAGTTCATCCGCGCTTTCGCACGCCGTCGGTGGCGATCGTTGTGCAGTGCGGGTTGGCGATCATTCTGCTGCTGCTGGGAGGCAGTTTCCGGCAATTCTTTTCGCTGGCGATTTTCGCGGAGTGGATGTTCTACATGGTCGCAGGCAGCACGATATTCGTTTTCCGGCGGCGGGAGCCGCATGCTGAACGGCCTTATCGTGTGTGGGGGTATCCGGTGGTTCCGGCGGTGTTTGTGCTGGTTTCCGCGGCCCTTCTTTACTACACGTTCAGCGACAATCTGAAAAGTTCGGCTGGCGGATGCCTGGCGATGGTGGCGGGCGTTCCGGTGTTCTACTTCTTTGCGCGGCGCCGAGCGGCTGCAGCTTAGTAATCGGCAAATCGGCCAGCGGGTGAGTACGTCCGAACGCCCAAGGTGGTTACCAAAGGACACGCGCAAGGGACACGTTTACCCATTGCCCAATCTCCCATAAGGTGAAGACTCCAGCCCCGAGCGCTACCCCCAGCTTCGGGTCCCCTTTGGAGTCATGGATGCCTACGTACGATCGCGGTTTTCAACTCGGCCTGCTGCCTGAAAAGAAGTTGAACTGGCGGACCTTCGCTGCCAGCTACGGGATGCTCACGGGCCTGATCCTGTTTCTGCTTGTCCTCGGGATGGTGCTGCCCGATACGCTGGAGCTCACCGCGAACTATCACATCACGGAGCTGATACCGCGGCCGGCGCTGAAGCCGGAGCGGCTGCCCAAGTCGAAGCCGCTGCATGTGAAGTTGCTGCCGCCGGCGCCAGTGTTCGAGACGCCGAAGCTGATCGTGCCCCACGAGGTCCGCGCGCCCAAGCCGCAGCCCCAGGAAATTGAGCCGCCCAAGGTGGCGATGAATAACTTCGCGCCGGCGGTGTTGAAGCCGGCGAGTGGAGCGCGTCCGGTGCTGATTCATACCGGGGAGTTCCAGGGAAGTTCGGTGGCGCCCACCGTGAATGCTCCGATTACCAAAGTGCAGACGGGCGGGTTCGGCGATCCGAATGGGCTGAAGCCGAGCGAGAACAGCAAGCCGAACGGCAAGCTGATCGCATCGGCGGCGGGTTCGTTCGACATGCCGATGGGACCGGGACAAGGCAACGGGTCGGGTGGCGCGAAAGGGATTAAGGGAACGGTGGCGAGCGCCGACTTTGGCAATGGGGTGGCAACTGCGGGACGAGGCGACGGGCGCAGAAGTGGCCGCGGCAATGCTGAAGTACAGACCTCAGGCTTCGGTTCGCAGGAGATCGCGCAGAACGCGCCGCATATTCAGCGCGTGGATAGCGGCCCACCGGCCACGCTGGTCGAGATCACGTATAAGCCGAACCCGCTTTATACAAACGAAGCAAGAAATCTGAAACTGGAAGGCGAAGTCCTGCTCGAAGTGGAGTTCGCGGCGAACGGGCAGCTCCACGTGAATCGCGTGGTCCGGGGTCTGGGCCATGGACTTGACGAGGCCGCCATAGCCGCCGCCAACAAGATGCGGTTCAAGCCGGCCTCGCGAAACGGGCAGGCAATGGATTCGACAGCAATCGTGCACGTGGTATTTCAACTGGCGTATTGACCACCTTGGAGATAAGAGTTATGCGGAAAGTTATGAACAATATGAATATGAACTGGATGATTTTGGCTCTGCTGGCGGTAACGATGACGGCAGTGGCCCAGCAGCCGGCGTCCGCGCCGCAGAACCCACAGCCGGTTGCAGCGGCGCAGCCGGAACAGACGGCGGCGCAACCGAGCCAAGCGCAGTCAGGTCAGGCGCAGTCGAATCTGGCGCCGCCGACCACGATGGATCAGGTTATAGACCGCGTGATCATGCGGGAAAAGGAACTGATCAAGTTTTTGTCGCTGCGCACTCCCATTGTGGAGACCTATCTGCAGAACCTGATCCAGGATCCGCAACTGGGGCCGATTCCGCAGGACGATCATTATTTTCTGGGACGCATGGACTTGAGCGAATCGATTGACCGGAGCGACTACCTTAAGGACAAAGGCAAAGACGAAGGCATGGAGAAGCATCTGCTGGGCGAGTTCACGAAGAAATTCAAGTTCCAGTATCGGCCGCTGGGCTTTTCGTGGATGATCTTCGTCGACCGCGACGACTTTGACCGGCAGCACTACGATTTCCACTACGCGCGGCGCGAGTTCCTGGGCGACGTGCGCTGCCTGGTGTTCGATCTGACGCCGAAAAAAGACGCTGGCCGCGGGCGCTTTCTCGGCCGTATCTGGGTGGAGGATCAAGACTTCAACATTGTGCGGCTGAACGGCACTTATGCGCGCCCTACGCGTAACAATTATTACTTCCATATGGACAGCTGGCGGTTGAACCTGGTCCCGGGTTATTGGGTGCCATCTTACATCTACAGCGAAGAAGGCGACTTCACTGCGGGGGCCAAGAACAAGATCGCGTTCAAGGCGCAGACTCGCATGTGGGGATATAACCTGAAGACGGGAACGCCGAACGACGAACTTACCAACATCCGCGTTGAGAGCGTAAAGGACTCTACGCCGACCGCACAGGATGCGACTCCGCTGGCGGCCGAGCGCGAATGGCAACAGCAGGCGGAAGACAACGTGGTGGAACGGCTGGAACGCGCCGGGCTGCTGGCTCCGGAAGGCGACGTGGATAAGATTCTGCAAACCGTGGTCAACAACCTGGAGATCACCAATAACATCGAACTGCCACGGCCAGTCCGGACGCGGGTGCTGACGACTTCTCCGCTGGAGACTTTCAGCGTCGGTAACACGATTGTGGTGAGCCGCGGGCTGATCGACGTGCTTCCCGATGAGGGCAGCCTGGCCATGGTGCTCTCGCATGAACTGGCGCACATCGTTCTGGGACATAACCTGGGCAGCCAGTACGCGTTCAACGACCGCATGCTGTTCTCGGACGAGGCGACTTACCAGAACCTCGGGTTCAAACACATCCCCGAAGAGGAAACGGCGGCCGACAAGAAAGCCATCGAGATGCTGAAGGCCTCGCCCTACGCCCAGAAGCTGGATTCAGCCGGGCTTTTCATCAAAGCCCTGCAGGCGCGCGCTCCACAATTGAGCGCTCTGCTGCAAGCGCACCTGGGCAACAACATCACGGAGAACGGGACGGTGACGCGCATGGCCCAGCTGGGCACCTCCGCTCCGGCGCTCGATTGGAACAAGCTGGATCAGATCGCCGCATTGCCGCTCGGTGGACGCGTCAAGCTGAATCCGTGGGATGACAAAGTGGAGATCGTCAAGGCGCAGCCGGTCGCGATCACTTCGGCGCGCGACAAGATGCCGTTCGAGGTGACACCGTTCTATCCGCGGCTTTCGCGGTACAGCGCTGCGAGCGCGCCTGCGGCTACCACCGCGGCAGCGCCACCGACGACGGCGACCACCGCCAACGCCAACAGCAGCCCCACTCCGACCAACTGAGTCGGCTCCAAGTTGATAGAAGCGCGGGCCGGGACCGGAAGAAATTCCGGGCTCCCGGCCTGTGTCTATTTTGGAGGTAGCCGGGCGCCTTGGACTGGCTGGACGGGCGAGACGCGCGTCCCTCCACCGCATGACTCATCACGCGGGTACGGTGCTAGAAGTGTTCTCTGAGGTCGACGAATCGATCTATCACCAGCAATTGCTGTGACGCTGGGGCTGTCGTAACTTCCTCGTGTTCGAGAATCCAGGTGTTGCCGTGGGGTATGAAGACGGCGTGCAGGCCGGCGGCGAGGGCGGGGTTGATATCAGACTTGGGGCTGTTGCCGACCATCCAGGTGGCGTCCACTGGAAGGGCGTACTTGGCGATGGCGGAGCGGTAGGTCGATTCGTCCTTCTCGGCTACGATCTCGACGGCGGAAAAATATTCTTTCAATCCTGAGCGCTCGACTTTTCCGGATTGCTCAGTGGGGTTTCCTTTGGTCATCAGGATGAGGTGGTGGCGCTCGCCGAGATACTGCAGGGTATCGGGCACGCCGGGGAGAACTTCAATCGGATGCCCGGCGATCTGGTGGGCAAAGCTGCGAATGCGTTCGTGCAAGTCGGGGGTGACCGGGTCGACCGAAAGCTTCTCAAAGGTCTCAACCAGCGAGTGCGCGAAGCTGTGCAGGCCGTAGCCGTGCTTAACGATGGATTCTCGCTCAACGTCGTTCAGCACGAACCGAACCATCTCGGACGAGTATTCGCGATGGTTGAGGAACGAAATGAACTTTGCGATCGCCCTTTCGAAATAGATGTTGTTTTCCCAGAGCGTGTCATCGGCATCGATGAGCAGAGTCTGGGCGCCGTTCTCTCCCCGCATCTACTCATGATAACGGCTCTGCCACTTCGGTGGGACAGGCCCGTTCTCAGCCGCCGGCAAACTGCAGATCCCTCGCTTCGCTCGGGATGACAATTCCTGAAAAGTGTTTGTTGAATCCCAGACAGCGGGCGCTTGCCCGCTCGCAGCCTGAGGCCCGGAGACTCGCAGCGTTCCCTACACCCACTCCACGCGCGGCGTCTGGGGAATGATGCCTGCCTTGTGCCCCATGTCGAGCAGCCGGCGCACGGCTTCGCGGCCATCGTCGCCGTAGTCTAGCGTGCGTTCGTTGACGTACATGCCGACGAATTTGTCGGCGAGTTGGGTATCGAGATCGCGGGCAAACTGCATGGCGTAGGCGAGCGCTTCTTCGCGATGATCGATGGCGT